>Ga0207641_10005898_pt1 | contig 10391 bp, 8 predicted proteins | sample KBSSwiS62_FD_184306 | JGI IMG/M metagenome (GOLD analysis project Ga0207641, IMG submission 184306) | Switchgrass rhizosphere microbial communities from Kellogg Biological Station, Michigan, USA - KBS Switchgrass S6-2 (SPAdes) (version 2) | ecosystem: Host-associated > Plants > Roots >... | reverse complement strand
CGCCAACCGCCGCCGGGGCGGTGACCTGCGCACCATCCTGTCGCCCGCGACCGTCGGCTGCGTCTCGGGCTTCATGGGCACCGTCACGCTGCTGCCCGGCGAGGTCGTCACCGAGCACTGGCACCCGTACTCCGAGGAGTTCCTGCTCTGCGTGCGCGGCGCGTTGACCGTGCGCCTGGACGGGCGGGAGCGGACGGTGCGGGCGAACGAGGGCCTGTGCATCCCGATCGGGATGCGGCACCGGCTCATGAACGACGCAGGCGAGCCCGCGTTCTGCGTGTTCCACCTGAGCCCGCTCGCGCCGCGGCCCGATCTCGGGCACGTCGACACCGAGCAGCCCACCGCGGGGCCGACCACATGAGCGGGCGCAGGACCGTCGTCACCGGGATCGGGGTCGTCGCCCCGGGCGGCCCGACCCGCAAGGAGTTCTGGCAGCTCCTCACCGACGGGCGGACGGCGACCCGGCGGATCAGCTTCTTCGATCCCGCCCCGTTCCGGTCCCAGCTCGCGGCCGAGGTCGACTTCGATCCCCTGGCCGCGGGCCTGTCCCGCCAGGAGATCGGCCGCAACGACCGGTTCGCCCAGTTCGCGCTGGCCGCGGCGATGGAGGCCGTGGCGGACAGCGGACTGGAGCTGCCCGCCGCCGCCGAGCGGGAGGGCGAGCGCGTCGCGGTCAGCCTCGGCAGCGCCGTCGGGGCGACGACCCGGCTGGAGGACGAGTACGTCCTGGTCAGCGACGGGGGACGCAACTGGCTGGTCGATCCGCGCTACGGCTCCCGGTTCCTCTACGAGGCCCTGGTGCCGAGCAGCCTGGCGACCGAGGTCGCGATCCGCTTCGGTGTGCACGGCCCGGCCACGGTGCTGTCCACCGGTTGCACCTCCGGCCTCGACGCGGTGGGCTACGGCCACCAGCTCATCGAGGACGGGGACGCCGACGTCGTGATCGCCGGCGCCACCGACGCCCCGATCTCGCCGATCTCCATCGCCTGCTTCGACGCGATCAAGGCGACCTCGGCCCGCAACGACGATCCCGAGCACGCGTCGCGCCCGTTCGACGCGACGCGGGACGGGTTCGTCATGGGGGAGGGCTCCGCGGTGCTGATCCTCGAGGAGCTCGAGCACGCCCGCCGCCGCGGCGCGTCGGTCTACTGCGAGGTCGTCGGCTACGCCAACCGCTGCAACGCCTTCCACATGACGGGGCTGCGCCCGGACGGCGTCGAGATGGCCGAGGCGATCGACACGGCGTTGCGGGCGGCCCGGCTCGCGCCGGACACCGTGAGCTACGTCAATGCACACGGCTCGGGGACGAAGCAGAACGACGTCCACGAGACGGCGGCGGTGAAGCGCAGCCTCGGCGACCACGCGTACCGCACGCCGATGAGCTCGATCAAGTCCATGGTGGGGCACTCGCTCGGCGCGATCGGCTCCATCGAGCTCGCCGCCTGCGCGCTGGCGATCGAGCACGGCGTCGTGCCGCCCACGGCGAACCTGGAGAACCGAGACCCGAACTGCGACCTCGACTACGTCCCGAAGGTCGCCCGCGACCAGGCGCTCGACGTGGTGCTCAGCGTGGGGAGCGGCTTCGGCGGGTTCCAGTCGGCGGTGCTGCTCGCCCGACCCGGGTTCCGGCCGTGAGCGCCGTCATCACAGGCCTGGGGGTCGTCTCGCCCGGGGGGATCGGCGCGGCGGAGCACTGGCGCTCCACCCTCGCCGGCGAGCTGCGGGTGGGACCGATCGAGACGTTCGACGCCTCGCGGTACGGCACGGCCGTCGCCGGGCAGGTGCCCGGGTTCCGGTCGGCCGACCACCTCGACGACCGGCTCGCCGTGCAGACCGATCGCTGGACGTGGATGTCCCTCGCCGCCGCCCGGATGGCCCTCGACGACGCCGACTACGACCCGGCCGCGCACGACCCGTACGCCACGGCCGTGGCACTCGGCAGCGGCGCGGGTGGGGTGGAGTTCGGCCAACGCGAGATCCAGGCGCTGTGGGCACAGGGCCGCAAGGCGGTGAGCGCCTACCAGTCGATCGCCTGGTTCTACGCGGCGAGCACCGGCCAGGTCTCGATCAAGCACGGCACCAAGGGCCCGTCGAGCGTGCTCGTCAGCGACGGGGCGGGCGGGCTCGACAGCGTCGGCCACGCGCGCCGGGTGATCCGGCGCGGCACCGCCGCGGTGCTGGCCGGGGGCACGGAGGCGCCGCTGTGCCCCTACGCGCTGGCCTGCCAGAGCGCCAACGACCGGATGACCGTCAGCCGCGACCCCCGGCGGGGCTACAAGCCCTTCGACGTCGCCGCGAACGGCTACGCGCCCGGTGAGGGCGGGGCGGTGCTCGTCGTCGAGGACGAGGCGGCGGCCGCGGAGCGGCGCGCCCCGCAGGTCTACGCACGGGTCGCCGGGTACGCCGCCACCCACGACGCGCACCACCACCGCGAGCCCGCGCCCGACGGCCATCACCTGTCGCGCGCGATGGTCCGCGCCCTGGACGACGCCGGCGTCGGCCCCGACGACGTCGATCTCGTGATCGCCGACGGCGCCGGATCGCCGGACCTCGACGCCCTGGAGGCGCAGGCCCTCCACGAGACGTTCGGCGCCCGGACGCCGCAGGTGCCGGTGACCGCGCCGCAGGGCCTGATCGGGCGGCTCTGCGCGGGCGGATCGGCGTTGAGCCTGGTCACGGCGGCGCTCGCGCTGCGCGACGGGATCGCCCCCGCCGTCGGCAACCTCGACGACCCGGCCGACTACGGGCTGGACCTCGTGCGCGAGCCGCGGCCCCAGCGGGTCGACGTCGTGCTCGTCGCCGCCCGCGGGTACGGCGGCTTCAACAGCGCGACCGTGCTGGTGCGCCCGTGAGCACGCCGGCACGGGCGCACCTGTCGGCGCGCGTCCGGGAGGGCTGCGAAGCGGCGTTCGCCGAGGCGTGGCGCGAGTCCGCCGAGGCGATCGGGCGCGTCGCGGGGTGCGTCCGCGTGGAGCTGTTGCGCGATCCCACGGATCCGCGCGCCGTGCTCGCCACGACGACGTGGGCCGACGAGCGCGCACTGCGGGAGTTCCACCGCGGCAGCCTCTGGGCGCGGGTCACCGCCCGCCTGCGCGAGCTCGGCGAGCTCGAGGGGGAGCAGGCCCTCGCGGTGCTCGAGGAGGCCGCGGGCCGCGGGCCGCGGATCCGGGTGACGGTGTCGACCACCGTGGCCGAGCACGAGGTCCAGGCGTTCCAGGACGCGTACGTGCAGGTCGCCGCCCACATGCGCGGCACCCCCGGGCACGTCCGGGAGGAGCTGCTGCGCGATCCGGGCACCACGACCTTCCACCTGTTCGCCGAGTGGGAGGACGAGGCGTCGTTCCAGGCCTGGGTGGCGGACCCCGGGCACCGCGACGAGACGGGGCCGGTGGCGGAGTTCCTGGACCGGAACATGCGGCGGCACGTCCAGTACATCGCCGTCCTGCCCGGAGAGTTCACCCACATCGCCGAACCGGAGGAGGCGGGCGTGAAGTCGAACGTGGACGTCGTCGTGGTGGGAGCCGGTCCGACCGGCCTGACCACCGCGATCGAGCTGGCGCGGCGCGGTGTGGCCGTGCGCGTGCTCGAGAAGGCTCCGACCGCGGCCGGGAACGCCGACAAGGCGATCGGGGTGCACATCCGCACGATGGAGATCTGGGAGGACCAGGGCGTGGTCCGGCGGGCGATGGACGCCGGCATCTGGCTCACCGGGCAGTCCGTGTACGTCAACGGCGAGCGGGTGGTCCAGCAGAGCTGGGACCTGCCCGACCTGCCCTACGCCCATCTCGGCCTGCCGCAGTACGAGACGGAGCGGATCCTCACCGACCGGCTCGCGGAGCTGGGCGTCGCCGTCGAGCGCGGGGCGGAGCTGCTCGAGTTCACCCAGGACGACGAGGGGGTCACCACGCAGCTGGTGGACGCCCAGGGCCGGCTGGGCACCGTGCGCTCCCGGTACCTCGTCGGCTGCGACGGCGCGCACAGCGTGGTCCGCGCACGGCTGGGGCTGACCTTCGAGGGTGGGCTCGGCCGCTTCCCGCAGCTGTTCATGCTCGGTGACGTCGAGCTCGACTGGGACCTGCCGCGGACCGAGCTGATCCGGTTCGTCCAGCTCGCCGACGACGGGGAGATGAAGGGGATGCTGGTCTGCGTCCCGCTCAAGGGCGAGGGCCGGTTCCGCCTCGCCACCGTGGCCCCGCCGCGGTACTGGGCACAGATCGGCGGCGCCGAGGCGCCCGCCGGGTTCACCGAGGAGCTCACGGTGCCCACGCTGGCCGATCTGCAGACCGCCGTCGACCAGCTCGCCCCGGCAGGCACCCGCGCGTCGAACCTGCGCTGGTCGTCGGTCTTCCGGATCAGCCACGGCATCGTCGACCGCTACCGGGTCGGACGCGTCCTGGTCGCCGGGGACGCGGCGCACCTGCACCCGCCCGCGGGCGGGCAGGGGATGAACACCGGCATCCACGACGGCTACAACCTGGGCTGGAAGCTGGCGCTGGCCGTGCGCGGACTCGGCTCGGACGAGCTGCTCGACAGCTACGAGGCCGAGCGGCGGCCCGCGGGCAAGGAGGTGGTCGACCGGGCGGTGTCGGCGGCGTTCACCGACGAGCTGCAGGAGGACCTGGACCGACAGTTCCTCACCGAGATGCACATGCTGCTCCGCTACGAGCAGGGTCCGCTCGTGGGGGAGGCCACGGGGGCGGAGCTGCCGGGCGGGCCCCGGCCGGGGGAGCGTGCCCCGGACGTCGGCGGCCTCACCCGGGTGGGCGTGGGGAGGCCGCTGCAGCTCGGGGACCTGCTGCGGGGCGGTGCGCACACGCTGCTGTTCTACGCCGACCGCACGACGCCCGAGGAGGACCTCGTGGCCACCGAGAAGATCGCGGCGGCGGCCCGCGAGCAGGCCCACGGCACACTCGACGCGTACCTGCTGCTCGGGCCGGACGCGCTCCCGCCCACCGCGGCCTACCCGCCGGTGGTCACCGACGCGGCCGGTGGGTTCCGCCGCCACTACGGGCTGCGCGGGCCGGCCACCTTCCTGGTGCGCCCGGACGGGTACGTCGGCTTCCGGGGCTCCGGTTACCCCGCCGACGCGCTGCGCGAGCACCTCGCGCGCACCTTCCGGGCCTCGTCGTGAACGTGCGGACCCTGCTGCGCATGCGCACGCGGCCGGGCTGCGAGGTGGAGTTCATGGCGGCGTGGCGGACCGCCGCCGAGGCCATCAGCCTGCTGCCGGGCAACGTCCGGCAGGACCTGCACCGCGACGCCGACGACCCCCGCACCTTCCTGATCATCAGCGAGTGGACCGACCAGGAACGGTTGGACGCCTTCGGCCGCAGCGAGCAGCGCGACCGCCTGATGGCGGTGGTGCGCGACCTGCGCGAGTCGGCCGAGCGCTCGACCTACGACGTGCTGCTCAGCGTACCCGCGAGAACCAGGAGGACCGACGCGTGACCGAGCTCCAGGAGGCCGGTGTCTCCGCCGACGAGATCTACACACCGGAGTTCAGCACCGACCCCTACCCCACCTACCACCGGTTGCGGGAGCTGGCCCCGGTCTGCCCGGTCCGCGCGCCGCGGTTCGACTCGTACCTGATCACCCGATACGACGACGCCCGCGCGGCGCTCTCCGATCCCCGGCTCTCCAAGGACCTGTACGGCGGCGACGAGATCGGGAAGCGGATCTTCGGCCCGAACTCGGCCGCGATCAACAAGAACATGCTCAACTCCGATCCGCCGGAGCACACCCGGCTGCGGCGGCTGGTGGCGCAGGCGTTCACCCCCCACCGCATCGAGGCGCTGCGCCCACGGATCGCCGCCGTCGTCGACGGGCTGGTCGACGGCCTCGTCCGCGACGGGGCGGGCGCCACCGACCTGATCCCCGGGTTCGCGCTGCCGCTGCCCGTCACGGTGATCTGCGACCTGCTCGGGGTCCCGCGGGCCGACCGGGAGCGGTTCACCGTCGCGACCCAGGTCATCCGCACCGCGGGCACGGCCGGGCGGAGCCCGCTGGAGGACCGCGAGCGCATCCAGGCCGCCCAGGCGGACGTGTTCGAGTACCTCACCCGGTTCGTCGCGTACAAGCGGACGGAGCCGGGAGCGGACCTGATGAGCGAGCTGATCGCGGCGCGCGACGACGACGACGCGCTGTCCGAGCGCGAGCTCGTGTCGACGGTGTTCCTGCTGCTGTTCGCGGGGCACCAGACCACGTCGGACTTCGTCGGCAACGCGGTGCTGGCACTGCTCACCCACCCGGACCAGCTGGCGCGGCTGCGCGCGGATCCGGCGCTGGTGCCGGCGGCGGTGGAGGAGCTGCTGCGGCTCGACGGGTCGGTGCCGGTGGCGAGCCCGCGGGTGGCCACCGAGGACGTCGAGTACGGGGGGGTGACGATCCCGCGCGGGGCGATCGTCACCGTCGTGCTCAACGCCGCCAACCACGACCCGGAGCACTTCCCGGACCCGGAGGGGATCCACATCGACCGGGTCGGCCGGACGCACATCGCGTTCGGCTTCGGGGTGCACTACTGCCTGGGCGTGTCGCTCGCCCGGGCCGAGGCGCAGATCGCGCTGGAGACGCTGCTGCGTCGGCTGCCCGGGCTGCGGCTCGCGGTGCCCGTGGCGGAGATCCGACACCTGCCCGGTGCCTCGCCCTTCCGCGGGCTTCTCGGGCTTCCGGTGCGGTTCGACACCGACAACACCGACACCGAGGACTCCTCATGACCTTCCGGAATGTGATCGTCTGCCACATGGTGCCGGGGAGCGAGAGCGTGGTGGGGCCGACCTTCGGCCACTTCGACCAGCTCACCCGGCCGCAGGACCTCGGCGTCATCGGGCGCGTCCTGCTCGCGTACGACGACCTCTACCTGCACGTCATCGAGCGCAGGGAGGATCCGGCGGTGTCCGGGCAGCGCCGGGGGCTGCCCGCGTTCGAGAAGATCGCCGAGATCATCGCGCCGTACGTGACCCCGTACCCGAGCTACTGGGAGAACCCGTCGCACTCGGTCGCCAGGGAGTTCTACCGCTGGCTGCCCGAGGGTGGTGACGTGGGCGGTGAGCTGACCGTGATCGTCCAGCGGATCAAGCCCGGCAGCGAGGATGACGTCGCGCGGATCTTCGAGGAGTCGGATGCGGGGCCGCTGCCCACGGAGACCGGGGTGACCGGGCGCTGGCTCTACTCGATCGACGACGTCTTCGTGCATCTCCTGCAGCAGGACCCGGTGGCGGCCGAGCAGACTCGGCGCCGTCACCAGGAGTACGAGCCCGCGTTCACCAAGATCATGGAGGACCTGAGCCCGTACCTCAGCCCGTACCGGCCCGAGGTCTGGGAGACCCCGAAGGACTCGGTGGCCACGCCGTTCTACCGCTGGCGCGCGGAGGACTGACGCGCCCGTCCCCGGCTCAGTCCGGCGACGCGCGTTGTCGTCCGGATGGCCGAGAACGCCGTTGCCCGGCGACCGTCCCGCCGTCCGAGGTGGGACGGTCGCCACCCACGGTGTCCGCCCAGGCAGGCAGCAGCCGAGCCATCTCCGGTGACGGCTCGACGCCGAGCTCATCGCGCACCAGCTCCCGGTAGCGACGGAACTGGCGCACCGCCTCCAGGACGTTCCCCTCACGCAGGTGCACCGCCATCACCACCCGGTTCGCGCTCTCGCGCAGCGGCTCGATGTCCACGCAGACCAACCCGGCCTCCAGGGCCTGCGCGTACCGCCCGGCGTCGGTGAGCCCGGTCGCGGCGACCTCCAAGGCGTGCACCCGGACCTGCCGCAGCCGCTCCCGCCAGGTCATGACCCAGTCGTCGTACCAGCCGGGGAGCAGCTCGCCGGCTTGGAGCAGCTGCGCGACGGCCTCGTCCGACGGGATCCCGCCCTCGGGGGCGATCACCGACTCGGCGGCGCGGCGGAGCCGGACCGTGTCGACCGCCACGCCCTCGTCCAGCGCCAGCAGTCCCTGCCGGCGATGGACGATCGGCGTACCGGCCGCGAGCAACCGCGACAGGGTGGAACGCAGGTTGGCCTGGGCCCGCGCCTCCCGGCTCTCCGGCCACAGACAGCCCGCGAGGTACCGCGGTTCGTGCGACCCGGTCAGCGCGAGCAGGGCGATGAGGCGCTGAGCGGGCTTCGCCACCCGCAGCGGGCGCCCGTTCGACGACAACGTCCATCGGTGCAACAGGGTTAATGCATAGGGCGCAGGGGCAGCTGCGCCCGAGTCCGTGCTCGACTCTGGGAAAGTGTCCAACGATGCCCCCCTGGACGCGGATGGGCAGCGCTGCCGCAGCGTGCGAGAAATCGTTTCCCCCCGACGGTTTACTCGCTCCTCTACAGTCCCTGAGCTGCGGAATCTTGTCAAGACGACTTTGTGCCCTAGTCGTGGAAGTGCAGGCCGGTAGGGTGCACGGTCGCGGGTCGGAGAATACGTATTGATTCGATCTCGCGCGTTGTGTCACGGCGGGTGACCCGAAAGGTGTCGCGGATCTGCGCGCTCGGCGCACGAGGCGCCCCCGCTCCGGTCCGGCTCCACGGGCTCCGTGCGGGTGAGGCGACGAGGTGAGACGGTGTCTGTGGCGAGCCGGAGCACGAGGCGCCCCAGAAGTCGTTCCTGCGGCCGGCATCCGAGGGGAGAGACGAATGACGGAGACGCTGTACCACTGGGTCGACGGCCGGCGGGTCGACGGCAGGTCCGGCCGGTTCTCGGACGTCACCGACCCCGCCACCGGTGAGGTCACGGCCTCCCTGCCACTCGCCTCCGCCGAGGAGGCGGCGGAGGTCATCGCCGCGGCGAAGGCCGCGTTCCCCGGGTGGCGGGACACCGCGCTGGCCAGGCGGACCCGGATCCTCTTCAAGTTCCGTGAGCTGCTCGACGAGCGCGCGGGCGAGCTTGCGGCGATCATCACCGCCGAGCACGGCAAGGTCCTCTCCGACGCCGCGGGTGAGGTCGCGCGGGGCCAGGAGGTCGTGGAGTTCGCCTGTGGTGCTCCGCACCTGTTGAAGGGCTCGGCGACGGAGAACGCCTCGACGAACGTGGACGTGGCGTCGATCCGGCAGCCGCTGGGCGTCGTCGGGATCATCTCGCCGTTCAACTTCCCGGCCATGGTGCCGATGTGGTTCTTCCCGATCGCGATCGCCGCGGGCAACACCGTGGTGCTCAAGCCCTCGGAGAAGGTCCCGACGGCGGCGCTGTGGATCGCGGAGCTGTGGCGCGAGGCAGGGCTTCCGGACGGCGTCTTCAATGTGGTGAACGGCGACAGGACGGCCGTCGACGCGCTGCTGACCTCGCCCGACGTGAAGTCGATCAGCTTCGTGGGCTCGACCCCGGTCGCGCGGTACGTGTACGAGACGGGCACGGCGAACGGCAAGCGGGTGCAGGCGCTGGGCGGGGCGAAGAACCACATGGTGGTCCTGCCCGACGCCGACCTGGACCTGGCCGCCGACCAGGCGGTCAACGCGGGCTTCGGCTCGGCGGGCGAGCGCTGCATGGCGATCTCCGCGCTGGTCGCGGTGGGCGACATCGCGGACGAGCTGGTCGCGAGGATTCGGGAGCGGGCGGTCGCCCTGCGCACGGGTGACGGTCGCCGGGGCTGCGACATGGGCCCGCTGGTGACCCGCGTGGCGCAGGGCCGGGTGTCGGGCTACATCGACGCCGGCGAGGCCGCCGGTGCGACGCTGGTGGTGGACGGCCGGAAGGGCACCTTCGACGCCGACGGTGACGGGTTCTTCGTGGGCCCGACGTTGTTCGACCACGTGCAGACCGACATGTCGATCTACACGGACGAGATCTTCGGCCCGGTGCTCTCGGTGATCCGCGTGGACACGTATGAGGAGGCCGTCGACCTGGTCAACTCGAACCCGTACGGCAACGGGACGGCGATCTTCACCAACGACGGCGGTGCGGCGCGGAGGTTCCAGAACGAGGTCGAGGTCGGCATGATCGGCATCAACGTGCCGGTGCCGGTCCCGATGGCCTACTACTCCTTCGGGGGCTGGAAGAACTCGCTGTTCGGCGACACCCACGCCCACGGCACCGAGGGCTTCCACTTCTTCACCCGCGGCAAGGTCGTGACTACGCGCTGGCTCGACCCCTCGCACGGCGGTATCAACCTGGGCTTCCCCCAGAACGGCTGACAGACCCCGCCGGACGACCAGGCCCGGCCCTGGGAGGTATGGAGCCGTCTGTCTCTCAGCCCCGACGAACACGCGAGCCACCCGGCCTCCCTGCGAGTCGCCGTCCGCCCCGCGCGAGTCGGACACCTCAGGCCGCGAGTCGGACACGTCAGGCCGCGAGTCGGACACGTCAGGCCGCGAGTCGGACACGGTCGTCCGCGAGTCGGACACCTCAGGCCGCGAGTCGGACACCTCAGGCCGCGAGTCGGACACGTCGGGCCGCGAGTCGGACATCGTCGGG
>Ga0207641_10005897_pt1 | contig 10393 bp, 9 predicted proteins | sample KBSSwiS62_FD_184306 | JGI IMG/M metagenome (GOLD analysis project Ga0207641, IMG submission 184306) | Switchgrass rhizosphere microbial communities from Kellogg Biological Station, Michigan, USA - KBS Switchgrass S6-2 (SPAdes) (version 2) | ecosystem: Host-associated > Plants > Roots >... | reverse complement strand
CGGTGCCCGTGCAGACGATCGACGGGGGCGGGACCCCTCAGCTCGGCTTCCGCCGCCTGGTCGACTCCGACGTGGCCGTCGACCCGGTCGACGGCCACATCTACGTCGTCGACAACCTGCAGCCGTTCTTCGAACAGCCGGAAGCGGTGCTCGACGAGTTCAGCTCGCCGGGCTTCTACCGCGGGGCGGTCCCCGACGGCGTCAATTTCGGGCAGAAATCGCAGATCATCCACGGCGAACCCTCGGCCGTGGCGGTCTACAAACACAACGTCTATCTCACCAGCGGCAACTACTACGACGATCAAGACGCCTTCGCCGACCCCATGCACGAAGACTCGAGGGTGGTGATCTACGGTCCACCCGCCGTGATCGAAACCCAGACGATCGCCGTCACCAAGACCGGCGCGGGCAGCGGGCTCGTCTTCAGCAGCAGCCCTGCCGGGCTCGGTTGCGGCAACGCCTGCGAAGGCGAATTCCTGGCGGACCGCAAGGTGATCCTCAGCGCTGTGACCGCCGCCCACAGCCGCTTCGTCGGCTGGACCGGCTGCGTGCCGCTCGCGGAAGCGCCCTCGAAATGCGAACTGATGACGGACGCGGACCACGAAGTCAGCGCCGAGTTCGAGCCGGTGCCTTCGCTGCCGTTGAGCGTCTCCACGTCGTTCGCCGCCGCCGGCAGCGGAACGGTGATGAGCGTGCCCGGCGGGATCGACTGCGGAGTGGACTGCGCGGGCGAATTCGACGAAGGCTCCACGGTGACCCTGGCGGCTACGCCGGGACCCGGTTCCAGCCTCGCCGGCTGGAGCGGCTGCGACTCGAACCCGAGCCCGCTGCGCTGCACGGTGGCGATGAGCGCGGCCCGCGAGGTCCAGGCCCACTTCGCCGGCCCCGGCGAGCCGCCGCCGCCCCAGCCGGCTCCGCCCGAACAGCGGACTCTCTCCGTCGTCGCGACCGGCAGCGGCAGCGCCACCGGGACCGTGACCAGCGCCCCGGCTGGGATCGATTGCGGGGCGGTCTGCGCGCGCGCCTACGGGCGGGGGACCGGGGTGACGCTGGCCGCGCGCCCGGCGCCGGGCTCCCGCTTCCTCGGCTGGGGAGGCTGCGACACCGCGAGCGGGGAACGCTGCGAGGTCAGCCTCGGGGACGACAAGACGGTGGTCGCGGCGTTCGGTCCCGGCTCCCCGGGCCCGCTGCGGCCGCGAGGGGTGGTGGTGCGGGGGGCGACCGCGACCCTGCGGCTGACCGTTCCCGCCGCCGGCGCTCTCTCGGCCACCGGTCGCAACCTGGTGCCCGCCAGCGCACTGCCGCTCGCCGCCGGCAAGGTCAGCATCAAGCTCGAGCTCACCGCCGCCGGCCGCCGGGCGCTGGCGAGCGCCGGCCGCGACGGCCTGCCGGTCAAGGTCAGGCTCGGGTTGGCGCCGTTCGACGGTGGCGACGCCGTGCAGGCGCGGAAGACGATCGTCTTCGGGAGATGAGGCGAGAGGCCCACTCCTCCCTCATCGCGCCTACCCCTCCTTCTCCTCCAACCACTTGCGCGCTTCCTCGGCGACGTCGGAGCGGATCTCCATGAACAGGCCCATCAGCTCGGCCTCGCAGGTGCGGTTGCCGGCCATCCAGGCCTGGTGCAGGAAGCCCCACATGCCGATCGTGCTCGGCAGGCTGAGGTTGAGGGTGTCGGCCGAGTCCTCCATCAGGTCCTTGAAGTCGGCCTCGAAGTGCTTGATCGCGACCGCCGGGATGTTCGGCTTCCGCTCCGTCGCCCGGGCTTCCATCTGCGCCTTGCCGGCGCGCAGGCCGGCGCACCAGGCGAGGTCGAGGAAGTCCTCCATCGCCTCGGTCTGCGGGTAGCCAAGCTGCAGCGCGTCCTCGCTCTGCTCGCGCAGGGGCTTCAGGTCCCGCTCTTTCGCCACCAGGAGGTCGTTCCCGAACTCTTCGCCATCGCGCGACGACACCGCGCCAGTCTATCCAAATAGAAATGTCCTGGTATTCCTTTGTGTACAACCGGAGTCCTCAAAAGGGAGGCCGGCTGCCCCGGGCCCGCCCCAGGCGCCGGAGCTCGAGCATGCCGCCGCCGCTGAGGATCAGCCCGGCGCCGTTCCCGGTGAAGAAGAGAGGCTGGTGAGGGCTGGCCGTGAGGATCAGGAGGGCGCTGAGGATCAGCCCGGCGGCGGTCACGCCGGCAAAGAAATAGCTCAGGTTGCGATCTGTCTTGCGGTCGGTTTCACTCTGCCGGAACCTGGCCACGGTCCGGACCCGGTAGCGCTCGAGCTTGGCGGCGGCCATCCCGTCGCTGGGGGGTGGGGGACGGTCGGGTGGCCCCAGCGGGCCGATCCGCCGCAGCCGCGGCGAGCCCCTGTCGCCGCCGCCGGAGCGCTCCGCCTCGCCGGCGCTCACGATCGCGCCCCCAGATTCCATTGCGCTGCAATGGCTGTTCCCACTGCTCTCCACTCTTACTGTGTGTTACCGCGTGGCTTACCCGCAGCCTGGAGTAACGTTCTCCCGCCTTCCCGGTGTCGAATTCCCAACCCTGCCCCGGGGCGACAGTGGACACACTGTATAGGAACGATCAAGTTCTTGTCAACAAATGCTTTGTTTCCTACCAGTTAATTGGTGAGTACCTACTAAGTGCCTTAACTAACACTGAGTGGTGGGGGTAACCGTGTGTGGCGACCCCGGATCCCGCTCCACGACCGGGATTGCCGCCGGTTCAGAGCCCGGCGGGATGGCGCGCCACGAAGCCGTGCGTGTTGACGCTGGCCCGGTGCCAGCGCGGTCCGGACACGCCGGGCGGCGCGTCGCGGGTGTCGAAACGGAGGCCGGCGACGACCATGAAGACGTGCTGGGAGTTGGCGTAGACGGTGATCCAGCGGCCGACTCCGGCTTCCCCCCAGTAGGCGAGCTGGCCGGAGACCATCGTCGTCGCCAAGAGGTTGGCGCCGTGCAGCGCGTAACCGACCGCGCCCGAGCAGTCATAGCCGCGGCTGAACCAGCTGCTGTGCCCGCCGCCCCATACATAGGGGCGGCCGTCGATCTGGTTGGCGGCGGCGATCACCCGCTTGACCAGGGTCGGAGCGCCCGCCGGGGCGATGGCGCGGCCGTCGACCAGGCTGGCGCCGCAGCTGGCGCTGGTCCGCTCCGCGCCCGGCGGGTCGCTGGTGCAGCCCGCGCCCCAGGGCACCGCCGCGCCCGCCGCGGCCGGGCCGAAGCCGGCCGCCAGCGCGAGCGTCGCGCCGGCGGCCGCTAGGGCCAGGTTCTTCCTCATCCCCAACAAGACACCGGGCAGGCTAATAGCCCGGCGGGTGCCGCGCCACGAAACCGGCGCTGCTGGCCATGTCCGGGTGCCAGCGGGGGCCGGTGCCGGAGCTGTTGCCGGAGGTGTCCCAGCGCAGGCCGGCGATCACCGCGTAGGCGTGGCCGGCGTTGGCGTAGACGGTGATCCAGCGCCCCGGCCCGGGGCTTCCCCAGTGGGTCATCGGCCCCGAGGGCAGCGGGCTGTCGAGCAGTTCGCCACCGTGCAGCGCGTAGCTGACGGCGCCGGAGCAGTCGTAGCCGCCGTCCCACCAGCGCCCGTGCCCGCCTCCCCATACATAGGGCTTGGTGCGGATCCGGTTCGCGGCGGCGATCACACGCTTGATCGCCGCCGGGGCGTCGATCGGGGCGACCGCGCGACCGCGGACCAGGCCGGCGGCGCCGGTCGGGCCGGTCGGCGTCGCCACGGGTGGTGCGCCCGGCGGGGGAGCCGGCGGCGCGGCGGGTTCGGGGCTGACAGCGGAGATCCCGCCGTATGGCTGGGCCCAGGCCTTGCCGGTCGCGCACACCGACGCCACGGCCAGAGCCGCCAGAAACGTGCAGATGGCGGCAAGCCGCGCCGCCCTTCGGGCAATCGTCATCCATGCCTCCTTCGTCGGCCGGCGGGGTTAGCTGACGGGCTGGCGCTGAAGGAGCTTGCGCCCCCACCAGAAGGTGGGCTCGCCCCGAAAACATGGTTCCCCCGCTCCCCGGCATTGGGCCGGGGATTAGGCATTCCCCAGTTAACTCGGTTCGGACCTCAGGGTTGCGGCGCGTAGGTGAGGATCGCGATGCCGTCGCCGACCGTCTTCGAATCGGCCAGCTTCAGCGGCAGTTTCTCCTCGCTCGGGCCGAAGAGCCGCTTGCCGCTGCCGAGGACGGCCGGGAAGACCATCAGCCGCAGCTCGTCGACCAGCCCGTGCGCGAGCAGGCCCTGGACCAGCTGGGCGCTGCCGGCGACGAGGATGACGCCGTCGACCTCGTCCTTCGCCCGCCCGATGTCGGCGACGAAGTCGCCGGAGAGCACGGTCGTGTTCTCCCACTCCGGCTCCGTGATGGTCGAGGAGACGACGTACTTCGGCATCGTGTTCATCTTCTCCGCGAACCCGGCCTCGTCTTCCATCTTCGGCCAGGCGGCGGCGAAACCCTCGTAGGTGCGCCGGCCCAGCAGCTGCGCCTCGGCCTCGAGCAGCTCGTCGAGCTTGAACTTGTCCCCCTCGGGGCCGCGGTCGATCTCGAAGGTCCAGCCCCCGTGCTTGTAGTCCTCGCCCCCGCCCGGCGCCTCGATCACTCCGTCCAGCGAGATGAACTCGGTTACGACGATCTTGCCCATGACTTCTCCTTCTCGAGTTGGCTTCCAAGCGGACGACGAACGAGCACCGGCGAAATCGACACCGGGCTGTAGGTTCGCACCGTGGAGGCCCACCGGTCATACGAGCGCTTCGAGCAGGGGCACCAGATCGCCAGCGGCGGCGAGGGGCACGTCGGTCCGCACTACGGGCGCAACGCGGCGTTGGTCGTCGCGGTGATGGCGGCCTTCCTCGCGGTCGCCACCTTCCTCTCCAACGAGGCGGTCAAACACGTGATCACCGGCGAGACCCACCGGGCCGAGGCCTCGGCCCGGCTGGAGACCAACCGGATCCGGATCGACGTCGCCGAAGGCAACGCGACGATGCTGCGGGTGCTCGGCGCCGGCGGCCCGGCCGAGCACCACGCCGCTGTCGCCGCCGGCAAGCACGAGGCGCGGATCGTCGAGGAGCTCGAGCCCGCCGACGCCCACCTCGTCGCCGAGATCGAGCGCCACCAGCACGAGACCGACCACGCCAATACCCAGCACATCGACTACGAGCTGGCCGAGGTCGGCCTCCAGGTCGGGATCGTCCTCGCCTCCGTCTCGATCATCGCCCGCCGCCGCTGGCTGCTCGGCGCTGCCGGCGCCGCCGCTACCGCCGGCGTCGTGCTGCTCCTGGTCGGCCTGCTGCTCGTCTGAACTCGAAGGATTGTGGGGGCTGGGACCCCCAAAAGCTTCGAGATCAGCCGCGGGCGAGGTGCCGCAGCGCCGACTGCGCCGCGTTGTAGCCGCCCATGCCGTGGACGCCGCCGCCCGGGGGCGTCGCCGCCGAGCAGATGTAGTGACCGGGGATGCCGGTCGCGTAGGGATCGAGGGCGAGGCGGGGGCGGAAAAAGAACTGCAGCGGGGTGTTGGCACCGGCGACGATGTCGCCGCCGACGTAGTTGGGGTTGGCGGCCTCGAAGTCCGCCGGCGACTGGATCGCCCGGCCGACGATGCGGTCGCGGAGGCCGGGGGCGAAGCGTTCGATCTGGTCGAGCACGGCCCGTTCGCCGTCGCCGCTGTACCCGTTGGGAACGTGGGCGTAGGCCCAGACCGGGTGGACGTCGCCGGCGGAGCGCTGCGGGTCGGCCAGGTACTGCTGGCAGACGAGGACGAAGGGCCGCGCGGGCATCCGCCCGCGGTTGGTGTCGCGCTCGGCCGCGACGATCTCCTCGAGCGAGCCGGCGACGTGGACGGTGCCGGCGCGGCGGCACTCCTCCGCCAGCCACGGGACACCGCCCTCGACCGCGAGGTCGACCTTGAAGGCGGCCGGCCCGTGCCGGTAGCGCCGGTAGGCGCGGGCGACCCGGCTGGGCAGGCGATCGCCGACGATCGCGGCGACGCCGGCGGGCGCGAGGTCGAAGGCGACCACGTCGGGCGAGCCCAGCTCCGCCAGCGAGCGCACCCGCACCCCCGTCTCAATCCGACCCCCGTGTTCGGCCAGGACCGAGGCCAGCGCCGCGGCGATCGCCGTCGAGCCCCCGGCCGCGACCGGCCAGCCGACGCTGTGGCAGGCGGTCGTCAGCGCCATCCCGACCGCGGCGCTGAACGGCTGCGTCAGCGGGCTGAAGGAGTGGGCGGAGGTGCCGGCGAACAGCGCCCGCGTCGCCGGCGAGCGCCAGCGGCGGGCGAGCAGGGTCGCCGGCGCCGCCGCCGGGATCCCGAAGCGGGCCAGCCGCAGCGGGTGCCGGGGCAGGTGCAGGATCGGCCGCAGACCGTCCTCGTTGATCTCGTCGAAGTGGGCCGCTGGGGACTCGAAGAGCTGGCGCCAGGCGGGCCCGTCCTCGCCCAGCCCCGCGGCGGTGCGCTCGATCGAGCGGACCATCGTCGCCGCGCTGCCGTCGTCGAACGGGTGCGCCAGGTCGACCTCGGCCCAGCGCCACTCGAGTCCGTGCCGCTCCAGGCCCAGTTCGCGGAAGAAGGGCGAGGCGGCCGCCATCGGCTGTCCGGCGGAGCAGACGTCGTGGATCACCCCCGGCACGGTCAGTTCGGCGCTGCGGGTGCCGCCCCCGATCGTCTCCGCCGCCTCCAGCACCGTCACCTCGACCCCGGCCCGCGCCAGCGCCACCGCGCAGGCCAGCCCGTTGGGGCCGGAGCCGACCACCGTCGCCGTGCTCATGCGGGTGCCGCGGCCTGGGGCGGGCTCGCCGGCTCCGCCCGCCGCTCGACCGCGACCGGGAACTCGAACGACTCTTCCAGCCAGGGTTGGCGCTCGACCATGTCGGCGACGGCGACCGAGCCCTCCTCGACCAGCCCGGTCGCGGCGTCGTAGATCGCGTAGTGCTGGCGGCCGCTGCCGACCGCTTCGGACTCCAGCGTCACCACCCGCACCTCGCCCGGCGCGAACCCGCAGCGCTCCTGCACCGCCTCCAGCAGCTGGCGCCCGTGGAAGTGGCCGTCGCCGAAGTTCCAGCCGTTGACGATGTTGGAGATCAGCTCGCCCTCGCGCGCGTCGTAGGCCTCGACGTCGTCGACGGCGTGGGGGAGCAGGGCGTTGAGCGCGCGCCCGTGCGAGTGCATCGAGCGGAAGGCGAGGCCCTTGTTGAGGAGGAAGTCGGCGGTCTCGCGGTCGTAGATCTCCGCCACCTGGTCGCCGACCACGCGCGCCGGCTTGGTCATCCGCTGGTCCAGCCTCGCTTCGGCGCCGCTGCCCTTGCGGAACAGCCACTGCGTGGTCGCCCAGTTGCCGGCGTAGTAGCGCATCGAGGGCAGGAAGGAGACCTTGTCGGGGCGGAAGTTTCCGAGCACCGGCAGCCCGAGGCAGACGATCGCGATCCCGGCGATCAGCAGCGGGTCGTCGAGCGAGGCCAGCGGCACGTCGCCGTAGTGGCCGAAGAGGAAGAGGGTCCCGAAGATCATGAAGATGTTCCACTCCAGCGGCACCGCCAGCGGAAACATCGAGGTGATGTTGAGGTGGAAGAGGATCATTCCGACGATCGCGATCGTGCGCACCGTGTCGTTGTCCACGGTCAGGAGCAGCAGCGGCCAGCCGAACTCCTGCACGGTGCCGAAGTGGGAGATGCCCGCGGCCAGCTTCGAGGGCCGCATGTCCTCCGGATAGTCGCGCCACAGCTTCCGCTTCAGCGACTTCGGCCCGACCAGCGGCGCGTTGCTGATCATCACCGAGACGACGAAGGGGAAGTGACGGTTCAGCTTCGAGGAGGCGGCGCCCCACCAGATGAAGATGAAGACGAACTGCCAGGCGACGATCCACTGGCTCGGCGCGAACAGGCCGACCGCCAGCATCGTTCCGTAGATTTCCGGCCGGGCGCCGAGGAAGGAGACCTTGTCGCGCAGGCCGAGCAGCGCGAGGAGCGCAAGCAGGATCGCGACGCCCGCTTTCGGGAGCACGCCGGCGTCGGGCGAAGCAAAGAGCAGGAAGAAACCGGTGGCGAGCACGCCGGCGTAGAGCGCCACGTCGAGCGCGCCGCGCCGGGTGCCGCGGGTGAACGGCACCCTGTCCGGCCACGGCGGCAGCCGTACCGTCCCCGGCCGCAGCCAGTAGAGCGGCCCTCCGATCGGCGGCACGAAGCGGAAGCTGAGCGGCATCGAGCCGGCGCCGAGCCCGAGGATCTCCCACAGCAGCGTCCAGACCGCGAGCTTCTCGAAGACGATCGGCTGCGTCCACCAGTCGCCGAAGTCCCCGATGCCCCCGAGCCCCGGCGTGGTCGAGATCGCCAGCAGCGCCCCGCCCGCGTAGACGACCAGCTTCAGCGCGTAGAGCAGGTAGACGAACGAGGGCGACCCGAACCCGTTCTCTCCCCAGTCCTGGACCAGCGGCTTCAGCCGCGTCAGGTGCGGCTTGCGCTTCCACTCCTCCAGCTCGAACGGCGGCGGAGCTGGCGAGAGGAAGCTCATCGGAGCAATGCTCTCACCGCGAGGGGCGGGCGGCAAGCCCGCCCTAAGAACTGCGTAGGGAGTGGAGCCGATACCCGGCCCCACTCCCTACGCGCGCAAAAACCGAGATCTCCTCGGATCCGCTATTCGAACCAGGCTTCAGCAGTTACGCCTCCCGAGTCCGTCTCAGCTTTCACGAGCGTGTTGCCTGTCGTGTAGCTCGCGCTGGTGACGGTTGACAGACCAAAGGACGAGCAATGTGAATCTCCAACATTCTTGAGATCCACCGCTGCGGGTGGAATCGCAACATTTGCGGTTGCTGTCACAACCTTTTTGGCTCCGCCGACTCCAGCATCGTGGTATCCGATCCCGGTCGATGTGAACGGTGTAATCTGAACGCAGAGAACTCCTCCGAGTCTGAGGTCGATCCCATCTCCCGCCGTGGTGCAAAGAACGTGTATTCCGGCCGTAGAGGTGGAGCCACCAGTGGATTTGAAACCGTAGTCACAGCTTGTGAAGTTTATTTCAAACGATTCTGAGCCGGCAAATTGACATCGGAAGCCACTAGCGGTCACGTATTTGAGATTGGTCAGTGTGACTTCAATGGCTGTTTTAGTGGTGGATTTCGCTTCCCCCATGAGCTGAGGGCATGTGATTGAAAACGAGCCTTCTGCCCCTCCGAGGGTTGTTTTGCCTTTTACTACGAGCACGTGGTGGGCTGTAGCGGTGCCTGCCGTTTCATCTGGTGCCAATGTCGCTCTACACGGTTCTACTGAGCAATGAAATTTTTCTTCGGCTGCTTGTGCGTTCCCGCTGAGATTCCCGAAAATGGTCAGCGCTATTGCTGCACCAATCAAGGCTTTGAGATTGCGAATCATGGATCGATCTCCTCTCGTGGTTTACCCCAGAGCAATGCGGGGTCGATGAGGCAATCCATAGGGGCGGCTAGGGTATTGGTCAAATAGGTTGACTGGGGCTTGCGGGACGGATGGAATGTCCCTGTAAATGACCAACAGTCGAATCGCGAGTGCGCCGATCAGCAAGTGCGAGAGACTCCCACTCTTGCGCCCGCCGCGGTCCTGTCAGGTCTCCGAGACGCAGTGACGGCTCGCGGGACGGTCGACCTGGCTAGTGCTTCTTCTTGCCCTTCTTCGGCTTCTTCACGCACTTCGCCTTGCCCTTGACGGTCTTCTTCTGGAAGCCCTTCTTGCACTTGAGCGCTGGCCGCTTGGGGTTGGCGGGACTCGGCGCCGGTGGGGCCGGCGGCGGCGTGCTCTGACTGGCCCCGGAGGCGGGTGGGGTCGGGGTCGGGTCCGGATCCGGTTCTTCCCCGCCGGGCCCTGAGCCTTTGCACTGCGTGGCGCCCGAGGGGCTGAACGCGGCCCAGAGGTTGCTGGAGCCCTGGTTCCAGGCGACCAGGGCGTCGCCGTTGCAGCCGATCGCCACCGAGGGCTTGCCCGCCGAGCCCGACTTGATGTCGACCCCCGCCCCGAACTGGCCACCCGGCGCGGCGCTGTAGGCGATCAGCTTGGCGCCGTCGTGGATCAGCAGCTCGGCTTCGCCTTTGCGCCCGACCGCGATCGCGGAGTTGGTCAGCAGGGCATCGGGGCTGAGCAGCGTGGGGCTGGTGGGGAAGCCCGTCCCGACCCCGCCCGCCAGTGCCGCCGTCGACGATCCGGTCGCCGCCACCACGAATCCGTTGCGCAGGGCGACCTGAGCCAGGCTCGCCGTGAGGATGCCGGGGAGGCCGATCGCGGCTCCTTCGCCGAGCAGCGCGTGGGTCTCGAAGCCGGCGTTCTCGAAGCAGTAGTCGACCGGCTGGGGCGAGCAGCTGGTGGTCACCGCGCTGGCCTTGCCGCGGACGACCAGGCCGGTGCGGCCGCTGTCGGGATCGACCGCGATGCTGACCGGCCTCCAGAACGGCAGTTCGCCGGACGG
>Ga0207641_10005894_pt1 | contig 10394 bp, 10 predicted proteins | sample KBSSwiS62_FD_184306 | JGI IMG/M metagenome (GOLD analysis project Ga0207641, IMG submission 184306) | Switchgrass rhizosphere microbial communities from Kellogg Biological Station, Michigan, USA - KBS Switchgrass S6-2 (SPAdes) (version 2) | ecosystem: Host-associated > Plants > Roots >... | reverse complement strand
CTACCCCAACCCGCGCGTATTCGCGGAGAAGGGTGTCCTGGCCTCGTCTCACGGGCCCGGCAACTGCATCTACATCTCGACCGTCGAGGGCGACCACTTCGTGCCGGACCCGAAGGCGTCGCCGCTGTGCGGGACGGTCATCGGGAAGCTGTAGCCGCGGTACACAGAAGACGGAGGCCGCGGCGGAAGCGCCGCGGCCTCCGTGCCCCGTCTGCGCCCTGAACCGCGGATCAGCAACGGGCTCCCACCGGCACGTGCACGTGGTGCGCATCGTCCGGCGTGGTCGCCGCCGCCGAGAACGAGCGCCCGGACCTGACCTACGTCGGCTCGCTGGCCACCCTGCTCTGGCGGCGGATCCTGCCCCGCCCGCCCCGGCTCCAGACGTTCACAGTGCTCGGCCTGCTCACCGTACCGCTGTGCCTCACCGCGGCGACCACCGCGTTGTGGCTGGTCACCTGAGCGCGAGCGAGTCCGGTCCGCCGAGATGCGAGGTGTCGTTGACCAGCCGGACCGTGGCGTTGCCGTCCCCGAAGAAGTCCGCGACCGACAGGCACGCGAGATCGAGGTGCAGCCGGTAGAGGATCGACGTGCCCACCCCGAGCGCCGTCTGCAGGATCAGCTTGATCGGGGTGACATGGCTGACCAGCAGCACCGTGCGCCCGCCGAACTCGGCGACGATCTCCCCCAAGGCGGCGTTCACCCGCAGCCCCACCGCGTCGAAGGACTCGCCCTCCGGCGGGGCCACCGACGAGCTGCCCAACCAGCGGGCGAACAGCTCCGGGTCCCGCTCGCGGGCCTCCACGAACGTCAACCCCTCCCAAGCCCCGAAATCCGTCTCGATGAGACCCGCGCGCACCTCGACGGGGACGTCGACCGCCTTCCCGACAGCCTCGGCCGTCTGCCGGGCACGACGCAGCGGCGAGGTGAGGATCGCGTCGATGCCCCCGCGGTGCCTCATGCGAGCCGCGGCCGCCTCGGCCTGGCGCTCGCCGAGCTCGGTCAGGGCGGGGTCGCCGAGGCCGGAGTAGCGCTTCTCCACCGACAGCGCGGTCTGGCCGTGGCGGAGCAGGAGCAGCCTGCTGACCTCACCGCGGGCGCCGGTCCACGCCGCGGCCCCGGACGGGGGTGCGCTCACAGGCCCGACTCGCCGGTCCGGACCAGGATCGCGCCGCACTCCTCGCAGTGCACGACGTCCTCCGCAGCCGCGGCCTTGAGCCTGCCGAGGAAGGTGCGGTCCAGCTCCAGCCGGCAGGCCCCGCAGCGCCGCTCGCGCAGCAGCCCGGCGCCGACCTTGCCCTGCGCCCGGCGCCGCTCGTACTCGCCCAGCAGGTCCGCGGGCAGCTCCGGCAGGATCCGCTCCCGGTCCCGGGCGCGCCCGGCCTGCGCGGCGTCGATGTCCGCGAGCGCGGTGTCCCGCTCGGCGGTGACGGCCGCGAGGCGCTCCTCGGCCTCGGCCAGCACCCGTCGGGCGTGGTCGAGGTTGCCGCCGAGGGCCTCGCGCTGCTCCATCACCTCGAGCTGCTCGTCCTCCAGGACGGCCTGGCGGCGGGCGAGGGTCTCCAGCTCGTGCTGCAGGTCCTGCGCCTGCTTGGCTCCGATCCCGCCCGCGAGGAGGCCCTTGTCCCGCTCCGTGCGGGCGCGCACACCGTCGATGTCCCGCTCGAGCCGGGTGATGTCCCGGTCCAGGTCCCCCGCCGACGTCTCGGCCTGGACCAGCGCGTCCTTGCTCGTGCGGACGGCGGCCTCGGCCTCGGTGAGCTCCGCGTGCTCGGGCAGCGCCCGACGCCGGTGCGCGAGCCGGGTGAGCTCGGCGTCCACCTCGGCGAGGTCGAGCAGCCGCTTCTGCGCGGCGGGTGCGGCCTTCACGCGGTCCCCCTTCGTGAGATCGTCCACGGGTCCGTCCGGAGCGTGGACACGCGGGTGTCGACGCTACCCCCGAGCGCCTTGTCGATCACCGCCGCCGCCTGCCCGCACCACGGCCACTCCGACGCCCAGTGCGCCACGTCCACGAGCGCGGGACCGCCCGCCAGGAGGTGCTCGGAGGCAGGGTGGTGGCGGAGGTCGGCCGTGACGTAGGCGTCCACCCCGGCCGCCACCGCCGCGGACAGCGCCGAGTCCCCGGCGCCTCCGCACACCGCGACCCGCGCGACCATCCGGTCCGGGTCGCCCGCGGCCCGCACGCCCCAGGCGGTCTCCGGGAGGGCCGCGGCGACCCGGGCGGTGAAGGTGGACAACGGTTCCGGCGCGATCGAACCGACGCGACCGAGGCCTCGGTGCGACGGCAGCTCCGCCAGCTCCAGGACGTCGAACGCGGGCTCCTCGTAAGGATGGCCGGCCCGCAACGCCGCCACCACGGCCCGACGGCGGTGGCGCGGCAGCACCATCTCCAGCCGGGTCTCGGCGACCCGCTCCAGTCTCCCGACCTCCCCGATCGCCGGGTTGGCGCCCTCGTGCGGGAGGAACTGGCCGGTGCCCGCGGTGGCGAACGAGCAGTGCGAGTAGTCACCGATCTCCCCCGCTCCGGCCGCGGACAGCGCCTCGTGCACCGCACGGATCGACGGCCCGGTCGGCACGAACGTGACGATCTTGTCCAGCGGCTCCGCGGGCATGGGCTGCAGCGGGCCCTCCACGCTCAGGCCCAGGGCCGCGGCGAGCGCGTCGGACACGCCGGGATCGGCGGAGTCCGCGTTGGTGTGCGCGGTGTAGAGCCCGACGCCGCCGCGGATCAGCCGGTGCAGCAATGCCCCCTTGGGCGTGTCCGCGCCGACCCCGTGCACCCCGCGCAGCAGCAGCGGATGGTGCGTGACCAGCAGCTGGGCGCCGGTGTCGAGGGCCTCCGCCACGGTCTCGGCGACGGCGTCCACCGCGACCAGCACCCGCGAGACGGGCTCGGCGGGGTCGCCGCACACCAGGCCGACCGCGTCCCAGTCCTGGGCGAGCGCGGGCGGATAGGCGGCCTCCAGGACGGAGATCACGTCGCCGAGCGCACACGGGTCCGCGGGTTCGCTCATGTCGCTACACCTACCAGGAGCTCCCGCAGGGCCTCGACGAGGACCGCCGCCTGCTCCGGCGGCCGCACCGCGATCCGCACGTACTCCGGGCCCAGCCCGGGGAAGGTGTCCGCGCGACGCACCGCGATCCCCCGTTCCCGTAGCCGCTCGCGGAGCCCGACGGGCCCTCTGACCAGCAGGTACGGTGCGACACCCGGCAGGACCTCGAGCCCCGCGACCGCGGCGAGCGCCGCGGACTGCCACTCCCGGTGGCCCGCGAGCCGATCCGCCAGCGCCGCCGCCTCGGCGACCGCCGCGGGCTCCGAGCAGGCGATCACCGCCTCCAGGGCGAGGGTGCTCACCGGCCAGTGCGGGCGCGGGGCGGCGAGCCGGGCGAGGACCTCCGGCGGCCCGAGCGCGTACCCCGCGCGCAGCCCGGCGAGCGCCCAGGTCTTGGTCAGCGACCGGAAGACCAGCACGTCCGAGTCGCCGGCGAGGGTCTCCGGCTCCCCCGGGACGGCGTCCGCGAAAGCCTCGTCCACCAGCACGACCCGGCCCGGCCGCACGAGCCGGCGCAGGTCGGCGGCGGGATGCAGGACACCCGTCGGGTTCGTGGGGTTCCCGACGACGACGAGGTCCGCTCCCTCCGGCACGGCCGCCGGGTCCAGCCGGTGGTCACCGCCGGTGAGCACGCGCTCGACCGACAGGCCCGCCCCCCGCAGCGCGGCCTCGGGCTCGGTGAACCCGGGGTGTACCACCACCGGGCGGCGCGGCCGCAGCGCCGGGAGCAGCGCGAACCCCTCCGCGCTGCCCGCGAGCACCAACACCTCCGCCGGGTCCCGACCGTGCCGGCGCGCGACGGCCTCGCGGGCCCGACGATCGTGCTCCGCCGTGGGATAACGGGCCAGGTCGGCGAGGGTCGCCGCCAGCCGGTCCCGCAGCCAGGCGGGGGGCTCCGCGCCCTGGACGTTGACCGCGAAGTCGATCAGCCCGACCGACGCCTCGACGTCGCCGTGGTGCCGCAGCGTGTCCAGCTCCGCCTCCGTGCCCAGGGTCGGTTCCGCGAGCTCCACCTCCGTGGCCTTCCTCTCCTCCGGCTTCTCCGTCACACCCGCCATACCCCGGCACCCTACGGTGGGGCGGTGCATGTCAGTTTCGTCTGTACTGGGAACATCTGCCGCTCCCCCATGGTCGAGAAGGTGTTCCGCGCTGCGCTCGGGGAGGCGGGGCTGGACCGCGTCGTGACGGTGACGAGCGCGGGCACCGGCGGCTGGCACGTGGGCGAGCCCATGGACCCCCGCGCCGCCGAGGTGCTGCGAGACCACGGCTACGACACCGCCCACACCGCGCGGCAGCTGGACTCGACCGTGCTGTCCGCGGACATCCTGGTCGCCCTGGACGCCGAGCACCGCCGCGCGCTGCGTGACTCGGTGCCCGAGCCGGACCGGGTGGTGCTGCTGCGCTCCTTCGATCCCGAGGCACCGAGCGACGCCGAGGTCCCCGACCCCTACTACGGTGGGCCGGACGGGTTCGCGGAGGTCATGCGCATGATCGAGGCGGCGGTCCCCGGGCTGGTGGAGCGGGTCCGCAAGGAGCTGTGAGCGCCGTGCGACCCGCCGACCTCGCCCCGGACCTGCGACAGGGGATCCGGCGGGCCCGGTTGGACGGGCGCCCCGTCGTCGTCAAGCGGGACCCCGGCGCCGCGGCGGAGGCCGCCGGGCTGCGGTGCCGGGCGGCCCGCCGGTGCCGGAGGTCCTGGCCGCCGAGGCGGACTGGCTGGTCCTCGACGAGGTGCCCGCCGGGTCGCCGTCCCGGGAGCACGCCGCGGAGTTCGGACGGCGGCTGGCCGCGCTGCACGCCGCGGGTGCGCCCGCCTTCGGCGCTCCCCCGCCCGGCGGCGCGGTGGAGGCCCGCATCGGGGGGACCGCGATGCGGAACGTCCCCGGCGACTCCTGGCCGGAGTGGTTCGCCGAGCACCGCATCCAGGCCTATGTGGAGCGCGCGGACCTGCCCGAGAGGCGGGTGTTCGACGAGGTCTGCGCCCGGCTCTCCGAGCTGGCGGGCCCACCCGAGCCGCCCGCCCGGCTGCACGGCGACCTGTGGTCCGGCAACGTCCTGTGGTCGTCGACCGGGGTGTGGCTGATCGACCCGGCGGCCCACGGCGGTCACCGGGAGACCGACCTCGCGATGCTCACGTTGTTCGGGCTGCCGCATCTGGAGACGGTCCTCGCCGCATACGACGAGGTCGCTCCCCTCGCCGACGGTCGGCGGGCCCGAGTCCCGCTCCACCAGCTGTTCCCGCTCCTCGTCCACGCCGTCCTGTTCGGCGGCGGTTACGGGCACCAGGCGGTGGCCGCAGCCCATTCCGCCCTCGCCCAACGACCCATTACGGAACCATAATGGGTCCCAGGCCCAGGTCTGAGACCCATTATGGTTCCGTAATGGGTTCAGGACGAGGAGGAGATCCCGGGGCGGGCTGGTTGGCTCTCGAGGGTTGTGGGACCTCGGGGGTGGTGCGGTCGAGCGTCGCGCCCTCCACGTCGACGTCCGGCAGGATCCTGTCCAGCCACCTCGGCAGCCACCAGGCGGCGTTCCCGGACAGGTGCAGGACGGCGGGGACGACGAGCATCCGGACCACGAACGCGTCCAGCAGGACGCCGATCGCCAGGCCGAAACCCATGGGCCGCACCATCGACAGGTGGGAGAACACGAACCCGCCGAACACCGAGAACATGATGATCGCGGCGGCGGTGACCACCACCCGGCCCGCGTGCAGCCCCTCGGTGACGGCCCGGCGGGCGGGCGCACCGTGCACGTACGCCTCCCGCATCCCGGAGACCAGGAACAGCTGGTAGTCCATGGCGAGCCCGAAGAGGACACCGACCAGGATCGTCGGGAGGAAGTTCAGCACCGGGCCCGGATCGTGCACCCCGAACACCGCGCCCGCCCAGCCCCATTGGTAGATCGCCACGACCGCGCCCATCGCCGCGAAGTAGGAGAGCACGAAGCCGATCGTCGCGGTGACCGGCACAATGATCGACCGGAACACCAGGATCATGATCAGCAGCGACAGCCCGACGACCACGGCGAGATAGGTCGGCAGGGCGCCGGACAGCTTGTCCGAGATGTCGATGTTCCCGCTCGGCTGCCCGGCGACGCCGAGCGTGGCCGTCGACGGGGCGGGGGTCAGGTCGCGCAGCGCGTGGACCAGCTCCGAGGTCGCCTCGGTCGCGGGCCCCTGGGTTGGAACGACCTGGTAGAGCGCCACCGACCCGCCGGCCGACGTGCCGATCGGCGCGACCGCGGCGACGTCCGGCACCGCGCCGATCTCCGCTCCGATGCGCGAGACGGCCGCGGGGCGGTCCTGTTCGGACAGCCCGGCAGGCAGGTCCGCGACGGCGACGAGCGGCCCGTTCCGCCCGGGCCCGAACTCCTGGGCGACGACGTGGTACGCCCGGTACTGCGTGGAGTCCTGCGGCTCCGACGACCCGTCCGGCAGTCCCAGCCGCAGCGACAGCGCGGGGATCGCGACGACGACCAGCACCGCGAGCCCGAGCACCGTCCGCAGCACGGCGCCGCGGGTGGACATCGGCGCGGCCGGGGCGTGGCGGTCGCTCACGACCGTGCCGCGGGCCTTGCGCGGGAGCACCCGGCGGCCGAGCAGCCCGAGCAGCGCCGGGGTGAGCGTGACGGCGACCAGCACGGCGACCGCCACACAGACCGCCGCGACGGTGCCCATCATGCCGAGGAACGGGATGCCGGTGACGTTCAGCGCGAGCAGCGCGATGATCACCGTGCTGCCCGCGAAGGCCACCGCGTTGCCGGACGTGCCGGTGGCCAGCGCGATCGACTCGACCGGGTCCAGGCCGGTGCGGAGCTGGCGGCGGTGCCGGTTGAGGATGAACAGCGAGTAGTCGATGCCGACGGCCAGGCCGAGCATCAGGCCGAGGATCGGGGTCACCGAAACCATCTCCACGACCCCGGACAGCGCCAGCGTCCCCGCGACGCCGACCCCCACGCCGACCAGGGCGGACAGGATCGGGAGGCCCGCGGCGAGCAGCGTACCGAGCATGATCATCAGAACGACGCCTGCGATCACCACGCCGACGATCTCGCCCGGACCGGCGAGCCCGTCGATGCTCTGGGTGAGCTCGGCGGAGTAGTCGATCCGCACGCCCGCGATGGGGGTGGCCCCGATCGCGTTCTGCACGGCCGTCTTCACCTCGGGCGCGATCTCGTTGACCGGCAGCGCGAACACGACGGTCGCGACGGCGGTCGAGCCGTCCGCGGACACCGTGCGCACGCCCTCGGCCAGCCGCAGCTGGTCGGCGGCCGCGTCGAGCGCCGCGACCTGGCCCTGCAGCTGCGCGCGACCCTGGTCCAGCTGTGCCTGGCTGCCGGCGAGCTGCGGCGGGGTCGGCACCCCCGCCGGCAGCTGGGCCCGAGCCGCGTCGAGCTGCGCCTGGCCTGCGTCCAGCTGCGCCCGCGCCCGGTCCACCTGCGCCCGGCCGGCCGCGACCTGCCGCTCCCCGCCGACCCGCTGGGCCTCGACCGCGAACGGGTCCACGATCCGCGCCACGCCCCCGACCGCGCCCGCCCGCGCCAGCGCCGCGGCCGAGGCCTGCTGCTGGGCCGGGGTCAAGGCCGCGCCGTCCGCCGTGTGGAACACGACGAGCGCGGTGCCGCCGCTCGCGTCCGGGAACTCGGCCTTGAGCCGGTCGGTGACCTCGCCGGTCGGTGTGCCGGGGATCGTGATCGCGGAGCTCAGCGTGCCGCCGAAGAGGGCGAACGCGCCGACGGCGACGGCGAGCAGGACCACCCAGCCCGCGACGATCCGCCAACCGTGCCGGGCGGCGAAGCGCCCGAGCCGATGGAGCAGCTGTGCCATGTCAGGACGCCTCGTTCCGGTAGCCGAGGGAGAGGGTGTCCAGCAGGTGGTCCAGCAGGGTGCGCCAGACCTCCCGGGAGGCGGCGTCGTCCGCCGCCCCGGTGCGCTCCCACCACGCGCCGTGCAGCACCACGACCCCGGAGAGCAGGTTGGACGCGAGCAGTGCCACGTCCAGCTCCGGGACCTGCGGGTACCGCTCGCCCATGGCGGTGAGCAGGTGATCGCCGACCCGCCGCATCGCGGTGTCGAGGAAGGCCGCAGCCCGCGGGTCGCGGAGGTCCGTCCCGGGGTTGAGCAGCCGGGTCAGGTGCGCCATCGGCCCGACCAGGTCCGTGCCCCGCACCGCGCGGGCGACGTCCGCGAACAGCGCGGCACGGGTCTGCCCGGCCGGGGGCACGGCGTCGGTGGCGGCGCGGAAGGCCTCCACGACGACGTCGAGCGCCTCGGTGCAGGCCGCGACGACGATGTCGTCGAGGCTCGCGAAGTGGTTGAACACGGTGCGCCGGGAGACGTCCGCCAGCTCGGCGACGCCGTCGACGCTGAGCGACGCCGGCCCGGAGGCGCGGGCCAGCGCGACGGCGGCGTCGATGATCGCGCGATAGGTGCGCGCCTTCTGGGCGTCCCGTCGCCCGAGAGTGGAGGGATCGCCGGACACGGCGACTACACTAAGTGCAACAATGCACTGAGTGCACCGCCGTTGGGTGTAGCCCTGGCCTCACTCCGCGACCGGCGCCTCCTTCAGCTCGGCCAGGGAGTCGTTGATCGCGTCGGCGAGCACGTCCACGTCCGGCAGGGCGTCCCGATCCGCGTTGAGCCCGTAGCAGACCGTGCCGTCGTAGCTGGTCACGCCGATGGCGACGGCCTGGCCGTGGGCGAGCGGGACCACCGGGTACATGTCCCGCATCCGCGCGCCCATCGCGTAGAGGGGGCGCGACGGACCGGGCACGTGGGTCACCACGACGTTGAACAGCCGGGAGGACAGCCGAGACGACAGCCGCGCCCCCATCGCGTGCATCGTCGGCGTGGCCAGCCCGGCGAGCCCGACGACCGCGGTGGTGCCCGCCGAGCGGCCGAACCGCTTGCGCGCCTCCATCTGCTGCGCGATGGACCGCAGCCTGCCGACCGGGTCCGGGACCCCCACCGGGAGCTCGACGAACACCGCCGAGATCTGGTTCCCGTGCGTCGACGACCCGTTCCGCCCCCGGACGGAGACCGGCACCATCGTGCGCACCACGGAGTCCGGGAAGATCGGCTCGCCGCGGGCGATCAGCCAGCGCCGCAGCGCGCCCGCCACCACGGCGAGCACGACGTCGTTCACCGAGCCGCCGTCCGCCCCGTGTCGCCGCCGGATCACCCGGTGCTCGAACAGCGACGTCCGGGCCATGCCGAAGCGCCGCTGCATGCCGATCGGCCCGTTCAACGCCCACACCGAGCGGCCGTGCCGGGCGGTCTTCACCGCGTCCGCCACCCCGCCGACGGTCCGCCGGACGGAGGACGCGACCTCCCGGACGTCTCGTGCCGAGCGGATCACCGCGTCCACCGCCGAGCGGGGCCGGAGCATGTTCTCCAGCACGGCCTGCGCGGCCAGCTCCAGACCCGACGGCTCCGGCGCGGGCCGCCAGTCGTCGTCCGCCACCCGTCGCGGGGTGGGCGTGGTGTCCAGCAGCATCGAGCCGACGTCCATCGACGCCAGCCCGTCCACCATCGCGTGGTGGATCTTCATGACGATCGCGATCCGGTAGTCCTCGAAGCCCTCCAGGACGTAGATCTCCCACAGTGGCCGCGCGCGGTCCAGCTGGCGGGACAGCAGCCGCCCGACGAGGTCGCGCAGCGCCACGTCCGAGCCCGGCGCGGGCAGCGCCGCGCGCCGGACGTGGAAGCTGAGGTCGAAGTCCTTGTCGTCCACCCAGACCGGTAGGCCGAGCCGCCCCGGCACCTCGCGGATCTTCTGCCGGTAGCGGGGCACGAGGCTCAGCCGGGAGCCGATGAGCTCGACGAACGCGTCGACGTCGAAGCGGCCCCTCTCGGGTTCGAACGTCATGACCCCGCCCAGGGTCATGGCGGTCGTCTGTTCCTCCATGAAGAGGAAGGACGCGTCCAGCGGGGTCAGGCGGTCGGGCACGGGCGTTACTTACCAGACTCCTGCGCTACCAGACCCCTTCGGCACGCCACCCACGCAGCGGCATCCCCGAGCGGCCGTGGTCCCCGAGCCTCACGCCGAGCATCTGGTGGAGCTGGATGTTGTCCAGGTCGAAGCCCAGCCGGCAGGCCGCCATGTACAGCCGCCACACCCGCGCGCGCCCGATCCCGACCTCGGCGACGGCCTCGGTCCAGTGCTCCTCGAGGTTCGCGCCCCAGTCCCGCAGGGTCATGGCGTAGTGCTCGCGCAGGTTCTCCTCGTGCCGGATCTCGAAGCCCGCGTCGTTCATCTCGGTCATCAGCAGGCCGGGGGACTCCAGCTGGCCGTCCGGGAAGACGTACCGGCCGATGAACGGGTCCACCCGGCGCTTGTTCAC
>Ga0207641_10005888_pt1 | contig 10405 bp, 5 predicted proteins | sample KBSSwiS62_FD_184306 | JGI IMG/M metagenome (GOLD analysis project Ga0207641, IMG submission 184306) | Switchgrass rhizosphere microbial communities from Kellogg Biological Station, Michigan, USA - KBS Switchgrass S6-2 (SPAdes) (version 2) | ecosystem: Host-associated > Plants > Roots >... | reverse complement strand
CCTCGTGCCCTGCGGCGCACTTTCACGCTGCGCGAGTTCTATCGGGCGACGGCCGGGCTCGACCCGGTGGAGCTCGACGGGAGCGATGCCCAGGCGGCGATGCAATCCCTTGTGGAGCAGGCGGCCGCCCGGCGGGGCTGGACGGCGGCCGGGCCGCGGACCGACGACGACCTGGGCGACCCGTATGGCGCGCGACTGGAGGCCTTCCGCGTCTGTGCGTCGTTGATCCGCGAGGCGCTGGCCGGACCGATCTCGCTGATAGCTGCGGCGACTGGCGACTATCGCGCCGGCCGCTGACAGTGCAGGCGGGTGTTGTCCTGTCTCGAATTGGCGAGATCTTTTCGCGGACACTGGAAGAGTTGTACACACCAGATCGTCGCAGGCGCGTTCCCGGATCGCCATCGACTGATGCCCCGGCCGCTATCCGCGCTGCGCAGGTGGTCGAATTGATGTGTGCGCTCGACTCTCGGCTTGGCACGTCAACGTCCAGCCCGGTCCGGTCTCAGAGATCGCCATCCCGTAGGCCTTTCGGGTCGTTCGCGTCGAGCCCAGCGGCGATTGCTAGTGCGAACTGCGATCGCCGTGCCTGTTCTGTTCGCGCTGTTCGGCGCTGCCACGCTTCGGGTGCTGGTGTTTCCGAAGACCGACAAGCCTAGTGCCGCGGACGCGGTCTTCATGCTGGGCGGTGCCGGGAATCGCGCTGATCGGGCGCTGGCGCTCGCGCGAGCCGGCTACGCTCCGGTCCTGGTTATTTCTCAGTCAGGCGGCGGGCGGTGTCCTCCCAGATCCGAGGTGCCACGGGTCAGGACTGTCTGTTTCAGGCCGGACCCGTTCACGACGAGAGGTGAGGCACGTGAAGCGGCCCGCCTGGCTCAGCAGTATGGCTGGCGGAAGGTAGTTTTCGTCACCGATCGTAGCCAGGACGTGAGGGCTCGGATCCGAATCGGCCGGTGCTACCACGGCGAGGTCCTCGTGACCGCGGTGGATCCTCCCCGGAGCCACTGGCCTTATCTCATTGCCTATCAGTGGGCGGCTCTCGCGAAGGCGCTGATCTGGCAGCGCGGCTGCTGACGGCTGGTCCGCGGTGCCAGATCGCCGCGAGTCAGCCCCAGCCGCCGGCGGCCGTGCCGGTCGCATATGTCGAGCTGTTCAGCCTTCGGCACAGGCACGTCGGGAGCCAGCACGATTCTCGTCGACTGGGACCACGGTTTCATCGTCAACTGGCACCATGGTGACCCCGAGCTGACGGTCCTGGCCTGGCCAGCCAGTCCTATCAGGGCGGGACGAGCGGGCTGGCCTGGATGGTGCGCTGGCCGGGGAGCACGCACCGTCGGCGGATCTCCAAAGCACAGGTCCCGGGTGCCCAGCCCGCCGCGGGCGTGCCTCGGCGGTGACTGGGCCCGTATGTGCCGACCAGACTCCTTCGGGGCGAGCGATTGGTCTGAACCGGGCCCGATCCCTTTCGCTCCTTCGACCTTCGTGGCCTGCCCGCCCACCCGTGGCGGAGGCAGGCTCGTGGATCGAGCGTCCGAGATGAGGGCGACAGCGAGGTACGCGGAGGTTCGTCGTACTCTGGCCGTGGGGGACGGTGACGCCGCAACAGGGATCACCGTGAGGGGGGAAATCCATGGGAGCAGCCGCGACATGCGACGAGGAGTCCGTGTGGACATGTCGATCGCCATCCGCAGGCAGGGACGTGGATCAGCATCGAGACTGTCGTGAAGGTCAACGCAGCGTCGTCCACTGCTTTCTCAGGGCGCGGCCTGGCTCGGTATGGCCCATCGCGGCTGGAACCGTCCTAACCTTCCGCATGATGCGTGTGACTCAGACACTTCTGATTGGATCCGGCGTCGACTGTGTGCCCGATGATTTGTCGTCGACGCGGGCCGCACAGCCCACGGGAGGCGTAATGCCGGCATCGTCAGAGATTGCGCCCATTAGCGCAATTGCGATGTAGCATTCGAACTCCCAGCGCAAAGTCCACAGAGATCCATCCCATACTCCTGGGTAGGCGACGTGCGCCGGAGTCCCAGCGACGTCCCAGATGCTCACGTTGAGATCCGCGTTATTTAACACATATTTAAAGGGGCCGTCTGGCGCGCGCATGAATCCCGAGAGTGTGTGGTGGTCGTGATTCCAGGCGATCGGTGCGGCCACGAATGCAGTGAGGAGCAGACAGGCCCCGTACGCGGGGAAGATCCTGATGATCCGATTCCAAAGGTAGCGGCCAGTCGGTAGACCAGCGCAGCTTCCGGCAATCAGATAGCCGCTCACAACGAAAAACGCATCAACTGCGACGGCGCCTAGCTCGGCGTGACCAAACTGAACTTCGCCCCCGCGAGCAAGTGTCCAGCTATGAGCAATCACCACCGACGCTGCAAGAAGCAGCCGAAGGAGATTGAGGCTATTCCGGGATCTATCGAAAACCGCGCCCAACGGGCGGCTACCGAGCCACGTTACCACCACGTTCCCCCCAAAAAATGCGTCGACCCGGCGGCACCTGGACCATCGGGCGGCAAGTGACTACCTAGCAATAATCCATCGCTAACCCAGATCTGGCCGTGCCAGAAAAACGTCATCTTCTCTGTAAAAGGATCGTCAGTGGCGACCATGCGGCGTATCCACCAGCCAGCCAGGGCCGTCTACTCGTCACGCACCCGCCGCGCGAACTCAGCCCGGGCGACCGGATCGGCGGGGACGGTTGTAGGTAGCGGCTTGAAATTCGGTGGCGGCTCCAGCCGTACTTTCGTCTTTCGGCTCGCGCCAAGGATGGCGTCGACACTGGCCGCGTAGCCTTTTCCGACCTGGGCGTCCAGCTCTGCCGGACGCACGCCGAAAGCGGCTCGCCGGTAGAGGAACGCGATGCCCGAGCGGGGACCGGCCATCTCAGGTCATTCCAGCCGGCCGGCCGCAGGACGATGGGACTGCTGCGCCAGCCTTCGGATGTAGTCGGTCCCAGGCTGTGGCCAGCTGTTCGCTGTTCGTCTGTCGACGCACGCGGGTCGCGTGACATCGCCCCCGCCCTTCCTGGCCTGCGCCCGGTCTCCGTGCTCACGCGGCCGTTGCCATGAGTGCCTGGCGAACGATTGTCCTGAACGAGGGGGCAGGCCGCACTGCGGAAAACCGACCTCGTCGCATTGTGGATGGTCGCAACAGAATAAGCGATCGGATCCCCTGCTTTGGCATAAAGAGTTCGGACTCGCGTTCGTCATCTCGACGATGGCGCACTTTGGTGTCGGTGCCAGGTGCGCGGTAGCCGAGTTTTCGCTGGAACCAACATGCCGGAGCGTGCCGCGCCCACGAACCACCGACGGTAAAAGGGAGACCTGAATCACTTTCTGATCGGCCCGTCTGGTGCGCGCCGGGTTACCGGCTCGACCGATTTCGGATGTTTCGTCGTTCCGGTGATCCGGCACAACCTCCGCCCGTCCTGGGACCGCCTCGCAGGCCAAGGACTGGCCACGATGTCGTACGAAGGAGCGGAGTGTGCTTGGAACGGCTCAGTAAGCGCCTTCGCGCTTGAGTACCGCGAAGACGGTGCGCCACAGGATGATCAAATCCATCGCCAGCGACCAGTTCTCGACGTAACGCAGGTCTAGCCGCACGGCCTCGTCCCAGTCGAGGTCGGAGCGGCCGCTGATCTGCCACAGTCCGGTCAGCCCGGGTTTGACCATGAGCCGTCGGTGGACGTCCTGCTCGTAGGCGGCGACCTCACGCGGCAGCGGTGGCCGCGGCCCGACGAGCGACATCGTCCCGTTAAGCACGTTGAACAGCTGGGGCAGCTCGTCGAGCGACCACTTGCGCAGGAACTTGCCGGCCGGGGTGACCCGCGGGTCGTCCTTCATCTTGAACAGCAGGCCGGCGCCCTCGTTGCTGGCCTGGAGTTCGGCGAGGCGGGCCTCCGCGTCGGTGTACATCGAGCGGAACTTGAACATCGTGAACTCTTTGCCGCCCTGGCCGACCCGGGTCTGCTTGAAGATCGCCGGGCCGCGGCTGGTCAGCCGCACCGCCAGCGCGAGCGCGATGAAGACCGGCGAGGCGAGCAGAACCACGGACAGCGCGAGCCCGCGGTCGAGCGCGCCCTTCATGACACGTCGAGCGCCGGTCAGCTCCGGTTCCTCGATGTGCAGCAGCGGCAGGCCGGCGACCGGGCGCAGGTGGATGCGCGGCCCGGTCACGTCCGTGATCGCGGAGGAGACGAGCACCTCGACGTCCGTCCCCTCCAGATCCCAGAGCAGCCTCTTGAGGCGCTCTCCGTCGACCTGGGGGCTGATCGCGACGGCGGTGGCCCTGGTTTGGCGGATCGCGTGGTCGAGGACGTCGGAAGTCCCGATCAGAGGTACTCCCGCGAGGTCGAAGCCGGCGCGGTCCGGGCGGTCGGAGCTGTGCAGACCCGGAGCCCGGTCAAGGCAGATGCCGACGACGTTCCACCCGGCACCCGGGTCCCGGTGCGCGCTTCGGACCAGGGATGCCGCCGCCTCGCCCGAGCCGACGACAATCACCCGGTGCTGGCAGCGGCCCGCGCGGCGCATCCGGTGCAGCCGGCCGCGGGCGAGGACCCGCCCGATGAGGGTCAGCAGGGTCGCGGTCGGGAACAGGACCAGCAGATAGCCGCGGGCGACCTCGGCCTTCGTCGCGTACGAGATGACGGCGACCAGCGCGACGAGGCGCACCGCCGCGTTCAGCACCCGGCGGAACTCCTCCGAGCCGACGCCGAGAAACCGAGGCTCATACGCCCGGTTCAGCGCCATGGCCGCGATCCAGGCGACCGGCAGCACGAGCGAGGTCGCGACATAAGGCTTGATCGACGTGGGCATCAGGTCGAACTGGATGAGCCCGCCGAACCGGATCAGGTAGGCGAGGCCCGCGCCGGCGAGACAGGCGGCGAGGTCCGCCAGGACGACACTGCGCGCGTACTCGCGCTCCCAGCCGACCTCGGCCCGGTACGGCTCACGCGGCCCCTCGTGTGGCCGGGCCGCGAGCAGTGCGCGCTCGGCCTCGCTGCGGGTCTTCGCATTAGGGGCGGGCGGTGCGGCAGCCCGGCCGGCGAGCCGCTCCCGGAACCGCCGCATCGACATGCGCAGCGTGCTTTCCGAGTCCCCGGCCAGCAGCGCCGTCTCGTCCGGTTCGAGCGTCTCGTCGACGGCGCCGCGCGGCGCCGGCGCGTCTGCCTCGCGGTCTGACTGACGAGTCGCGATCTCGCTCACCAACGGCTCCCTCGGGGCCCGCAGCCGCACGAGCCAGGCCAGCATGGCTGCCGGCCGACGGACCGCAGCTGCCACCACCTAGCCGCGAACGGACATTCGACCAACGCAGCCCCCGAACTGCCCGTACCACTCGCCGACGGGTTGTCTGTGGACGACCGAGCAGTTAGGGAAGTAAAGGTACCAATCCGGCCCTGCTCGAGGCTTCGACCTGGCTGTGATCGGCCGCCGCGGTGAGGCCGCCGCGCTTAGTAGGCGCCCTCGCGCTTGAGGACTGCGAAGACGGTGCGCCAGAGGATCGAGATGTCCATCGCCAGCGACCAGTTCTCCACGTAGCGCAGGTCGAGGCGCACCGCCTCGTCCCACTCGAGGTCGGACCGGCCGCTGACCTGCCACAGCCCGGTCAGCCCAGGCTTGACCATCAGCCGCCGGTGTACATGCCCCTCGTACTGGGCGACCTCGCGCGGCAGCGGCGGCCGCGGACCGATCAGCGACATGGTGCCGATGAGCACGTTGAACAGCTGCGGCAGCTCGTCGAGCGACCACTTGCGCAGGAACTTGCCCGCCCGCGTCACCCGCGGGTCGTCCTTCATCTTGAACAACAGTCCCTCGGACCGTTCGTTGCGCTCGGTGAGCGAGGCGAGCCGCGCCTCCGCGTCGGTGTACATCGAGCGGAACTTGAACATCGTGAACGGCCGCCCGTCCCGGCCGATCCGGGTCTGCTTGAAGATCGCCGGGCCGCGGCTGGTCAGCCGCACCGCGAGGGCGAGGGCGATGAACAGCGGCGACAGCAGCGTGACCGCGACGAGCGCGACGCCGCGGTCGACCGCGGCCTTCATGAGCCGCCGGGCGCCCTTGAACTCCGGTTCTTCGATGTGCAGCAGCGGCAGCCCGGCGACCGGGCGCAGGTGGATGCGCGGGCCGGTCACGTCGGTGACCGTGGACGAGACGAGCACGTCGACGTTGGAGCCTTCCAGCGTCCAGAGCGCGCGGCGCAGCCGTTCCCCGTCCATCTGCGGGCTGATCGCCACGGTCGTGGCGTTCGTGACCCGGATCGCCTCCTCCAGGCGTTCCGACGTGCCGACGACCGGGAGGTCGAACAGCTCGAAGTCGGCGTGCTCCAATCGGTGGTGGCTGTGCCGGCCCGGCGCGCGGTCCAGACAGATTCCGACGACGTTCCAGCCGACGCTCGGGTCCCGGTGCGCGAGCCGCACCAGCGTCGCCGCCGCCTCGCCCGAGCCGACGACCAGCACCCGGTGGCGGCAGCGGCCGACGCGGCGCATCCGGTTCAGCAGGACTCGGGCAGCCGCTCGGCCGAGGACCGTCAAGAGGGTCGCGAGCGGGAAGACGATGAGCAGGTAGGCCCGGCCGATCTCCGCCTTCGTCGCGTACGACGCGATCGCGACCAGCGCGATGAGGCGCGCGGCCGAGTTGACGACTCGGCGGAACTCCTCGGAGCCATTGCCGAGGAAACGGTCCTCGTAGGCCCGGTTCAGCGACATCGACGCGACCCAGGCGACCGGGAACACGACGCTGATGAGCAGGTAGAACGACGTGGCCCCCGCCGGGTTCAGCCCGAGGTCGACCAGGTGCTGGTCAATTCTCAGCAGGTAGGCCGCCGCCGCCGCGAGCGCGCTCGCGAGGAGGTCGGAGCCGACGACGAACTGGGTGTACTTGCGCTCCCAGGCAAGCTGAGCCCGGTACGGCTGGCGCACCGGGCCACTGAGCATTTCCTCGAGCCTGCGCTGGTCACGGCGCCGGCCGAACCTTGGCCGGTCGTCGTTCGCCGTCGCCGGGAGAACGGGCGCGACGGGAAAGCCTGAGGCAGGACCATCGGGTTTCTCGGTCTGGCCCGGAGCATCCGCGGCGGCCCGCGCACCGTCTGGGGTCTCCGGGGCCAGGCCAGCCTCGCCGGCCCGGGCCTGCGCGGCGAGCGAGAGCCGTTGGCGCGGCACGTGGAGTGCCTCGTCCACATCGGTGGTGCTGAGCTTCGACCTGCTGTCGTCCATGGCGTTGGGCTCCACCGACCTCTCGTCGGCGGCACCGTCCGCCGCGGCGTCGGCCGGCCTCGTGGAGGCCACGGTCGTGCCTAAACCCGCGCCATCGGTGGGCACGGCAGCGCCCTCGTCGCCATGCCCCGAGCCGGGGCCGCCTTGACCCGGCTCGCCTGCTTCCCTGCTCCTGGTCGTCGTAGCCGTACCCTCGCCCGACTGTGCCATCGGTGGGCCCCCCGGTCCCCGCACCAACGTCGGTCACGCCCCCGTGGGTCAGGTAACCCGTCTACCGAGACCGATTACGGTGATGAGCCGGAGTCTAACGTCGGGTCGTTACGGTGATGGAGGGATGAGGCTAAGAAGCGGCTAAGAAGCGATGGGCCGTCCTCAATGCGTCCCGATTCGTTGCGTGTCGCCCGGTTCGCGCGAGTGCCACGTTGGGATGTGTGCGTCTTAATTGACCGGAGCGCGGTTTAGACGTTCTTGGCGAAGACCAGCCGAAGGCCGATGAGTGTGAGATGCGGCTCATGGACCTGAAGGGTCTCGCTTTCCTTGAGGACCAGGGGAGCGAGGCCGCCGGTGGCGACCGTGGTGGCCTCCGCGCCCAGCTCGGCGCGAATCCGGCGGACGAGGCCGTCGACCTGGCCGGCGACGCCGTAGATCATGCCGGACTGGAGCGCCTCGACCGTGCCCTTGCCGATCACCGACCGCGGCGGCACCAGCTCGACCTTGCGCAGCTGGGCGGCCCGGGAGGACAGCGCGTCCAGCGCGATCTCGATCCCCGGGGCGAGCGCGCCGCCGAGGAACTCGCCGCGCGCCGAGACCACGTCGATGTTCGTCGACGTGCCGAAGTCGACGACGATCGATGGGCCGCCGTGCAGGTGGTATGCGGCCAGCGTGTTCATGATCCGGTCGGCGCCGGCCTCCTTCGGGTTGTCGATGAGGATCGGCACGCCGGTGCGGGTGCCGGGCTCGACGACCACCACCGGCACGTGCCGGAACAGCCGGCCCGCCATGCGCCGGATCTCCCGCAGCGCGGCGGGCACCGTCGAGCAGACCGACACGCCCTCGATCCGGTACTCGCCGAGCAGGCCGCGGTAGAGGAATGCCAGCTCGTCCGAGGTCGCATTGGCCATCGTGCGCACGCGCCAGGAATCGGCCAGCGTCTCGCCGTCGAACACGCCGAGGACCGTGTTCGTGTTGCCGATGTCGATCGTCAGCAGCATGAAGTCAGTTCCCCCGTCATGACTGAGCGGACCTGGTCGGGTGCCCCACGGGCGCCACCCTGCCGTCCGGTGTGGACGCCCATGCTCGTTCTACTCGTCGAGGGTCAGATCGAGGCCGAGGTCCAGCGCCGTCACCGAGTGCGTGAGGCCGCCGACCGAGAGGTAGTCGACCCCGGTCGCGGCCACCTCGGCGGCGACGGCGAGGGTGAGCCCGCCGCTGGCCTCCAGCAGCACCCCGGCCCGCCCGCTGTCCGGCCTCGCGGACGCCCCGCTGTCGGGCTCTGACGACGCCGCCCCGCTGTTGGCCTTCAAAGACGCCGCGCGGGCCAGCGCCACCGAGGCGCGCAGGTCGTCGAGGGTCATGTTGTCCAACAGGATCAGGTCGGCGCCGGCGTCGATCGCTTCGCGCACCTGCTCGACCGTGTCGCACTCGACCTCGACGGGCAGCCCGGGGAAGGCCGCCCGGACGGCCGCGAAGGCCGCGACTACGCCGCCTGCCGCCACGACGTGGTTGTCCTTCACCAGCGCCGCGTCCACCAGCGACATCCGGTGGTTGACGCCGCCGCCGGCGCGCACCGCGTACTTCTCCAGCGCGCGCAGCCCGGGCAGGGTCTTGCGGGTGTCCCGGACGGCGGCGCCCGTCCCGGCGATCGCGTCCACCCACGCCCTGGTCGCCGTCGCCACGCCGGAGAGATGGCAGAGCAGGTTCAGCGCGGTGCGCTCGGCCGTCAGCAGACCTCGCACCGGGCCGCGCACCTGTAGCACCTCGGTGCCGGGCTTGACCACGTCTCCGTCGGTGGCCATCAGGGTGATCTCCGCCTGCTGCCCGACGACGGCCTCGAACACCGCGGCCGCCACCGGCAGCCCGGCGACCACGCCGTCCGCCCGGGAGACGATCCGCGCGGTGGCCACGAGCTCGGCTGGCACGGTCGCCGCGGACGTGGCGTCCACACCGAGGCCCGCGGCGGCTGGCAGGTCCTCGGCGATCGCCCTGGCCAGCACGTCGGCGACCCCGGCCGGGTCGAGCCCGGCCGCGGTGAGGGCTGCGCCGGTCGCGGCCGACCAGGAGTGTCGGATCCGGAGCGACGCAAGCTCGTTCTCGGAGCGCGGCGATCCGTGGGTCGCCTTCAGTCTCGTGCTCACGAGAGCGTCCCTTCCTCGGCGCGAGCGCGGCCGGAGCCGACCTGCGCAACTGCTGCTCTGCTGCCGGCCGGCGCCGGTCCGCGGTCCGCAAGTGCCGCGCCGCCGCCGGCTGGCGCTGCGCCGTCGCCCGCTGGCGCTTTGACGCTGCCCGCTGGCGCTTTGACGTTGCCCGCGGACGCCGCGCCGCTGCCCGCGGCCGGGGTCACGCCGTCGGGCGGCGCGGGCGCGAACGTGACGCCGAGCAGGCCGTCCGGGTCCATCCGTACCAGCAGGTGGCCGCGCCAGGCGTCGTCGGCGTCGGCGAAGTCCTCCCGCCAGTGCGAGCCTCGGGTCTCCGTCCGCGCGGCCGCGGCGGCGACGAGCGCGGACGCGACCGTGCGCAGGTTCGTCATCTCCCACGCCTCCGGCCCGGCGGCCACGGTCGCGCCGGTCAGCCGGACGTTGCCCACGTCGACGAGCTCCTTCGCCGTCGCCAGCAGGCTCGGCGCGGCGCGCAGCACCCCGGCGCCCTCGGTCATCACCCGGGCGAGCTCGGCGCGCTGCGCCGGGTCGGCGAGGCCGGCCGAGCCGCGGTCGACGACCGCCTCGACGGGCGCGCCAGGCGACGGCAGGCCGCCCGCCAGGTCGTCGGCGATCCGGGCCGCGAACACCAACCCTTCGAGCAGGCTGTTCGACGCGAGCCGGTTCGCGCCGTGCACGCCGGTGCAGGCCACCTCGCCGCAGGCGTACAGGCCGGGCACGCTGGTCCGGCCCCAGGTGTCGGTGCGAATCCCGCCGCTGGCGTAGTGCGCGGCCGGTGCCACCGGGATCGGCTGGGTCACCGGGTCGATGCCGCGGG
>Ga0207641_10005887_pt1 | contig 10406 bp, 6 predicted proteins | sample KBSSwiS62_FD_184306 | JGI IMG/M metagenome (GOLD analysis project Ga0207641, IMG submission 184306) | Switchgrass rhizosphere microbial communities from Kellogg Biological Station, Michigan, USA - KBS Switchgrass S6-2 (SPAdes) (version 2) | ecosystem: Host-associated > Plants > Roots >... | reverse complement strand
CATTCGCAACCACTATGTCGGTCGGACATTTATCGAGCCGTCGCAGTCGATCCGCTCGTTTGGCGTTCGGTTAAAGCTCAATCCCATCAAGGACCTTATCAATGGCCGCCGGGTCATCCTGGTCGACGCACCCGAGCCGGTCGCGTTCTTCGGCTATCCTGGCAAGCCGAGCGAGCTGGTCGCCGCCGGGTCCACCGTGCATCGCCTCGCATCCGGAGCCGACGATGTGGTCGGCGCGCTGAGCCAGCTCGCCGAGCGCGTCGGCAAGGGAGCTGCGCCGGTGGTCGCTCCCGCGCGCCGGCCGTCGCTGCCGACCGGCGCGCTCACCCTCGAGACCGCGGCGCACGCGATCGGCGCGCTGTTGCCCGAGGGTGCGATCGTCTCCGACGAGGCGCACACATCGGCGCTGTTCCTGCCCGCCGCGACCGCCGGGGCGCCGCGCCATGACTGGCTGACCTTGACCGGCGGCTCGATCGGCGACGGCTTGCCGGTGGCGATCGGCGCCGCGGTGGCGTGCCCCGATCGCAAGGTGGTCTGCCTCGAGGCGGACGGCAGCGCGATGTACACGCCGCAGGCGCTGTGGACGATCGCGCGCGAGCAGCTCGACGTCACCACCGTCATCTTCCACAACGCCGCGTACGCGATCCTGCGGCTCGAGCTCCAGCGGGTCGGCGGCGGCGCCGGCGGGCCCCGGGCGCGCGACATGTTCAGCCTGGCGCGGCCTGCGCTCGACTTCGTCGCGCTGGCTCGCAGTATGGGGATGTCCGCCGAGCGGGCGACCACCGCGGACGAGCTGGTCGCGCAGCTCGGTCGTGCGTTCGCCCAGCGCGGCCCGCACCTGATCGAGGCGATGGTTCCGGCGCTGGCGTAGGCGGGCGTTGCGTGAGGCGGCCGTTACGCTGGTGCGCCAGCACGTCGAGTCGTCCAGGTGGACGCCGCGTGGACCAGGGTCGCCTTACCGGTTTTCACCGTCGAATGCACGCGTGCGCCGGGTGTGCGCGGGAGGCCGCGCGAGCGTGCGGGCACGCACGATGCACAGCCGGCGAACATGCCCACCTCCGAGCATCTGCTCTGGTCGCCCGAGACCACGCGACGGTCGACGTTCGTCACGCATCTCCCGACGGATCACGACGCTGCCGCACATCGCCATACGGTGGATCTCGATGCGACCGTGCGGATCTCGGGCGGTGAGCTGCGCGCATGCAGTTGCCGGCTGGTCGGCCTGTCGCTCGGTGGGGCCGTGATCGACGTCGATCGGCTGCCGGTCGGCACGCTGATCAACCTGACGTTTCGCGTGCCGGCCGCCGACGACCGGCTGTCGCTCGACGCCGTCGTCCAGGCGACCTCGCGCGACGGCGTGAGCGTGCTGTTCGATAGCCCGCGCGCCTGGGAGGTCTGGGTGCTGTGGCGCTACCTGGTGTCGCTCGACGTGGAGTCGCTCGACGACGAGGTCGATCTCGAGCCGACGCGGACGCGGGTGGTCGGCAAGCCGGCCGTCGAGCCGTGACGTCCGGTCAACCGGCGGTCTGCAGGCCGGCGGCGATGCCGCCGATCGTCGTGTAGACGATCCGGCTCAGCTGGTCGGGCGGCGCCCCGGCGCGGCGCCGTCGCAGCGCTTCGATCTGGACGTGCGACAGGATGTCGAGGTAGGCGTTGCGGCGCGCGATCGACGCCGCCAGGTAGGGCCGGCTATCGAGCAGCGCGGTTCGCCCCAGGATATCGCGCAGCGCGGCCACCGTGCGGGCATGCTCGGCGGCGATCTGGCGATAGACCTGCTGCGCGTCGGCGTCGGCGAGCGCGGCGTACTCGGCGGCGACCTCGATGTCCGAGCGGACCAGCGACAGCTCGCAGTTGCTGACCAGCGCGCGCAGGAAGCGCGAGCGCTCGACCAGGCTGCGGACCACCGGCGCGCCGAGCTCGCCGGCGAGCAGCTCGAGCGCGGTGCCGACGCCGAACCAGCCGGGGACGCCGTGGCGGCTCTGCGTCCACGAGAACACCCACGGAATGGCGCGCAGCGACGCCAGGGCGATCCCGGCCTTGCGCGACGCCGGCCGCGAGCCGAGCGGGAGGTGGGCGACGTCCTCGATCGGCGTCGCGGCGACCGTGTAGCGCACCAGGCGATCCTCGTCGCTGGTGAGCTCGAGGTAGCGGTCGCGCGCGGCGTCTGCCGCGCGCTGGATCGCGCGCTCGTCGTCGACCGGATCGGGCTCGCGCTCGGCGCTGCCGGCCGCGATCACCGCGGCGAGCGTGAGCTCGAGGTCGCGCTCGGCGATCTCGGGGTGCGCGTAGCGCGCGGTGACGGTCTCGCCCTGCTCGGTGACGCGCAGCCGGCCGCGGACCGCCTCGGCGGGCTGCGCGCGGATCGCGTCGCTCTCGGGGCCGCCGCCGCGGCCGAGCGCGCCGCCGCGGCCGTGGAACAGCGTCAGGGTGACGCCGGCGTCACGCGCGACGCTGACCAGCGCGCGCTGGGCGTGGCGCAGCGCGACCTGGGCGGCGACGTAGCCGACCTGCTTGCCCGAGTCCGAGTAGCCGATCATGACCTCGAGCTCGTTGCCGAGCTCGGTGCGCAGCGCGGGCAGGGCGAGCACGTCGCGCGCGATGTCGCCGGCGCGCTCGAGATCCTCGAGCTGCTCGAGCAGCGGCACCGGCCGGAGCTCGCCAGGGGCCAGGCCGGCCAGCCGGGCGAGCAGCGCGACCTCGAGCAGGTCCGACGCCTCGCGGGTGAAGCTCGTGACGTAGCGCTCGCAGGCCGCAGGGCCGAGCTCGCGCCGCGCGCGGCCGATCACCTCGAGCGTGGCGAGCACCTCGCGCGCGTCGTCGGACAGCCCGCTGCGATCGCGCTCGGGGGCGAGCGGCGCGGCGAGCACCGCCGACAGCGCCGCGCGCCGCTCGGACTCGTCGAGCTCGAGGTAGCCGGGCCGGCCGCCGCGCGCGAGCAGCTCGGCGACGACGCGATCGTGCACGCCGGAGTGCTGGCGCACGTCGAGCGACGCGAGGTGAAACCCGAAGACATCCACCCGGCGGATCGCGTCGCGCAGATCCTGATCGGCGAGCCGCGCGAACCCGGCGGCGCGCAGGCTGCGGTCGATCACGCCGAGCTCGGCGGCGTAGTCCGCCGCGGTGACATAGCCATCGTCGCGGTGCGCGAGCGTGGCGCGCAGCCGGGCCTGGACGTACCACAGCTTCTCGCGCCACGGCTCGCGCGCGGTGCGCGGCCGCGCGTGCGCGGCGACCTCGGGCAGGCGCTCGCGATCGCTGGCGAGCGACGCCTCGAGCTCGGCGAGCGGCGCGCCGTCTGCGCCGGTCTCCGCGCTGCCGCGGGCGCCGCCGCGCGCGCCGCGGATGCGCAGCGCGGACACCGACAGCGCGCGTCCGAGCGCGACGACGTCCTCGAGATAGCGCGTCAGCACGGTCGCGCGGTGGCGCGCGAACGCGGCCCGGGTCACCGCGGCGGTGACGTTGGGGTTGCCATCGCGATCGCCGCCGACCCAGGTCCCCCAGCGCAGGAACACGGGCAGCCGCCACACCCCGCCGAGCCGCGCGGCGAGCCGATCTTCGATCGTGCGATAGATCCGCGGGGTGACGTCGAGCAGCGAGCGCCGGAACACCTCGAGCGAGTTCTCGACCTCGTCGATCGGCGTCGGCCGGCGCGCGCGGGCGTCCTCGGTCGCGAAGAACCCGAGCACGTCGGCGTCGAGCGCCGCGCCGACCCGCGACCGGGCGGTCGCGTCCTGCTCCTCGAGCAGCTGCGCGATCCGCATCACGTGATCGAGCGTCGAGCGCCGGCGCGCCTCGGTGGGATGCGCGGTCAGGACCGGCATCACCAGCGCGCGATCGAACAGCGCGCGCAGCTCGTCGGGGGTGATCCCGCGGTCGAGCGCCAGGTCGATCGCCGCGGTCAGTCCGTCCGGCGGACGTTCGCCGCGGGCGCGCAGCGCGCGCAGCCGCTCGCGCTCCTCGGCGATGTTCATCAGGTGGCACTGCAGCGCGAACGCGCGCGCGAGGTCCTCGAGGCCGTCGCTGTCGAGCGCGGCGATCTCGGCGCGGAACGCCGCCCGCCCCCCGGACAGCGCACCGGCGCGCAGCGCGCGCGCCGCGCCGCCGATCCGGCGGCACAGCTCGCGGGCTTCGGCGCCGCCGAGCGCGGTGACGGCGCCGTCGAGCGCGGTGGTCAGGCGGGAGATGTCGCGATGGAGATGTTGCGGATCGGGCACGGGCTCCTCGGCTCGCGGGTGCGACGAACGTAGACGGTGACGATCGCTTCGAGGTATACGCCAGTTCGCGCGGCGCCGTCCTGCGGGTTTTGCCGCGATCGCGAGGCCGCCGGTCGGCGCGACCCGGGAGTTCCCTGCTAAGGTTCAGATCGCCATGCCGACGACCGTGTATCGCAGTTGCCCCCTGTGCGAGGCGACCTGTGGCCTCGCGATCACGACCGACGGCGACCGCGTCGTGTCGGTGCGCGGCGACGACGACGACCCGTTCTCGCGCGGCTACATCTGTCCCAAGGGCACCGCGCTCGCCGACCTGCACGACGACCCGGACCGCCTGCAGCGGCCGGTCGTGCGCGACGGCAGCACCTGGCGCGAGCTGGCGTGGGACGCGGCGTTCGATCTGGTGGCGAGCCGGCTCGGCGCCGTGCGCGACGCCCACGGCAAGGACGCGATCGCGGTCTACCAGGGCAACCCGACGGTGCACAACCTCGGCCTCATGACCTACGGCCAGCTGCTGGTCCGCTCGCTCGCGACGCGCAACCGGTTCTCGGCGACGTCGCTCGATCAGCTGCCGCACATGCTCGCCGCGCTCCAGATGTTCGGCAACCAGCTGCTCATGCCGGTGCCCGACATCGATCGCGCCGACCTGTTCGTGTGCCTGGGCGCCAACCCGCTGGTCTCCAACGGCAGCCTCATGACCGCGCCCGACGTTCGCGGCCGGTTGCGCGCGATCCGCGACCGCGGCGGCCAGGTGATCGTGCTCGACCCGCGGCGCACCGAGACCGCCGAGCGCGCGGACCGCCACCTGTTCCTGCAGCCGGGGAGCGACGCACCGCTGCTGCTCGCGATGATCGAGACGGTGTTCGCCGAGGGCCTGGTCCGGACCGGCCACGTGCCGGTGTCCGGCGAGGCCGAGCTCCGGCGCGCCGCCCTGGCGTGGCCGGCCGAGCGGGCGGCGCCGATCACCGGGATCGCGGCGGCCGAGATCCGTGCCCTGGCCCGCGCGCTGGCGACCACGCCGCGCGCCGTGCTGTACGGCCGGATCGGCGTGTGTACGCAGGCGTTCGGCGGGCTCGCCGCCTGGCTGTGCTACGCGTTCAACGCGCTGACCGGCCATCTCGACGAGCCCGGCGGCCTCATGTTCACCACGCCTGCGGTCGATCCGCTGCCGCTCGCGGGGCTGGTCGGCATGGACGGCGGCTTCGCGCGCTGGACCAGCCGGGTCGGCGGGCGGCCGGAGTTCGGCGGCGAGCTGCCGATGGCCGCGCTCGCCGAGGAGATCGAGGTGCCGGGACAGGGCCAGATCCGCGCGCTGATCACGATCGCCGGGAACCCGGTGCTGTCGGCGCCCGGCGGTCCGCGGCTCGAGCGCGCGATCGCCGGGCTCGACTTCGTGGTCGCGATCGATCCCTACATCAACGCGACGACGCGGCTGGCCCACGTGATCTTGCCGCCGACCTCGCCGCTCGAGCGCTCGCACTACGATGCAGCGCTGCACGCGTTCTCGGTCCGCAACGTCGCGCGGTACTCCCCGGCCACGTTCGCGCGGCCCGAGCACGCGCGCCACGACTGGGAGATCTGCCTGGCGCTGTGGCGCCGGCTCGGCCAGGTGTCGCGGCTCGGCCGCGGCGCGCGTGTCGTCGAGCGGCTGCTCGGCAAGCTCGGCCCCGAGCCGATCGTCGATCTCGCGCTGCGCACCGGCCCCCACCGGCTGTCGTTGCGCCGGCTGCGCGACGCGCCGCACGGCCTGGATCTCGGCCCGCTCGAGCGCCGGCTCCCGGAGCGCCTCCAGACCGCCGATCGCACCGTCCACCTGGCGCCCGAGGTCTATCTCGCCGACCTCGATCGGCTCGCGGCGCATCACGCCGCGCCGCGTGGCGCGCGGCTCGTCCTGATCGGCCGGCGCGAGCTGCGCAGCAACAATTCCTGGATGCACAACAGCGCGCGCCTGGTGAAGGGCCCGCCGCGCTGCACGCTGCTGATTCATCCGCGCGACGCCGCCGAGCGCGGCCTGTCCGACGGCGGCTCCGCGCGGGTGTCGACCGGGTGCGGCGCGATCGAGCTGCCGGTCGAGATCACCGACACCGTGATGCCCGGCGTGGTCAGCGTCCCGCACGGCTGGGGGCATGGCCGGGCCGGCGTCCAGCTGCGGGTCGCGAGCACGTCGCCCGGGCAGAGCGTCAATGACATCCTGGATCCGGCCGCGGTCGACGCGCTCTCGGGCACGAGCGCGCTCACCGGCCAGCTGGTCGAGGTCGCCAGGTCATGACGACGACGCTGTTCGACCGCATCGGCGAGGCCGCGCTGCGCGCCGTGATCACCGACTTCTATGGCCGGGTGTTCGCCGACGTGATGATCGGCTTCATGTTCCACGGCAAAGATCGCGCGCACCTGATCGACCGCGAGTACGAGCTCACGGCGGCGCTGCTCGGCGCGCCGGGCGTCACGTACCGCGGCCGACCGATGCGCGCCGCACACGCCCAGCACACGATCTTCGGCGGCCAGTTCGATCGCCGGCTCCAGATCTTGCGCGACACGCTGCGCGATCATGCCGTCGACCCCGAGGTCGGCGAGGCGTGGATCGATCACCAGCTCGCGCTGCGTGGTCAGATCACGCGCGATCGCGGCAGCGAGTGCGATGACACCGCCGCCGCCCGGCCCAAGCTCGCCATCGCGCCGCCGCGTGATCCCGATCGCCCGGTGAAGCTCGGCCGGCGCTGAGCGCGAGCGCGCCGGACAGCGACGGGGACGCGCGCTATTGCGGCATCAACTCGGTGATGATCACGGCGTCGCCGTGAAAGCTCGTACCACAGGTGATATCGGGGCTCAGCGGCTGCGGGAAGCACCACGGAATCCGGTGAGCGACCTGCCAGAACCGCGTCGAGCTCTGCTTCGTCACGCAGCGCGCGCCGTTGGGCGTCCATTCCGCCTCGGGAACCCAGTTCGCTTCGTCGAACTCGACGCCGAGATTATCGTACAGATTGATCAATGTGCCATCGACCGTGAACGGTGTGCCATCGCCGCAATAGTCGGCGCGGATTGCGCGCACGCACGTGGCCAGCCCGGCGGCATATCCGTGCCACGGCTTGTAGCCGAACTCGAGACACTTGGCGATCGCGCTGCCGCGGCACGCGAGGGTGAAGTTGCTGGCGCTCGGTTCGTACGCGCCGCCGCCCGGCACACCCTCGGCGAGGTTCCACGTGCCCGTCACGCTGTCGGCGAAGCTCGGCGCGCCGTCACTGTCGACGCATAGCGGCCGCCAGGCACCATCGGCAGATATCGAAAGGCGGTACGACCATACATCGCTATTGTTGCCGGTGCCCTGCAGCCCTTCGTCGATGCGGATCGCGACGGTTCCTCCATCGGACAGGATGCCCGTCCAGATCGATCCGACGATGGCGCTGCCGGACAGCGGCGAACCGGTACCGGTGATTGCGATCGGAGCGCCGCTGGCATCGGTGCCATTGGGCCGGATTCCGTTGAGCGCGACGCCATTGAGCCGGATCCCGTTGGGATTGATGCCGATGGGGTTGACCGCGTTGAACGACAGGCTGTTCGGGCGAGTGCCGGTGGGCCTGGAGCTGACCTGGCTCGTGACACTGTCCGTGAGCTGCGCCGGAGGATCTTCGCTCGCGACACACGCAGCGAGCAGGCACGACGAGATGACCAAAAACTTCGTTCGCAACATGCTCCGGCACTTCGGCCAAGCGAGGTCATATATGGAGTCTTCTTAGTCGGTATTAGGCGATTTCGAACGTATGACCGGCATTGCGTAAAGGGAAACCCCTGGGTGATCTGCTCTGCGTGAGCCTGACAGTCTCCTGCTCGAGGTCGCGATCGCCGCATTGGTATTTCATCCCACGCACGTATTCCGCGGTGTGGGGCGTGCACGGCGCACGCGGTCCGCGGCGCGCCGGTCTTCGTCGCCGGAGCCGGCCGCGCTGCGCCGCGGCAGCCCGCCAGGCGAGCCTCACGGCGGGCGGGCGGACCCACACAGCGACCGGCGGGCGGCGACCGGGCGGTCACTCGCGGCGATGCGAGCGCGGACCCGCCAGAATCACAGCCCCAGGATCACAACTTAGAGCGGCCGCGCCTCGTTGTACGCTTCTCCACGCTCGCTCGCGGCGACCCCGGGCAGGAGCGCGGCCCCGAGCACCCCGGCGCTGTCACCCAGGGTATGGCGCGTGATCTGGGTATCGAGTGCGTCGTTGAACACCCAGCGGGCGACCGCGTCGCGTCCGTCGCTGTACAGCCGGGCGAGATTCGATACCCCGCCGCCGAGCACGATGATGTCGGGATCGAGCAGGTTGATCACGGTGGCGATCGCCCGGCCAAAGATCTCGAGCGCCTCGCCGAGCACGGCGGCGGCGTCGCCTTCGCCGGCGTCGGCGCGCGCGGCGATGTCGTGCAGCGGCCGGTGCTGGCCGGTTCGCGTCGTGTAAGCGCGCTCGATCGCCGGGCCGCTCAGGTACTGCTCGATGCAGCCGCGCCGGCCGCAGTAACACGGCGGCCCCGTCACGGGATCGAGCGTGATGTGGCCCCACTCGCCGGCGATCGACTGCGCGCCGTCCCACGTCCGCGGCCGGCCGCCGTGACAGCGCGCCACGACCCCACCGCCGACGCCGGTCCCGAGGATCACGCCGAACGCGACCCGGGCGGTGCGCGCAGCGCCGAACGCCGCCTCGGCCAGCGCGAAGCAGTTCGCGTCGTTGGCGAACGCCACCGGGGTTCCGATCGCCGCCGCCAGGTCGCGCCGGAACGGCATCCCGTTGAGGCACGTGGTGTTCGAGTTCTTGACCAGCGCCAGGCCGGCGCGCAGCGAGATCGAGCCCGGCATCCCGACCCCGACGGGTGGCAGCGTTGTCAGTCCGGCGTCGCGCACGATGTCCGACGCGAGCGCCGCGGTGCGGGCCACGATGTGCGCATAGCCCGCGTCGCGCTCGGTCGCGATCCGCCGCCGCGCGAGCACCTCGAAGCTATCGCTGCGCAGCCGGACCACCACCGCCTCGGTCTTGGTGCCGCCGAGGTCGATACCGGTCCGGAGGATGTCGTTCACGTTACCAGGGTAGCGCACGGCGCAGAGCCTGGGGGGCGACGGTGCTTCAGTCCAGCGGCGGCGGCACGCGCATCCAGGCGCGCGCAGCGAAGATGACGACCTCGAGCCCGAGGGTGAGCGCAACGTTGATTGCCGCACATGCCACCGCGACGAGTGCGGCGGGGATCAACACGAGCCAGACCGGGCCCGGCAGGTCGACATACGGTGGTGGGTAGAACGCCCAGAACAGGCCGGCGGCGACCATGGTCAACATCAGACCCGCCCACGCGATCCCGTTGGCGGTGGCGAGCCGCTCACCCAGTGTGGGCCGATTGCGCAGCACCCACAGGCTCGCGACCAGCTGGACCAGCATGCTGATCAAGCCGTAGCGGACCATCTGGCCGGCGAGGTGTCCCTGGGCGGGCAACAGCGATGGCGAGAACCGCTGGCCGAGCGTGGCGATCAGGCCGTAGTACACGACGAAGAACGCCGGGATCGAGACCACGAGGACCCGGCGATCGAGCCGGAGCACGCGGCGGCGGATCAGCAGGACGGCGAGCCCACCGGCGAGCAGCGCGCCACCGGCGACCAGCGCGATGCGCTCGGCGCGATGCGCACGCACGTCGGCCGCGGCGCTGGCCTCGGCGCGCTCGACGACCTTGCGCGTCGCGGTGATGCGTAGCTGATCGGCGGCGATCCGGCGGGTGCGGGCGGCGTCGCTCTGGGCGAGGAGCTCGACCAGCGTGCGGCCCATGCCGTGCCCGGGCGCCGGGAACCCGAGCAGGGCGGCGACCGTGGGGGCGATGTCGATCAGCCGTGCGTCGAGCACCGTCGCCCCCGGTCGGACGCCAGCCCCGGCGGCGACCAGGGGCACCGTCACCACCTCCGGCTCGAGGCCGCCGTGGCCGCCGCGACCGGTGTGGCCGTGGTCGGCGGTCACGATCACCGCGTCCTGCGCCAGGTCGATGCGCGCGAGCACGCGCGACACCGCGTGATCGGCGATCAGGGCGGCGTCGCGGTACGCCGGGCTGTCGCCCCCCTTGGCGTGGCCCGCAGCGTCGACCGCCCCGACCAGCAGGATCACGAGATCGGCGCTGCCGGCGACGAGCGCGCCGCCGGCCTCGCTGAACCCGCCCGGCCACGGTGCATAGCGCGCGTCG
>Ga0207641_10005885_pt1 | contig 10408 bp, 7 predicted proteins | sample KBSSwiS62_FD_184306 | JGI IMG/M metagenome (GOLD analysis project Ga0207641, IMG submission 184306) | Switchgrass rhizosphere microbial communities from Kellogg Biological Station, Michigan, USA - KBS Switchgrass S6-2 (SPAdes) (version 2) | ecosystem: Host-associated > Plants > Roots >... | reverse complement strand
GGCTGTGTACGACGTGTTGCTCGTTAACGGCAGTTTTTGAGGCGCAACGGCCAGGGAGAAGTCCCGTCGAAAATGACCTGCGTCACCTTGCTTCGCACGATAGCCAATTCGATCATCTTGATATCCCCAGACGGGCGATTCGCTTTCCCAGTGAATGAGCTTATGCTTCGCATCCGATAATCCAACTTGCGCTGTTAGTTTATCTGCGCGCACGTGTGGCATTGGCGCTTCGAAATTACCCTTCGCAAATACGGGCGCAGCGCCCTCTGACGAAACCGCAACTTCACGCGGTGTTCGGTTGGCAATAAAAATCCCGCACGTTAACAAAATGGCCAACGCCACAATTGCTGCAAGCCACACTGGGCGGTTGGCCCACACGGGCGAGCTCATGTACTTAGTCGGGAACACGGTCGCAAGCGAAGCAGGCCGTTCTCGCGCGATGCCAACGTTCCAAGTATCAAAAGCGCTAAAACCTTTTGAAGAAGTTTTGTTCTGCCCCAAAGGCAAATCAAAGGTTCCAATTTCAAGCTCGGCTTCAATTGAAGCAAGAGCTACATCAAAATCATCTGCGTTTTGGAATCGCTCTGCGGGTAAACGCGCAAGCGCCTTGATAAGCAAAACATCAACAGAAGGTGGAACAGGCACGCCCTTCTCGCGCGGCATCGCAAAGCGACCAAGAGGCAAATCACCTGTAAGACACTCGTATAAAATGACACCGACGGCATACAAATCAGATCTAAAATCGACTCTCTTTGCATCAACGTGTTGCTCGGGTGCCATATAATTGACGGTACCCATCGTCACGCGGCTGTGAGTGAGATTTGGATGCGGGTCTACCGCTTCGTTGACAATCCCAGCGAGTCCAAAATCAACAAGCACAAGTCTCTCATCACCTTTGAGACGTGCGCTCTGCTCAGCCTCAATAATGATATTCTCTGGCTTCAAATCTCGGTGAATAATGCCACGGTCATGGGCAGCTTTAAGCGCTTGCACAGTTTGACGCGCAAACTTGATGGCAACCTTAGGCACTAGAGGAGCTATTTTGATGAAACGACGCAAGGTCGTACCAAGGATATACTCCATCGCGTAATAGTGAGTTCCCTGATAACTGCCACTATCATAAATCGCAACGATGTTAGGATGGCGAAACGAACGAAGGGCAGCGGCCTCTCGTTCAAATCGAGCCACTAAATCTTCTCTCAGAGCGAGTTCAGCAGCGAGTATTTTGACAGCGGTTTCGCGTCTCGACACCAAATGCGTCGCTCTAAAAACGGAACCCATCGCACCTTTGCCGATGCGCTCAATTAGCTCATAGCCAGGTATTTTTGGCCATTCGATTTCTTGCTCTGTTACTGGTGCTTGTTTGGCGACTGGGATCACTCGGCTTTGTGCAACGCGTGTCGGGTTGTCTGAGCCGAGTTCACCATAGCGTTTTGCCAAAACTGGGTGGATCCCAACGCTGCCCTGCGCTTTTGACCCGTGCCCCGAATCTATCCTCGAGCCGCATCGTTCGCAGGTAATCGAGCCGCCGAGCGATGTGCGGCCGCTTCTGTTTTCATGTTGGCAGTAAGAGCAATGAAGCGACATCGAAAAACCGGATTTATGATCCCAATACAATAAATATTAACATACGATTTACACACACAATAAAAATCAATCAAATTCTTATCGCCGAGCAAACCTCACTCGTTGATTTTGCATTTCCTTCATCTGCGGCGGCACTTCTAGATGAAACTGATACCATTGCTCTCCGTAGCCACGCATTTTCATTTTTTTGCTATTTTTGAGACTGATCAGGTTAGCATTTATTTGCTGGTCTGAATCGCCTAGTTTCTTTTTTCCATTATTGAGAATTTCAATCGCTTTATCGATCTGCCCTAACTTCCAATGGCAGTAGGCCCACAAACTCCACAACAAACCTTGCTTGCCTGAATACCGTGTGGCGCTGTCAAAGAGACTATCCATTTGCGCAAAGTCACGTTTTTTGAATGCCATAACGGCGAGCATCCCCTTTGCTACCCAATGCTTTGCGAATGCGCGTTCCAAGTACGGCTTCGCTCGATCAAAATCTTGTCGCAAATAATGCACGCTACCGATTTGGCCATCTATGGAACTTTCAGCGAAGAACTGCCATTTGCCAAAGCGTTTCTTCAAATCTTCCAACATTTGAAGACCGCGATCGATGCGATTTTTTTGAAATTCAGCCTGCGCTTCATACATTGCTTTTTCCATCCCTTTTGCAACGCGTCTTGAAATCAAGAAAAATGATACAAGCAAGACGACTATCGTCGGCAGGATGGCTTCGATAAGCCCAAAACTAAAAAAAACGCCCGCAAAAGTTGCGGCTGACAGCACAATGGCAATAAGCAAGGTCAGCATGAAGCTTAAACTCCCAATTCTCTCAAAAACTCAACACTCTTGAGTGGCCCCTTCTTTTGCTCGCGCAAACGAAAGACAAAGATCTTCGCAATTTGTCGTAATACGTGCTCATTAAACTCAGGGACATCCGTCATTGGTGCGCTCACTAATTCCAAAGCGGCCAATCTTGATTCCTCATCAAATGGAACAGTACCGGCTTCTGCGATTGCTAAGAGATGCCCTGATGCTGGATCATAAGCAGCCACTCTTTGCGATGGGCAATCTACAGCTTCTGTCAAATCGGGCAAGTGCCCAACGTACGCCAAAAGTTTTAACTCAAAAGCCCGCAACACTTCCGGCTTCGTGCGCCCACTGGCTATTGCTTGCAGCGCTTGATCCACAACCTCAAAGAACTCAAGTGCCGTCTCACCTTCCGCAAAAAAGGCCTCAACGAGCTCTGTCACATAAGCAGCCCAGCCGAGCCCCCGCAAAGAATCGCCAAAACCGCAAATATAGGAAGCGATGTCGATTTCACTCAGGCGATAGAATTCGGAATGCGGGCTATGAACGAGCCCAACCCGCGCCCGTGATGGAACCTGCAAAAGGCCACCGCGTCGCTTAGACGGCAGCATGCCATTCTTCACAAACGCGGCTATGCGCCCGCGTTCTTTACAAAAAAGGCGAATAATACAGTCTGCATCGCCATAGCGAATGCGCGAAGTTAAAATCGCTTCATCGTAAACGACAGGCCGCACCTACGAGGCCACAAATTCAGCGATACGTTTGATGCCTTCTTCGATATCATTCATCGATGATGCGAGTGACAGACGCACACATCCAGGCACACCAAATGGTGTCCCACCCACAGTCGCCACATGGGCTTCACTCAGAAGCCTCAGCGCCAAATCCTCATCATCTTTAATCAACGCACCCCTGTGCACTTTGCCGATCACGAAGGATAGGTCGAGCATGATATAAAACGCGCCCTTTGGTTTCACATAACGAATGTGCGGCCATTTCGCTAAAATCTTTATCGCTCCATCACGTCGGCTTTGATAAGCCACTCGCATCTTCTCGATTTCAGCGGAGAGCTCCGGTTCTTCCATGAGCGCATATGCGGATGCAGCCTGTGAAATCGCCGGAATGCACGTGTAGCGCTGCTCTTGTATTTTCACGATCGCAGCAATCGCTTCTTTTGGGCCACCCACATAGCCAACACGCCAACCTGTCATGGCGTAACCTTTGGAAGCCCCACAAACAACTATCGTACGCGAAAGCGCATCTGCTGAGAACGACGCCGGCGACACATGCTTTTCATTGTCAAAAACCAAATGCTCGTAGATTTCGTCTGAAATCACCCACACCTTGGTTCCTTCGAGCACCTGCATAATCTCGCGCAGGAGCGCTTCAGGGTAAACCATTCCAGTCGGATTATTTGGGCTGTTTAATATAAGCGCTTTTGTTCGCGGCGTGAGAGCTTTCTTTATTGCGTCCGCGCTTGGCAAATAGCTCTCAGCTTCGCTTGCAGAAACAATCACTGGCTTCGCACCAGAGAGTTTCACTTGGTCCGTGTAGCTCACCCAGTATGGCGCAAGCACAATCACTTCATCGCCAGGCCCGACTAAAGCATCAAGCGCCATAGAGATGGCGCATTTGGCCCCCACAGTCGACACAACTTGACTTGCGTCGTATGTGATTTTTTGGTCGCGCTTAAACTTGAACCGCATCGCAGCAATAAGCTCGTCAGTCCCGCGAGTCGCCGTGTATCGACTCACGCCCTTGTCGAGCGCAGCATGTGCAGCTTTAACAATTTGAGCCGGCGTTTCGAAATCGGGCTCGCCAGCACTCAGGGAAATAACGTCCACACCTTGGTCTTTCAGCGCTTTTGCCCACGCTTTCATTTGCAAAGTGGCCGAAGGGGAAATCTGAGATACTCTTTCGCTTAAAGATAGCATCGTATGCACCATGTCGTTGCGAGCGATGTAGCATCATTAAAATGGGCCGTCAGCTCCTAAAACTATCCGCACGTATATTATCATGAGTGCATGCCGAAACTCGTTCTATCTCTTCTTCCTTTTGCATATCTTTTCCTTGCCTCTAGCGATGCAGATGCGGACATGTGTGAGGCCCTCAGCAAAGAATCGAAAGGATATACCGATAAAATGGCGACCCTAAAGAGAGTCGCAAGTGTCTCGTATAGCACCTCCGAGCAGGCAAAGCTGAAAAAACAAATCGATCAAATTCGTGACATGTGTTCTTACAGAATCTTCATTGAGCTTCTCAAAAAAGTAAGAGATTGGGAGCCTTACGTATTTTCCAGCGCTTTGGCCGCAAAGAATACCGATGCTCAAATGGCATTTTTAGAGCTCATCACAAAGCATGCAGGCAAATGGCAACCTGCAACATATCGTTGTGCAAGTCAGCTCGATTCCAAAGAAAAAGCAAACCTCTTCAAACAGATGCTCGAGCAAGCCGTACGTGTCGATTTTCCCGCGATTGCTTATGATGTTTTGGCTGACATCAATAATGAAGCTCAAGTCGAAGCGTTTTCGTCGATTCTTCAGAGGAAAACCTCTTTCAATTGGCAAGATGCTGTCTTTGAGACCGTGAAATCTTTTAAGGTCACGAAACCTAGCCCTAACTACCCATTACTGGCGTTCAAGGCGATGCTCTATGCAGCCGAAAAAAAGGATTGGCCGGCAGAGACTTACTCACAGCTTGAATATTTACACAAAGCCTCCATTTATTGGAACTTTCTTAAAAAAAACGCGCTGGAGCGAGCAGCGAAAATGACTGGCAGATTAAATATAAAGAATCCGTTTGATACATTCTTTGATCATCAAAGCCTTGAGACTCTCGTAAAAGAAAATAATATCGGTTCCGTAGAAAAGCTTCTTCCCCTGTTACCTATATGGCTCAGGTCCAATTACACGCTCATGTTTTATAGCAGGTCTAACCAAGAAGCCAGCTTTCAACAGCCCAGAGCCATTATGTATACGCCATTGGCAGACTTCATAGCGACATTTACTGATAGTACGATGAAGGGCGGAGATACCATTGAAACAATTTCTGTCAACAAAAAGACTTTCGAATTTGAATTCAGAGAAGTCGTCTTTAAAAATGGCAAAGCACAATTCTCTGCAATCAATCCACTCAAATGCGCGGTGTGTCATCATGGCGATAGCGATTTGAAGCCCAACTGGGATGAATATCCGTTCTGGTTAGGCGCATATGGAATGTACGACGACACGATTACCAGCAAAGTATTTTTGAGACCACTTCATGCGACACCGCAGGATTTGAAAAATGCAGAGGCAATGCTTAAAAAGATCGGTGGCATGCCCGCGTTGGAGAATACTTTCGAGGAGTTCAAGAAGTTCAGAGCCACGCAACAGACGCACCCTCGATATCAATATCTCGATCATCATAATGTATCAGTCTTCACATACCCTCCCTATCGCCAGGAAGGGGTCCCTCCATGGCTTGAAGGCAATCCCAGGGAAATCTTTGGAGTGCCCAATGAACTTTTGAATGAGCTTTTTGGCGCCTGGAATATTCAAAGAATTTTTCGCAGGATAAGGAATGTTCCTGCCTACGAAAAGGAAAGAACAAATTTGTTATACTTTTTGGCCGGCTGCGAGTCTAATTTAGCCAACCTAAGACTCACCCTAGAGGCCGGGATCGTTGCCAAGGGAGTACGCCCAAGCTCTCGTTATGACGAACACTTCGCAAGGTTAGGGATCGATTATTTGAAAATGACCGATCTTACCTTTGATCGCGAACTAATGCTTCTTAATGACAAGGGCTTTATAGGGTCCGATGCAAGGATGGCGTATCTCCTCGCCGAAGATCTTAAGAATAGTATCCCCGACATTGCAAAACATATCAAAGTAGAAGAGAGCGGCGGCGATGAAAGATTTGCCAAGATGAATAGCATAGCACCCAAATTGCTCATGGTTGAAGGCAAATGGGAAGGTTGTGCTGCCCTGGAAAAGGCGATGAAGTAGAGGCACAGATCTATTTCCCCAATCGCCTTGAATTTCAGGCAGAGCTTCGATCGCCCCATCTCAGGCCATTAGATAGACTTGTCCCAAGTTTCCAAAATCGAGCGCTTTTAAAAATAAAAATCAAAAAAATCTTCCCCCCAAAAAAAAGACCCCAAAACCCATGCATTCGGATTTCTGAACGTTTTTTGAGCGGAAATCGGGTTCGGAAACGGCCGTTTTCTTCAGCCAAACATCATCATAGACGAAGCCGTAGAGATCGCGAAACGTTTTGGAAGTGATAAATCTGCTTCATTTGTGAACGGCATCTTAGATAGCATCGCCGCAGAAATGCGAAAAGGCGTAAAAAAAAGCCCAAAAGAAGTAGCATTTGTCATCAAGAGTATATTGTTGCGCCAGCGCAGGCCGGCATCTAGAGTACAACACTGCTACTGCTCTGGATGCCAGCCTGCGCTGGCATGACAAAATTATCTCGGACAGAATCCCGTCGGACTCAACGCACGCACCGCACCCATTGTGAGCTAGTGAAATGAACTACCTCGACGATGCCATTGCTGAAGCCAATTTGCCACCCGTAATGATTATTACGGACCCACACAGTTCTCGACCAAAACCATCCTTTGGGTGTCTCTGGAAAGGCGGCCCAATCAATTCTCGGTGCATCTCCCATAGCGATCAGAGTCGACAATTGTTTCACCGTTGGTAACAACCAGGGTTTTTGGTCTAACGTAAGGCTCGTACAATAGCCTAGCGCCCCCACTGCCGCCACTGACGTTACCTTTTTTTCATCAGCCACTTGGCGTTGCCACCTCGTCCCCGTAAACACATCTATGACTGTTTCGTCATTCGGATGGTAAGCGTAGTGTCTCTGTGCACCGACCGACTGCGGCCCTCCCTTCTCGCCACGGACACAGCGCGTGTGGCCAAAGTCCGAAATGTCTTGAACCTCGCCGATGTGGAAGTTAACCAGCCAATATCTATTCTTGGCAGAAGGTGTGCTCGACCAAAACCGCCCACTCCCAGCATTCCCCTCTTTAAAAATTCCGTTCAATGCGGGCGTCACGGTATAGTCCACAATCGATTGCAGCTCGATTCGTGTAGGTACTCGCCAATCTGAAAGAAGTTTATTATTCAACTTTGCACAACGATCTTTGCCCTTCTGCAAGGAAGTTTCTTTTTCCGCTGGTGGCTTTTGCTCCCAGATCAGCTTCGTACAGACATCCGAGACTGTTCCATCACCGTTGTCTATATAGCGTTCATTCGGCGTTCCATCAGAATACATATCATAATCTGGATGGTTGTTGAGCGGGCAGTGGGAGGGCCAACTCGCGATTTCTGTGGGCCATGGGCCAAAGTGGATCCACCCAAAGTTCGATCCTTGCCATTGTTCCAAGACTTCACGCATGAATTTGGGAAGATCAGCAGTTTTTGCCGTTTGTTGCTTAGCTATGTATGCAATGATTTGCGCGACCTCCAAAGGCGTCTCTTTAATCGCGTTAATGCGTCTATCGCGTGACGTGTCTAGAAATATGCGATCGATGCTTCGCATGCTCTGGCCGATGATTGAAGGCCACAAATCCCGATTGACTTGAAGATAATGCTTTCGGTAGACGGCATAATCATCTGAGCTCTTCATATTGCCGATTTTTGCAAGTTCAACATCACCAAAAATACGATCGCCGTAGAATTTCGAAATGGCATTCGATACTTCTTCAGGTCGTTTTCCTTGCACATGGAGAAAGTCGTTCGCCTTAATTATGTTTACAAGCTCGCGAATCGACAATTCTGTCCAGTTCTTGCTGGATACAGGCTGATCCGGGTACTCCGTCACGAATTTCATGATCTCGACCATGCGACCGAGTGTCTCGCCATCGAGCGCTATAGGAATTTCGGTCACGTCCTTTGAATCAATATCGTGAATCATGTTTTTGATAGATTCGCTTTTTTGAGCGACGCTTATTTTAACTTTGAATGCTTTGTTGTCGCTAGATTTCAGAGTGATTTCGCGTTCCGGTTCCGCGCAAATATTTGAAGCGGCGAGAAGAGAAATGAGGCATATGGTCCCGGCTTTCATATTGTCGATTGTAGAACCAAACCGCAGACAGAGGCAACATTTGGCCATGAAGAAGGTGCAGTGATCTACTTCGCCAAACGCTTTTGAATCTCGGGCAGAGCTTCGATCGCCCGTTCTCGCCCCGAAAGATAGATATTGATATTCTTATCATCTGAGAACAACCCTGCGTCCGTGAATGGAATCTCGATCATCACGTCCGCTTTTAGGGCATTTTGGCGACTCAGCTGCGCAAAGTTAATGGCCATGCTCCGCCACATGATATCGAACAGATTCGCCGGCGGCGTGTCTGAAAGTGGCTGCGACAATTCGACGGCCACGACGAAATCAGCTTTCAGTTCGCGGGCGACATCCACTGGAACCGGGTCTGCGACAGCTCCGTCAACATAGTAGGTGTTATACAAGGACACTGGATTGAACGCGCCTGGAACCGCGCCCGATGCCAAAATCGGTTTTACGACAGGGCCTGTGAAGAACGGCGTTAATCGCCCTGTTTGTAGGTTGGTTGCAACCGCTATGAAAGGGATCTGCAAATCTTGAAAGCGTCGGTTATCCAGATGCTGAGTGAGGAATTTTTCGAGCCCTCGGTTAGACAACAAAGCGACCGGGAACTCCGAGAAATCGAACCCTAAAAAGTGAGACGCATTCTTCGCAAGAAGAATAGATTTCATCCATTTGCTTTCGGGCCGTGACGCATACAATGCTCCGACTATTGCTCCCGCGCTGCAGCCAACAATCAAATCAGGCTTGATGCCAGCTTGCTCCAGCACCTCTAAGACTCCAACGTGCGCGAGTCCACGTGATCCACCGCCTCCTAGCACGAGAGCGAATTTGTACGGCTTCTTGGCCGGAGGCATTTGCGGAACAAAGGCTTCCGGGTTCTTTGAGAATTGGATCGTTTGGCAACTCATCATGAGTATGCACAGCAGGGCCGAAAAGATCAGAGGAATAGTTTTATTTTTCATACGTCCCCCTCCAATCATCGAAGCAGCCACTGTCACAGTCAAATTTTTGATCAGCGCAGGTCAGTGCGGGAATTTTTTCTTTAATGCCCGCTGGACCATTTCGGGCACAATTTCTTTCAAATCACCGCCAAACTGCGCCACTTCGCGGACCAGTCGTGATGACACATAAAAACTCGCTTCACCAGTCATCAAAAACATTGTCTCAACATCATGAGCCAATTTTCGGTTCATGTTGGCGAGCTGAAACTCGTACTCAAAATCGCTGACAGCACGCAGTCCCCTGACGATCGTTTTAACTTTTCGCTTGCGCGCAAAATCAACGAGTAAGCCCGAAAAAGTATCGACCTCCACATTCTTCATGTGCGCGGTGCAACCCTTCACCAGCTTGATGCGCTCTTTGATGGAAAAGGCGTGCTTTTTTTGCACATTGTCTGCAATCCCAACAATAATATGATCGAACGTCTGCCTGGCTCGCTCGATGATATCCATGTGTCCGTTGGTCAATGGATCAAAGCTGCCCGGATAAATCGCCTGCTTCATTCGCTCTCCTCAAAAAGAAAACAGCCGTGCCACCATATTCGCGCTCGCGTATAATCTCAAAACCATCGGGCGTCACAAAATCTTTGATCTTCTCGCATCTAAAAACAACAATGGCATTTGGGTTAAATATCTTCAGCACGGATGCCCAGAAATCAGGCGTCAAAGGGACTGGGTAAGGTGGATCGACAAAAATCAGATCAAATCCTGACTTTATGCGCTTTATTTCTTTGAAAGCGTCACCCACAATGACGTCGCATTTAAGTCCGAGCGATTGCGCGTTCTTCCGAATTACCCCAGCGCTCGCCGCGTTGGTTTCGATCAGCGTTGCCTCTCGCGCATCTCGCGAGAGAGCTTCGATTGCTTGAATGCCGCTGCCCGCAAAAACATCAAGCACCAGAGAATCCTTGACGTGCTCACCCAAAGAAGAGAATATCGCCGCCCGGACACGATCGGGAGTGGGTCGCAAAAGT
>Ga0207641_10005871_pt1 | contig 10418 bp, 10 predicted proteins | sample KBSSwiS62_FD_184306 | JGI IMG/M metagenome (GOLD analysis project Ga0207641, IMG submission 184306) | Switchgrass rhizosphere microbial communities from Kellogg Biological Station, Michigan, USA - KBS Switchgrass S6-2 (SPAdes) (version 2) | ecosystem: Host-associated > Plants > Roots >... | reverse complement strand
GTCGATAGGAGACGCTGCTAGTGGCTATTTCCTGGATCGGGTACGAGGCGGCCGGTCGTCGCTCGGCGCTCTGAGGTCGGCTGGGCGCACGCCGCGCACGATGTGCTCGATGATATCGAGGTCGCTCTTCCGACGATCGAGGTGCACTTCGCGTCGCTCTTTCCGCCGTTCAGCTCGTGTGTTTCCAGCCACAGGCCCGTCAAGATGTCCATCACGCATCATGCCAACGCGTCCAGAACAACGCCCCGACACCACGCCTCGACACCACGGGAACGCCGGTCAGCGGCCGGCGTTGGCGCCTAGCAAGCGGAAGGGGTGTGGTCGCACGACCACGGTCACCGCGCCGACGAACGTCATTGGTAACGGCCGGCCCTCTCAGCTGACATAACGGCACAACGGTTGCTGCCTTCGACTCAATAGGCGTCGTGCACCGGATTTTCAAGCTGCAAACCCGAAAAAGCCGACACAACCCCTTCATGCCGACCGCAGAATTGTACGGCGCGTCGACGACGCAGGCCCGCCGCACGGTGGTCGAGATGGAACGCCTGTGCAAATTCGGCTGATTAAGAAGCTGGCCGAGGTCCTCGACGGCATCGACTTGTCAGATCGACGCGTCGGCGATGTGATGAACCTGCCGAAGCACGACGCTGAGGTATTGCTCGCCGAAGGATGGGCCTCGCCCGTCGAGCCGGCATTCAGCGTCGGGACCCGCCTTGCCGACGCCAACGACCGGCCGCGACGTTCGACCAAAAACCGCCGCCGGTGAACGCTCGGACCCAGCGCCACGCTGGGCCTGCCGCCGACGACGCGCGTCAGTGCTCGGTGAGGAACCGCTTCTCCATGAAGATGGTGTGGTGCGAGATCGTCCGGTACCCCATGCGTTCGTACACGGGACGGCCAGCCTCCGTCGCGTGCAGAAGGGTCGGACGTTCGCCGTGCACGGCGGCGGAGAGCTCCAGCGCCCGGCGCATCGCAGCGTCGGCGAGACCGCGGCGCTGCCAGGCGGGATGGGTTGCGACCAGCCCCACATAACGACACCGATCCGTCATCAGCACGCTGGCGGTCGCCACCGGCGTGCCGCCGATGACGCCGATGACGGGGAAATGATTCGTCCAGAACGACGACGTTCCGATCAGCTCCTTCGCCGCCCCGAAATCCATTCCGTACGCGGCGGCATTGATGTCGAGGATCGCCGAACATCCGGCATCATCCCGTGGCACTGACAACTCGACACCCGATGGCGCCTTCGCTGAAGGTGTGACCGTTGCCGTCAGCATGCCGGTCAGCGGCACCTGCGGCGCCAGTTCGCACTCATCGAGCAGGGCGGCCGCGTCCAGATCAGCGCCAAACGCTTCATGTGTCAGCAGAAGCAGCCATGGGACTTGCTTGTCAGAGGCCCAGGCGCATGCCTCGCGCGCGCGCGACTTCAAGTCGTCGGCCAAGAGGCCTCGCGCGGTGAGGAGCGCGATGTTGAAGAAAGGGATCGGGCAGCCGCTGAATATGTACTCGACGCCCTCACCGGCTGCGAGACTGCTCCGGGGATCGCCGGCGCACATCAATCTCCAGGCTTGAGAGAACTGCTGGATACTGAGATCCACGTCGTCGCGCACAATCGGATTCATCAGGTCTCCGGGAATCAACTTCGTCAGCGAGATCACCGCCACGCGGGGAAGGTCCGAGCCGATGCGGGCTGACTATCATCGACCCCTCGGTATAGCCTCGCAGCACTACTGTCTGCCAGTAAACCTCCGCGCCGATCGTGTGCTCGAGCTGCCCGAGGACGGTGGGGAAGCCGAACCCGGTTAACGGCCGGAACAACTCGTCAGACGTGAGGCCGCCGCAGACGACAATCAAGCGACGCAGGCTCTCATGTGCTCGCGCGTGTATGTCCAGCAGACTTTCCGGGTTGTACATCGTCGGATGATAAACGAGGAGTGTCGCGCGCCGCTGACGTCGACACCTCGAGGCGGGACTGGCAAGAGGAACCGGCTGGCGCCGGCTCCTCTCACCGATGGGAAACGGGTGTTCAGTTGGCAGACGCGGTGCTAGCGGACCCCGGCGCTGGTCGAGCTCGCCGTCAGCACCTTTCTGAAGACCTGCACGGCCTGCCGCATTTCGTCCATGGTCCCGAGCGTGATGCGGCTGTGCGTCTTTTCGAACGGCGGGAAATCCCGGCCGACCGACACCTTGAGCGCGGCGCACGCGTCGCGGAACTCTTTCGCGGGCCGTTTCAAGTCGACGAAGATGCAGTTGGTGTGGCAGTCGGCAGCCTCATACCCCATGCTCTTGAACGCGTCGCGCGTGAAGTCGCGCACGCGGGCGTTTTCCGCGCGCTCTTCTTCGATGTGCTTCGGATCCTTGAGCGACGCGATTCCGGCTGCCGCGGTCAGCGTGTTGACGCTGCCCAGATTCCAGGCACCGGCAATCGTCTTCACCGTCTCGGGTTGGCCAATCGCGTAGCCGAGACGCAGACCGGCCATCCCATGCGCCTTCGAGAACGATCGGGTGACCAGGACGCCGGATAGCTCCTTCGCCAGCGGCACCGCCGTCTTGACGGCGGCATCGTGCGTGTAGTCGATGTACGCCTCGTCGATCAGGATTCGCGTCTCCGGCGAGCTCTGTTTGACACGGCGGACGAATTTCTCCACGGTCGCCGCGTTGTGGACCGTGCCGGTCGGATTGTTCGGGTTGCAGAAGAAGATCATCCCGGCGCCCTTGGCAGCTTCGGCCATCGCGTCGGTATCGAGACCCAAGGATTTATCGACCGTGATCATCTTGACCGGAGCGCCAATGCGGCGCGCCGCCTGGTCGCACGTTCCATACGTCGGGGCTGCGGTGACGAGCGGCTTTTGAGCCGAGCAGAACGCCCGTGTCGCGGCCTCGAGAATTGGACCGGACCCGGTACCGACGATGACGTGGTCGCGGCCGACGCCGTAGACGTCGGCAATCGTCGCGGCCAGATCGCCGGTATAGTCCGGGGGGTATCCTCGTCCGACCCGCGGGGAGATCGCGTTCCGCAGTGCGTCAATCGTCTTCTTGCCGGGACCTCTCGCGTTCTCGTTCGAGCTGATTCTGATGAAGCCGCCGTCATCCGGAGGCTGCAAGGCAGCCGCCTCGAAGGCCATGGCTTCGCGGCCGCGGCCGATGATGAACGGCGCGGACAGCAACCCGACGCTGCCCAATCCGAGATTCCCGAAGAAATGGCGACGGGACAGTGACATGAAGTCCTCCTCTTCTCAGCTTGAACGAAGGGACGGGGTGCCTCGGCTCAGGTCCGGCAGTGCACCACAGCAGCCGTAGTATACGGCCACTCCCAGGACCTTTGGCTTCAAGCCACGGAGGCAAACGCGCTCTCTCGCCTCGCGGATCAGCCGGTTCTCGCCCATTGCCGAACCGTCGAGTCGCGCGAATACGCTGAGGTTAGCGCTCGAGCGGCGACCCTTGAGAGGAGGTCGACATGAATCTCGGTCAGCGTGGCGGCCAGTGTGGACCGTCCGCGTAAGCCAGCTTCGCGTACCAGTCGTCGCGCCCTTGCGGCGTGAGATCCAGCAGGTTGTACACCGGCGTCAGCGAGTCGATGCCGCGTTCCTTGAGATCCTCCGCCATAGAGGGGTGTGCGGAATACGAATGCCGCAGCGGGCCGTTGATGGTCTCGAGTGCGATGACCCAATATGCTCTGCGACGACAGCGGTGTTCAAGCTGTGCGATTGCGATCGCTCAGTGCCTCGCGCCAGGCTGCGATGGAGCCTTGCCTCCAGGTTCCATCCCCAGCTTGCGAGTCGTCCCCATGCGCGGGCCGAAGAGCTCCTCCAAGTGGGCATCGAGCTTCTTCAGAAGCGCCCGCTCACCGGGATACCAGTACTCGAGGTGGCAGCTCTCGCACGCCTGATCGAGATTCTCGCCCGCATCCCACAGCTCGTTCACGTCTTTACGCTTGACGATCTCCATGACCTCCAGGCCGACGTTCCGCAGCGCTTCGATCTTTGCATTCCAGAGGACGGGGTCGGCTAGAAGCTTCGCCTTGATCTGCGACGGAGAGAGTTCGGCGGGCTCGGGACCCGCGCTGTTGTTCTCGTCGCCCGCAGGAGCAAATGGTCTGGGGATCTTGAGCAGATACGCTCCCTCGGCCATGGTGACGGCGCCGATGCGAATCCGGTCCCAGTCCGCGTCGGTCTTCGGTATCTTGTCGATCCGCTTGCCCCTCGTGAGCACCGTCCCGACGGCGTCAAAGACGAAGTCGGAGGCTGGATCGATCATGTCGCGCATCAATTCCTTGACAGAGACGACCGGCTTGAGATCGCCCCACAATTCTTGCTGATGCGACGCCATGGGTGTCACCGCCTCACGTGGGCGTGGCGTCGCTTTGGCTGACGAACAGGCGGACACCAAGAGCGTGAGAATCAGTGGGCCGCTCGAAACGAGAACTCCGCTGTTGCGACATCCGAACATCTATCCCTCCAGGACTTCACCAATCGCATGCGAGCGGCGACGTCACCGAGAAGGATTGTCCCTTAGAGAGTGTCCCGCGTCACGTGCGCTGGCTCTTTATTGATTTCTTACGACGACCGTCCCACGAATCAGGGCGGAACCTTTGCCCTGAATTTCCTGGCCCGTGCGGCGAGCGTCTTCAACCACTGGATTTCCAGGTCGGTGCCGGTGCGGAACAGATCGATCCACTCCGGCGGGAGCGCCGAGAAGTCGATCCTGTGGCGTCCCCAGTCCGGACGCCGGCCGTCGTAGTCGGTGAAGCCATACTCGCGCGCCAGCTCCCACGAGCTGAGGAGCAAGCCTGTGCGATGCCGCACCTTCGGATCCGCGGCCAGCGCGGCGATCGCGCGCCCCACGAACAGCGGTGACTCCGATACCAGGAAGTTTGGATCCTTCTTGCCCGCCTCGCGCCAGGTGTCTTCGGTCGCCCCGAAGTGCTCCAGCACGGTTTCCGAGCGGAGGAAGCCGGGTGTGATGGCAAGGACGGTGATGCCATGCGCCGCGAGCTCGGTGGCCCACTGGAGCGGGAGCACCTTCTGCGCCGTCTTGACGGCATGGGCGATCGGGTTTGCGCCGCCGCCGATGATGTCGTTTTCCGTGACTTCCACGATCAGGCCGCGTTTCGCCGGCATCATCGCGAGTGCGGCATGCTTCGCCGTGATGATGCGCGAGGTGAGTCCCTGCCGGAACATGGCGTCGGCGTTCCCGAGATCCGCCTGCCAGAGGAAACCGTGCGGCTTCAGCAGCGGATCTTCCCCCGCCACGCTATCGACGACGATGTCGAGGCGGCGGTGGGTGCGGAGGATCCGGCGGAACAGGGCAGTGACCTCCCTCTCGCTCGTGTGATCGACGCGCATGGCGATCGCGGCGCTGCCCGCGGCCTTGATCAGCGCCGCCGTCTCGTTGATGGTCTCGGGCCGTCCGTACGGCGAAGGCTTGCCGGTGACGCTGCGGCCCGTGCAATAGACCGTCGCGCCGGCTGCGGCGAGCGCGCGAGCGATGCCGCGGCCCGCACCGCGGGTTGCGCCGGCCACGAGGGCCACGCGTCCGGTCAGCGGTCTCTGAGGCGATCGTTGTGGCGTCATGTGGTGGCGTGTTGCATCGCCATGCTTGACTGAAGCTAAACGACCATTTAGTTTATGTCAAGGACCCAGCGATGAGCCCACGACGCCGCAAGGCGGAGGATGCAGATGTATTCGCGGCCGTGGTGCGGGTGATGATGCGCGTCGGACCCGCTGAGCTGACACTCGGCGCCATCGCGGCGGAGGCGGGCGTGACAGCGGGCGCCCTCGTGCAGCGGTTTGGCTCCAAGCGCAAGCTGCTGCACGCGCACGCGCGCGACGCGGCCGCCAGCGGCGATATCGGCTTTGGCGCGCCGCGCCGCGCGCGCGCGTCGTCACCGCTCAGCGATCTTCGCGCCGTCGCGGCGGTGTACGCCAAGCTGGCCGAATCGCCTCGCGCCGCGCTGCGAAATCTCGCCTACTTGCACAACGACTTGGCGGACCCGGTGCTCCGGAGGCACCTGCTGCGGCTGAAGCGAACCGCCCGGGTTCATTACGAGCAACTGCTCGCCGCCGCCGTCGCTGCCGGCGAACTGCGCGCTGATACCGACGTTCGGGCTCTGGCGCGGATGATTGAGGTCACGCTTGATGGTTCGTTCCTGGCGTGGACCATCTATCGCGAAGGGCCGGCGGCTACGCGTCTGCGCGAGGATTTCGACGCGACGCTCCGGCCGCACCTGACGCACGGGCGTCGAGAGGGACGGGTCAGGACATGAGGGCCGAACCGTGTGTCGTGAGCGTGGCCGAACACACCGGCTGGGCGTACCTGGTCTGCGTCGTGGTGCGCGGCAACGTGCCGGCAGTTATTGCTCGCCGGCGCGTGGCGCTCATCGATCAGGGTCTGCCGACAATGCCGTACGAACATGACACGACCGCGATGCGGGAGGAGGTGGCGGACGCGGTGATTGCGAAGGTGCGGCAATCAATCGCTGCCCGCGCATCGGACGCGTTACGGCGAGTCGTGAGCGAACTGGCACCCGCGCATACGGCCGTCGCCCTCGCGATTCGGGAGCCGCCGTTTGATGACCTTCCCGGAACAGTCGCCGCTGTGAGGGCATCGTATCGTCTGCTCTGCGCCGCGGACGGGATGCTCTATCAGTTGGCCATCTGCCACGCGGCTCGCCAGCTCGAACTCGACGTGCAGGTGTGTCGCCGCGGCACGGAAACGGCACGGGCGGCGCAGCAACTCGGCGTGACACCGGCCGCAATCGAGCAGTTCGTCAGTCGGACCGGCCGGCCGGCCGGCCCGCCGTGGACGCAGGAACACCGCCGCGCGTACGCCGCCGGTATCGCGGTGCTGGCGGAGCACGCGCGCGGGCGTCTCCGGATTCCCGAGCCATAACGGCGCAACGGTCCGTAGCCGTCGCGACGGTCCGCGATCACGCGTGTAAAGGGATGGTTGAGTCAGTGGGCGCGCCCGGCTTGGTGGCGGGCGGTCTGCGCGTTTACTCTCGATCGATCGGTCGGAGAAGACCAGAGCCTGGGTAGCACACGACCCGGCACCGCAGCGACATACGCACGCCATCTAGAATCTCGGGACAAGACACGCTCCTCTGCGTGTATCCGATAGAACAAGGATGCCCATCCCGCCAACGTCAGCAGCACGGTGCCGACGTTCCATTCCTGAAGGTTATAGCCGATGTCACCAATCGCGTACGACAAGTAGATCGGATGGCGCACGATTCGGTATGGGCCTGTCGTGACGAGACCCCGCAAGGCGGGACGTATCCCGAACGATCGCCGCAGTGTGAGGAGACTGGCGACGCTGAGAAAGGCCGCAATCGTCACGAGGACAAGCCCTCCCATGGGCCACCCCTCGTCGCCGGGCGTCCACTGCAGAAGCGCGACCTGGGCATACGGATACGCGTAGGAGACGAGGACCGCGACGCTGGTGGGCAGCGAGTAATCTTGCGCCACCGGCTGGCGCCGAGTGAAGGCGATGACGAGAATCAGCAGGTGCTGCGAGACATATATCCAATCGACGAAGGTGAAGGTCGGCGTCTGGAAGAGCAGAAACGTCAGCTCCGCCAACGTGATGCTGAAGAGAAGGACGTTGGCGCCGCTCCTGAGCTTCAAATAGCCTGATGACACCGCTGGTGCGTAGATCAATCGCCGTACCGCTCGCTGCGTTGCGAAGTATGGGACTTCTTGTCAATTCGTCGAAGAGGAGACAACCGCATGTCGTGATCAACGCGCAAGGGATCGCGTTGTGGACAAGCATAGACGGACGAGCGCGTCGGCTCGATTTGGCGCGGGTTCAGCCGCGGCGGCTCACGATCGCATCGGCCGCCGACCCCTGCACGCCGTTGTTGGGCAGCGCTGCGTGTTTGTGCAGGCCCTTCCCCGACGAGGAGAGGAGTGTGGCGAACAACGCCTCGATACGACAGCGGTCAACTCCGTAGATCTCTGCCAACTGCGCGACTCGTTCCGCCTCGGGCAGCATTTGTGCGCGGCGTAGCGGCTCGTGCGGATGCTGCGCGAGTACCCAGAGGCCGAGCTGGCGCCTGACTTCGGATTCGCAGACGCCCTCGATCACCTCTACGTTCGCATCGCGCAGGATGAGCGTGCCGGCGCCGTTCACACGAGGGTGGGGGTCGTGCATTCCGATCACGACTTGGGCGATGCCGCGCTCGGCGATGGATTTCGCGCAGGCAGGTGTGCGGCCGTGGAAGGAACACGGCTCAAGGGTGGAGTAGAGTGTCGCGCCGACGATACCGTGCCCCTGCAGGTGAGCGTCGCGCGCCGCGGCAACTTCCGCGTGATCTTCACCGGGGCCGAGTGTATGGCCACGCCCCAGGAGCTCGCCCCGAACGTTCACGATCACGCAACCCACCCACGGGTTGTCACCCGTAGTCCCACGTGCACACTCCGCCTCTTCGATCGCGAGGCGCATCCACCGCTCATGCTCGTGAATGATGGCATCCGGATGCATGACTCACCTTAGTGACGACTCGGTGCCGTAATCTGCCCCCATCATAGCGATCATTCGACCGCCTGAACGCAAACGAATGCCAGAGGCCTGCTGCTGGCGTTCGAGAGAAACTGGCGCTCATTTCGGTCGCGGCAGCTTGTCTGCGCCGAGGACCACGACTCGTTCGCCTTCCTTCAAGCCGTTGACGATTTCAATCGCCGTTCCGAACGTGCGGCGTGTTTGGACCTGCCGCAGTTCGAAGCGCTCTGGAGTTCTCTGCACGTAGATCAAGGTCTTGTCACCGTCGTGCAGAAGTGCCGTAGCCGGCACGGTCAGAATATTGCCGGCTCCGGGAAAATAGACGGTGGCCGGTGCCGTGGCGAAGTCCTGTTCCCACGACCGTTCCTTGGCATAGCTGATGAGGCCTTCCTCTTCCGGCGCCTCGTTCGCCAGCGCCGCCCGCGTGTCCGCGTACACGGGCACGCCGTCCATGACGAAGTGCTGTCGACCAGCCGCGCCCTCGACGTCGATGACCATGCGTCCGGTGCCTGCCTTGGTTGGCGTGACGTTCAACCTGAAGACGCCCGGCCGTTCCGGCGCATCGGCCTTGGCGTTGACCACGTCACCCTCCACGGTCAGGGTCAGCTTCGCGGTGCCCTCGGTATACGGGCGAAAGCGATCGCCAGTGTGTGTGAGATGAGCGGTCAGTCGCATCGGCTGACCCACGACGAGCGGTTGCCACTCGGCAAATAGCTCGGTGTTTCGGGTGTAGATCGTGCGCGTCACTGCCCTCGGCTGCGGAGCGGATGGCGGCGTTTGTGCCAGGACTGAACCGGTGACGAGGCAGGTCCCCGCTGCGCCCACCAGAATCGAGAATCTCATGACCGATCTCCTTCAGCCACCGGTCGGCCCGGCGGCTACGACTAGACCGCGAGCGATCGTACTCCCTGCGGGCGTGCCCCCGAGAGAATGGTCGAGAAATGCGCCGAAAACGCACATCAGACCGATAGACCGCGTGTCGCATCGGCATTCGATGTTCGGTTGTCGCTGAACTGTCGGTGTGCTTGAAGCTTGCTGTGGCTTGCCGGAGCTCGCAAAGGTGTCCACCTTCGCGTGGCCTGCCAACCGTCGCTCACGCGGCTACTTGGCATCCGTGAGCGAAGGTTGGTGGGCGCTATAGGACTCGAACCTATGACCTCGTGCGTGTGAAGCACGCGCTCTAACCAACTGAGCTAAGCGCCCGTTAGGACGACCCAGGATCTTACCAGTTTGGCTGACGCAATTGGCGAATTAGCGACTTGGCGCATGAGCGCCAAATCGCCAATTCTGCGTAACGACTTCAACGAGGCTTGATGAACGTGCCGGCGCGCAGCTCGCTGTAGGCCTGCTGCAGCTGCTCCTCGGTATTCATCACGATCGGACCGTACCAGGCGACCGGTTCCTCGATCGGCTGCCCTGACACGAGCAGGAAGCGGATCCCCTGGTCCCCGGCCTGCACGACGATCTCGTCACCGCTGTCGAAGAGCACGAGCGAGCGATCGCCGACCGCCGACCGTACCGTGGCCGCGCCCTCGCCGACTACTTCAGTCTGCACACCGCGGGGCTGAGACGCGCCGCGAAATGTGCCCGAGCCGGCGAACACGTACGCAAACGCGTGACGCGTCGTCTCGATCGGCAGGTGCTTCGTGACGCCCGGCGGCACGGAGATATCGAGGTACTGTGGCGACGCCGCGACGCCGTCGACCGGTCCGGTCTTGCCCCAGAACTCGCCGCAGACGACACGCACGCGCGTCCCGTCATCGTCGATCGCCTCCGGGATCGCGTCGGATGTCACGTCCTGGTAGCGCGGCGCCGTCATCTTCAGGGAAGCGGGGAGGTTGGCCCAGAGCTGGAAGCCGTGCATGCGGCCGCTGGGATCGCCCTTCGGCATTTCCTGGTGCATGATGCCGCTGCCCGCC
>Ga0207641_10005870_pt1 | contig 10418 bp, 8 predicted proteins | sample KBSSwiS62_FD_184306 | JGI IMG/M metagenome (GOLD analysis project Ga0207641, IMG submission 184306) | Switchgrass rhizosphere microbial communities from Kellogg Biological Station, Michigan, USA - KBS Switchgrass S6-2 (SPAdes) (version 2) | ecosystem: Host-associated > Plants > Roots >... | reverse complement strand
TTCAGCTTCCATTGACGACCTTTCTTTATCACTGCAATGTTTACATTTTTCTTCTATCTTTTTATCAATGATAAAATTATTATTTAATGCCTGCTCAAGAATGCGATGCACCATTACATCCGGGTAACGACGGATAGGAGAAGTAAAATGACAATAATGTTCAAAGCCAAGGCCATAATGCCCAACATTTTCAGTTGTGTACTTCGCCTTTGACATGGTTCTTATTCCTAATTGCTCCAGCACATGCTGCTCCGGCTTTCCATGTACCTCTTTCAGCATTTGGTTAAATGATGAAGCAATCGCATCAGGGCTTGAGATATCGAATTGATGACCGAATTTTTTTGCAAATGCAATAAACGGTAACAGCTTTTCTTCATCCGGATCATCATGAATACGATAGGGAAAAGGGATCGGTTTATTATTGATCTTTATTTTACCAAGATTTTCTGCAACCGTACGATTAGCAAGCAACATAAATTCTTCGATCAGTTGATGAGCCTCCTTACTTTCTTTTATCATTATCCCGATGGGTTTATTATTTTCATCCAGTTTAAATCTAACTTCCTGTGATGAGAAATTAATTGCTCCATTTTTAAACCGATCATTGCGCATTTGTTGTGCAAGTCCATTGAGGATAAGAATTTCATCACGATACAATCCATCTTTTGTTTCAATTATTTCCTGTACTTCCTCATAAGTAAACCGATGATCTGAATGAATAATTGTTTTGCCTAACCAATACTGTTTTATTTTTCCGTCCGGTGTTGTTTGGAAAACAGCTGAGAAAGTAAGCTTCTCTTCATGCGGTCTTAATGAGCAAAGCACATTGGAGATCTCTTCAGGCAACATTGGATTGACACGATCAGGCAAATAGACCGAAGTCGCTTTTTCATATGCTGCATCATCTAATGATGTACCTGCTTCCAAATAATGGCTGACATCTGCAATATGAACCCCAATTTCATAATTCCCATTTTTCAACACTCTGAATGAAATGGCATCATCAAAATCTTTCGCATCAACAGGATCAATTGTAAATGTGAGAATATCACGAAAATCCTTTCGGTTTTTAATTTCCTTATCTGTAATGATATCAGGAATTCTTGCTGCCTCCTCCAACGCTTCGTCGGGAAATCCTAATGGAAACCCGTATTGAAGTAAAATTTCTTTCATCGCAATATCATTCTCATTTTCTTTGTCAAGTATCTGAAGTACTTCGCCTTCTGGTCTTTTATCCTGATCTTCCCATTCCTGCAGTCTTACAACTACCCTATCACGATCTTTAGCACCATTGAAGTTTGAGGAGTGAATAAAAATATCTGGCATTTTTTTATTCCCATCGGCCACAAAAAATGCAAAGCCTTTATTCATTTGGAGTGTGCCTACAAATTCAGTTTGCTTGCGACTGACAATTTGAGTTATAACGCCGCGTTGTCTTTTATTTTTTTCTTTGGCATCTTTTACTTTCACCTTCACGGTATCTCCATGTAGTGCAGTGCCCAGGTCATCCGGACGAATAAGAATATCGACAGGCATATTTTGCACAACAACAAAACCAGTTCCTGAACGGCTAATATCCAACACACCAGTTAATGACTGATCATGTGAATGCTTGTGTTTTTTATCCTTTTCTTTATCTTTTCTCTTTTTTGAATTTTTTCTTCCCATTTTATTTATTTAATCTTATCCCGATAGCTATCGGTAAAATCTTTTATATAATTTTTTATCAATGCTAAAAATTTTGCTTCCTCATTGAACAGGAAATGATGTTGCAGCGGGATTACATAAAGAGGAACATTATTTAATTGCTCACCGAATTTCGACAATCGAACAGCATCTTTTTCCGTTGTCAATATTATCTTTTTCTCTGCTTCTATTTTATCAAATCTCTTTTTTATGTCCTTCCAGTCATCAATAGTAAAAATATGATGATCCGGATAATGCAACATATAGTAAGTTTCAGAGTGATCCATCACTAAATCTTTCAGAGGCTGGGGATTGGCAATGCCTGTTACAAGGAGGATTTCTGAATCCGGAAGAAGGCTTATTGTTTCATGGTGCCGAATTATATGATAAGGTGAAGGGTATAGATTAGCTGCAAAAAAAATATGTTGCGTAGCTAAAGGTTTAATCTCTTCAATAATTTTGATTCTTTCATTTTCAGTTAGGAAGGGTTCGCATTTAGTAACTACAATCACCTCGGCTCTTTTATAACTTGATTTCAGATCACGAAGATCTCCAGTAGGCAAATAAAAATCACGGGTAAAAAGATTATTATAATCTGTCAACAAAATATTCATTCCTGCTTTAATTGCACGATGCTGAAATGCATCATCAAGAATAATGGATTGTATATCCGGTTTGTCATGTAAGAGTTGTGAAATAGCGTCTAGTCTTTCTTCCCCTACTGCCACAGGGACATTTGGAAACTTCAACTTGAATTGCATTGGTTCATCTCCAATTTCCAATGCATCAGATCTATCATTAGCCAATGCATAGCCTCTTGTTTTTCTTTTATATCCGCGGCTAAGTGTTGCCACCCTAAAATCATCTTTCAAATTCCTTACCAGGAATTCAACCATGGGCGATTTACCAGTGCCCCCAACGGAAAGGTTACCAACACAGATCAACGGCATGCCAAATGTTGCTGAGCCGAAAATCTTCAGATCATAAAATTTATTCCGGATAAAAATGATCAACCAATAAATGATGGCCAGCGGAAAGAGAAGTATGCGGAATGTTTTTAGGAAAAGATTAGAATACATAAACAGAGGTCGGTGTTACACAAAGGTTTAAAGGTACATCAAATTCATTGGTATCATCAATAGCATCTAGCGGTTCAAAGTAACTAAAGCCGATCTTCAGACAGTCGCTTCTGCATTGGGAAAGATAGCGGTCATAAAAACCTTTTCCATAACCAACCCGGTAGCCACTTTTATCAAATGACAGCAACGGAACAAAGATCATATCCATGCCGGCATGATTAACTACCAGGCCATCTTCCGGTTCATAAAGATCATATTTATTCTTGCGAAAACGGGTGTCGTCATTTGTTTGTACTGATTGCATACTATGATTCTCAAAATTTGTTTTCGGATAACAAATGATCAATTCGGGATTCTGAAATTCTAAATAATCGGTAAACAGATGTGTATTGGGTTCATGATTTTGCTCGATCGGCCAATAAGAAAGCAAAAATGTAATAAATGGTAATTGTACAGTTTGCAATTGTATCAACAATAGATCGTCCAGCTTAATTCTTTCGATAGCAGAAAGATCCAACCTTTTTTTCTTGTATAAATCCCTTGCTTCTGTCTTAAGCATTCGTCAAGATAATAACTATTGGTGAATGGTCAATGGTGAATTGTGAATAGCTTTTTTAGGATGCTACCTGTTTTCAATAAAGATGGAAAATATTGTTGTACCATAATTACGTTCGGTGGCGTAAAAAGGGAATTTCTTGTAATCATTCCTCGGTGTATGCTCCAGCACAAACCATCCTTTAGAGTTCAATAATTGTTTTTCAAAAATAAGTTTAGGCAGATCATCAATATTGCCGAGTGCATAAGGAGGGCCCGCAAAAATAAAATCAAACTTGTCGGCGCATTGCTCAATAAATTTAAATACATCTAGTTTCAGCACTTTAAAATTTTGAAGCTTTAATTCACCGGCAGTTTTTTTTATGAACTCATACATCTTTGAATCTTTCTCGACTATAGTCAGATCATTTGCGCCGCGACTTGCTAATTCATAGCTAATACTGCCTGTACCGCCAAAAAGATCCAACGTTTTTAATTCTTCAATGTCAAGATTATTAGAAATTACGTTAAAGAGTCCTTCTTTAGCTACATCAGTGGTAGGTCTTGTATGCGGCATATTTGCCGGGGGGCTAATTCTTCTGCGGCCATGTTCTCCACCTATAATACGCATGCAGCCAGTTTACTGATTGATGAAAAATAGTGTTCAGGATGTACGGTCAATGCTTCAGCAAGTTTTACATCTGCCGATAAAGATTCAAACTCAAGATTGATAAAATATTTATACAACTCCCGGTAGACGGCAGAATCTTTCTCAATTAAGCCAGCTAAAGAAAGCTTTACAGTTTGTTGTGATAAGTTTAATTGCTGGCAGCATTTCAACAAATAATACAAAACGTCTTCAGGGGAAGTATATGAAAATGTTTTTGCAAGTAATAACTTATTATTTTTCAAAATAACAACCGAAAACTCATCTGTTTTAAAATCAATGATCATTGCCTCATCATTTTTTGAAGCATGACCTTTTAGTAATACAGAATAAATGCTCCAGGATTTTGCACTTAAGAATTTCCAGCTTATTGCCGAATGAAGGCTTGAAGGAAGACGATAAACGTTGTAAAGATTCCAGCCGGGTACATTTTCTGAAACAACTGTTGTATCAACACTTTTTCCAAAAGTCGCATCTAAATTCAATTGCCCGTCCTCATACTTATAAACAACCGACGGTATTTGGACTGATTCGTTCGAATCATAACCGATCGCAGTTTGATAATACCGGTTATTCAATGAGTCGATCCCTTCAAAAAAACTTTTATAATCATTTTCATCTTTGGTAGAAGTATAATATCCAAACTCAACTAATTCTTTTGACAAATAATTCATTACCGCAAAGCTGCAATGCCTTACACCGGCGATCATTAACAAGATCGAATTCGCCGGGTTATACTCCGCCTCAGTCTTAATATGAAATGAAGGTTTCAGATAGTTGATTTTATTGCGTGCAATGTTAGAACAAAAATCAGTCCGTATCAAAACTTATAACTTAAACCCTACAACTTAGAACTGAAACCGAGTCATTATCTTGCATCCCTTTACTCAATGGACAGCCTTCAAAATAGCCTGCAATTTAAGATTACCAACAAGCAGATCCTTAAACTAACTCTGCCTATAAGCATTGCTATTCTTGTGCCGCAACTGAATTTTATTACTAATAATATTTTTCTCGGTCATTATTCGACCACAACACTTGCGGTCGCCAGCATTACCGGGGTTTATTATTTAATTTTTGGTTCTATCGGTTTTGCTATGAATAATGGATTGCTGGCCCTTATTAGTCGCCGGTCCGGAGAAAACAAAACCGAAGAGATCGGAAAAATTTTCAACCAGGGAATATTTAATGCGCTGCTGGTCGCTGCGATCGCCATTACTCTTTCATATACAATAACACCAACTCTTCTTCGGGCAATATTACATGAGCCTGAAAAAGCGGAAATGGCCATTAGCTTTTTAAAGATCCGTATCTGGGGTTTGCCATTCTTATATATCTATCAAATGCGGAATGCTTTGCTGGTCGGCACCAATCAAAGCAAATACATGGTGATGGGAACAATTGCCGAAGCTGTAGCAAATGTTGTATTTGACTACACATTGATCTTTGGCAAATGGGGTTTGCCCGCATTAGGTTTTAACGGAGCGGCCTATGCATCCATCATTGCTGAATTTGTGGGTATGTTTGTTATTTATATTGTCATTCATCAAAAAGGGATAGCGCAGCGCTTTGCATTATTTAAAAACCTGCGTTGGGATAAACAAAATGCATCACTCATAACTTCGATGTCAGCGCCACTGGTATTTCAACATGCAATAAGCATCATGAGCTGGGAATTTTTCTTTATTCTTATTGAAAGGAACCAATCGTCAGATACACCACAGGCTATTTCAAATGTTATGCGAAATGTATTTGGCATGTTCGGCTGCATGAGCTGGGCATTTGCATCCACCAGTAACAGCATGGTAAGTAACATAATCGGACAAGGCAAGAAAGACCAGGTCATTTTCGTCATTAATAAAATCGTAAAGTTGAGTACCAGCATTGCCATTGTTCTTTGTATCCTGCTCAATCTTTTTCCGCAAGTATTCCTTTCCATTTATGGGCAAGGCGATGAATTTATACAATCTGGCATTCCGGTTATCAGGGTTGTATCACTTGCTATGATATTGATGTCATTCTCTGTTGTATGGCTCCATGCAATTACTGGAACTGGTAATACAAAAGTTACATTTATAATTGAAGCAGTAACGATCACTTTATATTGTATCTACATATACATCGTTTTTGAAAAGCTAAAACTTTCGCTCACAATTGGGTGGATGAGTGAATGGCTTTACTGGGTTTGCATGTTTATTCCAGCTTTCTTTTATTTGCGAGGTAGTCATTGGAAAAAGAAAGTGATTTGATAGCCAGCTCCATTGCTACTATCATTGCCTGTTGTGTCACTCGCTTGTACGTTCCGTAATTCTATTCAACACAAAATATCTATATAAAGCCTCAATCATTTTGGATCGTTTAGTTTGTTCCTCTTTTCTGAATAGAAAGGGATCACTAACTTCGGATAGCTGCTGAAAAAAACAACGGCGTAAAACATTAAAATAAAGGAAAGAAATGAAAATGAAATATTTTTTTCTGAAGCATGGAGTCGGGAAAAAGGAAATAGTGGTTTTAAGTCTACTATTGATAAGTTTTGTTCTGTTTGTTATTTTTAATAACAAAAGATTAAATAAAAGAAAATCAGATTTAAATAGGTCTTATAGATATACTGTTGGTGTTACAATCGGAAAAGTGAAAAATCTCAGAAGCTCTGGACCAGATTTGGATTATAGATTTAAGGTCAACGGAATAACTTATGGGGGACGCCGTCGATTTATAGACAGTGGAAGCATCGATTACAACGGTGGAAAATACTTTGTTCAATTTCAGCCGGAAAACCCAACAAACAATAAAATATTGCTTCAATGCCCCGTACCTAGAAATATTAAAGAAATACCTGATAGTGGTTGGGTACAAATTTCTTGCTCCAGTCTAAATTAAGTTTACCCAATTATATAGTTCCGTCGGAGAAACAACATCGACTTAAAAGAATTAATTTTGGCCACTTACAACCAATCAATATTTCACAGTTAATGAAGGAAAAACTGCAGCAGTTAGAACAACGACTTGAAGGAGATCTTTTTTATGATATTACGATGCGTACCCTGTATGCTACAGATGCATCAGCCTATCGTGAAATGCCATTAGCAGTGGCTATTCCAAAAACGATCGATGACATTAAACTTCTTATTGCATTTGCAAAGAATGAAAAGACTTCCTTGATCCCAAGAACAGCAGGTACTTCGCTTGCAGGGCAAGTAGTAGGCAATGGCATTATTGTAGATGTTTCAAAATATTTTACACAGATAATAGAACTCAATAAAGAAGAAAATTGGATCAGGGTACAACCCGGCGTTATCCGTGATGAGCTAAATATGTTTCTGAAACCGCATGGTTTGTTTTTCGGACCAGAAACATCAACTGCCAACAGAGCCATGATCGGCGGGATGGTTGGTAATAATTCCTGCGGCTCCAACTCTGTTGTGTACAGAAGCACAAGAGAACATTTACTGGAAGTAAAAGCGCTGCTGAGTGATGGCAAAGAAGCAGAATTCAAATCACTAAATATCGATGAGTTCCATACAAAATGCGAAGGCTCAGGGCTCGAAGCGCAGATATATAAATCTATCCGCAGCATTTTAAGTAATTATGAAAACCAGGTTGAGATAAGAAAAGAATTTCCAAAAAAATCTGTAGAAAGAAGAAACACAGGTTATGCGATCGATTCATTATTGGAATCTGCGCCATTCACTGCGGGAAAAGAAGATTTTAATTTTTGTAAACTGATAGCAGGATCAGAAGGTACACTGGCTTTTATCACAGAAATAAAATTAAATGTAGTTCCACTGCCGCCAAAAGAAGTGGGATTGCTTTGTGTACACTTCAATTCTATTGATGAATCACTAAGGGCAAACCTTATTGCCTTAAAATACAGACCGAGTGCCAGCGAACTGATAGACCATTATATTCTTGAATGCACCAAAGAAAATAAAGAACAGATCAAGAACCGCTTCTTTGTACAGGGCGACCCGGGTGCAATACTGGTTATTGAATTTGCAAGAACTAACCGCGAAGAAATAATTGAAATAGCTAAACAAGTGGAAGCAGACATGCGAGCCGCAGGATTGGGTTATCACTTTCCTTTATTGTTTGGCGAAGACTCAAAAAAAATATGGACACTGCGCAAGGCAGGTCTCGGCTTGTTAAGCAATTTACCCGGCGATGAAAAGGCAGTGCCTGTAATTGAGGATACAGCTGTAGATGTAAATGATCTTCCCAATTACATTCGCGATTTCAATGAAATATTAAAGAAGCACGATCTATATTCAGTGCATTATGCACATGCCGGGTCAGGTGAGATACATTTAAGGCCCATTATCAATTTAAAAACAAAAGAAGGCAACAAGCTTTTTAGAACAATTGCTGAAGAGATAGCAACCTTGGTAAAAAAATATAATGGCTCACTTAGTGGCGAACATGGCGATGGTAGATTGCGGGGTGAGTTTATTAAACAAATGGTGGGTGAAAAAAATTATTTCCTGCTGAAAGAAATAAAACGAACCTGGGATCCTGAAAATATTTTCAATCCCAATAAGATCGTTGATACTCCACCGATGGATACAATGCTGCGTTATGTTCCGGGACAGAAAACACCGGCTTTCAAAACCGTTTTCCGTTTTCATAACCAGGATGTGCTGCAACATGCTGAACAGTGTAATGGCAGTGGTGATTGCCGCAAAACACAATTATCTGGTGGAACGATGTGTCCATCCTTCATGGCAACACGTAATGAAAAAGATACAACAAGAGCAAGAGCAAATATCCTGAGAGAGTTTTTAACCAACTCAGATAAGCTTAACCGTTTTGATCATAAAGAGATCTATGATGTAATGGATCTATGCCTGAGTTGTAAAGGCTGTAAATCAGAATGTCCAAGCAATGTGGACGTGGCCAAACTGAAAGCTGAATTTTTGCAGCACTATTATGATGCGAATGGTGTTCCATTCCGGTCGAAATTAATTGCAAACTTTAGCACTTCAGCAAAACTCGGCGCTATGGCTCCGGGTTTTTATAATTTTTTAATGAATAATGGCCCTATCAGTAAAATGGTGAAAAAGATATCAGGATTTGCTGTTAAAAGAAGCATGCCGACTTTGTATAAGACGACTTTAAAGAGTTGGTATGAGAAAAGTAAAAAGTCAAAAGTTAAAAGTCAAAAATTAGAGGTGAAAAGTCGCATGGTTTATTTGTTCTGTGATGAGTTTACTAATTATAACGATACAGAAATTGGCATCAAAGCTATCCAGTTGCTAGAAAAACTCGGATACGAAGTGAACATTCCCGAGCATTTTGAAAGTGGCAGGGCCTGGTTGTCAAAAGGCCTTTTGAGAAAAGCAAAAGAAATAGCGAACAAAAATATTTCACTGCTTCATCCATTGATTACTGCTGATACACCATTGATAGGCATCGAGCCTTCGGCTATTCTTACTTTCCGTGACGAATATATTGACCTTGCAGATGATGCACAATTTGAAAAAGCGAAACTATTGGCAGCAAATGTTTTTTTGATCGATGAGTTTATCTCCACTGAAATTGAAAAAGGAAATATCAGGAAAGAACAATTTACCAAAGAGCAAAGAACGATCAAGCTACATGGACATTGCCAGCAAAAAGCATTATCAAGTGTGGCGCCTTCAGTAAAATTATTATCACTGCCGGAAAATTATAAAGTAGAAACCATCCCTTCCGGTTGTTGCGGCATGGCCGGCTCCTTCGGTTATGAAAAAGAACATTACGATCTTTCTATGAAGATCGGTGAGCTTGTTTTGTTCCCCGCTATTCGCAAACAAACTGATGATGTGATCATAGCAGCCGCCGGCACCAGTTGCCGTCATCAGGTAAAAGATGGTACAGGTAAAAAAGCATTACATCCTGTAGAAGTGTTTTGGAATGCGTTGGTATAAGAATCAAACAGCCAACTCGTATTTGAGAAGAATTTCATTAACTTTCCTTAATGTCAGTTCATACTAAAATAACGGTTTAAAATACAATATTGGCGGTTCATGCTTATCTTTTTACTGTTTGCTTCTATTGAACACCGTTTTATCACCTTCAAAATCTAAAATCAATGTGTCGCCGTTTTCAATCTCATACTTTGTCCTCTGCTCTTGCGGATGAGAAGGCTGGTCTGAAATTATTGTGTCGTCATGAACTTTGTAAACCATGATCATTCGTTGTTGCTTGTCCCCTTCAAAAATATCGTAAATGAGTTTGCCATCTTCTGTGAAAGTTATGGTTACTTTTCCCAGAGCCTTCTGCGTTGCCCCATCAGTTTCATCACTGTTCCAAGTGCCGATAAGATTGTTATCCATAGTTTGTGATTTAAGCCGATTTCTATGACAAAACCAAGCTGGTTTGATAATTTATTTTTTGATAGACCGATCTTCGATTCACGACTGCAAAAATTCTGGCCAATAATTTATTCCTGACAGCATTAAGAACACTCATTTTGT
>Ga0207641_10005865_pt1 | contig 10422 bp, 9 predicted proteins | sample KBSSwiS62_FD_184306 | JGI IMG/M metagenome (GOLD analysis project Ga0207641, IMG submission 184306) | Switchgrass rhizosphere microbial communities from Kellogg Biological Station, Michigan, USA - KBS Switchgrass S6-2 (SPAdes) (version 2) | ecosystem: Host-associated > Plants > Roots >... | reverse complement strand
GGGGAATGATGCTCTCGGTGCTCTTGCTTCATCGGCAAAGTTCAGCCACACCACGATTCGCGCGTTGGGCGGTAATTCTCCATCAATTTTCACTTGCCCGCGAATTGCACCGGTGAGCTTGAGTTGTCTGATTACCATCCGAACTCCGCCCACTTGCTCACCATCTTTTATGCTGATGCTGGGCTGGACCAGTCCGTTCTGCTCGATTTGCAAAATTTCAACCTGCCTGCCATTCGACTCGTTACTGTAAGTAAAATCAAGGTGGGCATTTCCTGATGACAGACCGATTAACTTAAAACTTCCATCCGCGCCTATGTTAACAGTGCGGAATCCACTGTCGTAGTCTGATGCTCCTTCGAACCAGGCGAATACCTTCAGTCCCTTTAACATGTCAGCGGCAGGCTTTTCGTAAGAGCCTTCAAGGACCACCATGCCTGACAGGCTGGCGCCCCTTTTAGTCTTCATTTCCAGGCCCGTTAGATCGCGATCGATCACCTCAAAGGGAACCGGATCTCCGCGTAAGTCACTGTTCTCCACCGGAGCAATGAAAAGCAGATATTTACCCGGAATAACGTCTTGCAACTTAAATTCTCCGTTGCCATTGGTTGCGATTCCACCTACTGCTGCCGAGGAGGAGCCATCGTCACTCTGCTGCACGCCGAGCGGGATTCCGGGTACAACCTTCCCCGCGCCATCAATGATTCGTCCACTGACAGTAAAAGTCGAAACAGCCGGCGCCGCGACGATATCTACGTCCCTTGTCTCGCTGCCTTCGGTCACTTCGATCACTGTGGCCTTCTTAATCTCGGTCACCGATGGATAAAAGGTCTGCGAGTACATCTGTTTAGGCGTGAAGCCGGGAAGACCTTTCGTAGGTTGTCCCGCAGAAACTCTGTATTTTCCCGGTCGCAAACCGAAGGCGCGGTAAATGCCTCGATCGTCAGTCTGAGTACCGAACTCGCTTGTCATGAATTGGACCGGAACGTCGACAGGCATCACATCCACGCGCTCTTCGATGAGCGGCTGTCCGTCGACATTTGTGATCCGGCCCGTAATCACTCCACCGGGCAGCAATGTGAAATCGAAGTTGCTGATGGATTCGCCGGCGGCGATCGTCAGCATCCGTTTTGATTGCGCTTTGTCGACGAGCCCTGGTGCGAGCGGATACACAAAGTAGTTGCCGGCAGCGAGATTGCTGATGCGATAGTTGCCTTCGACATCGGTGGTGTCGCGGTAACGGGCGTGTTGCGGACCGCGGCCGTCATTAATTTCGGTCGCGACGACAACAATCCCGGCAAGGGCTTTGTTCTTAACTGTGACCTTGCCAGTGACGCTGGCAGTTTGCTCCTTCGCGGCGCCACCCTGCGCTTGCGCACACGCGGCGATGATGAAGCTCAGGAGAATACAGACGATTGCCTGGCGGGAGGACACCATGAGTTTGCCTTTCAACGAGCGCCAATCATACCGCAGGTAGTGACTCAAAGGAACGCCGAAGGCGTTGGCTAATTCGAGCCCAAGGTTGGGCGCCAGCGACAACCCTGGGATCTAATATAAAGAAGACGTTCAACCCTGAAGGGGTTAATTGCGAGGCGAACCCCTTTCAGGGTTGAAAGGAAATTTGAACTTACAATCCCAGGGTTTGAGCGCCAGCGACAACCCTGGGATCGAATATAAAGAAGATGTTCAACCCTGAAAGGGTTAATTGCGAGGCGAACCCTTTCAGGGTTGAAAGGAAATTTGAACTTACAATCCCAGGGTTGGAGCGCCAGCGACAACCCTGGGCTGAAATTAGCCAACGCCTTCGGTGTTACTCAACTCTCAAATAGCGGTTGACGAGGTTCGCCAGCTCGGACATGTCGATCGGTTTCGCCATGTATTCGTTACAACCTTTCGCAAATGCCTTCACATGTGAGTAAGACATCGGATACGCCGTCACGGCCACGATTGGCACTCCCTCCATGTGCGACTGTTGGCGAATCCTTTGCGTGGCGGCGATGCCGTCGAGGATCGGCAGATCGAGATCCATCAGAATCAGATCCGGATGCTCACGATCGGCAATGTCGACCGCCTCTTGTCCATTGCTTGCTTCCAACACACTGTAACCGAGTATTTCGAGTCCCTGCTTTAACAACAACCGCGTGTCGTCGTAGTCTTCCACAATCATTATGGTGGGCGTGGATTTTTCGTTTGTCACAATCAGACCCTCGCAGTGCCTCAGTCGAGACACTTCAACGTGTTCAAAACTTGTCGTCGGGGATTGAGGCGCTAAAACCCTTCGAACATTACATGCCAAGGTGCAGGATGTACAGCTTGTCGTCGCTTTGGCTAACGGACTGGGCGTAATTTGAAAGCCTGTTTAGCGTTTTCACCACGACATCACGGTCCAGTTTGATAACGGTGTGGCTACCAGTTTCTCCCTCACGCCGCTCGTATGGTCCGGTGAGATTTATGCGCTTAGGGCCGGATGAAAAAATCTCTGACCAGCCGCTCAAGATCCGCTGCAAAAGGACAGCTCCGTCAGACTTTATAACCGTTGGGCCATAGAAGTTCAGACCTTTATGCCTCGACATGCGTTTCGCCGGGTTGTAGCAAGTAATCCACCGGAGCGAGTCGTCAAGATAGTGCATCAGATCATCGTGCAGGTGAATTGCTTTTGGATCGTTGATCCACTGCATGTACTCAGCATACGTAGATTGTTCTCTGGAGAGCAGCAGGAACTCGTGATGTAAATCAGCCATGTTTCTGATCAACAAACATTTTTAGGTCCAACTGGTCTGTACAACGTGATCGTTTCCATCAGAAAGTTTCGTGAAAGCTTGACCAAAGATTACGCGTGCTTTATACGAGAATAGGACCGACATGAGCAAACTAACAGTAATCGTGCTCTTCACCATGGGGCTGGTTGTTACCACCACTGCACAGAAATCGATCTATAACAAACCTTACGAGCAATGGACGCTGGACGAAGCCTGGCGTATTTTGACCAGCTCACCGTGGGCGCGGATAGAGTCTGAGTCAAGCCGCACATCTGGTGTTTCATATTTACTCGAAGTCCGACTCTATTCAGCCCTTCCCGTCCGACAAGCTATTGTGCGACGCATGCAACTGACTATCCCGTACGACAAGCTTTCCAAAGAACATAAAGCCGACTACGACGCCGAGGTAGATGGGCTTCTAAAATGTCCTGAATGCGATAAGCACTACATAGTCACGCTATTCTCAACGGTACGCGATCCGATGGAGCTCCGCTCATCTACGAATCAATTTCCGCCGCTTCAAATGAAAGAGGTTGTCGATGTGGTGGCAATTTTGAAGCGCTTCCCGCGTGAAGAACTTTTGCGTCAAATATCGTTAACGAATGACAAAGGTGAACGACGGGCTGCCGTCAATGTTTCCTTTCCCGCCAAGAGAAACGAAATCGTATTCCTGTTTCCGCGGTTTGATGATCAGGGGAAGCCCTTGCTCACAGAGGCCAACAAGAAGTTCACATTCGACGTGGCTCCGGAGTTCTTTAAAAAAGAGGGGAAGGAGTTGCGGAAAGTCACCTTTGAGGTTGGCAAGTTGGTTCACAACGGCCAGGTGATTTTCTAAGCTGAACTAGGGTAGCGTCCAGCGTGACACTCCACGGAGTAAGCCCGTGGCATCTTCGGTTTGTTAGCGTGCGTCGCCGATCATCGCAAAGCTGGCCCAGTAATATGGATGTTGATGATCAGGTGATCGTCTGATTGCCAAAATGCTTTGATGTAGGGCTTGAGCCTTGGAAACTCGGAAGCGGCTTGTCTGTTTCATTGAGGAATAGAATGCGGAGAGGAGCGTGGGCGATTCGACTTTCCAACGACTCACTAATGTTGCGGGAGTGCCCGCGACAAACCACGCCCAGGAAAAACCAACCGCGGCGTTCCCATTGAGGACGGCGCTCGGCTGTGCTGTTGATGCGACAACCAGTTCGGCAGTGCTTTGTAGATCCATGATTTCACGGATCTGGAGAAATCCATCTTGCTGGCTTGTTTCGGATGAAAGCCCGATAAAAGATGACATCGGACTCATGTCATCGAGGATTGCAGGACTTGAGAAATGCACAATCCTGGCCCGCGAAATATCTGACTTGACTCGTTCTTCACTTGCCTGTGGACCAGCGTAATAGTTCGAAGCTATACGTCTGATCTCTTCCTGCTCAGCAGACGATTCCAGCTTTACACCAGCATATGCAAGTTCAAATCGCTTCTGAAAGTTTTTAGATAGCTCCGGATTTCCGTAGGCGACCAATAACGAATTGAGACGTCCGGCGGGCAGACGCTGCTTTCGCATTTCGCGCAGTGACGATAAAGACGGGGCGTACGATACTTGCGCCTGGTCCACTACATAATGATCTTCCGAAGGCTGCAATGCCTCGAATGGCAAATGCCAGAGTGATCCATCAGGCACGACGACTAATTTCGTCTTGAGTCCGATTTGATCCTCGGCCGGCTTCACCAGTAAGTCGTAAAGCTCCTGCGCGAGCTCATGAAAGTTACCGGCACGTGAAGCTAGCAGTTCCTGAAAGTGTCGAACTCTTGATGCGAGCTCATCGTGTCTGACTTCCAGGGGATAAACCTTGAGATTAATCTCCATTTGCCGTTTGCCTTGAGCCGTTCTGGCCCCGGTCTTATCCGCCGTCAAGACAAAGAGGTAGGTGTTGGTTTCAGTGATGGTGTACTCAAGGAGCGCAGTTGATGTATCGGTTATCAATAAACGAATGTCATCCAGCTTGAGCGGAGCGAGTTCGCCCCGGCTGATTTTCAGACCCGGATTTGCGCTGAAGGCTTTCCGGCGAAACTCAACATACGCTGCGCGAGATCTTCGCAATTTATCCTGCAACTCTGATCGACGCGCTTCACTCTGCGAACGCTGCTCCGCATCGCGTTCGAGTTGGATTTCGAGCGAGGCAATCTCACCAGCCAGGCGTTGCTCCTCACGACGCTGATCGACGGAAAGCCCTTTTTGCGGAACGGCGTTGTTGCTCTTCAGTAGATCTATCAGGAATTGCGTCTTTGCCTGTTCGGCATAATGGAAAGCCTCACTCGGTCGCTGCTCATTCATCAAAAAATCGATAGCATACAGGTACGGCAGTGAGCGGCTATGGTCGCCGGCCGTGGCTACAGACGCTTCCTCCCTCAGCGACTCAACTGTCGAGATAGCGCCGGTGAACGCGTTGTATGCCTGTGGTCCATGTTCTAACTTCGAATGGGCTTTGCCCGTCAACATTCGGGCGTACCACAGAAGCTCACCGTTCCCGAGCTGAGTCGAGATCGATGCTGCACTCTCAGCGGCGCTCAGTGCTTTTGCATAATCATTCTGAAGCAGAAAAGCCTGAGAAACTCGCGTCAGAACTTCCGCCATCTTTTCCTGATTGGGAACGGATTTGAATAACCCGAGCGCTTTTTCAAAACTGTCTAACGCCTCGGAGTAATTCTTCAGACGAAGATGTGTGGAACCGATGCCGGCGAGAATATCGCCCTGCCCTGATTTGTCGTCCATTTCCTCGCGCAACGTCAGGGCTTGCCGGTACGAGCTGAGTGCCGCATCGTACTGCCCTTGCCCGTAGTAAACATTTCCGATCAATGTTAAGACGCGGGCCATCTCAACCCGGTTAGAATTGTTTTTAAACTCTTCCAGCGCCTTGCTGTAGTACTCGAGCGCGCGAGGGTAGTCTCCCTGTAGAGCTCTTACTAAGCCGATGCTTCCGAGTGTGGTGCCGAGCGGGGCCTTGATCTCTTCGAAGATGCTTAGGCAGTTGAAATAGCTCTCCAGTGCCGCGCCATAATCGCCGCGAGTCCGATGCACATTCCCAATTCCCCTGAGCGCATTGGCCAGACCCAATCTGTCAGGCAGCGTTTTCTGAAGGTTGACGCTGCGCTGGTAATTCTGAAGAGCTTCGTCGTAATCGCCGGAATAGTAAGCCGAGTTTGCCGCGCCATTTAGTGCGGCCACGATTGCGCCGATTTCTCCTCTTTCAGCACGCTCGAGAGATTTTTTGTAGAAAGACAATGCTTGCGTATAGTCGCCCTGCATGTATAAGACGTCCGCGAGGCGCACAATGGAGTCGACATTATTGTTTGCTTCACTGCTTTTTCGAAAAGCGTCGGCGGCCGCGGGATAGTTTCCCCGGCCATAGTGAATAGTGCCGATCATGTTCAGCGTGTTGGCGATTTCTTCCTTGTCGCCAAGTGAGGTGAATTCCTTCAGGACCTGTTGCAGGGCCGTAAGTGCTTCTGTTTCTCGACGCTGTTCTTTGTAAATCAACGCGAGACCGGAGAGTGCTTTAGCCGCCTCGTAATGATTTGTGACCTCTGTAAACAGGTCGCGCGCTTTCTTGTAGTGTTCCAACGCCGCCGGGTAATTGGCTTGAAAATAATAAACAGTCCCGATGTCCAACCATGCCGTCGCGACACCTTCTCTATCACCGATTTTCTCAGCGACGTTTTGCGCAACGCCGTAAATATCGAAGGCTGTCGAATAGCGTCCGGCCAACAGTTGAGAATTCCCGTGCCTGATTAGTGCCTTACGCAAATCGGGCGTCATCAAAGCTGGGTTTTTGGAGAGCAACTGCTCACGCTCTTGCGCAGATTTGACCGTAACGAGCGTGTTCGCGAGGTCGTCAAAGTCCGTCTGCGGTGGAGCCTGAGCACAGATGTTAATACTCAGGAGAAGGAGGCCAAGGAGAGGACGAACAGGATGTAACTTTAATAATGACATGACAATGAATGGTAAGTTTACTGGAAGATTAATCTAGCCCCAACTCGATAGTTATATGATCAAGCCAACTCTTCAGATGCCACGGGCTTGTCCCGTGGAGCCTCACGCTAGCAGCTACACAAAACCTAAACCCAACTCTTCGGATGCCACGGGCTTGTCCCGTGGAGCTTCACGCTCGCTGCTACACAAAACCTAAACCCAACTCTTCGGATGCCACGGGCTTGTCCCGTGGAGCCTCACGCTCGCTGCTACACAAAACCTAAATCCAACTCTTCGGATGCCACGGGCTTGTCCCGTGGAGCCTCACGCTCGCTGCTACACAAAACCTAAACCCAACTCTTCGGATGCCACGGGCTTGTCCCGTGGAGCCTCACGATCTCTGCTATTTAGCTGGGAACGTGAATCCTCCACGGCTCAAGGCCGTGGCATCCAGTTTTGCTGGTTGGATGGATTGGTGTAGCGGCCAGCGTGACACTCCACGGGACAAGCCCGTGGCATCTTTGATTGGCGGCCAGCGTGACACTCCACGGGGCAAGCCCGTGGCATCTTTGATTGGCGGCCAGCGTGACACTCCACGGGGCAAGCCCGTGGCATCTTTGATTGGCGGCCAGCGTGACACTCCACGGGACAAGCCCGTGGCATCTTTGATTGGCGGCCAGCGTGACACTCCACGGGACAAGCCCGTGGCATTGGTAATCAAGAATGTCATCCGATTTACAGTTCCATCACTTTCTGCGGTATACTGCCACCCTCGCTTCCCCTTCCGCGTGATTGTTTCATTAACCAAACAATTAAATAGCACTCGTGTGCCTCGCAAAGAGGGAGTACCAACATGTCCCCATCAACAGAAGTTGCTCACGGTTTTTCGAAGCCTGGGTTTATAGACCGGCTCGAACTGCTGCAAGGAATGAGTCAGGAGGCTGTACATCGCTTCAGTGCGATGATGCGAAGAACAAAACACCGGCGCGGTGAATGGATCTTCGTGAATGGCGACCGCGCCGACAGCGTTTACCTTCTGCAGGAAGGCCGGATGAAGATCACTGCTTTAAGCGAAGATGGTCACGAAGTAGTGCATGGAATAGTTGGACCAGGCGAGATCTTCGGCTATACGAGTACAATCCTCGGCATACCCCGCACCACTTCAGCTCAGGCTCTCGAGACTTCCCTGTTATGTGAAATTTACCGAAAAGACCTGGAAACTCTCTTGAGCATGTACCCGGAGTTATCGTTTCAGTTGCTCAAATCCGTGGGCCTAAGGCTAAAAAAGGCCGAAGCCCAGTTAGTCAATGTCATTTGCAACGACGTCTCCCACAGAGTCAGGGAAGTTTTGATCGATCTGGTGATCAAAGAGTCAGGTAACGTGCCGGACCAGCCGATCAAAATAAAGATCACTCAACAGGATCTCGCAAATCTAATTGGTGCGTCCCGGCAAAAAACCTGGCAGGCTCTCAAAGAACTGGAGGACTCAAACGTGTTGAGGCTTATGTATCGCAGCATCCTGGTGATTGCGCCACATAAACTTTAAAAGCTGCTACTCCTCGAGAAAGTTGACTGATATTGCTCGCCGCTGATGCATTAACCTGCATAGCTGTCCGACTTCGGTCCCTCAATACAACTTTTTACAAACTATTTACAGTCTGTGGAGACTTGGAAGCTCAAACACCATAGCCTCTCACGCACGGATTGGAAGTTGTCACTCAGACCGAAAGGAAATGAACAATGCAAGCCAGGATCAATCACCGTAATGCACGGCTCTCAAAACTTTTTCCAGCACTGCTGATCTGTTTCGTGGTGGCAATGGGCCACGGGACGACTGTTGCTCAGACGACATCGCAATCGGACGCGCAGAAGGTGTTCGACCAAATGAAAACCCTGGTGGGTTCGTGGCAAGGTACGATTATGGGTATCTCGATCAACGTCACAATTCGCCTCACGTCGAGTGGTACCGCAATTCTGCATGAAGCGACAACAGGTGGAGGGCGTCCTCCAGACCATGAGATCACGATGTTCTACGTGGAGGGGGATCGTCTGCTCGCAACCCATTATTGTGATGGCGGAAATCGGGCTCGCTTTGAAGGCAAGGCGTCGCCTGATGGAAAGACGAGCGAGTTCAATTTTCTCGACGTCGCGGGAAACACAAAGGGAGGATTGGTGAAGCGTATGGCGTTCACCATGATTGACGCGAACAAACACGTCGTAGAGTTCACTTTCATTAAGCCAGACGGCAAGCCGATTGACTTGCGCGGCGAATTTGAACGAACAAAATGACGACAGGGCCCGGACCCCGTACGCCCTAATTTAAGGGATCTAATTGCACTGGTCAGTATCCTACCGTGGTACTGACCCGGGTTACCGAAACACCTATAGCTTTTCAAATCAGGCGCTCCCCCGCCCCAGTGAGCTTGCAACTTGCCTTGTATGTAAGGCATCATAGGCCCGTTAACCCTTCTCTCGCGCATCGACGGTGATGCGCTCCGCGCACAAAATGATTAGCGCCGGACGTTTTGGATGGTTCGAGAGCAGGCTTATTTCACACATCGAAGCCGCTCCTAGTTAAGAGCATCCGAACCTGATCCTTCGAACGCTACCGTTCGCCGAAGCCAAATCCGATTCGCAGCTTCCTTTTCATTCCTAAACAGGGAAAGGTATATCTCTATGTCAAAAAAACTTTATGTCGGAAACCTCGCTTTCCAAACTACCAGTCAAGATCTTCAGCAACTGTTTGCTCAGGCCGGAACGGTTGAATCAGCAAGCGTGATTGAGGATCGCGACACTGGACGATCGAAAGGTTTCGCCTTCGTCGAAATGTCTACGGAAGCAGAAGCGACTGCAGCAATTGAACAGTTCAACGGAAAGGAAGTTGCCGGTCGCGCCTTGAATGTCAACGAAGCCCGCCCACGCGAAAATCGCAGTGGGGGTGGTGGAGGTGGTGGACGTGGCTTTGGCGGTAATCGCAACGGCGGCGGCTTTGGTCGTGGCGGCGGCGGCAACTCGGGACGTCGCTCTGAGCCACGCTGGTAATTCGCATTCTACGCAGTGTTCGATCTCCGCATGATGGCTTTGCCTAAAAGTAGGGTTCGCACCTGGATCGGGTCACCCGATCCAGGAATGATCGCGGAGATCGACACTGCCTTTTAATTTTCGCGACGAGCTCAAGCAGCCATCGCATACACAAAGGAACTTATGAATTTTTCTCAGTTAGGATTGGCAGACGCACAATTGCGCGTTTGCGAATCACTCGGATACTTAAATCCCACCCCCATCCAAATTAAATGCATCCCGCTAATTCTGAGCGGCGCGGACGTGATTGGCTGTGCCGAAACCGGAACAGGCAAGACGGCCGCGTTTCTCCTTCCGATCATTCACAACCTGAGCGCCCAAATGCGCCCGGGCATTCGTGTCCTCGTGCTGGCGCCTACGCGCGAACTGGCACTCCAGATCCAAAAGAACTACAGCGAGCTCAATCATCTGAAAGCTAACAAGAGCGTGCTCGTGATCGGTGGCGCCAATATTAGAACGCAAATCGCCGATCTGCGTCGCAGGGCAACGATCGTGATTGCTACACCCGGCCGCTTGCTGGACCTTACAGAACGTGGCGCAATCGATCTTTCCACTGTCGAAGTTCTTGTCCTGGATGAGGCCGATCGCATGCTGGATATGGGTTTTCTACCAGCGATCAAAAGAATC
>Ga0207641_10005863_pt1 | contig 10424 bp, 10 predicted proteins | sample KBSSwiS62_FD_184306 | JGI IMG/M metagenome (GOLD analysis project Ga0207641, IMG submission 184306) | Switchgrass rhizosphere microbial communities from Kellogg Biological Station, Michigan, USA - KBS Switchgrass S6-2 (SPAdes) (version 2) | ecosystem: Host-associated > Plants > Roots >... | reverse complement strand
CGAACTCGCCCAGAGCGGGGTGATGTTCGCGTCGTGGGCAGCCGACTTCGCCGATCCCGCGGAACGCCATCTCGCGGCGCTACGAGTAAAGGCGTTCGGGGGCAGGCTGGCTACCGTCGGCGATCAGGCCATCCAGGTGTTCGGTGGAATCGGCTACACCTGGGAGCATGACGCTCATCTCTACCTCAAGCGGCTGCTGAGCTTTAGCAGCCTCATGGGCAGCCCGGATGCGTTCTTGCTCCAAGTCGGTCGCGACTTGGCAAGGAGGACAGCGTGATTGACTTCACCGACCAGGTTGCGATCGTCACGGGCGCGGGACGTGGGCTTGGACGGTTGTACGCCATCGAACTCGCGAACCGCGGAGCGGCCGTGGTGGTCAACGACATCGGCGGAAGCATGGGCGGCGACGGCGTCGACGGCAGCGTGGCCGACGCGGTAGTCGAGGAGATCAAGAGTGCGGGCGGTCGCGCCGTGGCCTCGTACGACTCGGTCGACAGCCCCGAGGGCGGTCAGGCCATCGTGTCCGCGGCCGTCGACGCCTTCGGCAGGCTTGACAGCGTCGTCAGCAACGCGGGCATCTTCAACAGCATCCCGTTCGAGGACCTGTCGGCCGAACACTGGCGTCGCATGCTTGGAGTCCACCTCGACGGTGGCTTCTACCTCAGCCAGCCTGCGTACAAGGTGATGAAGGAGCAAGGCGGCGGACGGTTCGTCTTCGTCTCGTCCTCGGCGGGAAACTTTGGCCAGCCGATGGAGGCGCACTACGCCGCCGCGAAGACGGGGCTCGTCGGTTTGAGCAACGTGATCGCGATCGAGGGCGCCGCGTACGGCATCCTGTCCAACACCATTCTGCCCACTGGCTTTTCGCGAATGGTCACCGAGACCGTGGGGGACGAGAAGTTTCTCGCCGAGTCCGGGTTCATGCAGGCGATCCGCCCCGAGCTGGTGACGCCGATGGTGGTCTTCCTCGCGAGCAAGGCGTGCACCGTCACCCACCAGAACTACTCCGCGTGCGCGGGTCGCTTCGCACGTGTGTTCATGGGCCTCGGACACGGCTGGTTGTGGGATGCCAGCGACCCGCCGACGGTCGACGACATCGCCTCCCGATTCACCGAAATCTCTGCGACAGAACCGTTTTCCGTACCCGACTCGATCGTCGACGAGGTCCTAGAGGTCTGCGATCGACTGGGCGTCAGCCCGATGCCCGGAAATGCCGAGATCGCCTTCCCCGAGCCGACTGCGGACGCACGGTGATCGTCGACGAACTGCTGACCACGACGAGGTCCGCGCGCAAGTCGCTCGACCTCGCGGCGCCCGTCGACCTGGACGAGATCCGCGAGTGCCTTCGGATCGGCCTTCAGGCACCGAACGGTTCCAACCAGCAGTCGTGGCGCTGGCTGGTCATCACGGACGCGGCGCTGCGGAAGTCGATCGCCGACCTCTACCGCGAGGCTTACCTGAGCAAGGTCGGCGGCCAATTGATTGCGGGATTCATGCCCGCAGGCACATCCGAGAGTAGGTTGATGAGTTCCACCGAGTGGCTGGTAGAACACCTTGCCGAGGTCCCAGCGCTCGTCATCCCGTGTTACGAGTCGACCTATCCGCGTACCGACGGCGACGAATCATTCTATCTAGCAACGCTCTACGGCTCGATCTTCCCTGCAGTGTGGAACTTCCAGCTGGCGCTGCGTACCCGCGGCTACGGCACGTGCATCACCACGTTGCACCTGCACCACGAGAAGGCGGTACGGGATCTGTTGGGAATACCCGACTCCTACCTGCAGGGGTGTCTGCTGCCCGTAGCGAGGCTCCGCGACGGTCACCAACCGCGGCCAGCACCGCGCCGGCCCGTCGGCGAGGTCGTCGCGCTCAACGGGTGGGACCTGGAGGGCTCGCAATGACGAACGACGTCGAGATCCGTGCGCAGCTGCGACAGCTGACCGACCGCGCCGAGATCCTCGACTGCATGCAGCGCTATGCGCGGGGCATGGACCGCCAGGACCGGGCCCTGCTGCGGTCGGCCTACCACGCAACACAGCGGTGCTACCAGCACTACCTGCTCAACCACGCCGTCGAGCTCGACGGCGACGAGGCCCACGCAGAGACCTACTACCTATTCGTCGGGACCGATCGCCAACCGGTCGACCAGATGACCATCTCCGGCGGTCGGTACGTCGACCGCCTCGAACGACGAGACGGCCGGTGGGCCATCGTGGATCGGATCTGCGTCGCCGAGTGGATGACCAATTCGGAGTCTTCGATCACCGAGGAGATCATGGCGATGATGCCCGACGTGAAGGACGCCACCCATGACCGTGGCGACCCGTCATACCAGCGCCCGCTGGTAGCCACACGTGGCCGAAACGTCTAGGCACACTGGGCCGTGACGTACGTCAGGGATGTCGGGGATGTCGGGGCCGACGTGTCCCGTCGCACCGAAATCCTCAAGACGGCGAACGACGTCTTCGCGACGTGGGGCCTGCGGGCGTCCCTGCAGCAGATCGCCGACGCGGCAGGCATTCTCGCGGGCAGTCTGTACCACCACTTCGAGTCCAAGGAAGCGATCCTGGTCGAGCTGGTTCACCGATATCACGCCGACCTCGACGGGATCGGTGAGGCTGCGCTCGCCAGGCTCGCCGAACCCGACCCCCCACCGCCCGCTGAGTTGATCGTCGAACTCGCCTGCGAGATCGCAAGGTGCGCAGTCGAACATCAAGCGGCACTACAGATGTCGTTCTTCGAGGGGCCAAAGGTTGATCCCGAGGTGTCGGTGTTGACGGTGCGCCGACCATCGGCGATTCTGGTCGCGATGCTTCAGGCGCTGCGCGCAGGGAGATGGAGCGGCTACATCCGATCCGACGTCGATCTGCCGACGATCGCCGACCGAATGTGCCAGAGCATGCTGCACGTCGGCCTCAACGTGATCCAGAACAAGTCGGCGAGTGACCAAGTGGCTCGCGTGTTGTGCGCCATCCAGCTGGACGGCTTGGCCGCTGCCCCCCCGACGGATGCGGCGTTGAACGGTTCCAAGGCGTTCGCCGCGGCCAAGGACGTCATATCGACGTGGCTGGACGACCCCGGCGGAGACGACAAGGCGGCGCACGTCCGCGCGATCGCGCGAGCCGAGTTCGGCCGCCGCGGCTACGAGATGACGACGATCCGCGACATCGCCTCGGCCGCAGGACTCGGCACAGGGACCGTGTACAGGATCATCGGTTCGAAGGACGAGCTCCTGATGTCGATCATGGTGTCGTTCGGCAAGAAGGTCGGAGCCGGCTGGACCGCGGTACTTGGATCGGATGCCACGACCGTCGAGAAGCTGGACGCGCTCAGTTGGCTGAACATCAACGCGCTCAACCAGTTTCCCGATGAATTCCGGATCCAGCTGGCATGGATGCGGCAGTCACCACCCGACGCCGCCACCAATCCCGGCTGGTCGTTCACCACTCGCGTCAGGCAGATGAAGGCCATGCTGTCCGAGGGCCTCAAGTCCGGTGAAATCCGCATTCACAGTCCGTCAGCGGACATGTTGGCGCGGTGCGTCATTGGCGAGCAGTGGATACCGGAGAACATCCTGCGCGACATCGGCACACGGCAGAGTCTCATCCACGCCCGCGACACGGTCTTGCGTGGGGTCGCAGTGCGGAATGCCTAGGCCGAGTAACCCACCCCCGTGAAGGGCCAACGACCACGGGCGAGTTGCGCTTCGGGGGCCGAGTCGCCGTCGTCACGGGGGCGGGACGAGGACTTGGTAGAGAGCATGCGCTGCTGCTCGCCTCGCGTGGTGCCCGCGTCGTCGTGAACGACGTCGGATCGTCGGTCACTGGCGAAGGTGCGGATCGGAACGGCGGCAGCCACCGCGGCAGAGATCAACGACCTTGGCGGCAATGCCGTCGCCGACTCGCACAGCGTGAGCGAACCCGAGTCGGCTCAGGCGATCATCAACACAGCCGTGGACACTTGGGGCCGGGTGGCCATCCTCGTCAACAATGCCGGCTTCGTCGGCGACGCGGCATTCGAGGACATGACGCCGCAGCGGTTCGAGCCGCTCATCGACGTCCATCTCAGAGGCGCCTTCCTCGTCAGTCTGACCAGCGTGGAAAGTCATGAAGCCCTTCACCGACAAGCTGGACCCGGCGCTCGTCGCCCCGGTCGTAGCGTTACTCGCGCACCGAGACTGCCAGGTCTCCGGCGAGATGTTCTCCGTCGGCGGAGGACAGGTGGCGCGGTTCTTCATCGGTCGCAGCAAGGCTACTTCAACCCCTCGCTCACACCCGAGGACGTTCGGTCCCACCTGGCCGAGATCGGCGACGAGGGCGACTACACGGTGCCATCAGGGCCAGCCGACGAGATGGCCGAACTGCTCAAGGTGATGTTCGCGTAGGGGCGTTCGCGGCGCCGCTAGACGTTGGCGTTGCCCGCCTTCCATTCCGCCCACGGAATGTTCCAGTCGCCGAGTCCGTCCGTGCCGGGGAGCAACGAACCCTGCGTGTTGGAGATCTCGACCACGTCTCCGCGCTTGGAGTTCTCGTAGAACCATTGCGCGTTGCTCGTACTGACGTTCAGGCAGCCGTGGCTGACATTGCTATAGCCCTGGCTGCCCACCGACCACGGAGCGGCGTGCACGTAGATGCCGCTGTAGGAGATCTGGGTGGCATAGTCCACCTCGGTGCGATAACCGTTGGGCGAGTTCGACGGAACGCCATAGGTCGAGCTGTCCATCACCATGTGCGATAGCCGGTCGCCGACGATGTAGGTGCCGTTGTTGGTGGGCGTACTGGCCTTGCCCATCGAAATTGGCATGGTCTTGATGACCTCGCCGTTGCGGCGAACGGTCAGGATCTTGGTGTTGTCGTCGGCGGTGGCGATCACTTCGTCACCGATCGTGAAGTGGGTGGTGACGTTCTCCTGGCCGAACAAGCCGTTGCCCAGATCCACGCCATAGGTGTTGACCGCGACGTCGACCGTCGTCCCCGGCTTCCAGTAATTCTGTGGGCGCCAACGCACTTCGCGATTATTGAGCCAGTAGAAGGCGCCCTCCACTGGCGGGTTGGTGACGACGCTGATCGCCTTCTCCGCCGCCAGCCGATTGGTGATGTTCTCGTCGAATCGAACGGCTACGGGCTGCCCGACGCCGACGACCTCACCGTCGTTCGGCAAGAGATAGGGCATCGTCAAGTTCTCAGGTGAGTGCGTCTGGAACGTCATCGAGCTGCTCGTCATGCCCGCGAGACCAAGCGAACTGGCGTTCAACGTGTACTTCTTGTTGTAGCCAAGCTGATCGGTGGTCGTCCAGCGGAGGCCATCCTGGCTCAGCTTGCCGTTGACCGTCGCGCCATCCGAGTCCGTCATGGTGACCGCGCCGAGCACCCCGTCCTCGGCGCTCACCGTCACGGGCGCATCCACCGTGACGCCCACCGCACCGTCGGTGACCGACGCAGTGAGCTTGGGCACCAGGAGGTCGCCGAACGGGGTCCCCTTGTCGGCAATGGTCTGAGGCTGCGGAGGGGCGGCAGGCGGGCTGCTGCAAGCGCCGACGCCGAACACTGCGGTCGGCACCAACACGAGCGCTGCTACCAGGTTTCGGATCCGGCGGGGACGGGCCACCGACTGGACCTGCGACATGTATCTGCTCCACGTTGAGGGACTGGCGGGGATTGAACGAAGATCTGCACATAGTTTAGAGGGAAACTCACAGGATCGGGTGCCAGCCCTCGCGCCGTAACCGCCGCGACGAAACGATTTCACCCACCGAGGTCGGGCCTGTTAAGGTCTCTCACGCGCGCCGTTAGCTCAGTTGGTAGAGCAGCTGACTCTTAATCAGCGGGTCCGGGGTTCGAAACCCTGACGGCGCACCACCACAGAAACCCCCACTCAGGTGGGGGTTTCTGTCGTCTCGGGATGCTTTGCCCCTTTCGCGCTTCGTGCACCGCGATTCTCAGATAGCTTCGCCTGGAGTGGTGACACTCGGCGAGCGGAGGGCACCAAATGTCGGGGACGGCACTCATCACGGGGGCTTTCGGTCTGGTCGGAGTGCCGACCGTCGCGCAGTTCGCGGCCGACGGTTGGCGTGTGGCCGCCATCGCTCACCGCCGGACGTCGGGTGACTTGCCCAACGGCGTGACCATTGCCAAGGTCGACCTGACCGACGCGGCCCAGGTGGAACGAGTCGTGTCCGAAGTGCAGCCCGACGTGGTCGTTCACCTGGCGGCCTTCATTCCACCGCAGATCTACCGCGACCACGCCATGGGTCGCAGGGTCAACGTCGATGCGACGGCGGCGCTGGTGCGCGCCTGCGAGGTTGCGCCGAAGCCGCCGCGCTTCGTCCACGCGTCCAGCGGGTCGCTGTATGGGCCGCGGAATCCGTATCATTACACCGACCTGCTCACCGTGGACAGCCCGATCCGGCCGACCGAGCTGTACGGCAGCCAAAAGCTCGAAGCCGAGAACATCGTCACGTCGTCCAGCCTGGATTGGGTGGTGCTGCGCATCGGCGGCGTGATGTCGGCCGATCCGACGGCCATCCCCTTCACCGACGACACCCTGTACTTCGGCGGCGCGCTCGCCATCGACCAGCGATGCCACACCGTCGACAACCGTGACGTCGCGTCGGCCTTCGCCGCGGCAGCAAAGGCGGATGTCGTCGGCGAGACCTTCATGATCGCGGGCGACGACTCGCACGAGTTGCGGCAGAGCGACGTCATGAGCGACATGGCGGCCGCCCGCGGCTTGACCGGCTACCCCCTAGGCCGCCAAGGCGATCCGAACGATGACGAGGGTTGGTATCCCTACGGCGACTGGATGGACACGACGCGGGCAGAGGAAGCGTTGTCGTTCCAGAATCACTCCTGGCCAGAGGTGCTCGCCGAGGTCCGCAGCAACGTCGGCTGGAAGTATTACCCGACGCGGCTCGTCGCCCCCGTCGCCCGGGCGGTGCTCGAGCGCAGGGCCGTGTACCGCGACGCGCCCGGCGAGTACGCCGACATCTGGGCAGCGATCCGAGCCAGGTTCGGTGAGACGGTCGAGGCTCCTCGCAGATCCGAGTAGGCGACTCGCCAAAGCCCCACGACGTTAACTAGAACGCCTGGCAGAGCTGTCCCAGCTTGGGGACACCAAACCCGTAGATAGTAGCCTGACCAGGAAACTTACTGCTGCCACGAGCGAACGGGGACGCGCAAGTCTGGCAACCGCATCGGCGTTGCGGCTGACGTTTGTGTTAATTTAGCGACGCGTTGCTCGACCGTAGCAACGAGAATGTGCTGAAATCCCCGTGTGTGGCGCATCACATACGTGTTACATGTTAGTACACACGTAGTTGCGGTAGCGAGGATCACAATCGAGTTATAGGTTTCAAGCTGCACGAATATGGACATAACTGCTATGATCTTGGTAGCTGAGACACCGGATATCTCATCCGCGCATGATGTCGAGGAACCAACGAGAGGACGTAGCTGATGGCCTCTGCGGGCGCTTTACGCCGGGCAGATCGGTCGAGCACGCCGTCCGACGGCACCGTAACTGCGCAATCCACGGTGACGGTCTCGAACTGCAGCAGGCTTGGCCGCACGGCCAACCCCCCGGGCTTCTCGCTGCCCGACTGGCTTCGCCCTGGCCGTAGACGCTGAAACGCGGCTTCAGCGCTGCCTGATGCGGCGCACTACGACGATGACGACGACGGTCCCGAGACCCGCGATCGACGCCATCACCGCGGGTTTCTTCACGAACTGGATGACGGTCGCCTTTACGTCGTCAGCAATTCTGCGTGGGTTCGCGCGCTCCGCCAACGCATCCACGGTTGATGCCAATTGGTCACGAGCCTGATCGATGTCCTTCTTGATGCTGTCCGGATCACGGTCCGCCACGTCAGCCCTCCAACTCGCGTTGCTGCCTTGCCCAACTACCCTAGATCAGCCGAGCGCCGATCCCGCGCACGGCCGACAGAAGGGACTCGCGAATGCCTGCAACTCCTCGCCTGACCGTGGGTGACAGCGCCCCCGCGTTCAGCTTGTCCGACGCTGACGGCAAGACCGTCAAGCTCAGTGACTACAAGGGCAGGAAGGTAATCGTCTACTTCTACCCCGCAGCGTCCACCCCCGGATGCACGAAACAGGCATGCGACTTTCGGGACAGCATGGCCGACCTCAACGAGGCAGGCCTCGACGTGGTCGGCATCTCCCCCGACAAACCCGAGAAGCTCGCGAAGTTCCGCGACTCCGAGAAGCTGACCTTCCCGTTGCTTTCCGACCCCGAGCGCAAGGTGCTGACGGCGTGGGGGGCATTCGGCGAGAAGACCATGTACGGCAAGACCGTTCAGGGCGTGATCCGTTCGACGTTCGTCGTCGACGAGAAGGGCAAGATCGAGGTCGCGCAGTACAACGTGAAGGCCACCGGGCACGTAGCCAAGCTGCGCCGCGACCTATCCGTCTGAGACGTCGAGGATGCGCTTTCGACCCGGGTCGTAGAGCGGCGGCAGCTGAAGTCGTGCCTCTAGCCCGATCTCGCCTTCGATCGGCCCGACCTCCTGCAGTCCGGCCTCGACGGTCTCGAGTTGGGCGCCACGGTCGAGGAAGTCTACGGCCACGACTAGATTCGCGATCCGTTCTCGAAGGGCACCTGGCTTGCCCTGCGACCGGGACAGGCGGCCGACCTCGCCAACGTCGAGACCCGTTGGGGTGCAATACATCTGGCGGGGCCGACTTTGCCGGGGTCTGGTCGGGCTCGGTCGACGGGGCCATCGAATCGGGCAGGACGACGGCGGCAGAGGTGGACGCGGCGTTGGCCGAATGACGAGCGAATCCAGCGTCCTGCGCATCGCCGTAGGGACCGTTGGATCGATGTCGATCAACACCGGGGTTGGTAGCTGAACTATGGTTTGCCGGTGGAAGGCACACCTTTCGGCCGCTATCAGCTGTTAGCGCTCGTTGGCCGCGGCGGCATGGGCGAGGTATGGCAGGCCTTCGATACCGCCACCGAACGGATCGTCGCCCTGAAGATGCTGCCCGCCGAGTTCGCCGGCGACGCGATCTACGAGGAACGGTTCCGGCGCGAGGCGCGGTCAGCGGCCGCACTCGACGAACCCCACGTCGTGCCGATCTTCGACTTCGGCGAGATCGACGGTCGGTTGTTCGTGACGATGCGTCTGATCAAGGGCGAGGACCTGGACAGCATCCTGCAGCGAGGGCCCATCGAGCCTGCGCGCGCGGTCAGGATCATCGAGCAGGTGGCCGAAGCCCTGCATGCTGCACACCAGGTCGACCTGATACATCGCGACGTGAAACCGTCCAACATCCTCGTCGGCGACAACGACTTCGCGTATCTGATCGACTTCGGAATCGCCCGCGCCGCAGGACATTCCGGCTTGACGAGCGCATCGAGCGTGATCGGCACATGGGCCTACATGGCACCTGAGCGCGTCACCGCCGGGTATACCGACCCGCGCTCCGACGTCTATGCGTTGACCTGCGTACTGTTCGAATGTCTGACCGGCAGTCCACCGTTCCCCGGGGGCAACGTCGAACAGCAGATCGGCGGCCATCTCGGCCTTGCACCTCCGCGCCCTTCCCAATGGCGCGCCGGCGTACCTGCCGCCTTCGACGACGTCATTGCCATTGGCATGGCCAAGAACCCCGAACAACGCTATTCGACCTCCAGGGAATTGGCGGCGGCGGCGCACTCGGCACTCACGCGCCCCACCACCACCCGCACCGCCGTTGCGCCACCGACTGGCGTGGCGCCAGCCACGGCGATCGCCTACCACACGGCACCCAACTACACAGCACAGCGGACCAATCCGGCGTCATTTCTCAGCCCGCCCCCGCCACCGACGAAATCACCGAGGAGGAGACGCGCCGCCCTGGCCGGCGCCGGTATCGCCGTCGCCGCGGTCATCGCCGTCGTCCTCGGGCTAGTACTGACCGACGAGAACGCCGGTGTCGACAATGGCGCGCCGACCGCTCAACCGACCAAAGCCTCTCCCCCGCAGTCGAATACGGCGAAGACGGGACCGCTGACCGGTACGTACAGGGCCGATTTCGGGCCGGCGCGCGACCTTGGAGGAGGGTCGCTCGACGATGCGCCTGCAGTCAGCGCCACATACGACTTTCGTTCGGCGTGCCCGCCCACCGGGTGCATCGCAACGGCCACGACGGATTCGGGTCCCGCGCTCGCATCCAACCTCGTGTTCGACGACGTGGGCGGATCGTGGCTTTCGGTAAACCTCGTTCCACCGGCTCAACCGAAGCCCGAATTCGAGGCCAGTTGCCCGTCCCCCGCTGATCTCGTCGGTGAGTTCTGGGAGGCGATTTCGCTGCAACCCAGACCCGACGGTAGTTTGTCGGGCGAGTACGTGGCGACCAACGTGAACAACTGTGACGTCATGCGAACTGTCACCCTCACCCGCGTCGGTGATGGCGAGTCGCCAAACG
>Ga0207641_10005856_pt1 | contig 10431 bp, 8 predicted proteins | sample KBSSwiS62_FD_184306 | JGI IMG/M metagenome (GOLD analysis project Ga0207641, IMG submission 184306) | Switchgrass rhizosphere microbial communities from Kellogg Biological Station, Michigan, USA - KBS Switchgrass S6-2 (SPAdes) (version 2) | ecosystem: Host-associated > Plants > Roots >... | reverse complement strand
CGATGACTTGGAAAAGCGCGGGTTTCGCAATAGCCGCCTGGGTTATCACGTGCCGGGTCTCGACTTCCATGTGATGATCTCCCTCAAGGTGTTGCATGGAATCACCTTCGACTACATGGTGCATGCGGGGCAGGACGTCATCGATGAGATTGCCATGGCTCATGCGCAACCCCTGGGCGTGAGCGTTTTGTTTGATCATCGGCTCACCGCCCTGCGCCAGGAAGCGTATGGCGTCGTCGGGACGGTTGAAACACCCAGTGGGGTCCGGGAAATCCGCGCCCAGTGGATGATCGGTGCGGATGGCGCGCGGAGTACCGTTCGCCACCTTCTCGGGGTGGAGTTCGAGGGCCACACCTGGAGCAACCGTTTCATCGCCACCAACGTTTATTTTGACTTTCATTCCCTCGGCTATGAATCGGCGAACTTCATCTGTGATCCTGTGTACTCGGGAGTGGTGGTGTTGCTCGACCGACGAGGTCTGTGGCGCCTCACTTACCAGGAGGATGCCTCGCACCCGGCGGACACATTCATGGAGCGGCTACCGGAGCGGTATGCGCACTTCATCCCACCAGGGTCGAAATATGAAATCCAGGCGGCGCGGCCCTATTCGATTCATCAACGGTGTGCCAAGAAGCTGCGAGTCGGGCGTGTCTGTCTCGCAGGCGATGCCGCGCATGTAACGAACCCGATCGGCGGGCTTGGGTTGACCACGGGCGTGTGGACAGGATTGATCCTGAGCGACCTGCTGGCCGCCGTGTTGAAGGGCGAGTGCGATTCCGAAGTCCTCGATCGGTATTCGGACGAGCGGCGGCGAGTGTACTGGGAGGTGACTTCGCCGGGGGCCACGGAAAACAAGCGCATGCTTGAGGAAAAAGACCTTGCGCGCCGGCGCCAGGACATCGAGGCGGTCAAGGCCGCTGCGGACAATCCCGCCGTTGCGCGGCTCATGATGGGGTTCCCTTTCAAGTTGATTGGCGACCCGCTTCGCGAGGGCTCCCGCTGGCGCGACTACGATCCGATTTCCGCCGCGGGCATCGATCTGTCGATGCGCCGTTCCCAGATGGTGTGATCGATACGGCGCGCTGTTGATCGAGGCCTACAACTCCCAGGAGCCGATCCTGCTGGATGTCTGGGTCGAATGAGCGAGGATGACTTTCCGATGAGACAGCTTCAGGATCGCGTTTGCGTGGTGACCGGCGGGGGCGGGAGCATCGGGTTCGCCTCCGTCCAGGCATTCCTGGCCGAGGGGGCTCGTGTCATGTTGGTGGACGTGGCCCCGGACAATCTGGACCGGTGCATGGCAAAGCTCATTGCGGACGGTGTCGCCGCGGATCGTGTGGACACCCGGGTAGCTGACGTGGGCAGTGCGTCGCAGACGCAGGGATACCTCCGCGCCACGCTCGAGCGGTGGGGGAAGATCGATGTGATCTTCAGCAATGCGGGTAACGCCGGTAGCATCAGCCCGCTGGCGGAATTTCCCGAGGACGTGTTTGATGAGGTCCTGAGAGTTCACGTCCGCGGTGCTTTTCTCGCCTGCAAGTACGGCATCCCCCAAATGAACGATGGAGGCAGCGTCATCATCACCTCCAGCGTCGTAGGGTTGCGGGGCGATCCCGGCCCGTATGCTTACATCACCGCCAAGCACGCGCAGGTCGGACTCATGCGCAGCGTCGCCAAGGAGGCGGCCGCACGTCGCATCAGAGTCAACACCATCCACCCGGGACCGACACACAACACGTTCCAGAACCAGATCGAACAGAAGTTGAGCACCGTTTTAGGTTGTGACGCGGGCACCTTCTTCGACGATCTGATTCCGTTGCACCGGCATGCCGCGCCCGAAGAGATCGCCCGCTCAGTACTCTTCCTCGCCAGCGAGCAGAGCAGCTTCATCACCGGGAGCACGCTGGTCGTGGATGGGGGCATGACTGCATAGGAAGCGCTTTTTGACAGGCGCAAACGACGCGGCAGCCGGCCGATCTATCTCTTCACGGATCGCCGCAACTGCATCGGCTTGACCCCATAGCGTTGCCGAAATCGCCGGGCGAAGTGACTGGGATCGGCAAACCCGGATCGAGCGGATACCTCGCCGATGGGCAAATCCCGCAAGCGCGGGTCGAGAAGCATGCGCTGGGCGTGCTCGAGTCGCAGTTCCATGAGCAGATCGACGAATGTAGTGCGCGCGCGGCTGAACGTCAGGAACAGCAAGCGGCGGGAAATCCCGTGCTGGTTGGCAACCGAATCGGCAGTCAGCTCGGGATCCCGGAAGCGCTCGCGCAGTGATGCAACGAGCTGATCCAACAGGCTCGGCGGTGGGCGGCAACTGGGTTCGGAGCCGACCGCCAGGGCCAATAGCGCGCCGATCTGATCCGCGACGATGACGCCCGGCAGGGCCAGCGTGCGACAGGAGTCAACTGTCAGGCTCGACAACACAGCGCACAACGCCGAGTTCCAGCCCCCATAGGACAACACGCGGGCCGTATGCCGTTCAGGATGCGGAACCCAACGCCTTAGCCAGTTTCGGGGCAATTTCAGGGCGAGCGCGGTGGTTGGCGTGAGGCAGTCGATATCATAGGGCTCGTTGCCATCCACCAGTACGCATGTACCGGGCAGCACGAGAGCTTCCCGGCCCTGCTGAATCAGGCGTACATGCCCTTCGCGCATGTGCAACAGCGCGCAGACCCTATGCGGAGTGCGTGCAATCCGATCGCGCGTGCATCGCAATCGTTGGGCTCGAGCAGTCACGAAGTGCGCGGTTGCCGGACCGAGCTGATATTTATCAATCTGAGCGCGAAAGCTGTCGGGTACCGACACGTCAATATCCAACTCGATCATTTTGACGCCTACAACGTCTGCCTACCAGCATATCGCGAAAGATGCCACGCCGATCGACATGAATCCCGTACGCTGACGTATACAGGCCCCCCTTTCAGACTGATATTTGGCGACAAAGTAGCTGATCGAGGAGGCTCACGTGCTGCCGAGTTGGCGAGAACCCATGCCGATTCTGCATGGGTCTCGGGGCGCGCCAGCCCGCAACGCCTCCTTGACGATGGGGCTGTCCCGCGCACGCACTGCAGTAATCTGTTGTGTCAGAAAGCTGTCCGTCAGATCCGTTTTAGGCAAGCGGTGCCGGAACGTATCAGTGAACGGCCTTGTCATATCGGCCCATCCCCATGACAATCAGGTATGCCCCTCGATCCACGCCAACTCGGCGCCTTCCTGTCCGTCATCGAGCGGGGGAGCCTCGGGCGCGCGGCGGAACCCCTCAGCCTGACGCAGCCTGCCCTGAGCCGCATCATCAAACGGCTGGAGTCGCAACTGGGGGTCCCCCTGTTCGCGCGCCTGCCCACCGGGATGGAGCTCACCCCTTACGGCAAGGCTTTGCTGCCGTATGCGAAGCTGTTGAAGACCGAAGGCGCCCAGGCAATAGAGGAGATCAACGCGATGCGCGGCGTGAGCCGGGGCACAGTTCGGGTAGGTGCCGTCGCTAGCGTGATCGCCATGCTTCTTCCAAGCGCAATCGAAAAGGTGCGGAAAAGGTCTCCCGGCCTGCGGTTTCAGGTGCTCGAGGCCATTGAAGACAATCTCGCGATTGCGCTCGCGAATCATGAGGTCGACATCGCGATTGCAGGCAACATTCCCGAATCTGAGGACGTCGTGCGGATTGCGGAACATGAGTTCCGGGACCGGTGCACGATCATTGCAAGCAGCGCGCATCCCCTGCAACGCCGTCGCAAGCTGACGATCCGGAGCCTTCTGGATCAGCCCTGGGTGCTGCCGCCGCGAGACAGTCCGCCGCGTCAACAGTTTGAAGCACTCCTCCTTTCATTGGGTGGCTCTCTCGCGCCTGTCGCCGTGGAGACGAGATCGATCAGCGCGATCCGGGCACTCGTCGCTCGCACGCAGTTTCTCGCATGGTTACCGCAGCCGTTGTATGCCGCAGATGAAGCCGCCGGGCACATCCGCGCACTTGCGGTCGAAGGCATGACTATCGAGCGGCGCTTTTTCGTCTACCGCCGACGTCGGGGCTTAATCCCGCCAGCGGCGCTGAGACTGCTGGAAGAGCTGCGGCATAAATAGCCCGTCTGTTCCGGCTTCAGTTTCTGAACACAACAGTTTTACTGCCATTGAGCAGTAATCGTGAGTAAAAGTGGTACGAGACCGCTCGCGCGAGATCGGGAGAGAGGTCGGCGGCATTGTGATCATCGATCCATTCAGATAGTCGACCAGCGGGCCCAATTGCCTCATCATTCCAGAATGTCCCCTCGCAAAGTCTCGCCAAGCAATCGAATCGAGCGGCGCCGCGCCGGACGTCCCAATGCGGAGGCGGCCGAAGCTCTCGATCGCAACATACTGACCACCGCGCTGCGACTGTTCACCGAGCAGGGCTATGCCGACACCTCCATGGAGCAGATCGCCGCCGCTGTAGCTGCGGGAAAAGAAACTCTCTATCGTCGCTACCCGAGCAAGGAGCATCTGTTCAAAGCGGTCGTCCACTCTGAAATGCATAATCTGATGCAGTTTGTGCGGATTGCTCCGAGTGATTTATCCGATCCGCTGTCAGCGCTACGCGAAGTTTGCCGTCAGCTGTTGGAAATGCTCCTGCGTCCGCAGCTAGTGGACCTTTACAGGGAACTGGTGGCGCAGTCGAGGCGCTTTCCGGCGCTGGCGGATCACGCCATGGATCACATCACTCAACCCATTCACGATGCAATCCGGCAGTTGTTGCGGGCGGCGCGCAAAGCCGGCCAGATCCGTGGTGATTGTGATATCGACACGTTGCTGGCTGCACTAACGGGGATGATCACAGGTTGGGCGACTCACCAGGTGCTGCTTGGGCGCAAATGTCTGGAGAACCGTAAGGAACGAGCGGCATTCTTCGATGCAGCCTGGGTCATATTCCTCCAAGGCGTGAGCCCCGCCTGACCCCCGGTCCGGCAACCCCTTCTTCCCTCGAATCGGCCCGCCGGGCGCAACGACGCCTCTCTTCAGTGTGACACACGTCCGGTTGCCGGGATTGGCAGGGCGCACTGGGTCGTCTTATAATGAAACGAGACCGTACCGTTCGATTAATTACTATGACGCCAAATGCCCCCTCTGAAGTGCCAACCCCGCCCGCCAGCGCGCCGAACCCGCCCGCTGCTTCGGGGATCACCCCTAAACATCGCCGGTTGTTGCTCGTGGCAGGGGCTCTGTTGATCGCAGGTCTGTCCGTCTGGGGTGTTCGTTATTGGAGTCACGGCCGCTTCGTCGAATCCACCGACGACGCCTACCTCGAGGCGGATCAGATTACTGTCACATCCCGCGTGCCCGGTTTTGTCGAAGCCGTGTATGTGCGCGACAACGAGTCAGTGGTAGCAGGCCAGCCCCTGGTAAAGCTGGATGAGCGCGATCCACGTTCACGGCTCGAGCAGGCGCTCGCACAAGTAGATCAGGCGAAGGCGTCGATCGCTCAGTCGCGGGCGCAGATCAGCCAGCAGCAGGCGCAGGTTGCACAGCTGAATGCGCAACTGCTTGCAAGCCGCTCGCAGGCAGATTTCTCGAATCAGGAAGTGCAGCGCTACGCGGCCCTCGTCAAAGCGGGAGCCGAGACCCATGAGCGCTACGATCAACTGCGACAGAACCGCGATCAGAGCCAGGCACAGGTGCAGCGCGATGTAGCGGCATTGTTGGCCGCACAGCGTCTGATCGGGACCTATGCTGCCCAAATCCAACAGGCCGAGGCTCAAATCGAGCAATACCAGGCGCAGGCACGCCGCGCCCAGGTGGATCTCGATGCGACGTTGTTACGGGCGAGCGCCAACGGCCGAGTCGCGGACCGTACGGTCCGTGTTGGTGAGTACGTCCAGTCCGGAAATCGATTGATGTCAGTCGTTCCCGTTGAGAATGTTTATCTGGTTGCCAATTTCAAGGAAACTCAAATCCACCGCATGCGTATCGGTCAGGCGGCGAGTGTGGCGGTGGATGCGCTGGGCGGCCGTCGTATAGAGGGCACCATCGAGAGCTTCTCACCCGGGACGGGTGCGCAATTTGCCCTCATCCCCCCCAACAACGCGACCGGCAATTTCACGAAGATAGTGCAGCGAGTGCCGGTCCGCATCGAGCTGCGCACCGCCGGGGACTTGCGCCGTTCGTTGATACCCGGATTGTCCGTGACGGTCTCCGTCGACACCGCCGGAGTCCATCAATGAATGCTGCCGTCAGTCATCCGGCGGTCCCCGCACGGGCCGATGCCTTCGCATGGCTTGCCGTTGCCGCCGGAACCATCGGCGCCCTGATGGCCACACTCGATATCTCAATTGTGAACGCCTCGCTGCCGACGATTCAGGGCGAGATTGGCGCCAGTCCCACCGAGGGGACGTGGGTGTCAACCTCGTACCTGGTAGCGGAGATCATCATGATCCCTCTGACAGGGTGGTGCGAGCGGGTCCTGGGTTTACGCAGGTTTCTGCTGTTCGCAACCGGTCTCTTTGTGTTGTTCTCCATGTGGTGTGGGTTATCGCAGACGTTGCCGCAGATGATTGTGGGCCGAGTCGGCCAGGGATTCACCGGCGGAGCCATGATTCCCACGGCGCTCACCATCGTTGCCATGCGCTTGCCTCCTCAACAGCAACCCGTGGGCATCGCTCTGTTCGGTATGACTGCCGTGATGGGGCCGGTGTTGGGGCCGTTGGTCGGAGGCTGGCTCACCGAAAACATCAGCTGGCATTACGCCTTTTTCCTCAATCTTCCCCTGGGCGTCGGCTTGATCCTGCTCATCCTGTTGGGTCTTGCGCCGCGCAGGATCGATTGGGCGGAGCTACGCAATACCGACGTGTTCGGCCTCGTGGGCCTCGTCCTCGGTCTGGGCGCGTTGACCGTTGTGTTGGAAGAAGGGCAGCGTGATCGCTGGTTCGAATCGGAGCTGATCCGCTGGCTCACGGCAGTCGCCTGCGCCGGGTTCGCGCTCGTGGCGGTGGGACAGCTCACCTCGCGTCACCCCATCGTTCGGCTGAGCATTCTGCGCAGTCGCAGCTTCGGCAGCGCATTTTCCATGAACCTGATGATGGGCGCGGCCGTTTATGGAATTCTCTACATCATTCCTCAGTTCCTGGCCTCCGTGGCTGGATATAACTCCGAGCAGTCCGGCCTCATCGCCGCCATCAGCGGTGTGCCGACCCTGCTGATGTTAGCCTTATTCCCGGTGATGGTCAGGATCGTCGATGTCAGGGTTGCCGTCGCGTTCGGGTTGGCTCTCTATGGGGCGAGCTGCTTCCTCGACGCACAACTGACACCGGATTCCGCCGGTGCGCAATTTGTCCTGACTCAGGTGATGCGGGGCTTTGCGCAGTTCTTCTCGATCCTGTTCCTCAACCAGGCAGCGACCAGCTCGGTACCGCCGGAGCTGGCCGCGGATGCCTCCGGACTGTTCAATGCCGCCCGGAATCTCGGCGGCTCTTTTGGTCTAGCCGCCATCGCCATTCTCCAGGACAGCCGTACGCGGCTGCACCTGGATCGCCTGTCCGAAACGATCACGGCCAATTCCTTCGCTGCGCGGCAGCTCGCGGCACCCGGTGCGCTGGAGCAGCTTTCGAACACACTCGAGCGGCAGGCGACCGTCATGACCTACGCGGATCTCAATTGGGTGTTTGCAGTGGCCCTCATTGTGATGATACCGCTGGTGCTCGCACTCAAACCGCTGCCCAAGGATGCACCCATTGCCATGGGGCATTGAGTATATGAAAACACTTGGGAGTACCCTTATTGCGCCCGCTGTAGACAGTCGATCGTCCCTGCGCGGCGCCCGATCTATCATCCGTTGCACAGCGGTCGCAGGGGCCATAGTGCTGTTGTCTTGCGCCTGCACCGTCGGCCCAAATTACAAGGGCCCACCCACACCGGTTGGTTTTTCGACGTTCCAGCGCCGCCCCTTGGCTGCGACGAACGAAGAGACCCCCGTTGCAAGATGGTGGGTCACTCTGAATGATGCACAGTTGACGAAGCTCATCGACTCCGCCCTGCAGAACAGCCCCGACGTGAGGCTCGCGGAGGCGCGGCTGCGGGAAGCCCGTTACACTCTCGCCGAGCGACGCACGGGGCTCTTTCCCCAGGGATCGGTGAGCGCACTGGGCGGCCGTACCCGTGCGCCGAAGAGTTTGCTCGGTTCCCTGTCCGGCAACTCCGGAGCCCAATCTTCCAACTCCGGGGCGACGCAAACGAGCCTGTTCAATGTCGGCTTCGACGCGAGCTGGGAGCTGGATCTGTTCGGGGGAACACGCCGCAACGTGGAAGGCGCGCGCTCGCAAGCGCAGTCGAGCGAGGCTCGCCTTGCTGACACTCACGTACAACTCGCAGCGCAAGTGGCACGCTCCTACGTCAATCTGCGTGAAGCGCAGCACCGCATCGGGCTCGTCCGACGTTCGATCGACATTGATCAACAGATGCTCGAGCTGACGCAATTGCGGCGCGACGCCGGGACGGCCTCACAGGTCGACGTGGAGCGCCTTCAGGTTCAAGCGATGCAGACGCAGGCGAGCGTCCTGCCGCTGCAGGCATTCGAAGAGCAGAGTCTGAACGAATTGGCCATCCTGTCGGGACTTGCTCCCGGCAGCCTCGACGAACAGTTGCGTGAGGCACAGGCAGTTCCGCTTCCGGCCGCGACGGTGGCGGTAGGCGATCCCGCCGGTTTGTTGAGGCGGCGCCCGGATATTCGCGCGGCGGAGCGCGATCTCGCGGCCAGTAACGCAAAGATCGGCGCGTCGATTGCCCAGTACTTCCCGACGGTGCGGTTGTTAGGCACGGTGGGATTCGTTTCTACCGATGCGTCTCACCTGTTTGAAAGCAGCAGCCTGACTGCCTTTGGACTCCCGGTGCTTTCCTGGAATGCACTCGACTTCGGGCGCACGCGGGCGCGTGTTCATGAAGCCGAGGCTGGCTACGACGCGGCACTGTCTCAATATCAATCCGTCGTGCTCCGTGCGCTGGAGGATGCCGAGACTTCCCTTTCGCGCTACGGTCGCGAACGTGAGCACGTGGTCAAGTTGAGTGCGGCACAGGCGGCCGCCGCGCGGGCTTTCGATCTGACTCAACAGCGGCAGAGCGCCGGGACGGCATCGTTGACCGATCTGTTGGACATTGAGCGGCAGCGTATTCAAACTGAGCAGGAACTGGCTGAGGCGCAAGCTGCGATGACCAATGACTTTGTGTCGCTGCATAAAGCACTGGTCTCGGCTGGGAACCGCAGCCCGGCTCCGCAGCTACGGCGGACCCAGGTCCATAAAAGCGAACCAGCGTTACGCCGTCGGTTGGAGGAGCCAGAGCTCTCGCCACAAACGGTCGCCGGCGAACAAGGGCTCCCGATGGCCGCGTGCATCGACCCATCTCATTCGCGCTGTCCGCTATTTTCCGAGCTTCGCCGTCACTGCGAACTCTCGATCAATCGCACGATGGCCTGCGAGTGATAGGCCCTGGCAAGCGCCTGTACTTTGTTGGTGAACGGAAGATAGTGCGGGTCGAGTGAGGCGATGCGCCTCGCCTCATTTGCGATGTCGCCCATGTTGCCCTGTAACGCCAGGCGGTGCAGGTGGGCCAGTACTGAGGAGGGCGGAGCCGGCATGACTGTAGCAGGTTCGTTTTCCGACAGCGGCTCGTGTATTCCAGTTTCGGCGTCCACGACTGGTACTTCCAACTCGAACCAGAACGTGCTGCCGATGCCGAGGTCACTTCGTACATGAAGCTCGCCACCCATGAGCCGCACGAATTGGCGGCTAATGGCCAGACCCAGGCCGGTGCCGCGGGCTCGCTGGTGCTCCTCGCCGAGCTGCTCGTACGGCTCAAAAATTCTGTCCAACTGGTCGGCGGGGATGCCGATGCCGGTGTCGTGCACCGCGAAGTGGAGCCGCCCGGCCGCCGGAGTGTGGACAGCCAACCGTATCTGACCCGCCTCGGTGAACTTGACCGCATTGCCGAGCAGGTTCAACAGTATCTGGCGCAGCCGCTTCTGGTCGGCAAACACTTGGGCGGGCAGATCCGGCGCCGCGTCGCAGACGAACGTGATGCCCTTCTCGTCAGCTTTGACGGCAATGATAGCGGCTATGCGCTGCAGGAATAGCGGTACCGCGAATGCGATTGGACTCAACTCCAGTCTGCCGGCTTCGATCTTAGCGAGGTCGAGGAGGTCCGCGATGAGCTGCAGGAGGTGTTCGCCGCTATGATGGATGACGCTTACGCGTTCGCGCTGAACGGCGCCGAGAGTCGGGTCCTGTCGCAGGATCTGCGCATAGCCGAGGATCCCATTCAAGGGGGTGCGCAGGTCGTGGCTGACCCGGGTGAGGAATTCACTCTTGGCGCGATTGGCGGCCTCCGCGACCTCCCGGGCACGCCGGTCGGCTTCGGCCTGCTTTCGCTCGCGCAGGTCGAGCACGAACGCCACCCCTTCGTCAGTCGAATCTT
>Ga0207641_10005855_pt1 | contig 10432 bp, 11 predicted proteins | sample KBSSwiS62_FD_184306 | JGI IMG/M metagenome (GOLD analysis project Ga0207641, IMG submission 184306) | Switchgrass rhizosphere microbial communities from Kellogg Biological Station, Michigan, USA - KBS Switchgrass S6-2 (SPAdes) (version 2) | ecosystem: Host-associated > Plants > Roots >... | reverse complement strand
CGGTCGTCTCGTAGATCTCCTCCAAGCCGACCACGAGATGGCTTGAGTTGGCCGGATCCACCGCGATCGACTGGTTGTACCACGCCTGTATGCCAGGCTTGTATCCGCGCACCGTATGCAGGGCCGAGCTGCTCCCCGATAGCTGCCCGCTGTCGCCGATCTTGTTCCACGGGCCGGACACGCTGCCGGTCGGCGAATTGTAGATGCCCGACAGCGCGGTGTTGCTGTTGTGCGTATATTTCGTGATCGACTCAACCACGGCATAAAGTTGCGTGCCGTCGGCCGCATAGGCGAAAGTCGTCCGGCCCACGTCCTGCGGATTGAGCGCGCCGCCGGGATTGGTGAGCACCCAGGTGTTGCCACCGTCGGTCGACAGGTAGAAGCCGTTATACGCAGCGCCGCCGCGCCACGCGCAGTTGGCGATCACCGTGCGTCCGCCCGACCGTGGGTCGATGGCGACGTCGTTGCAGATGTTGTCGTACGGTGACGTCGAGCCCGGCACAGGCTCGAGCACGCGTGTCCACGGCGCAGATCCACCGCTCGAAGAGTGCCGCCAGATGCCGCGCGAGGTCGCAGCATAGACATTGCCAGCGCCGTCGAAGCGCAGCTTGCCAATGGTGGTGCTCTCGAGTTCCGTCCCGCCCACGCGCGAGGTGGTGGTGAACACGCCTGTCGACGGGTTGCCGAGGCGGAATACGCCGGTGCCGACATACGAGGTTGCCCCCGTGTTCGCCTCGCCGGTCGCGAGCCACAGCGCGCCGTCGGGAGCGATCTCAAGCCAGCCTACGGAAAGCGTGGGGAGGCCATCGGTCAGAGGCGTCCAGGTTCCGCCGCTATTGCTTGAGCGAAAAACGCCGCCATCGGCGCCGCCAGCATAGATGTAGGTTCCGGCCACTGCCAGGCCGGTCGTGCGGCCGGCGACCAGACCGGCTCCGCCGCTCGAATTGGAAAAGATCGGATCGCGATAACGCGGATCGTCGGAGTTGTACGGGCGGGTCGTCACTTCGTTCCACGCTGGTCCCGAAACCGGCAGCGCGGAGAGCGACGCCCACGCGGCGCTGTACGCGCCAGGCGCGACAATGCCCGGTGCGTTGCGCGCTTGCGCCATCTCCTCGGCGGCTGCAGCAGCTTCGTGCGATTCGTCGCCCGGTCGGTCCTTGGCGCTGATGACGTTGCTTCCCGCCGCTGCGAATGCAGCAAGCGCGCAAATGATCGGTGCGACGCGGCTGGCAATTTTCATCGCTCGTTCCTTTCAAGGAATGTCGCCGACACCTTAGTAGCGCCGTCGAGCGCGGTCAATACTCAGCCAAAAATATCGCACATTCAATTCTGTGGTGGACAAAGCAGGCAATCATGGGATCCGCATTCGGAGCTCTTCGTCCCGGATGCGCGGAAAGCAGGGTGCTACGGATCCGCGATCTCTTTGGCAGGTCGTCGGTTGGCACACCGGCGCGATACCTGAGCGAACACGGGCACCGCGCGCGCGACCATGTCGTCGGAAGCCGTCAGGCTGATGCGGAAGTACTCCCTCGCGTTCATGATGGTGCCCGGCATGACGAAGACGCCGTCGTCGGCGAGCGCATTCCATTGATGTTCCGGGTCGGCACTCGACCATTTGACCCACAGGTAGAACGTCCCCTCCGGTGGCAGCACCGTGTGGCCCGCCTTGGTCAGCGCCTCAATCAGCACGTCCCGGCGGCGCGTGAGCGCTTGAACGTCGATCGACAGCCGGTCGAGATGCGGAAGGGCGTACTGCATGACTGCGTTCGGAAAGCACCAGCCGAGCGCCATCTGCGTCGAGAACATCGCATCGCGCAGCGCCTGCCGGTCTCTCGCAGGCATCAGCGGCGAGATTGCGAGGTAGCCCAGCCGCTGGCCAGGCGCGAGCAGGACCTTGCCGTAGCTGTACGAGATCAGCGTCCAGGGGTAGACCGCCGCCGGGCTTACGAAGCCGCGCCCGTCGAAGCGCAGGCGTCGATAGGGCTCGTCCGACAGCAGGAAGATGCGGTGGCCGATCCGGTTCGAGGCGCTCTCGAGCCGTTCGGCGAGCTCGGTCAGCGCCTCGCGCCCGTATATGCGGCCGGTCGGATTGTGGGGCGTATTGACGATCACCAGCCGAGTTCGCGGCCCGATCGCGGCATCGATCGCGTCGAGGTCGAGATCGAAGCGCGGCTGTCTGAGAGGCACCTTTCTGGCGACAGCGTCGGCGGCAAGCAGCATCGGTTCGTAACAGAACCACGCCGGTTCCGAGAAGATGGCCTCGTCACCTGCATCGAGCACGAGCCGGAAAGCGACCGAGATCGCGGCGAAGGCGCCGGCCGTGAGGGCGATGTCCGATGGATCGAATCGAAGGCCAAGCTCCCTGCCGAGCTCGCGGGCGACAAGCGCCTGCGGCGCCTCCTCGCTCGTCTTGTAGGCGAACCAGTCCTTGTTGTGCGGCACCGCCCCCTCGCGGATCGCCGCGACGATGCCGTCGAGGGGCATCTCGTGCGGATTGCCGAAGGTGAAGTCGGCGATGCCGGGATCCGTGCGCCGCTCGCCGTAACGCGAGTTGAAGTAGAAGTTCTTCACGACGTCGAAAGCGGCATTCGCCGCCGCTGCTCGCCGCGCAATGATCGTCATGGGACCTCCGCGTCAGATTTTCAGCTGGGCGCCCGGCGTCGAGCGCGAGATTGCGAGTTCCTCTTCGTTCATGTCGGCGGCGATGTCAGCGAAAAGCGGCGTGCTGAGATAACGCTCGCCTGTATCCGGCAGCATGCAGAGAATGTTCGAACCTTTTTCCGCCCCCGCGGCGACCTTGAGCGCGCCGGCGAAAGTAGCGCCGGAGGTGATGCCGACGAAGATGCCTTCCTTGGTGGCGAGACCTTTACTGCAGCGGATGGCGTCCGCGCTCGCGATCGGCAGGATGCGGTCGATGAGCTTCATGTCGATGGCGTCGCCCGTCAGCTTCGGGATGAAGTCCGGGGTCCAACCCTGCATGGGATGCGACTTGAAGCTGGGGTGCGGCGCCGCGGGTGTGCCGTCCGGTTTACGTGACTGTTCGATCCCGCTCCCGAGCAGTTGCGCGTCTTCCGGTTCGCAAACGATGATCTTCGTCTCCGGCCGCTCCTTCTTCAGCACCCGCGCGACTCCCTTCAGCGTACCGCCGGTCCCGTAGCCGGTGACCCAGTAATCGAGCCGTTCGCCTGCGAAGTCACTGAGAATCTCGCGCGCCGTCGTCCGCGAATGGTAATCGGGATTGGCCTCGTTCTCGAACTGACGGGTCATGAACCAGCCGTGCGCGGCAGCAAGCTCCTCCATCTTGCTGATCATGCCGACCGCACGCTCGGCCGCCGGCGTGATCACCACCTTCGCTCCAAGGAAGCGCATCAGCCTGCGCCGCTCGACGCTGAACGGCTCCGCCATGATCAGCACCAGCGGATAACCCTTGGCAGCACACACCATCGCCAGGCCTATGCCGGTGTTGCCGCTGGTCGCCTCGAGGACCGTCTGGCCGGGTTTCAGCGCCCCGGATTGTTCTGCGGCCTCGATCACGGCGAGGGCAAGGCGGTCCTTCACGGAACCGAGCGGATTGAACGCTTCGACTTTTGCGAACACGTTGACGCCGGCCGGTGCCAGCCGATTGACGCGAATCACGGGCGTGTTGCCGATCGTTTCCAGGATAGTCAGATATCGTTTAGCCATAGGTCATCCCAAGGATGGAGAAAGGGTGAAAGTCCGGGGCGCGCCAATCGATCGCGTTTGCTTGTCGACTCCGTCACGCCCCGGGCACAGCGCGTTTGTGCACGGCCATGATGTTTGGATTTGGTATCACGCGGATTTCGCGGCACCGATGGTTTGTATCGTTTGTATCACGAAGGGGGCCCGGTGACCGTGGCAGGGCCCGGCGCCGAACGCGCGTTCCACGCACCGCGCGCTAAGATGCTGCGAAACGAGGCATTGGGTCGTTGCTAGATTCTCGAGCATCGAATGGGGCCACGCGCTTGATCATGCAATGAAAATCACAATACTGGACGACTACTTCGATACGTTGCGCACGCTGGCGTGCTTTCGCGAGCTCGCCGGAAACGACGTCACGATCTGGACCGATCACGTCCAGGACCTCGACACGCTTGCGCAGCGGCTCGCCGACACCGAAGCGCTGGTGCTGATCAGGGAGCGCACGCAAATCCGAGCGCCGCTCATCGAGCGCCTGCCGAAGCTGAGGCTGATCAGTCAGCGGAGTGTTTATCCCCATATCGATATCGATGCCTGCACTCGACATGGAATCATCGTTTCGTCGAACCAGCACTCGGACACGCCGTCGTATGCGGCCGCGGAACTGACGTGGGGGCTCGTGCTCGCGGCGATGCGACAGATTCCGCAGCAGGCGGCCGCACTGAAATCCGGAGTGTGGCAGACGGGCGTCGGCCACACGCTCCGCGGCAAGACGCTGGGCATTTTCGGTTACGGCAGGATCGGTGCGGTCGTGGCGGGCTACGGCGCGGCGTTCGGGATGAACGTGCTCGTCTGGGCACGACAGGAGTCGCTCGAGCGTGCGCGCGCCGATGGTTATGCCGCCGCCTCGAGCAAGGCACAGCTCTTTGCGGAAAGCGACGTCCTGTCGCTGCACATGCGCCTCGTCGACGCGACGCGGGACATCGTGAGCGCCGCGGATCTCGCCCGCATGAAGCCGTCGGCGCTGCTCGTCAACACGAGCCGCGCTCCCTTGATCGAATCGGGCGCGCTCGTCGAGGCACTGCGCGCGGGACGCCCCGGAATGGCCGCGGTGGACGTCTTCGAGCAGGAGCCGTTGCGCGATACCGCCCATCCGTTGCTGGCGATGTCCAACGTCGTCTGCACGCCGCACGTCGGCTACGTTACGCGCGACGAGTTTGAAATTCAGTTTGCCGATATCTTCGCGCAGATCACGGCTTACGCCGCCGGCGCGCCGATCAACGTGGTGAACCCTGCCGTGCTTCCGCATGCTCGCGCCCGCCCTGAGCGGGCACCGTAATGGGCAGATTGGCCTTGGGGTGTCGACGATCTCCGCGTGTGCTTTATCGGGCAGACAGCGGCCGCTCCATGCGGGACACCCTACCCGGCCGGGTGGGATTTGGAAGCTACCCGACTGTCGCAGTCGCTCGTGTGCAGACACGACCGTGTAAGCCGTGCGACCCTAACGTCCGGGGCTCATTCGGCTTCGGAAGAACGGCCAGGTTGCCAAGGAAAGAATCGTGGCGCCAATCTCTGCATCTCAGCGCAAGCTGCTGGAACAGATCGCCGCTCATCCTGACCACTTCGTCGACATCGGCGACGCGCGCCAACCTCCCGGCATCTGCGCGGCCGAGCTTGCGAGCCGCGGCTTTGTTCAACTCGATGCTACGGCGTTTACACACCCGAGCGGGCTGCGCGCCAAGATTACGGCGAAAGGTCGGAGCTATCTCGAGGAGACGCCACTGTTGCCGTAAACGTCCCTGCTGCATCGGCAAATCACATTCGACATGACGACAAAACTCGAGGGCGAATTGAGACGGGAGATCGTCATCAACGGAGCCGCGTACACCCTCACGATAGCCCCCGACAAGCTCCTATTGGCGCTGAAGGGCAGGCGCAAAGGGTTGGAGATCCAGTGGGCCGATCTGGTAAGCGGTGACGCCGCCTTGGCCACGGCACTCAACGCGTCGCTCACGGCGAACATTGCGCCTGCCAGCGAAAAGGGCCCGGTGGACACGAAAGTCAGGAGCCACAAGGCGAAGCGGAATTAGAGCGCGGCCCTGCGCACATGGAGCACGCGACCCGCCGGTGCGGCGGTCAGTGGCGGCAACGAGTCGTCGCATCGCTCAATGGCGCAGGCGCTTCCATCCGCCTCTGAGACGTCGCCTGTTGACGATCAGCACAACGACTGCCGCAAGCACGACGATGTACAGAAACTCGGTCGATCCGTCGCCGCCGTCAGGCGAAAGACCAAACCAGCGTTCGATGAAGTCCATTGGGCACCCCCAATAACACGCGCTGACTTCGATGAAGTATAGCTGGGATGCGAGCGAGTCGGCGATCCCGCCGGTCGCTACGCCCGACTGCAGATCTCAGTTCTCAAGAGCCTGGGTCAGCTTTCGTGAGAGTCAGCAGGATGTCCGCATACCAGGCGCAATTGAGGCCCAGTGCTTCGTCGATGTGGTGCTCGCGATTTCCTATATCGATCACGGCCGAGTGCACGCCTAGCAGTTTCCAGGGCAGATCGCCGTGCACAACATCCTGCTCCTTGGCGCACATCACGACGGGCGCGCCGCTCGTGCCGCGGTGGGTGCGCGCATCGGTCAGGAAATAACCCTGACCCTGAAAGCGCAGGCCGAACGAAGACGCGACGACGGCATGCCGGACGACCGGCATGTGGTGCAGCGTGTCATGGAAACCCAGCGGAAATCCCACCATCAGCAGCGATGCGCCGACCGGCACCTCGTCGAACGAGTCGGTCAGGTGGAGAGGGGTGAAGGCGCGGTAGATTGCAGTTTCCGGCAAGGCAGTACGTTCGATCTCGATGACAGCGACATCGACCGCTCCGGCGCTGTCGAGACCTTCGCGCCAGACGCCCGTGCCATCGCGGTATAGCGGAATCGAGAACCCGGTGGACTTCGCCATGTTCGTCGCTTCGACGTGCAGCTCGATCTCAATGCGGTCGGGAAAGTGCTTGGTCGGTTCGTCGATCACCACATGCCGGCTGGTGACCAGGAACAGTCGGCCGTCGCGCTCGAAGAAAAATCCGCTCGCGTTGGTCAACGGTCGCTGCTGCTCGAACGTCAAGACGCGCGTCGCGGTGAGGAGGAGGGATTCAACCATAGGCGTGCAATGGGGTGAGGGGCATGCCCGGCAGCTGCCACAATTTCGACCGATGGTCAGCGTTTTCCGAGCCGTTTGGCGTTCGCCACCGCCTTCGCATGAATTGGCGTTAATCCGCGATGTGCCAGTCTCGTCACGCTTGTGGAAGCCTTCGCCATGCCGAGCGCAGATTGCGACAACGCTTGCGCAAGGGCGGCCTGCCGCGCGATCACCTGGCTGGCCGTCCGGCTGCTGGCGAACGATACGAGCGCGGCGTAGTTGCGGAAATAGTCGCCGTATGCCAGCGCGCGCCAAGGCTCGCCCATCGTCAACATGTGTGCGGCCATGGCCTGCGCGGACTTTGCGGCGGCTTCGAACTTTTCCTGTCCCATCAATGTGAATTCGCGTCGGTCGCGTGCGTTAGGCGAAGGTCCTGCCATCGCCATCCTGCTCGTGCGGTGTGCGATGACCTGGGTGGAGGCCAACATCATCTCGACCGTTTTGACGGCGAGGTCGCCCCACATCAGGAAGGGCGCGAAGTGACCATTGACGAAGTTGCGGCGTTTCAAGGGAGAGTTCCTTTTTGAAGGATGGGGCGAGCGAACGAGCGGTCGCAATCGACCGGCACCGCCAATGGTGCGTGCATTGCGGCACCGCGTCTGTTCGATCCCGAACTTAGGCGCAATCCCGCCGGACAATCTCGGCGAGGACTCGCCCGTACTGCCTGGCGTGCTGGGCAGAAGCCCTCAATTACCCTGGCTGTTTGGCACCGCGACCGTCGTCTGTGCGGCCGTCGAGTTTCCGGTGAAGTCTCTGCACACCATCTCGACGGAATAGATGCGACCGTTTCCGGTTCCGGATCGCTCCGCCCGCAGCATCGCAGCGAAGTCGCCAATCACTTGGGCATCGGGTGCAGTGTTCCCATCCCCGAGTCCGTTCGCTGGCTCGCTGCTCGACACGCTGCCGATGCGGCATGCAACCGCGGCATCGCAATTGTCGGTGGCGACGATTGCGAGCGAGACGCGACGCATCGTGTGATTGGGCGGCCAAAGCGTCGCCGGTGTGGCGGCCACGCTCGCGATGGCCGGCGGCGTCATGTCAGCGACTGTGATGTCGACGGTCGCCGAGTCGTGGCCCCCGTGGCCATCGTCGACCAGCAACGTGATGGCGGTCTTGCCGAGCGGCAATGTCACCGTCGGGCTCGATCCAGTCACGGTCCCGAACGGGCCCGACCACGTGTACGTCAAGGTGTCGCCGTCGGGATCGCTCGAGCGCGACGCGTCCAGCACGACCTGCGCCTGACAGCTCGCGTTCGCAGCCACCGTCCGGTCAGCGCCCGCGTCGGCGGTCGGCGGACGGTTCGAGGTTACGAGAAATACCACGCCGGAAGCTGCTTGCCCGGCGGTGGTTTCGCCCGGCTTGCCGATAAGAAGCTCGGACTTGCCGTCACCGTTCAGGTCGGCGACGCGCGCGAGGCGACTGGCGAAGCCCTGTTCCGAATTGGTCGGCGCCGCACCAGGATCCGACAGCGTGAGGAGCGGCGTGCCTTGGCCGTTCAGCAGGAAAGCGCGCTTCGATTCCGGAATGCCGGCCCAGAAGTCCTCCTTGCCGTCGCCATCTCGGTCGCCCGCGCGTGCGAAGGCGATCAATCCGCTTCCGGCAGGCGCGGGAGAGGCAATCGATCGCAACAGCGCGCCGGTGGCGCCGTTCACGAGCAGCATCTCGTTCGTGCCGCGGTGACCGATCAGATAATCCTCCACTCCATCGCCGTTCTGGTCGCCGAGACCGGTCAAAGCACCTCCGAAAAAGCCGTTGTCCATCGGTACGGCTGCCTGGTGCGAGCGGATCAACGCGCCGTTCGCACCGGACAGCACGAACACCCCGCCGCCCAGAGGCGTTCCTGCGCCGGTGTTGTCGTGGAACGGCGCCGCAGCAAGCAGGTCGCGACGTCCGTCGCCGTTGAGGTCGCCCACTGGCGCGATGAACTCGCCGAGAGACGCGATCGCCTGCTTGGTGGGGAAAGGCGGCTCCCGGAACACCCACAGTTGCGTGCCGGTCGCGCCCGAAAAGGCATAGATTTCGCCCCATCGGTTATTCAGAAACTCGGGCGCGCCAACCGCCACATCGGGCACGCCATCGCCATTCACATCCCCGAGAGCCGCGAGCGAGAAACCGAACGCGAAATACTCCGAGGTGGGCACGAGCTTGCGAATCATCGCGCCGGTGGCACCGCTGAATACGAATACGCGGCCCCACTCCGGCGGCGGTGTGCACGTTGGCCCGGTGGGGTCGCAGGGAAGCGGCACGAAGCCGGACGGGCCCGGCGCGCCGACCGCGATGTCGTCGACCCCATCGCCGTTGACGTCGCCGATCCCGACGACCGCGTACCCGAAACGGAGTCCGGCCCGCCCGTCGGGATCGTGCAGGGATCGAATCAGAGTCCGGTCCTTGCCAGAGAATACGTCCACACGGTCGGCTCCCGGCACTCCCACCGCGAAGTCGGGCACGCCGTCGCCATTCTGGTCCCCGAGACCGGCGATGGCCGTTCCAAATTCCGCATTCGCCGTCGGGCTGGGATTGTCGATACGGAATATTGCCGACGACGATGGAACCGCAACGACCGATGTGAAGGTGGCGAGCAGGGCCGCGGCGAGAGGGAGCGTGCGCGTACGCATCGGAGATCCTCCTGAGGAAAACGTCCCGGACGATCACGACACCGTGGTCGTGACGCCGTGACGGTCCGCAAGTTTACCCCTGCGGTATTGCGAAGGATCACGAACTGCCGTGGCGCGGCGGATTGAGTGAAAATGTCTTCACGTGATAACACCTACGCGCCTGTCATGATGCCGCCGCCCTCCGAGACGTGGGTCGCCGCCGATGGCGCGACCATCACCATCCGCCCGATCACCGCAGCAGACCTGGACCTCGAACATAGGTTCGTGGACGGTCTTTCCGCGGCGACGGGATATCAGCGGCTGATGTCGTCCAGGCGGCCGTCGTCGGAGGAGATCAAGCGTTTTACCGACGTCGATCCAAAAGTAGAGCTCGCGCTGATTGCCGTTACGCGGGTTCAGGGCGAAGACCGCCAGATTGGCGTCGCCCGCTACGTCAAGCAGCAATCGTCGGCAGGCGAGGCGGAGTTCGCGATTGTGCTGAGCGACGACTGGCAGGGCCGCGGACTCGGCAAGAGGCTCCTCGAGAGCCTGCTTCTCGCAGCGAAAAAAGATGGCGTGCGGCGGATAGCCGGAACGACGCTGTCCGAGAATCGAGCGATGCTCGCGCTTGCCCGAAAGCTCGGATTCGGCTTGTCCGCGGATCCTGGCGCGGCGACGATTACCAACATGACGCTTGACCTCGACAGGTGGGCAGGCAAACGTGTGTCACCCGTGGACAGCCACAGCAGCGACGACGATGTAGACGACGGCGCCTCGCGAAAACGCTTGTAACGCTCGCGCCGGCGGCTGCGGCTGCAACAATTCCGGTCCCGCATTGCTGTACGATCGAAGCGTTCAATCTACGGGGATCGCGTGATGGCTGTCGGCAAGAAAAAGGAGTTTGACCTCGGCAGGGACGGGACCATCATCTGCCACCTGTCGGAAGACGCAAGGAGACTGCTGATCCAGTTCGACGTCGA
>Ga0207641_10005849_pt1 | contig 10437 bp, 10 predicted proteins | sample KBSSwiS62_FD_184306 | JGI IMG/M metagenome (GOLD analysis project Ga0207641, IMG submission 184306) | Switchgrass rhizosphere microbial communities from Kellogg Biological Station, Michigan, USA - KBS Switchgrass S6-2 (SPAdes) (version 2) | ecosystem: Host-associated > Plants > Roots >... | reverse complement strand
TTGCCGTTCGGCGACCGGTTGGGGAAGATGAGGTCCACCAGCGGGGCGTTCGCGGCGCGCAGATCCGGCGACGTGGGCTGCGGTGGAACCGGCACCGACGGCGCAGCGGACGGGGCACGACGTCGCGGCGACGTCGAGCGGCGGTCGGCCATGCCGGCACGATAACGGTCGCCGACGAAGCCCCTCAACAAGCGCCACACCGCTTAACCGTGAATTAAGGACAACCGTCCAATAAGCTGTGATTTGTGGTGCGTGCGGTATTTCTTGGGTGCTACACCGACGGCGCGGGCGGCCTGGGGTCGGGCATCGTCGTGGCTCGCCATGACCCCGCGACCGGAGCCCTGCGCGATCCGGTCCTCGCGGCGGCGACGCCGTCACCGTCCTTTGTGGCCGGTCGTGGCGACGTCCTGTACGCGGTCAACGAGCTCGACGAGGGCACGCTCACCGCGTTCCGGGTGCACGACGACCTCAGCCTGACCGAGCTGGGCCGCTGGCCGACCGGGGGAGCCTTCCCGTGCCACGTCGCGGTCGACCCGGGTGGGGCCACCGTGGTGGTGTCCAACTACGGCAGCGGGAGCGTGGCCACCTATCCCATCGGTCCGGATGGGGTGCCGGTAGGCCGGGGAGACCTGGTCGTCCACCACGGCCAGGGCAAGCATCCGGACCGACAGGAGGGCCCGCACGCGCACAGCGCCATACCGACGTCGCGCGGCCTGCTCGCGGTCGACCTCGGCGTGGACACCATCTACCAGTACCAGATGGACCCCGGCACCGGGTCGCTCGGCGACGGTGCGCCACTGCTGCGGTTGCCGCCGGGGACCGGACCACGCCACATTGTCCACACCGGACAGACGCTGTACGTGGTCGGAGAGCTGACCGCGACGCTGCACACCTTCACGCTCGCCGAGTCGGAGGGGCACTGGCACGAGGCGGGCACCGTCTCGACCAGCGTGGTCGAGGGCGCCGCACCGTCCGAAGTGGACCTTCGCGGGCGCTGGCTCTACGTGGCCAACCGCGGACCCGACACGATCGCCGTCTTCGACGCCGCGGGCGGGCGACCGGTGCGGGTCGGCGAGGTCTCCACCGGCGGCGCCTGGCCGCGCCACTTCGCCATCGTGGACCGGTTCCTGTACGTCGCCAACGAACGCTCGCACACGGTGTTCGCGTTCGCCCTCGACCCGGCCACCGGCATGCCGGTCCCGACCGGCGACGTGCTCCCCACGCCCAGCCCCACCTGCGTCCTGCCCTGGCCGGCCTGACCGTCAGAAGTACGTGTGGAGGAGGTCGACGATGCGGTAGTCGTCGTCGACAACGGGGATCACCCGCCACTTGTCGAACGCGGTGCACGGGTGCGAGATGCCCAGCCGGACCAGCTCGCCCGGCTCGACATCGGCCCCGTGCAGGTAGGCGTGCTGGTCGTTGAGCGCCGTCACCGAGGCGCCTGCCAGCGGCCGGGTCACCCCGTCGATGCCGCGCGCCTGCACCGGCACCGGCAGGCCGAGGTCGTAGGGCACGTCCCGCTTGCCGGCGCCGAGAATGGCCAGCCCCGGCTCCGGGGTGGAGAGCACCTGGGCCCACACCTGCAGCGCGGCGGTCAGCGACCCGTCCTCGGGCACCCGGTTGAACGGGGTCGACGTGGCGTAACGCCCGTCGTCGTGGGAGATCACGGCCCCGCTGCGCAGCAGGACCCGCCAGCCGTTCGCGCGGGCCGCCGGTCCGAGCACCGCGACCACGGTGTCGAAGAAGGCACTGCCGCCGGCGGAGACGATCCACGGGTACGCCGCTCCATCCGCGACGCCCGTACCGGTGATGGCCGTCGCCGCGGCGACCACCGTGGTGAGCAGGTCGGTCACGGCCTCCTGGTCCGGCAGCATGCCCTCGAACGCGGCCACCCCGGCGAGCTCGACGCCGGGCACGGCGGCTGCGGCGCGCGCCACCCGCACCGCCTCGTCGACCGTGCGGCAGCCGGTCCGTCCGCCCGGGTACCCGACCTCGACCAGCACCCGCAGCCGGGCACCTTCGGCGCGAGAGCTTGCCGAGCGCCCGTCAACACCGGCGGTCAGGCCGGACAGGCCGGCCCGGAGCACCTCCACCCCGGCCAACGAGTCCACATAGAACAGCAGCTCCCAGCCGGAATCGGCCTCGCCGGCGGCCCAGCGCACCACCCGGGGGTCGAGCAGCTCGTTGGCGAGCACCACCCGGGGCACCCCGAACCGGCGGGCCGCCAGTGCCTGGTTCGCGGTGGCGACCGTGATGCCCCAGGCCCCGGCGTCCAACTGGGCGGCGAACAGGGTCGGCGCCATCGAGGTCTTGCCGTGCGGGGCGAAGTCCACGTCGTGGCGGTCGCAGTACGCCGCCATGGTGGCGACGTTGGCGTCGATCGCGGAGCGGCTGGCCACCATGACCGGCCAGGTGAACGGGCCGGCGAACAGCGACGCCCCGACCAGGTCCTCAACGCCGGCGACCTCATCCGGCAGCCAGAGCCCCTTGGTAGCCCAGTCCACAGTGGACGCCGAGGCGGTCGATTGCATGCTCACGCTCCTGAGTACGGGGTCAGCGGCCGTCCGGGCAGGCTACCGGTCAGAGCGCCGCCGCGCAGCACCGGCACCCCGGCCACCAGGACGTCGTCGACGCCGACCGCGAGCTCGCGCGGGTTTTCGTACGTGGCCTTGTCGCCCGCCGTCGCCGGGTCCAGGACGACCAGGTCGGCCGCGGCCCCGGGCCGGATCACCCCGCGGTCGGCCAGCCCGAACCGCCCGGCCGGCCCGGTCGAGAGGTGCCGAACGGCCTCCGGCCAGGTCCAGTCACCCAGCGACCGGACCTGCTCGCCGAGGTAGCGGGCGAACGCGCCCCAGCCGCGCGGATGCGGGTGGCCGCCGAGGTAGATGCCGTCCGACCCGCCGAAGTGGGCCGGATGGTTCAGCAGCGTGCGGAGGCCCTCGTCGGTGGTGGTGGCAGGCGAGTCGATGACCACGGCCGCGTCCAGCCGGGTTTCGACGAGCAGGTCGAGCAGCAGCTCGCCCGGTGTCCGGCCGGCCTGCGTGGCCGCATCGAGGAGCCGGCGCCCCTCGGTCCAGGACCACTGCGGGTCGGGCACGCTCGCGAGGGTGAGCCGCGGCCACAGATCGGGGTTGAGCTCACCGAGGATCCGTCCGCGCTCGGTCAGGAGCGCCTCGACCACCGCGTCCGGGTCGGTGGCGTCCAGCCAGTGCGGCAGCGCCAGCATGGACAGGATCGTGCAGCCCCGGCGGTACGGGTACAGGTCGAACGTCATGTCCTGCCCGCCCGCGCGGTAACCGTCCACCATGGACGCGAGCTCCGGCCCCGGCCCGCGGTAGTGCGAGATGTGCACGGCCACGCCGCTGCTCGCCCCGATGTCGTGCGCCTCGGCCAGGCCGGTCGCCGCCTGCTGGTCGTACCCGCGCATGTGCGTGACGTACGGCAGCCCCGCCGCGGCCACCGGCGCGCACAGGTACGCGAGCTCGGCCGCGTCGGCGTGGCGCCCCGGCACGTACTCCAGGCCGGAGGAGAGGCCCACCGCGCCGTCGGCCAGGCCCTGCTCGACCTGGCGGCGCATCTCGGCGAGCTCGTCCGCGCTGGCCGGTCGCGCCGCCCCGCCCAGCACGCCGTAGCGGACCGTCCCGTGCGGCACCAGGTACGCGGTGTTGACCGCGGTCGTGCCGCGCCAGGTGTCGAGCAGCTCAGCGACCGATACCGGTCCGTCGCCCAGCGAAGGGTGGCGGCCGTTGACCCCGGCGAAGTACTTCGACACGAACGCCAGCGCGGCCGGGCTGGCCGGCGCGTAGGACAGGCCGTCCTGGCCCAGCACCACCGTGGTCACTCCCTGTCGCAGCAGGGCGAGCTGGATCGACGGGTCGAGCACGACCGCGTCGCCGTGGCAGTGCGCGTCGACGAACCCGGGCAGCACCAACCGGTCCGCGGCCTCCACGACCGCGGTGGCGTCGCTGTCGGACAGCGCCCCGACCGCCGCTATCCGTCCATCAGCGACACCGATGTCGGCCGGTCGCGCCGCGGCGCCCGTGCCGTCAATAACGTTTCCTCCGCGTACCAATACGTCGAACACTGGTCTCCTTCGGCGCGAGAGCTTGCCGAGCGCCCGTAATTGCTACCCTGACCCCCTCAGTGTCCAGCGTCGGACCCGAGGAGGGAGGCGGCATTGCTGCCACGGCCGAGCTCCGTGCGGGTCACCGGTGGCGTGTTCCGGTTGGACGCGGCGACCACGCTGCACGCCCCGCCGTCGTTGGACGGGGTCGCCGGGTGGCTGCGGTCCACCCTTGGTCCCCCCAGCGGCTGCTGGTTGCCGCCGTCCTCCTCCGACGAAGGCGATGCCGCCGTGCGGCTTGAGCTCGACGAATCGTTCGCGCCCGAGGCCTACCGCCTGGAGGTCACCCCGTCACAGGTACGGGTGACCGGCGGCGACGCCGCGGGTGTGTTCTATGGGCTGCAGACCCTGCGACAGCTGCTGCCGCCCGCCCTGTTCCGATCCTCGCGCACCACCAGCGGGCCGTGGGAGGTTCCGGCCGGGATCGTGACCGACGCGCCCCGGTTCGGTTGGCGGGGCTGCCTGCTCGACGTGGCGCGGCACTTCCTGCCCGTCGCCGACGTGCGGCGGTTCATCGACCTGCTGGCCATGCACAAGCTGAACGTGCTGCACCTGCACCTCACCGACGACCAGGGCTGGCGCATCGAGGTGCCGGGCTGGCCGCGGCTGACCACCGTCGGCGCGATCCGGCGGGAGAGCATGGTCGGCGCGCGGCGGCACGAGCGGTACGACGGCCGACCGCACGGCGGGTACTACAGCGCGGACGACCTGCGCGAGATCGTGGCCTACGCGGCCGACCGGCACGTGCGGGTGGTGCCCGAGGTCGACCTGCCGGGCCACGTCGGCGCGGTGCTCGCGGCGTACCCCTCGCTCGGCGCCGCGACCGAGGAGCGCGAGGTGCGTACGGCCTGGGGCATCTCACCCCACGTGCTCGCCGTCTCGGACGAGGCGCTCGGGTTCTGCCGCGACGTGCTCGACGCCGTCTGCGACATCTTCCCGGACCGCTACGTCCACATCGGCGGCGACGAATGCCCACCCGACGAGTGGGTGGCCAGCCCGCAGGCCCGGCAGCGGGCCGAGCGGCTGGGACTGTCCGATGTGGACCAACTGCGCGGCTGGTTCGCCAGCCAGCTCGCCGAGCACCTCGCGATCCGCGGCCGCACCGCGGTCTGCTGGGACGAGGTGGTCTCCGCCGGCGCCCCGCCGGGGGCGACGATCGCCGCATGGCGCGGCCCGGACGAGACCGCGGCCGCCGCTCGGGCCGGGCTCGACGTGGTCGCGATGCCCAACCGCAACGTCTACCTCGACTACCACCAGTCCAGCGGCGCGGACGAACCGATCCCGGTCGGCTCGTTGCTGACCCTGGCCGGCGCTTACGACCTGCAGCCGGTCCCGCCCGGCCTCACCGCGGACGAGGCGGCCCGGATCATCGGGGTCCAGGCCGCGATCTGGACCGAGCACATGGACTCGGCCCGGGCCATCGACTACATGGCCTTCCCCCGGCTGTGCGCCGTGGCCGAGGTCGCCTGGAGCGGCCCCGGCCTCGGCTTCGCCGACTTCGCCGGCCGGTTGCGGGTCCACCAGGCCCGGCTGCTCGCCGCCGGTGTCGAGTTCCGGCCGGAGCGCGGACCGTTGCCCTGGCAGACCCGCCCCGATGCCCGCGGGTGGGTACGCGACTAGGCCCTCAGGCGCTAGCCGGTGATCGCGTTGCCGTTCGCGTCGACCAGGAAGAACGACTGCAGGACGTTCTGGCCGTTGGCATCCCCGGGCTGGATGTCGCCCGCGAACGTGTACAGCTGATGTCCGCCGTACGTGGCCTGAACCGTGCCGTCGCTCCGGTTGAAGACGTTCAGCTTCGCCTGGTCCACGCCGGATCCGGGTTGGGCCGGTCCGGGCACCGGGTGCCACAGCTGCAGGCACGCGGCGTCACAGGCGCTCGTGGTCGCGGTGTCCTTGTTGAACAGGTAGAGCGCGCAACCGGCCTGGTCCACCAGGGCCTGCTTGCCGCCGACCGTTCCGATCTGGACGGTGACCGGCGGGCTCATCGGGGTCTGGCACGCACCAGGCGCGCCCCCGATGCCCGGCACGATGACCGGGACTGGGACGGTGACCGTGCCACCACCGGGTACCGGCGACGGCGACGGAGAGATCGACACGCGGCCCGACGGCGTCGCGGTCGGACTCTTGGTCGGGCTCTTCGTCGGCGACGCCGGCTTGGTCGTCGGCGGCACCGTCCGCAGCGTCCGCGGGATCTGCGGATTCGTTCCCTGCGGGTTGGGAATGTTCGGGTTGCCGGTCGGATTCGGATTCACCGGTTGGTTGGGCTGCTCCGTCTTGACGGCGGTGGCGCCGGTCGAGCTCGCGGCTACCCCCGCCGTGAGCACGATGGCGCCTACGGCGACGACCGGGATCGCGAGCGCGAACACCAATCTGCGCCAGGGCACGTTGCTTCGCTGCATGGCACCTCCCCGTGTTGCCTGCATGGTCACGACGGACCTCAACGGCCAATTGTCGACGGGCGCTCCGAAACCCGGGACCGGATCGGCGCATTCACCCGCACCACGCTGCCGATGCCGCGCCGAGGTGCGCGTGGAAGACTGTCGGCCATGTGCTTTGGTGATGAAGCCCGCCCGCCCGCGCCGCCGGTGCGCGGACCGGTGGGCGACCACGGTGACCTGGTCCTCACGTCGGCTGACGGCACGCAGTTCGCGGCGTACCATGCCCATCCGGCCGGCGGATCGACGCAGGCGATTGTCGTCATGCCCGACGTACGCGGGCTGCACACGTTCTACAAGGAGCTGGCCGAGCGGTTCGCCGAGGCCGGCCTGCACTCGGTCGCGATCGACTACTTCGGACGGACGGCCGGGCTGACCGGCCGGGACGAGGAGTTCCCGTTCCGGGAGCACGTCGAGCAGACCAAGCCCGAGCAGATCGCCGCCGACGTCTCCGCGGCGGTGCGCTACCTGCGGGAGCAGGCGAGCGTCGCGTCCGTGTACACGGTGGGCTTCTGCTTCGGCGGGTCGAACTCGTGGGCCCAGTCGGCCGCCAACCATGGGCTGTCCGGCAGCATCGGCTTCTACGGCGTACCGGCGCGGGTCGAGTCATTGCTGCCCCAGATGCGGGCCCCGTTGCTCATGTTGGCCGCGGGAGCCGACTTCACTCCGGTGGAGACGGTGGAGGAGTTCGCCGCGCGGGCCCGTGAGCAGGTCGAGGTCGACCTGACCGTGTTTCCCGGAGCGCCCCACAGCTTCTTCGACCGGTCCTACGCTGAACACCAGGACGCGTGCACCCAGTCCTGGCAGCTGATGCTGGACTTCATGGCGCGTCACTCCACAAAGGACTGATGGCACGGAGGAGCGTCATGAGCGTCATCTCCCGCGGCTTCAGCGGCCGGGGGCGCAGCGACGAGAAGCTGCCGCCGGGCCAGTACCTGACCGAGGACTTCCCCGTCCTGTCGGCCGGTCCGACACCGCGGGTGGAGCTGGACCGGTGGGAGTTCGTCATCACCACCGAGTCCGGGCAGCGGCACGTCTGGAACTGGGCCCAGTTCCAGGCGCTGCCGACCGAGGACGTCACAGTCGACCTGCACTGCGTGACGAAGTGGTCCAAGCTCGGCACGTCGTGGCGCGGGGTCAGCCTCGACACGCTGCTCGCCGACGTCGAGAGCGCGGCCGAGTACGCGGTGGCGCACAGCTTCGGCGGGTACACCACCAACGTTCCGGTGGAGGACCTGACCGACGGGCAGGCGTGGATCGCGTTCCAGTACGACGACGAGCCGCTCCCCCCGGAGCACGGCGGCCCGGCCCGGTTGCTCGTTCCCCACCTGTACCTGTGGAAGAGCGCCAAGTGGGTACGCGGCATCCAACTGCTGGTGCAGGACGAGCCGGGCTTCTGGGAGACCGCCGGATACCACAACTACGGTGACCCGTGGCGCGAGCAGCGGTACTGGGGCGACTGACCTGGCGGGTCGCCACGGTGGTGGCGATCCGGCCGGAGACCGCGACCACGAGCACCCTCACGCTCGAGGTTCCCGACTGGCCGGGCCACCGGGCCGGCCAGCACGTCGACGTCCGGCTGACCGCGCCGGACGGCTACACGACGCAGCGGTCCTACTCGATCGCCTCGGCCACCGATTCGTCCACTGTGGACCTTACGGTGCAGGGCGTGCCGGACGGGGAGGTCTCCTCGTACCTGGTCGGGGTGGCCATGAACGGCGACCAGTTCGAGCTGCGCGGCCCGATCGGCGGCTACTTCGTCTGGGAGCCGTCCGCGGTGGACCCGGTCCTGCTCGTCGCCGGCGGATCGGGCGTCGTGCCGCTGATGGCGATGATCCGGACCCGGGCCGAAGCGGGCAGCCGGGTGCCGTTCCGGTTGGTCTACTCGGTGCGCGACCCGGACAGCGCCATCTACGCCACGGAGTTGGTGCGGCGGGTGCGCGACGACCGCGGACTCGACGTGTCCTACGTCTACACCCGCGCGGCCCCGCCGGACCATCCGTACCCGCCGGGGCGCCTGGACGCCGCCCGCCTGGCCGAGGCCGGCTGGCCCGCGGAACTGACGCCGCTGTGCTACGTCTGCGGGCCGACCGGCTTCGTGGAGGCGGCGGCGGACCTGCTGGTGGCGGCCGGGCACCCGGCGGAGCGGATCCGGACCGAACGGTACGGCTGACCATGGAGGGCGTGTGACATTCGTGGATGGCAATGAGATGGCCGGCGCACTGGAGGAGCTGTTCGCGGTCGACGTGACGATGGCCCGGTGGCGGTGCGCGAACTGCGGTCGCGAGGCGGAGCTGGCCCAGGCCCGGGTCTACGACCGCGCGCCGGGTCAGGTCGCGCGCTGCCCCGGCTGCGAAGAGGTGCTGATGCGACTCGTACGAGGGCCGGACCGGGCCTGGCTCGACCTGCGCGGCGTCACCGTGCTCGAGTTCCCCATGCCGTAACTCGCCGTGATGATCGGCGTCGCGGTCACGCGATGCGGCGTGTTCCGGGCCAGGCTGTTACCGCAGTGGCGATCAACGCGGCCACCAAAGGTCAGGCGGCCTCGAGGATGGCGTCGAAGCGCTCCTCGGCCGAGTCGAGCTGGCCCAGGATGTGCTGCTTCACGTCGTCGGTGAGTGGGGTGTCCGGCCGCGCGATGAGGTCCCGGAAGACCGGCACCAGCGGGGCGTACTTCGTGGCCAGCCGCACGTGCCGGCTCGGATCGGTGTGGATGAGGCCGACCCCGTTGTCGGTGAAGTCGCTGACCTTGATGATCCGGGCCCACGGGTTGGCCTCGAGGCTTTCGGCCACGTGCTCGCGGTACTGCTCGAACCGGTCCCGGCCGGGCTCGTGGGCCGGGTTGGTAACCGCCCGGACGAGGTCGGCGACGCGCGGGTTGTAACGGCGGCCGAGCTCGGCCAGGGCCGCCTCGGTGAGGGCCGCCTCGGTACGGTCGCCGCCGTCGGGTGCCGCCAGCATGTCCGGGTGGTCCTCGACCGCGTCGTGCAGCAGCGCGGCGACGAGCACGTCGACATCGCGCACCTGGTAGTAGCAGATGATCCGGATCGCGGTGCGCAGCGGATGGTTCAGGTAGGGCTCCCGGGTCCGCCGGTCGTACGCGTGCAGCCGCGCCGCGAGCTCCATCGCGTCGTTCAGCGTCGCCCGGGCGGCCGGGTCGAAGTCGGCGATCTCGGCCGCGAAGCGCTGCCGGAGGCCGGATTCGCCGTACATCTCGGTAACGGCGTGTAGCGGCATGGACATCAGCACCCGCGGCGCGACCGTATTCATGCCAACCATTCAACCGTACGGGCACCACCCGCACCGCACGCCACGCCGTCCACTGTGGACGCGCAAGGAGACGTGGACGCGCAAGGAGACGTGGACGCGCAAGGAGGCTCAGCGGCCGCCGATGCGCACCGCGACGTAGGGCGTGGTGGCGTCGGGGAGCAGCCGGCGCAGCACCGACCGGCTGCGGGCGAGACGCACCGCGGCCGAGGACGGGACGACGGTCAACCCGCGCCGGGTGGCGAGCAGCGAGATGGCCGAGAGCGCGGCACCGGCCCGCAGCCAGCGCTCCGGTGCGTCGCCGTCTCCACACAGGACCGCGAAGACGTCGTGGCCGGCGCCGACGCGCGCAAAAGGCCGGGAGACGCCGGCCAGTTCGGCGACCTGCTCCGGCGCGAGCACGACCAGCCGCACTCCTTCGGCCGCGGCGGCGTCGGCCAGCTCGGCCATCTCGGCGTCGCTCGGCCCGCCGGGGTGACCCCGGGGCACCCGCTCGAACGTCTCGTAGCGCCGGCGCGCCTCGTCGGTCACCTCGATCCGCTCGTCGGCTGTGACGGTCGCGAGGTGGGTCGGATCGCTGTCGGGGAGCAGCCGCACCCGGGCCGCCCGGCC
>Ga0207641_10005848_pt1 | contig 10438 bp, 10 predicted proteins | sample KBSSwiS62_FD_184306 | JGI IMG/M metagenome (GOLD analysis project Ga0207641, IMG submission 184306) | Switchgrass rhizosphere microbial communities from Kellogg Biological Station, Michigan, USA - KBS Switchgrass S6-2 (SPAdes) (version 2) | ecosystem: Host-associated > Plants > Roots >... | reverse complement strand
ATCGCCTCCAGATGCCTCGGCTCTACCCAGCCGTTGCTTAAAGGTGCACTCGTGACGCTGGAAGCTCCCGCTTCAGCGGATCTGGGCTTCGGGAATCCAATGATGTCGAGCCATGAATCGCAGAGCCTGCTCAGGCCACTGCTTGATCGCGTCGTCGTTGAGATTCGCGCCCATCCCAAATCCGTGAGGACCGTTCTCCAGAATGTGCATTTCAACGGGGACTCCAGCCTTGAGACAGGCCTCGTAAAGCAGCAGCGAATTCTTCACCGGCACCAGGCGGTCGTTTGTGCCGTGGACAATGAACATAGGAGGGGTATCTAGAGTGACGTGCTTTTGGGGTGACAAGAGGTCGTAGAGGGCTGGGGATTCCTGAGTGAGATTCGTTCGGGATCCCCGATGGGTCACCGCATCGTCCGACAAGTCGATTACCGGATAGAGGAGCAGCGCAAAAGAAGGTTTCGCGCTCAACCCGTCGGTCGCGTCCGCAACGTATGGGGCCTCCGGGAGCAGCTTGTTGTCATACAGAGTTGCCAGCATTGCTGCCAGGTGCCCGCCTGCCGATCCTCCCAGGACACCGACCTTCGCAGGATCAACATGATACTCCTGAGCCCGCGCTCGAATGAGCCTCAGCGCCCGCTGGGCGTCTAATAGCGTCGTCGGATAGTGATAGCGGGGCCCGTGCCTATATCGCAGTACGAAAGCGGCCACGTTGTGCGACAACAAGAACCTGGCAGGCTCCGCTCCCTCGCCCGGAACCGTTAACATCTGATAGCCCCCACCGGGCAGAATCAGCACTCCGGCGCCGGTCGCCTTGTCTGCCTGCGGAATATAGAGGTCCAGCGTCGGCTCCGTCGGATCCAATTCGGTCTCTCTTCCTGCCACGACATTGGGCGTCGTGCCGTACAACTTGATCCGCGGCACATCATCGACACGAGTGCCCGATACCGCGGCCTGCATGGCGGCTTCCGTGCGGGAGCCGGGGAAAAGAGCCGAGCACGATATCGCCATGAGAATAGTCTCGATCCCGGCAATCCATTTTCGACGCATTGAACTCCTTCCAGTGGTTGGTCCAGCCTTTGAGTGTGTCGACAACCCCGCGCGCCCAAATCTCGTAACCCTGCGAATTCGGGTGAACGTTGTCATTTCGAAAACCGACGAGAACGCGAACATCGAGAAACTTGTCGTTGACTCCCCGAAGAAGACTTCTTGCCGTCATGCAGTTTCGCGATGATCTTGTTTGCGTCGTCGTTCCTCATGCGGCTTGCCATCGAGCCTCCTCACTTCTTCGATTCCTGCATAAGATCCAGTATTCCGTTCACAATCCCCGTTTCTGCGCATCCCGGCTGCAAGCGGGATGAGACAACCTCGAACGTGTACATCCCGTACGCGGCATCGTTCGGGATGTATCCGGAATTGGCCGAGCCATTGGTGAGGGTCGCCATCATGGTTCGTGCGTACGGGGATTCTTTTTTTAGTCTCTTCGCGATCAAGTTGAAAACCTCTGCATTCACCGTACCGATCGCAATATCGCCGAGCCGGAGCAACCCGACGCGAATATCTACTGGTCCGGCATCCTTATACGTTCCGGGATAACCGGCTCGTCCTGTGTCGGTACGATCGCGGCCGGGACATTGAACGGTTTTCTGTCTGCCATCGATGTGCAGGACAGTCTCCGTCCGCTCCATGCCGCGCATGACGTGCATCACTTCTTCGCCGAGGAACTGCCCCATCGAAAGAATCATCTGCTTCTGCTGATTCATCAGCTTGATCACCTGCGGATCTTTCTTGTTCAGCCCCTGCCCGCCGGGGGGCATCGAGTTGCTGATGTCGACGCCGCGCGAGGCGTATTCCTTGACGCGGATTTCTCGGAGGTCGTAGGTCTGTTGATAGTAGAGAGGATTCTGATCGCCTGCCGCGCCGGACGACCACAACGCGACAATCTTGTCGTCAAAGGCATCCTCGATATATTTCGAAGTGGTTCCCGGAGCGTCTCCGCTCACAAGGTCCAACTGGCCGACAGCGACACCATGCATCGCGTAGTTGTAATAGACCGCGATCGGCTCGCCGTCGAGCGTCTCGAATTTGATGACAGCAACAGTCTTATCCGATGGCCCGTCGTAGTTCGGACCTTCCCACCACCGCTTCGTCTGAGGGTCAATGATGTTCCGGTTGACGTTGATATTGGACACGCCTGTGCCGTACCCGATGCGAGCTGCCGCGAGACGTTGCTTGGCCTGCTTCACAGATTCCACGATCTTGGGAACAAGCCGTGACGCCTGCTGGTTGGGGGCGCTGTGAGTATGTGTGGCCGTGATGAGGATGTTCTTCGCCGGGATTGAGAGTTCACTTTCAGCCTGCCGCGTGACCTGCTGCCAGATCTGCTCGGGCACACCTCCCGCGTCCAGCGAGATCATCGCCGCGGTCGTGGCACCGCTTTCGAGCACGATCGCACGGGCGTACAGGTGATCGAGTATGCCTTCGTAGTTCCGTGGAAGTTCGTTCTCCGCCAGAGTGATATCCACCTTTGCGGCACCGGCTTTCAATGTCGATTGCTGCGCAAAGCCCGCCTGCGCAAAACTCTGTTGAGAAGTTCCCACAGTTAGAAAAACCAGTGCAGTGACAATGAGCGGCTTCATCAGTTCCCCCTTTTTCTCAAAAAAACAGCAGGTGTGATCCCCGTAAGGCTGCTAGCTCTTCCTCACTTCAAGAACTGCGGAGGATGCCGGTAGACGCCCTTCGTATCACGTTCGCATTCATGCTCGAGAAGTTGAAAGTTCGGCTCCGTGTGGCGTGCGAGGTCGACGCGGATGTTCCAGGCGCGTTCGAAGACCTCCGGATCCTCTATGGTCGCCTCGTAACGTAGGGTGTCGGCTCCAGTCCGCGTATAGCGTTCGATAACATGAAGCTTGTTGCCGTGAAAATTGCCGGCATTGTCGAGCCATGTCTCCGGTTTGAAGTTGGTCACGTCCACCACAAGCGTGTCTCCTTCCCACCGGCCGCGTGAGTCTCCCATGTAGAAGTCGATGCCTTCGTCATAGTGCGGACGACCGTCCGTGAAGATCACGCGATAGGCGTGAACATGCTGATACACGATCACGACACGATCTGGATTTTGAAAGATCTGGAAGGGTTCGGGCAGCAACGCGGCTCGCGGAACGCCGGGCTGGAAACAAGAGAGGAGAGGATCGGAGGTTTCGCGTTCCTTGGAGTTCCGATCCGCCGATTTGCGGGCATCGGCTCGGTACGGGATTCTGCCATTGGCCGGATCCACCACTACTGACTTTGCGGCGGGCTGGCCCCGCTGCGCCGGCGCACCTTCGAGATTCTGGTATGCGGTTCCTGTCGCTTCCCAGATGCCTCGAAGATCGCGAGATTGTCCCTGCGGCCACGCGGTGCCCGCGAAAAGCATCCCAATCAATACAGAGCGGATCATTTCTTTTCTCCGTTTACCGGGGGAAGGTGGGCGGCGTCTCGTTCTCCTTCGATGCAGCCATACTCCAGCAATTCGACATCAGCCGGCCGACGGCGTAGCGGCACACGCAATGTAAACGGTCGCGAGAATATAGCGGGATTCTCCACGGTTGCCTGGTAGTCCAGAGTGTCTTTGCCCGTCAGTCGAAACTGCTCCACAACATGGGCACCAGCGCCCATAAAGTTCCCGGCTTGATCCAGCCAGCCGCGGCCGTTCAATCCACGCACCTCCACAACCAGAGTGTCTCCGTCCCAATGGCCTCGTGAATCCCCATTCCAGGCGGAGTAGTCCTTAAGGAAGGGTCGGCCGTCGGTTGGGATGATGCGAACGCCATGTTCCGTTTCGGCAAGAATCAAAACGTAATTGCCATCCTGAAGAATCTCCAGCGGGAATGGCGGGAACATGACCCGAGGCACGCCGTGCATGTGGCATTGGCCAACAGGGTCGCGTTCACGATGCTGATCGTTGTCCGCTGCCCGTTCACGCATTCCAGGCAGATATGGAAGTTTCCCACCTGGCGGGTCGACAATAACGCTGGGGCCCGCCGGTGTTCCATACGATGCTCCATGCTCTTCCACGTTGAATGCGGCGGACAGGCTTGCAGCCATCCAGATACCACCGAAGTTTGGATGCCCGTCGGCAAGGCGAGGCGGAGTAAAGTCCGACTGTGTCGCAGCGCCGATCGACAGGAGTAAGAGCATCGCGAGCTTCATACTATTGTCCGCCTTCACGCGATGATGCTCCGCTGAGTTGCCGCCCATCGGGCAATTTCACCGTACTGGCGTTGGCTGTATTCGATCCGTCTTTCGCCCGGAATGCATCGACGGTGATGTGATCACCTGCGCGTAGCGAATCCTTGCGCCATCCGCGGCGGAACAATGCGTTGGTGCTGCCCGTCTCGACAGCCCATCGAACCACCGCGCCATCCGGGTTTTTGACGTCGAGATAGATCCACGAATGCGGGTTCATGAATTCGAACCGAACGACAGTGCCTTCCAGCTTCACCGGTTTCTTATCGTCAAACTCGGCGACAAATGAATGATGAGCCGAAGCGGGCAACACAGAACCGAATAAACAAAGGATTTGGAGAAGAAGGCCAACAATTCTTTTCATGGACTCGTTCCCTTCAATTGACGATGAGGAGACCTTGTTGCGCTTGCAGGATAGTTTGTCACCGCCAGGAGCTCCAATACTTTTAACTGAGACCTGAAATGTATATCGCCATATTAACACTCGACCAGCACCTGGGAACTCATCGGCATCGCAAAATCGATCCCGACCCCATATTGAAGTATGGCCCGTACACTGGTAAAATATCCGTGTGGCGAATAGCCGTAAAATCACTCTGGAAATTCCGCAAGATTTGCTGCGTAAGGCGCAACAGTTAACCGGAGAAGGTATCACCGCGACTGTACGGCGCGGACTCGAACTCCTGGCCGCATCAAAAGCCTACGAGGAACTCCGAAAGCACCGGGGACGGGTGAAATTCTCAATCAAGCTCAGAGAGTTGCGTAAAGACCGGTGATTGCAGCCGATTCCAGTTCATTGATTGCCCTCCTTTCCGGAGGAGTGGGCGACGATGTCACGATACTCGACCAAACCCTTGCGGACCATCTGCTGGTACTGCCACCAGTCGTCTTGACTGAACTCTTGAGTGATCCGAGACTACCCAAGGCCGTTGCCGAGTCTCTCCAATCCCTTCCGATTATGGAAATCCAGGACGGCTATTGGGAACGGGCAGGAATGTTGCGAGCCCAGGTTCTGTCCAAAGGGCGGAAAGCGCGGCTTGCGGACACGCTCATTGCCCAGGCCTGTCTCGACCACGATATGCCAATTATTGTTCGTGATCGAGACTTCAGAATCTTCGCGGCATTCTCTGGATTGAGACTCCTTCCAACCTGACAAAGAGCGGGCTTGAGCGCTCGCCCCTCAGGTCCACTAAAAGCGGCAACGGCGAGTCGATGTGTAGCGAGTGCGTGTGGTGATGGCGGGAAACGATGCACGACTTCAGGGTGCTACAATCCCCGCCATGAATCGACGCTCCTTTCTTCAAGCCACCGGTAGCACCCTCGCACTGCAGATTCTCGTCAACCATCGCGCACGCCTGAACGCGCAAGGAGCACAGCCCGGCTCGACGGTTGAAACGATGCTCGGCCGGGTGCGTGGGCTGGCATCACCGGGCGTCATCGCATTCAAGGGTCTGCGCTACGGCGCCTCGACAACCGGTGCCAATCGGTTTCAGCCGCCGGTAAAGCCGGCAGCATGGACGGGCGTTCGTGACGCGTTCGAGTACGGTCCGCGCGCCTGGCAGCCGTTCCGGCCGATGATCCCTGAAATCGGAGATGCGCTGACCGGAAGCGGGCCGATGGACGAAGACTGCCTGAGCCTGAATCTGTGGACACCGTCAACCGGGGCCGGACAGCGGCCGGTGATGGTTTGGTTCCATGGCGGCGGCCAGCGCACGGGATCTGGAAACTCGATCTTCTACGATGGCGCCGAGCTCGCGCGGAAGCACGACGTCGTCGCCATCAGCGTCAATCACCGCCTGAATGCGCTCGGATACCTGTGGCTTGCCGGGCTGCCCGGCACGGGCGAGCGCTTCGCGCGCACCTCGAACCTGCCGCTGCTCGATCTGGTGGCGGCCCTCGAATGGGTGCGCGAGAACGTCGCGCGGTTCGGCGGCGATCCGCGGAACGTCACAATCTTCGGGCAGTCGGGAGGCGGCGGAAAAACGGCGATGCTGTCGGCCTTTCCGGCCGCCAAAGGGCTGTTCCACCGCGCGATCATCATGAGTACGCTGGCCGACACAGCGATCTCCGGGCTGGAACCGGCGCGAGCGGTCGAAGCCACGGAACTGTTGCTGCGACGTCTCGAGCTGACGGCGCAAACAGCGGATCGCCTCATGTCGATGCCGGCCAAGCAGATCGTCGACGCGCAGACCGGCGGCACCGGCCGCGAAGGCGGACAGGCCGGACAAACGGCGCCGGCTGCGGACATTTCCCTGCGCTACGTGCCCGTGGTGGACGGCAAGACGCTGCCTGCGCACCCGTTCGAACCGGCCGCATCCGCGATCTCAGCCGACATTCCGATGATGCTCGGCTCGAACGAGTGCGAGGGTATCCCGTACGGCAACCCTGACGACGCGTACTGGACGTCGGAACCGATGACCTCGGCCGAGCTTCGAACGCGGGTCAAGCAGATCGTCCCAGTAGATGACACCGAGGCGGATCGCCTGATCGCCCTCTACAAGTCTCACCGGCCGAACGAGAGCTTCGGAGACCTCGCTGCGGTCATGTCGGGCGACAATTCGGCTTTGAGAACCTCGGCGTACGAGATCGCCGAGCGCAAATTCGCACAGGGTCGCGCGCCGGCGTATCTTTACTACTTCAACTGGCGCTCACCCGTGCGCAACGGCAAGTTGCGTACGATGCACTGCATGGAACTGCCGTTCGTGTTCGACCACCCCGACAAGATCTCGTTCATGACCGGCGCTGGTTCGGACCGCGCCGCAATCGCGACCGCGATGAGCAGCGCATGGGTGGCATTCGCTCGTACCGGCAATCCCAATCACTCCGGGATTCCTCGGTGGGCAGCGTTCAACCCCACTACTTGGCCAACGATGGTCTTCGGTAGCCGCACGAGGGCCGAGAATGACCCCTGGGGCGCAGAGCGAAAGGCGATGGCGGACGCACGGGCAAGGAGCCGGGTTTAACCCACGTTCATCCCGGGGGCGACGGATGCGGTCAGCTCTGGTGACAGCACGGGGCCCTTGCCCCTCGATTATTCACGCGCCTGAAACTTTGAATTGCCCCTGAGGAGGGCCAGGTTATGCAGAAGGGAAATTGGAACAGCGCGTTGAACCGCCGGGAGTGGATGATGACCGCGGGAGGACTGTTGCTCGCCGCGCGCGCGGCGGCACAATCGAAACTTTTTCCGCTGAACAGTTCAGGGCTCGATCACCTTTCGATTACGGTGCCGGACTCCGCGGCGGCCGCGACGTTCTACGGAAAGATCTTCGATCCGCAGGTGTTCCATGAACGAACGGGCGTGCAGCGTTACTACGTGCGGCTCGGTTCTGCGTATCTGGCGTTTGGGCCTCAGGCGAACGCGGCCCCTTATATCGACCATATCGCGGCAGGCGTTATCGACTTTGTGGAAGACGATTTCGGTAAGCCGGAAATAAAAAATCAGATCACGGCGGCAGGGTTGGCCGCGCCCCCCGGCGTTCTGCCCATGTTGTCCGACCCCGACAACCTCCGGCTGCAACTCGTAAACACAACCCACGGGCTTTTTGACACCCTGATGCCTGGTGGCCGCGTGACCATAGAGCCTCCTGCGCTGACCCCGATCGGCATCGACCACATCATCGTGTCGGTGACGAATGTCGAGAAGTCGGCCGATCACTATCGCAAACTTTTCGGGCCGGAAACTTCCCGCGACAGAAATCCCGATCGTGTTTGGTTCAAGCTGGCCGACTCGAAGCTTGGCCTGGAGACCGTAGCCTCCGGCCAGAAACCGGGCTTCTCACACTACTGCGTCAAAGTCGCGGGCTTCGATCGCGCAGCCGCGACAGCAAAGCTCACGAAGCTGGGACTACGTGTGGAAGCCGGTTCTGAGACGGGCACCTTGCGATTCCGGGATCTCCATAATTTGCCGGTGGAAGTCATCGCGGGTTAAGCAGACGGTCTTACGGACAGGTGACCTTCGTGATTCTCAAATACGTTCCGCACCGTCGAGCCGTCGCAAGGCCTTCTGGCCCGCCCGCGTTGACGTTTCTCCATCGACTGGATAACATTCCGCCAGCTTTGGGGGTACTTGATGAAACGATTTCGTTGGGAGAGTGTGGGTCTCTCCGTGCTCTCGATGATTCTCGTCCTGGCGATCGTGGCAGTCGTTCTGGGCGCATCGACTGTTTTCTATCATTCCGAATGGTTGGCACTAACCGGACTCGCGTTGTTTGTGCTCGCTGCTTTACCAGCATTTAGAGATCTTATTGGATCTTCGTCATCGGATGGTTTGATCGTCGAGCGGAGAGCCACCGGTAAGAAGATTCCGATCAGTCTGGTCGCCGTCAGTTCCGCCGCCATCCTGGCGATCTACGCCGCGGGGTATGACCGGACCGGCAGCGCCGCAGCGCGATTTGAGGGGGAAGCTTCATTTCCGCGTCGCCACGCGGTGGTTGATGCTGATGCTCCTTCCGTTGTCGAACTTGGTGCCGCGGCGCCGGTTGGGACCGCCGCACCTCCTCTGGCAACTGCGAGAGTCTCGGAGAGTGTTACTGCGGACGTTGCCGTTTCAGCGCCCGTACCTCCTTCCGCTCTGCCCTCCCCGCAAAGATCAGAAGAGAAGGTCGCGGTTGCCGACGCGGCGCCGGCTTCCGCGGATGCAACCGTTGCTCCTGTGCTCGTGACGGCTGCGATTCCGGATGTGAAGCCAGCCGAAACCGCACCTGTGGCGCCAACGGCTCCTTCCGTTCCTGTTGCCCCGCCTCAACCTTTGTATAAGGATGGCAGCTATCTCGGCTGGGGATCCTGCAGGCATGGGCAGATCCAGGTGGAGGTGGTCATTCAGGCGGGAAAGATTGCTTCGGCAGAGATTGCTCAATGTCTAACCCGCTATTCCTGTTCGGTTATCAGGAATACGCCGTCTCAGCTGGTTGCCCGGCAGAATCCTGATGCCATCGACAACGTCAGTGGCGCGACGCAGAGTGTCGATGCCTACTACTACGCAGTGACCGCCGCTTTGAAAGAAGCCAAAGAAGGCAAGTGAGCCACGCCCCGCTCCGCCGCAGTGTCCCTTTGATGGGAACGATTGTTACGATCGACGTTCCTGCGCCGCAAGTGTCAGGAGAATCCGGGCCCACCGATGTTGTATCCCGCAAAAATGCCATGAATCGCGCGTTCCAATGGTTCGTCGACGTCGAACGGTGCTGTTCGCGGTTCGATCCGGAAAGCGAATTGATGAAGCTGTCCAGGCGCCCCGGTTTCGTTGTTCCCGTCAGCGATGTTCTGTTCGAAGCGGTTCGGTTCGCGGTTGCCATGGCGGAGGACAGTGAAGGCGCTTTCGATCCAACCATCGGCTATTCGATGGAGACTCGAGGTTTCAATCGGAACTACGCCACGGGCCGGGTTGTTCGAAGCGGCGTGGAGCCTCATGAGTCCGTCACTTATCGCGACGTCTTGCTCGACCCGGATGAAAAAACCATCACCCTTATGCGCCCGTTGGTTCTCGATCTCGGAGCCGTCGCGAAAGGATTGGCTATCGATTTGGCCGCCCGGGAGCTGCGGCAATTCAGCAGCTTCTCCATCGATGCCGGCGGGGATCTGTATCAGGGTGGGTGCAACGCGAATGGAGAGCCGTGGGCCGTGGGCATTCGTCATCCGCGCCGCGATGGTGAGTTGATTGACGTGGTTTATGTTTCGGATCGGGCTGTGTGCACTTCCGGGGATTACGAGCGCCGGCAGGGCGAAGACTCCCTCAGCGAGCACCACATTCTCGACCCACGACACAACGCGTCGCCCCGGAATCTTGCAAGCGTTACCGTGATCGGTCCCACGGCGATGCTCGCAGACGCCGCAGCGACCTCCGTATTTGTGATGGGAATTGAAGAGGGGATTCGGTTCCTGGAGCGGTTGGAGTTGGATGGACTGCTCATTACACCCGCTCTCGACCGGTACGCGACAAAAGGGATGGCCCGTGAGTACAGGTGCAACACTTCGGCGATTCTTTAGCACGCCCAAGGGCCTGCTTATTCTGATTCTCTGGATCCTTGTCGCCATGGCTACGCCCCATGAGGGAATCTCGTCTGTCGCACCGGGACTTGTCGCCGCCGTTGTCGCCGCAGGTTTCATGGACCTGCTGATCCTGCGCTGGAAGAAAGACAACTGGAGATTTCCGGACGGCGCGCTCTTAACGGGATTGTTCATCGCCATGGTTCTGAGTCCCTATCAGCCGTGGTATGTCTTT
>Ga0207641_10005846_pt1 | contig 10439 bp, 10 predicted proteins | sample KBSSwiS62_FD_184306 | JGI IMG/M metagenome (GOLD analysis project Ga0207641, IMG submission 184306) | Switchgrass rhizosphere microbial communities from Kellogg Biological Station, Michigan, USA - KBS Switchgrass S6-2 (SPAdes) (version 2) | ecosystem: Host-associated > Plants > Roots >... | reverse complement strand
TGACGGGTAGCAGCGAGCTCGCGCCAGCCGAACCCGGTGCCGTGACGGTGCGGCCGGTGTCTGCGCCCGAACTCAAGAGCCTGCTGGGTATCGCAGTCGCGGCGCTGTCGGTCGCCACGCTTTATTTCGCGCAGGACGTGCTGATCCCGATCACGCTGGCGGTGATGCTGTCGTTCGTGCTGTCGCCGGTGGTCAATCTGCTGCGGCGGCTGCGGCTGTGGCGCGCGCCGGCGGTGATCCTCACGGTGCTCGCCGCGCTCAGCGTGATGGGATTGATCGGCACGTTGATCGGCAGCCAGGCCGCCGCGCTCTCCGGCAACGCGCCGGAATATGCCAAGACCATCGAAGCCAAGATCGAGGGCGTCCAGGGCTTCGCGGTGACCAGGATCACGATGATCACCGAGCGGCTCGGCGGCGGCAAGCTGCCGACGCCCGCGTCGAGCGCAAAGCCGCTGGCGACCGTGACGCCCGCCCCCGCCGGCATCGTCTCCACCCCCGCCGCCGCCGATGGCCGGCGGCCGGTGCTGGTCGAGGTGGCGCAGGAGCGGGCCTCGCCGTTCACGATCGCGCGGACGATCCTCGAGCCGATCCTGGGACCGCTCGAAACCACGATCCTCGTGCTGATCGTCGCGATCTTCGTGCTGATGCAGAAGGAGGATCTGCGTGACCGCTTCATCCGCGTGTTCGGCTCCAGCGATCTCCACCGCACGACCTTGGCGCTCGACGATGCCGGCCAGCGGCTGAGTCGCTATTTCCTGTCGCAGCTGGCGGTCAACACCAGCTTCGGCATCGTCATCGGCCTGGGGCTGTGGGCGATCGGCGTGCCGTCGCCGGCGATGTGGGGCATATTGGCCGGGCTGCTGCGCTTCGTGCCCTATATCGGCGCCTTCCTCGCCGCGGTGGCACCGATGGCGCTGGCCGCCGCGGTCGATCCCGGCTGGTCGATGACGCTATATGTGCTGTTGCTGTTCGTCATCGTCGAGCCGCTGACGGGCTATGTCGTCGAACCCTTGCTCTATGGTCATTCGACCGGACTCTCGCCGGTCTCGGTGATCGTGTCGGCGGTGTTCTGGACCTGGCTGTGGGGCCCGATCGGGCTGATCATGTCGACGCCGTTGACCCTGTGCCTGGTCGTGTTGGGGCGCCATGTGAAATCGCTGGAATTCTTCGACGTGCTGCTGGGCGACCGGCCGGCCTTGTCGTCGGTCGAAAGCTTCTACCAGCGCATCCTCGCCAACAATCCCGACGAGGCGCTCGAAGAGGCCGAGGCTCAGCTCGCCGGGCGCAGCCTGCTCGATTATTACGACAATGTCGTGCTGCGCGGGCTGAAACTCGCCGCCGAGGACGAAGCGCGCGGCACGATCGACCGTGGCCGATCGATGCAGATGACGCGATCGATGCTGGCGGTGATCGAGGATCTCGACGACCATGTCGACGTGGCCGACACGTCGCCGGCGTCGGCCCTGCCGGAGACGGTTGGCGATGTCGTCTGCATCGCCGGGCGCGGCCCGTTCGACGACACCGTCTCGGCGATGCTGGTGCAGTTGCTTGGGCAGCGTGGCGTCGCCGCGCGGGGGTTGCCCAATGCGGCGGTCTCGCGCGAGGCGATCGGCCAACTCGATCTCACCGGCGTTTCGGTGATCGCTTTGTCATACCTCGAACTGACCGGCGCCCCCTCGCACCTGCGCTATTTGATCAAGCGCCTGCGCCAGCGCGCGCCCGAAGCACGGATCATCGTCGGATTTTGGCCTGCCGGCGAAGCGCTGCTGGCCGATGCCGACATCCAGCACGCGGTGGGTGCGGATCGTTATGTCGTCTCGCTGCGCGCGGCGATCGACGCGGTGTTCATGGATGCAGGGCCCATCGCTGAGGCGGGAGCGCGGGCGGCATGAGCAGCATTGAATCCCACAGCTGATCGGATTAAATCCTATCGGTAAGGATGGAGACTCAAAATGCGCACGACGCAACAGTTCAGTGTCACGCTGACAAATGAAATGGCGGCGAATGTGCGGGCCAAAGTTGCCTCGGGCGAATATGCCAGCGAAAGCGAAGTGATCCGCGATGGCCTCCGGGCGCTACAGGCACGCGACCGTGCGGTGGAGAACTGGCTGCGCGACGAGATGGTGCCGGCCTATGACGACTATAAGGCGGATCCGACACAAGTGATGTCGCTCGACGAGGTCCGCGCCAATCTTGCAGCGTTGCACGAGCGGACGGTTGCGCGCGGCTGACGATGTCCTTTCGGATCGTCTTGACTCCCAAGGCGGGTCGGCATCTCAATTCGATCTACGATTATATCGCGTGCGAGGCGTCGCCCGGCATTGCGCAACGGTTCACCGACACGATCGTCGACCATATCGGCAAGCTTTCCGACTTTCCTCGGCGCGGCAGCCCGCGTGACGATTTGCGACCCTGCACGCGAACAATCACCTTCCGACGCAGGGTGACGATCACCTACGTCGTCGAAGACGCTGCCGTCGTCATACTCGGCCTTTACTATGGCGGACAGGACTTCGAAACGCTTGTACGCGAGGACCAATCCGGGTGACCAGACAGGCGTCCGTTCGGTTGGCACGCCGGCCGCGGCGCATCACCCGGCCGCGATATCCGTCAACAGCTTGTGATCGAGGATCATGCTGACTCGATCCTCGGCATCGAGGAAGACCACCGGGCCGTAATTGGTGAACAGCAATTCGGTATATTCGGGAAAGGCGGTGTGATCGTGGATCGCGTCGAGCGGCTCATAGCCATAGGTGCCGGCCGGGGCGCTGCCCATCCGATACTCCATCCGGCCCTTGACGACATAATATTCGCCCGCGCCGAGATGCTTGTGGCGCGCGAAGAAGCTGCCGGCCGCGCAGCGCAGCATCACGGTGAAGCGTCCGGTCTCGGCGCTAGCGTAAAAGAGCTGGAAATCGATCCCGTCCACCAGCCCGTGCCATGGCAGCGCATCGGGCGTCATCAGGCGTTCGTCGGTCATCATCGTCACGGCTTCGGTCCTCCGGCTTGATTTGGCGGATCAGAATTTGAGGCTCAGCTCGACGCCGTAGGTCGATCGCTCGCCATAATAGCGCGGCACGAAACCGAAGCCACTGGTGTCGGTGGCATCGACGATATAGGCCTTGCCCGTCACATTCTTCGCCCAGCCGGCGAGTTCCCAGCCCTTTTCGGGATCGGCCAGCGTCGCGCGCAGGTTGAGCAGGCCATAGCCTTCACCCGAGCTGATCAGATCGCTTTGGGCATTATTGTAAAATTTCTTACCCGTGTAATTATATTCGGCGCGCCAGCGCGTCTCGAAACTCCCGGCGGGGATCGTCACCTGCACGTAGGTCGAGAGCGTGAACTTCGGCGCACCCGGCAGGCGGTTGCCCGAAAAATCGCGCGGCAGGCCGGAGACCGGATCGATCGCGGCGGACAGGTAATTCTTGAACTTTGCGTCGAGGATACCGAAATTGAGTCCCGCGTCGAGCCAGTCGGTCGGCTTCGCCGTCGCCTCGAACTCGATGCCCTTGATCGTGGCGTCGGCGGCATTATCGAGTCCCAAAGTCGGCACCGCACTGCCCGCCTGCTTGTTGACGGACAGCACCTGCAGATCGGTATAGTCGTAATAGAAGGCCGCGAGATTGAGCCGCAGCCGCCGGTCGAACAAAGTCGTCTTGAGGCCGATCTCATAGGAGGTCAGATATTCGGGATCGACTTCGGTCCGCTCGGCGACGCTGGTGATGATGCCGATGTTGAAGCCGCCCGCCTTGAAGCCGCGATCGATGCTCGCATAGGCCAGGATATCGTCGGTGACGTCGAAGTCGGCCGCCAGGCGCCATGAGAAGGAATTGAAGGTGTCGCCCAGGCGGGCGAACGGCACGAGCGGGATCGGAGCGCCGTCGGGAATGTCGCGATCGAAGAAACCGGGGACGAGATCGGCGCGATGGGTCGCGCGGACCTTGTCGATCGTGTAGCGGCCGCCGGCGGTGACGCGCAGCGCATCGGTGACCAACCAGGTCATTTGTCCGAACGCGGCATAAGCGCGGTTGCGGCGCCTCGCCTGGGTGATCAGCGGCAGGCCGCCCTGCGCGAAGGTGAGGAAGCCCAGCAGATCGGCATCGCTGCGCGCCCTGAAATTCTCCTGAAAATAATAGAGCCCGCCGATCGCATGGATCGGACCATGGTCGTAAGCGAGCTGCACCTCCTGCGTGAACTGTTTCGCCGCGGTCAGGAATGTGATTTCGTCGATCCGGAACGGTCCGCCATCGACATCGACGCGGTTGTCGACATCGCTGTCGTCGTATCCGGTGATCCATTTCACCGAAAAGTCGCCGAACTTGTGCGATGCGAGGAAGTTGACGAATATGTCGTTCGAATGATTGCGCGACGGGCCGTTGAAGTTGAGCAGTCGCGGGTTATCGGGAAACGGATCGCTGTAGCCGGCGAGGTCGGCGCCGTTGATCGTGCCGACCGGCTTGTTTTCGAGATAGTCGCTGCGATCGCGCCCGCCCCCCACCGTCAGGCGGATATCGGTATCGCCGTCTGGGCGCCAACGCAGAATCGCGCGTGCGGCCGCTTCGTCGACGTCGATCGCATCGTCGCCGGTGAAGCGGTTGAATTTCTCGCCGTCGCGGCGGCGGACCAGACCGGATATGCGCATCGACAGCGTGTCGCCCAGCGGCAGGCTGGCCCCGGCTTCGCCCTCGAACAGGTTGAAGCGGCCATAGCCGATGCGGGCATTGCCCTCGAAATCGTCGCTCGGCAGTCGCGAGAAGAACTGGATCGCGCCGCCGGTGGTGTTCTTGCCGAACAACGTGCCCTGCGGCCCACGCACCACCTCGATCCGCTCGAGATCGAACAGCGAGAAGATCTGGCTGCCGGTCGAAGCGACCACGACATCGTCGCGATAGATGCTGATCGGTCCGATCGACGAGCTGTTGAAATCATTGTTGCCGACGCCGCGGATGAAGATGTTGGGCACCCCGCCGAACGTCTTGATCTCGAGATTGGGCACCTGGTCGCCGATCGACAGGCTGTTGGTGAAACCCGCTTCGCGGATCGCGGTCTCGTCGAACGCGGTGATCGAGATCGGCACGTCCTGCAAATTCTGCGCGCGCTTCTGCGCGGTGACGATGATGTCGTCGATCCCGCCATGCGCCGCCGCTTCGGTCGCCGGTGTCGCGGGGCCCTGCGCGGCCGACGGGGTTGCCGCCAGCACCGCCAGCGGCATGGCGGCGCCGATCAGCAGGCAGCGTCGAATATGTTGGACCATGTCTTCCCCTTCGTATCGCGGCATCCTTCACGGGATGGCGTTGTCGGGATAGTGATTAGGGCAGCGCGCCGATCCGATCATGCGCTGGAGAGCGGTTCTATTTGTGTCCGCGCGAACCAGCTCCTGCCGCTGATGCACGCAGGATTTCCGGCCACAATCCGGCGTCGCGGTTGGGGACATGGCCCAAAGCGCCCGGAATTTTGGCCCTGAGCGCACCGCCTGCGGCGTGCGATTGCCAAGCACCGCCCACAGGCATAGCCTCTCGCATAGGGGAGGACCTATCATGCTTTTAAGCGAAGAACGCTGGAGCTCCGCCACATTGCCGGTGCCGCGCCAACTGCCCGGGTTCCAGGAGGTGCTCGATCGCACCCATTTCCATTGGGGCCTGCGCGGCGACGAGGCGGATACCTATCTCGCCAGGGTGCGGCGGCGCGCCTTCGACCATTTCGTCTTCACCCATATCGTCGCCGATCCGGTCGCGGGTTTCCGCACCGCCGATGATGTGCGGCGCGGGCAGGATGATTATTTCTGCCTGCTCTATTTCGACGACGGCCATTGCCGGCTGCAGCAGGGCCGCAACGAGTGCACGCTCAGCCGCGACCGGATCGCGATCTGGGACAGCACGCGGCCCGCGATGTTCGAGAATGATACCACCCTCCATCAGTCGTCGATCCTGATCCCGCACAAGCTCGCCAAGGTGATCGTGCCGGGCATCGAGGATATGTGCGGGCTCAGCGTCGATGGCGCGTCGGGACTCGGCGCGATCCTGCTGTCGCATCTGCGCCAGGTCCACCAGGCGATCGAGACCGTCGATCCGCGCGACCGCCCGGCGGTGTTGCGCGCGACCGTCGAACTGGTCGCCGCCGCGTTCCGACCCGAGCCCGACCGGATCGCCGGCAGCGCCTTCCGCCGTGCGTTGCTCAACCGCGTGCAGGATCACATCCTCGCCAATCTTGGCGATCCATCGCTGTCGGCGGCCAGTATCGCCGCCACCTTCCGCTTCAGCCCGCGTTACCTCCACCGGCTGTTCGAGGAATTCGGCGTCACCGTCGGCCACTGGATCCGCCAGCGCCGCCTCGCCGCCAGCCGCAGTGACCTCGTCAACCGATCGATGGCCGGGTACAGCATCACCCAGATCGCGATGAGCCATGGCTTCGCCGACGCGTCGCATTTCAGCCACGCGTTCAAGAGCGAATATGGCCAGTCGCCGCGGGACTATCGGCGTGGTGCCACTGGCTCTCGTGGGGATTTGGCGGGGATTTGACTCCCCCTTCCCCCTTGATGGGTGAAGGGGAGCACGGTTCGCTCACCACCAAGTCAGCCGCCATTCTCGTGCAAGCCCCTGCCTGCGCCTCCGCCTAGTGTCCCCAAACACCGGCGGGAGACTAGGAGCATGACGGGCAGGTTGAGCGGCAAGGTCGCGATGGTGACCGGTGCCGCGCAGGGCATCGGCGCCGCGATCGCGCGAACGATGGCCGCCGAGGGCGCTTCGGTCTTCGTGGCCGACATCAACGATGCCGGCACCTTCGCGCTGGCGGCGGACATCGGTGCCAGCGCGCTGCGTCTCGACGTGTCCAGCGAGGCCGACTGGTCCACCGCCGCCGCCCGCATCGCGATCGACCATGGCCGGCTGTCGATCCTGGTCAACAATGCCGGAATCGAGCTCGTCCGCCCCTTGGCCGCGCACAGCCTTGCCGACTGGCGCGGGCTGATGGCGATCAACGTCGACGGCATCTTTCTCGGCTGCCGCACGCTCGAGCCGTTGCTCGCCGATGGCGGAACGCCGGCGAGTCCGGCAGCGGTGGTCAACATCTCGTCGATCGCCGGCCTCGTCGGCTATCCCGACCAGCTCGCCTACAACACGTCGAAGGGCGCTGTCAGGCACATGACCAAGAGCCTCGCCATCGAATGGGCGGCGCATGGCCGGGCGATCCGCTGCAATTCGATCCACCCCGGCTGCATCCGCACGCCGATGCTCGAAATGGCGGTGGACGGCTGGGTCGCGCAAGGGTCGATTCCGGCTGACGATCCCTGGGCCGCTGTCGCCGCGCTCTGCCCGATGAACGCGGTCGGCCTGCCCGCCGATATCGCGATGGGCGCGCTCTATCTGGCGTCGGACGAGGCGCGGTTCGTCACCGGCATCGAACTGGTGATCGACGGCGGATGGGTGGCACGATGACCAGGTCCGGCAACCGCAACGACCGGCTGTGGATGTATGCCACGATGGTCAAGAGCCGCCATTTCGAGGCGCTGATCAAGCCGGCCTATTTCGAGGGCAAGACGCCGGTGTTCAACATGGCCAAGGGTCCGCTACCCGGCGAGATGCATTTGTCCGACGGACAGGAGCCATGCGCGGTCGGGGTCTGCGCGCATCTGACCGCCGGCGATACCGTCACCGCCACCCACCGGCCCCACCATATCGCGATCGCCAAGGGCGTCGATCTGAACGGCATGGCAGCAGAGATTTTCGGCAAGGCCACGGGGCTTTCCGGCGGTCGCGGCGGGCACATGCATCTGTTCGATGCGCGCGTGAACTTCGCCTGCTCGGGCATCGTCGCGCAGGGCCTGGGGCCGGCGGTGGGCGCCGCGCTCGCGGCCAAGCTGCGCGGCGAACCGCATGTCGCCGTCGCCTTCCTCGGCGAGGGCGCGGCCAACCAGGGCGCGTTCCACGAGGCGCTCAACCTCGCTTCGGTCTGGCGGGTGCCTGTGGTCTTCGTGATCGAGGATAATGGCTATGGCATCTCGGTGTCGAAGCGCGCCTGCACCGCCATCGCCCGCAACGCCGATCGTGCTGCCGCTTATGGCATGCCCGGCCATTTCGTCGCCGGCAACGATCCCGACGCGATCTACGCGGTGGCGGGCGCGACGATCGCCCGCGCGCGCCGCGACGAGGGACCGAGCCTGATCGAGATCGAGACCTACCGGCTCGAAGGCCATTTCATCGGCGACGCCGAAGGCTATCGGCCCGGCGGCGAGGTCGACGGGCTGAAGGCGATCGATCCGATCCCGCTTTATCGCGCGCGGTTGCTGGCCGATGGGTTCGACGCCGCCGATCTCGACGCGGTCGAGGTCGAGGCGCGCAACTTGGTCGCGGCCGCCTTCGCCGCCGCGCGCGCCGCCGCCTATCCCGAACCGCAGGAGGCCTTCACCCATGTCTTCGCCTGAGCCCCCCGCCGCCGCCCGCCGCCTGACGATCGCCCGCGCGATCAGCGAGGCGATCGGCCAGGAAATGGCGCGCGATCCGTCGGTGCTGGTGATGGGTGAGGACATCGCCAAGCTGGGCGGCGTGTTCGGCACCACCACCGGCCTGCTCGACCGCTTCGGGCCGGAGCGCGTACGCGATGCGCCGATCTCCGAGACCGCGTTCATCGGTGCCGCGGTCGGCCTCGCCGCTGCCGGCATGAGGCCCATCGTCGAACTGATGTTCGTCGACTTCTTCGGCGTCTGTATGGATGCGATCTACAACCTCGCCGCGAAGCAATGCTATTTCTCCGGCGGTCAGGTGACCTGCCCGATGGTGCTGATGACCTCGGTCGGCGGCGGTTATGGCGACGCCGGCCAGCACAGCCAGTGCCTCTACGCCACCTTTGGCCATCTGCCGGGAATGAAGGTGGTGATCCCGTCGAACGCGCATGACGCCAAGGGGCTGATGCTCGCCGCGATCCGCGATCCCAATCCGGTGATCTTCATGTATCACAAGGCGCTGCAGGGCATGGGCTGGCTGGGCACGGTCCAGCGATCGATCACCGACGCGCCCGAGGGCGACTATATCGTGCCGATCGGCGAAGCCGCGTGCGTGCGCGAGGGCGACGACATGACGATCGTCGGACTCGGCCTCAGCGTCCACCATGCGCTCGACGCGGCGAAGAGTCTGGCGGCGCAGGGCATCTCGGCCGAAGTGATCGACCTGCGCACGGTCGCCCCGCTCGACCGCGTGACGATCCGCGCCTCGGTGCGCAAGACCGGGCGGCTGCTCGTCGTCGACGATGATTATCTCAGCTATGGGATCGGCGCGGAGATCATCGCCAGCGTCTGCGAGGATCCGACGATCACGCTGCGCGCCCGCCCGATCCGCATCGCCCATCCAGACATTCCGGTGCCGTTCACGCCGGTGATGGAGCATTTCGTGCTGCCCGATGCCGCCAAGGTGGTGGCGGCCGCGACGATCCTGATGGAGACCGATCGATGACCGACGTCCCCATTCCCGCCGATCTGTGGAGTGCGGACGATGTCGCGGCGATCTCGGCCTGGCTCTATGACGACGGCGATTCCGTGCAGGCCGGCGCGGTGATCGCCGAGATCATGGTCGAAAAATCGAGCTACGAGCTGATCGCGCCCGCGACCGGCAAGCTGCAGATAGTGGTCCCCGCCGAGGCGGTCGTCACGCAGGGGCAGGTCGCCGGCCGCATCGAATGATGGTGTCGCCGCTGATGCGACGGCTGGCCGATGCGATCGATCGCTCGGCACCGATCGCACCGGGCAGCGGAGTCGACGCGATCGCGGCCGACGATCGCCTGCTGGCGACGGCAACGACGGCACCGCTGGTCCGGCTGTGGACCAATCAGCAGTGCCTCGTGACGACCCGCCGCCTTGCCCGCCATCCCGACTTCGCTGCAGCAGCCGACATCAGCGAGAAGGGCGGCTGGCCCGTCCACGTCCGGGCGTCGGGTGGCACCACCGTCGTCCATCGGCCCGGCATCTTGAACGTCAGTCTCGCAATGCACGCGCCGCCAGGCGCGACCGACATCAAGCATGCCTACCAGCCGCTGGTCGCATTGATCGTCCGTGCGTGCCGGAGGCTTGGACTCGATCCGACCACCGGCGCCTGCCGGGGCAGCTATTGCGATGGCGCGTTCAATCTCGGCATCGACGGCCGCAAGTTCACCGGCACCGCCGCGATCGTCCGCCGCGCGGGTGGCGGCATCGTCTGGCTGAGCCATGCGGTGATCACGGTCGATGGCGATCCGGCCGCCGACATCGCCGCGATCACCCGCTTCGAACGCGCGCTCGGTCTTGACGTGAGCTATGACGCCCGCGTCCACACGACGCTGCAACGGGAATATGCCCGGAGCAGCGCCAGGCAAGCCGGTTCAGCCGCTACGCCTGCCGCGGCGGCATCGTGTAATTGAGCGCGGTGCGGCCGCCGTCGACATAGACCGACTCGCCGGTCATGAAGCTGGCCTCG
>Ga0207641_10005844_pt1 | contig 10440 bp, 9 predicted proteins | sample KBSSwiS62_FD_184306 | JGI IMG/M metagenome (GOLD analysis project Ga0207641, IMG submission 184306) | Switchgrass rhizosphere microbial communities from Kellogg Biological Station, Michigan, USA - KBS Switchgrass S6-2 (SPAdes) (version 2) | ecosystem: Host-associated > Plants > Roots >... | reverse complement strand
TGAGCTGAAACGAAGCCTCGGTCGGACTCGGCGGGGCCTTCGGTGGCGCAGGTTTTGCCGCGGGTTCGAGCGCCGCAGCCGGAGCAGGTGTGGGCTCAGCGAGGGGTTGCGCCGGCGGCGGATCTTGCGATGGCGTTTTCGCGATCGCGCTATCGACCACCAGCGGGGCCGCTGCCGGCGCGGGCGATTGGGTTCTCGGCCACAGGAAGAATGCCGCAATCCCGATTGCCACCACAGCTAACAGCCCGACGCCGACCTTCTGGCCGGTACTGCTGGCCGCGGGCTGCGGTTCGTTGTCAAGCGAGCGGTCGCCCAACGCAACCGGCGCCGCGAGTAGTACGGGAGACGTCGACGCTGCAACTACTGGAACTGGCGCGGGCGGTTCCGGTTTCTTTGGAGCCGGCTGGCGAACCGGAGCGGGCTCGTACTTCGGTAGCCGCATTTCTTCGGTCGGCGGCAAGGGTCGTCGTTCCGCTGGCGGCGGAGGGGGAACGGTGAGCGGAGCCGCCATGGTCTCCGCCAGATTTTCAGCAACGGTGACCCCGAGCGTGGATCCCTGGCCTTCCGAACTCGCCGTCGGCATATTCGCGCTGGTTCCGCGCGGCAGCGGGATCCAGTTACCGGAAGCATTGCAGGCACTGGCCAGCTTGCTGACAAACTCCAGGCAGGAGTCGTACCGATTGGCGGGATTCTTTGAGAGCGCCCGCCGCATCACTGTTTCGACGTCCGCCGATAGCGTGGCGTTGAGCCTCTGCGGCGCTACCGGTTCTTCGCGCACAATCTTGAACAGCAGCGTGGGAAGATAATCGGCGGTAAACGGCTTTTCGCCGGTCAGCACTTCGTAGGCGATTACGGCCAGCGAGAACTGATCCGCGCGTCCCGAAATCGTTCCGCCCTGCACCTGTTCGGGCGACATATAACTGGGCGTGCCCATGATGGTGCCGGCCTGCGTCATTTGCTGGGAGACGATTTTGGCCACGCCGAAGTCGGTAACCTTGGCGGTGCCATCCTCATGCACCATGATGTTGGCGGGTTTGATGTCGCGATGGACGATTCCTTTTTTATGCGCGTAATCCAGCGCCGTCGCCACCTGGCGCAGAATGCTGAGCAGAGTTTCTTTGTCGGGCGTCTGCTCCGCCTTCAGCATTTTATCGAGCGCCGGGCCGTTCACCAGTTCCATGAAGATGTACGCCAAGCCGCCTTCTTCTGCGATATCGTAGATGGTCACGATGCCCGGATGCGACAGGATGCCGGCCGATTGCGCTTCCCGGAACAGGCGCTCGCGGAGACGTTCGCGCTCGCTTTCTTCGGTGAGCTCACCGAGCCGGATGCTCTTGACCGCGATCAGGCGGCCGATGGCAGGGTCCTGGGCTTTGTAAACCACGCCCATGGCTCCGCGGCCCAGTTCTCCGATGATCCGGTAGCGCCCGATATTTTCCACGGCTGGGCCTATTTTACCGCAGCGTCCCCGGCGGACGAAGGAAGCATGGGCTAGGGTCTTGCGCAGGAACCGCAGCCGGGAGTATTCTCGAACCCAGGAGGTGCTCGCTGCATGAGACTCCCGCGCTTTATCGTTATTATTGCTTACACTTTTTCGATCGTTTCCCTGCCTGCTGAAGCTCAAAATAGAGGGAACCGCAACAGCTTCGGCGGTTCCCTTTTCAGCGGCGTTATTAGCGATGGCCTGCGTGGTGGAGCCTCCCTCATTGGTGGATTGTTCACCGGGCATTTGCGTGGCGGCAGCTCTTCCGATTCGCGGAGGCGAGGCTCGAACAACGAGTTTCGCGGCGGTTTTCCGCAAGCTGGTTATCAAGGTCCTGGGCCCGGATACAATCCGCGCTTGTTCCAGGCTGGTGGTCCCACTTACCGGCCGCGCTTCCAGGGTGGCTATGGTGCACCCGCGATTTACACGGTGGGGTACCCGGCGGGCTACGGATCACCGGCCTACGATCTCGACTACGCTCAGCCCTACGCCTACGTGCCGCAATATCCCTCGGCGCCCGAGTACAACTATGCCCCGCAACCCCGCTACGCGCCTGTCTATTATCAAACCCGCTATGACCAACCCCACTATTCGGCTCCATCGAAGCAGCCGTACGCCTACTCGCCGCAATATTCCTCAGCGCCCCAATACCACTACGCTTCGCAGTCAGTGCCCGATTTTTACATGATCGCGTTCAACGATGGATCCATAGAGGCGGCCATCGCCTATTCCGTAGACGGCAATATCCTCCGCTGGACCAATCGCAATCATCTCGAAAGGCGGGCGCCTTTTCCAGCCGTTGACCTTCGGTTCAGTGAGCAGCTTAATCGCGATCGTGGAGTGGAATTCAGGCTCCCCTGAAACCATCACTTTCTGCAGTCGCTGACCGAGGCTGTACGCAATCCCACTGCTAAACTGGGATTTCAGTCCATGGCGATCCAGACACTTTTCGGCACTCCTCCGGCAGATTCCCCGTCCCCTGACGGCGGGAGTCTCCTTGACCGTCTCAAGGCCGGTATCCAGAAAACCCGCTCGGGCTTAATGGAGAAGTTGGAAGACGCCGTAAGCGGCCGCAAGGAAATCGACGCGGACGTCCTCGAAGAGGTGGAGTATGCGCTCATCACCGCCGACATCGGCGCCAACACCACAGCCGAGATCCTGGAGCGCATCCGCCAGCGTGTCGAACGTCATCAACTGGGTGACGCCACCGAAATCAAAACGCTGATCCGCGAGCACCTGCTCGAAATCCTGGAAGCCACCGAGCGCCCTCTGCCGCAAGTCGCGCAGCCGCCCGCTGTGATCTTCGTGGTGGGAGTGAATGGGGCGGGGAAGACCACTTCCATTGGAAAGCTCACCCGCCGCCTTCAATCCGAAGGCCGCAGCGTGATGCTATGCGCCGCCGACACCTTTCGTGCCGCTGCCATCGAGCAGCTCGAAGTGTGGGCGCAGCGCACCGGCGCCGATCTCATCAAACAGCAGACGGGCGCCGACCCCAGCGCTGTAGCCTTCGACGCCGTGCAAGCCGCCAAGGCGCGCAAAGTGGACTACGTGATTATCGATACCGCCGGCCGTCTGCACACTAAAACCAATCTGATGGCCGAGCTCGAAAAAATGCGGCGCACCGTGGCGCGAGTTATCCCGGACGCCCCGCATGAAGTGCTGCTGGTCATCGAAGCCACCACCGGACAGAATGGTCTGGAACAGGCGCGCAAGTTCACCGAAACCAGCGCCGTCACCGGCATCATTCTTACCAAGCTCGATGGCACCGCTAAGGGCGGCGTGGTCGTTGCCATCTCACGCGAACTGAACTTGCCGATCCGCTACGTGGGAGTGGGCGAGCAGCTCGACGACCTGCTGCCGTTCGACCCCGCGCAGTTCGTGGCATCATTGTTTGACTAGGCCTCAGGCCCTATCAGCATGACCCCTTACCTCGAAGAGGCGCTCGATCTCGCTGCCCAAGGCCTAGGCCGGGTGAGCCCGAATCCCGCCGTGGGCGCGGTCATCGTGCGCGATGACGTCGTGGTCGGACGCGGCTTTCACACTTGGTCCGGCGTGAAGCATGCGGAAGTGCTGGCTATCGAACAGGCCGGTGAGCTGTCTCGTGGTTCCACGCTGTATCTGACCCTCGAACCGTGTTCGCATCAGGGTCGCACGCCGCCATGCGCGGACGCCATCATCGCCGCGGGTATCAAGAAGGTCGTCGCCGCCATGCAGGACCCGAACCCGCGAGTGCAGGGTTCTGGCTTCCGGCTGCTCAAAAATGCGGGCGTCGAAGTTGAAATCGATTCGCAGTATACGGCCCGCGCGACGCAACTCAACGAAGCCTTCACGCACTTCATGCGAACCGGGCGGCCGCTGGTGGTCCTCAAAGCTGCGGTCACTTTGGATGGACGAATCGGCGCACCGGACGATAACGAGGGCTGGATCACCAGCGAGACCGCGCGTGCTCACGTCCAGACTTTGCGCCATCTCTCCGACGCCATCCTCACCGGCATCGGCACCGTGCTGGCCGACGATTGTCTGCTCACCGACCGTACTTCCGAAGAGCGCAGCCGTCCCTTGCTTCGCATTGTTCTGGATTCACTCCTTCGTCTTCCTGTGGAATCGAAGATGGTCGCATCCTGCCGCGGAGACGTGCTGGTGGCCACCACGTCGGCGGCGTCTCCAGAACGCCGCAAGCGTCTGGGGTCGAAGGGCGTGCGTGTGGAGGTGCTCGAACGCGCCGACGGCCGCGTGGACCTGGACGCGGTCGTCACCTTGCTTGCTCGCGAGAAATATCTCTCGTTGATGATCGAAGCCGGCAGCCGCATCAACTGGACTGCGCTCGAATCCGGCATTACCGACAAAATCTTCTTCTATTACGCCCCCAAAATTCTGGGCGGCACGCAGTCCTTGCCGGTCGCTGGTGGCACGGGACGCCGCCGCCGCGCTGACGCGATCCAGTTCCACGACGTGAAACTGCACCAGATCACATCCAATGAGTTTGCGGTGGAGGCGTGGCTCGACAAGTCCGTCTCGATCTAAATTATGTTTACCGGAATTATTGAAGAGTTGGGCACGGTAGCATCGCTCGAAGCGCGCTCAGCCGGGGCGCGCCTGGTGATCGATTGCAGCACGGTTCTCTCAGACGCCACTGAAGGATCGAGCATCGCAGTCAACGGAGTCTGTCTCACCGCACTGGCTCTGACCCCGAATTCGTTTGCAGCGGACCTCGCGCCCGAGACGCTTTCGCGCACCAACCTCGGCGATCTCATCCCCGGCGCCGGCGTGAATCTGGAACGCTCCGTTACGCCGGTCACGCGCCTATCCGGGCACATTGTGCAAGGGCATGTGGACGCTACCGGTATGCTGATCGCTCTCGACGAATTGGGCGATGGCAACTGGTGGCTCAAACTGCGGGTGCCCGAAGGCCTGGATCGCTATCTGGTTCACAAAGGCTCCATCGCCATCGACGGTATCAGCCTTACGATTGCCGCGCTGGATCCTGCTCTATATGAACCAGGACCCATCGTCGGTGTCACCATCATTCCCCACACGTTCACCCATACATCGCTCGGCCAAGCCAAGATCGGCGCGCGACTGAATGTTGAAGTGGATGTGCTCGCCAAGCACGTCGAGAAGCTCCTTACTGGAACCTCGGCGCTACGATCATCCCGTCCCTGAGCGGCTTTTCCGAAGGCAGCGCCACCGCGTCGTTTTCATTCAAGCCTTCCACCTGGGTTCGCGTGGTGTTGGAGATGCCAAGCGAGATCTTCTTCCATGCAAGCGTATTCCCGACGAGCGTGAACACTCCAGCCTGTCCCAGCTCGCGCCGCACGGCTTCCTTGGGGATCGTCAACGCGCCGGCGGATTCATCCGCGGTGATATCCACATTGACGTTTGTCCCCGGCAGAAGACCGCGATCGGGATTATCGATTACGCAGTAGACTTCGCCTACCTGCCGCGTGCCTAGCGCCACAATTTGCGTCGGTGTCTTATCCACCACGCCTTTCCACTGCCGCCCCGGCATCGCATCCCAAGTGATCACGACCGGCTTGCCACGCGCTACGCGTCCCAAATCCGGCTCGTCGACGAACACTTTCACCCGCACCTTGGTGAGCTGCCCGATGGACGCCACCAAATCGCCCGCCTCTAAGTATGCGCCCGGCTTCAAATCAAACTGGTAGACGGTTCCGGCCAGCGGCGCGCGAACCACGCTCTTGCGCACCCGGTCCTCGGCGAGGGTTACAGCGGATTCGGCATCGCGCAAGCGAGCCTCAGCGGCGGACCGGTCCTGCGGAATTACTAGTGCGCCGCGCCGCCGCTCCAGCGAGCGTATTTGCTGCTGCGCCCGATCCACCTTGTCCTTGGCCTGCGCAACTTCAAACGCTGTCGCCGCCTGCTTGGCTTGCAATCGGACCAGGCTGTCGTATTCCTTCTGCGCCACTGACAGCTCCAACTTCTCGCGTTCCAAATCGCCCGCGATCGTCGTCAAATCCGTCGCCCGTCCACCTTTCTCGATCACTTCCAATTCCGAACGGATCTGGCTGACACGCGCCTGGGCCGACGCCACTGCTGCACGAGCTTCGCTCGAATCCAGTTCGATGAGCGCCGCTCCCTGCTCCACCAGCGCCCCTCGCTGCACCAAAATTTTCTCTACGGGACCAGGGCGCTCGGCTCGCGCCTCCGCCCACTCCATCGGCTCGACCTTTCCGTTGGTCGGCACCGAACTGGTGATCGGTTCGCGGACAACGTGCGCAAACGCCAGCTCGGGCGGCTGGTTGCGGAGCGTAACGGCATACCACACGCCAAAGGCAGCGATTGCCAATACCACGATCCACAACAGATGGCGAAGCTTCACTGCGGCCTCGCGCTGTAGTCAAACAGAAGCTGCCACTCGGCACGCTGGATTTCGACAGCGGCTTTCTCCTGTGTGGTTCCGGGCTGCAACCGCGCCCGTTCGCAGAAATGTACGAACGCGAAAGGATCCCAGCGCCCGGTCCGAAATTCGGCGTCCGGATAGCGCATCAAGATCTCCTGTGCCTCCGCCGCCACTTTCGGAAATATCGGATGCTGCCCCACGCGCCGAAACCAGTATGCCGCATTCCCTGCATCCGGCTCCTGGCGGTGCAGAACAGCGTGCCAGTATTCACCCTCGGTGGTCTTAGGATCGTCAATCAAATTGTGAGCCTCTTCGAAACACGAAAAATACAGCCACAAGCCTGCTGCAGGCGCTTCCGGCTCCCGCACCCCCGGAAACAAATCCGCCGGCTTATTCGCCGCCAATGCCCGCCGAGCTTCTTGCGACGTGCACGGCCCACATACCAGCGGCGCACATCGCTGTCCGTTCCCATCTAGAGCGAGAATTCGCGTGACCTTAGGTCCGTATGCCGTGGAATCGAAATCCATGCGGTCGTGTGTGCATCCACTATTGTAAAGGTTGGCGTCGAAATCGGCACTGGTTCTTTCGGGCGGCGGCATGTTTGGAGCCTGGCAGGCGGGGGCATGGCGTTCGCTCACCGCGCGTTTCAAACCCGACCTGGTGGTGGGGGCCTCGGTCGGTTCGCTCAACGGCTACGCCATCGCCGCAGGTTGGAGCGCCCCCGATCTGTGCGATTGGTGGCTGCGGCCGGGCGTCGCGAGTTTCCAGAACCTGCCGAAAGTCGTTCATGGACTGATAGACGCCCGGCCCCTGGAACTCGAGTACGCCGTGGTGCTGGTGGACATGCTCCGCATGAAACCGTGGACGGTCAGCGGACCGCGCATCCGTGCCGAGCATCTTCTGGCCTCCTGTGCCGTGCCGTTGGCGTCTTTACCGCAGCGCATCGATGGCCGCTGGTATATCGACGGTGGGCTTTTGAACCCTGTGCCGGTGTGGGCGGCCATCGAACTCGGAGCCACTCGCATCGTAGCGCTGAACGCGCTGCCGGAAATACCCTCCGTGTTGCTCCGGCCTTTTGTGAAAGGATTCCGCGCTGTCTTCGGCCACCATCCTCCCTTGCCTCCCACAGTTGAACTGCATACTTTGACGCCGCGGCATTCCCTTGGCTCGCTGCACGACGCTTTGCATTGGAAGCATGAGAACATCGCGCGCTGGATCGAGCAGGGCGCCACCGATGCTGAGGATTTTGATTAATGCGGCGCTGTATCATCACACCATGAAGTACATCCTGATGCTGCTGGCAGCGCCTCTATGGGCTCAAATTAGTCTGGATCAATTGGAACTGCACCAAGTCGCGGGAGCCAAAGTCGAATACCAGGGAAAGCAGGCCCTCCGCTTGGTGGCTAGCCCGAACGCCGCCAACGGAGAATCTTATGCCGTTCTCAAGGGGGAACGATTTCACAACGGCGCCATCGAGGCATCTGTCGCCGGAAAGCCAGGAGCCAACGCCGCTCCGGATGCCCGCGGCTTCATTGGAATCGCATTCCGGCTGCAGGGCAATCGCTACGAATACATCTATCTGCGTCCCACTAATGGACGCGCCGACGATCAGGTCCGCCGCAATCATTCGGTGCAGTACGGAGCGCACCCGGACTATGACTTCGACCGCCTGCGCCGCGAATCTCCTGAGAAATACGAATCGTATGTCGACCTGCAACCGGGCGTCTGGACCCGGTACAAAATTGTGATCGATGGGACCAAAGCGCGCCTCTACGTCAATGGGGCCGAGCAGCCGTGCCTGATCGTCAACGATATGAAGTTGGGGGATTCGCAAGGCGGGATCGCGCTGTGGGTCGGGCCGGGCACCGAAGGATACTTCGCAGATCTCAGAATCACCGAGTGAGCGGATGTATACTGCCTTCATGACCAACAGGCGCAAACAATCTTTCCCACTGCGTTCCCTCGTAGGAACGCCCTTCGCGGCCGCGATTATGGCACTCGCATTCGGCGCGGCAGCCCAAGCCCAGGAGCCAAAGCCACCGGACCCTTCCGACATTGCCGAGGGGCTGAGACTTTTCGAGCAAAAGGCCAACTGCCAGGCGTGTCATGGCTGGTCGGGCGACGGCCACAAGTCCGACAGCCAGATGCCCGACGCCCCGAACTTGCGTGAGACTAAGCTCAACCGCGCCGGACTGGTCATCACGATCAAGTGCGGGCGGCTCAACACGCAGATGCCGGCCTTCGACAAATTTGCTTACAGCGACGGGCGATGCTACGGCAAGAAGCAGGCCGACCTGAAGCTGTATCCGAACCGCATGCCCGATCCCCCCGCGACCCTGCAGCAGCGCGAGGTCGACCTGATTGCCGACTTTATGATGGCGAAGGTCGTCGGTAAAGGTCCCATGAATCGCGCCAAATGTGTTGAATTCTGGGGCACCGAAACCGACGTCTGTAAAGCGTTGCCTAACTAACGTCTAGCCAAAATTAATTCAGCGCAAAGACGAACAGGTAGCTGGAATCCTGGAAGTTGTCGTATTTTACGGGATGCAGATGCCGGCCGCTGGCTTGGACCGCAAGATACTGTTTGGTCCCGATCGAGTATGTCACCGGCGCGCCCTTTAGCGCGGTGCCCACGTTGAAGCGCCACAATTCCTCCAGCGTTTCGTCGTTGTATGCTACCACCCAGCCGTCCTGCAAGGCCGTGAACACCAAGCCGCCTGCGGTTACCGTGGCGCCGGATCGAATCTCGATGTCCGTGAGCGCCTTCGCGAGCACCTTGTGATTGACCGTATCGAAGGCTGTGATCGAGCCATAGTAGAGGTCGCTGTTAATGGTGTGCTTTTCGCTGTTCTTGCGGTCGATGCCACCGTTCTCCGACAGGAACTTCGTGGTGACGCCGTTTTGTGAAAAGCAACCTTCGACGCCTACGCCATACGCGATGTGCTTGACCGGATTGTAGGCGGTCGGCTGATGGGCGACGCCGCCGTGCCAGGTCGGGCAGGCTTTCTTCTCAGGGTCGCCACGGAGCGCGCGCGCCACCGGATTGTAGACTTGAACATCCACCTTGGGATTGTAATCCGCCGGTTTCCCGGTTTCCGGATCCAGCCCCTTGGTCCAGTTCAAGTCATTGACGTACTGCGCGCCCTTGATGAATTTTCCATTGGTGCGATCCAGAGAGTAGAAGAAGCCGTTGCGTCCGAAATGGCTGACCACCTTGCGCGGCTGGCCGTTAATGACGGTGTCGTAAAGCATGTGGACGCCGACCTCGTCGTAATCCCACGAATCGTTGGGCGTGTACTGGAAATGCCACGCCAGTTTGCCGGTATCAATATTGAGAGCAACTGCCGAATCGGTATAGAGGTTGTCGCCCGGACGCGATTGTGGATCGTACTGCGGGACCGGGTTACCCGTGCCCCAAATAGTGAGCTTAGTCGCGGGATCGTAGGATCCAGTCTGCCAGATGCCGCCACCGCCGGTCTTCCACGCGTTGTTCTTGTCCTTCCACGTCTCGCTCCCAGGTTCGCCGGGCTTGGGGATCACGTACCAGCGCCAAAGCTCCTTACCGGTTCGCGCTTCGAGCGCCGCAACCCAGCCCCGAGTTCCTGCGTCGCCGGCCCCATTGGCAATCAAAACCTTGTCTTCCGCCGTCAGCGGCGCGGTATCGAAAAACTCCTTGTTGCCGAACTCGTTGGTGGTGGCCATCATCTTGTCCCAGACGATTTCGCCGGTATCGCGCTTGAGTCCAATCACCCGGCCGTCGGGAAGGTTGGCGATCACTAGGTCTTCCCACAACGCGACGCCGCGCGTGCGCGAGGTGTTGCCCTGGTGTTTCACGCCCGGATCGGTGACCCAGACGAACTGGCCACGGTTCGGATCGCGCGCGTCGATTTTGTAAATGGTTCCCCAGCCGTCAGATGTGTACATGAAACCGTTGTCAATGAGCGGATTCAGCTCGTTTTCCGGACCGTTCTGCCCGATGTCTTGCATGCCGCCAAGCGCCAGCGCCCACACCATCCGCAGGTTCTTGACGTTCTCCCGATTGATCTGAGAAAGCTTGGAGTAGCGGGTTGCTCCGTAATCGCCGTTCATCATCAGC
>Ga0207641_10005843_pt1 | contig 10442 bp, 13 predicted proteins | sample KBSSwiS62_FD_184306 | JGI IMG/M metagenome (GOLD analysis project Ga0207641, IMG submission 184306) | Switchgrass rhizosphere microbial communities from Kellogg Biological Station, Michigan, USA - KBS Switchgrass S6-2 (SPAdes) (version 2) | ecosystem: Host-associated > Plants > Roots >... | reverse complement strand
CGACTCCACCGCCGCCTGGTTGAGCACCGGAAGCGACCCCGGGAGGCCGAGACACACCGGGCACACCTGGGTGTTGGGTTCGGCGCCGAACTTGTTGGCGCAGCCGCAGAACATCTTGGTTTCGGTGGACAGTTCGACGTGCACCTCGAGGCCGAGCACCGGCTCGTAGCGTGCGACGACGTCGTCGTAGTCGACCAGTTCAGCAGCGGCGATCGTCATGGATTCGATCCTAGTGGCAGCGTGCTAGCCCAATTTGGGGTGCACACCGGGGATCAGGCCCGCCGCGCTCGACATCCGTTGCAGATACTGCAACACCGCCCGGCGCTCCTTCTCCGTCAGCGATGCGGTGATCTCGTCCTCCTGGGCGCTGCCCTGCGCATCGAGCTTCGGCAGCAACTCGCGGGCCTTGTCGGTCAACGTCACCGCGAACGCACGCCGGTCCGCGGGATGCGGCATCCGCTTGACCAGCCCGTCGTGTTCCAGCCTGTCGATGACGGTCACCATCACGTTGCGGTGGATGCCGAGCTGGGTCGACAGTTCACGCTGCGACCGCCCGTCGCCCTCGCTCAACGTCTTCAGCACCGCATATGCCCGCGGTTCAACGCCCAACGGCTCCAGTCGACGCACGAAATCCTCGGCGAGGTGCACGCCGAGCTGCGAAAGCAGGAACGGAATGCGCTGGTGGAGTCCGGCGATACCGGCTTGGCGGTCGGCCATGGGCCTGACATTAGCACTCTGGATGATAGTCACGTAGAGTGATAATCATGTCTAGGGATCACTTAGGAGAAACGATGAGCATTGTGGTTTTCGGGGCGAACGGCCAGACCGGCAGATTGCTGACCCGGCAGGCCCTCGACAAGGGGCATTCCGTCATCGCGGTCACGCGGCACCCGGATGACTTCCCGATCGCCGATCCGCACCTCACAGTCGCCCGCGCCGACGTGCGCGAGCCGTCGTCACTTCCCGACGTCGTGCGCGGCGCCGACGCAGTGGTGTCCACGCTGGGGGTGCCGTTCAGCACCCGTCCCATCGACACCTACTCGGTGGGCGTGCGCAACATCGTCGACGCCATGCGGTCGACGGGCGTCCGCAGGCTGGTACTGGTGAGTTCGACGGGCGCTTACCACTACCCGAATCGCATCGATACACCCATGTCGTTGCGGATCTTCGAACCGGTGATCACTCGCACCATCGGCAAGACCACGTATGACGATCAGCGTCGCATGGAGGACATCGTGCGGGCCAGTGGCCTGGATTGGACCGTGGTGCGGCCCTCGGGCCTGTTCGATCTGCCGGAGTCGACGAATTATGTTGCGGGCGAAGTTGATCCGGTCGGCGGGTTCACCGCCCGCATTGACCTGGCTGACTACATGATCGCGTTGGCCGGCGATCCAACCGCTGCAGGCAAGACCGTCGTCGTGTCAACCACCGAAAACACGCCGACGATCTGGCAGATGATCCGCCGCGAAGCGTTCAAGAGCGCCTCATGACGACCGCCTACGTCGCCGTCACCCTGGCCGCCATTGCCGCGAACGGCTTTTCGGGAATCGCGGCGCTGCTGCACTTTCAGCCGATCATGCCGGGCATGGCCAAGGCAGGCGTCCCCGTCTCGTGGCTGACCTTCCCGATCGGAACACTGAAAACGCTTGGGGCACTGGGCTTAGCGGCCGGACTGGTATTTCGGCCACTCGGCGTTTCCGCGGCGATCGGCCTGGTCCTGTTCTTCGTCTGCGCGCTCTACACACACGTTCGGGCCAGTGACTACGGTGCGCAGTTCGGGCTGGCGATCGGATTCCTCGCGCTCAACGTTGCCGCGCTCGCGGTGGCGTTGCCCGGGTGACTAGCGCGAAAGAACTCAGCCGAAGAATTCGGCGGCGTCGTCGTAGCGGCCCTGTGGCACCAGCTTCAGCTGCCGGGTCGCGTCGGCCAATGACACCCGGCCGATCTCCTGCCCACGCAACGACACCATCATTCCGTACTCGCCTGCGTGCGCGGCGTCGGCGGCGTTGACGCCAAAGCGAGTGGCCAGCACGCGGTCGTAAGCCGTTGGCGTGCCGCCACGTTGCACATGGCCGAGAACGGTCACGCGAACGTCTTTCTTGATCCGCTTCTCCACCTCGACAGCCAACTGCGCCGCAACGCCGGTGAACTTTTCGTGCCCGAATTCGTCAGTGCCGCCCTGCCGCAACTTCATCGTGCCCTCGGCGGGCTTGGCGCCCTCGGCGACCACGCAGATGAAGTGCGAATCACCGCGCACGAAGCGCTGTTTGACGAGCCGGCACACCTCTTCGACGTCGAAGGGCTGCTCGGGGATCAGGGTCATGTGCGCGCCGGACGCCAGGCCCGAGTTCAACGCGATCCAGCCGGCGTGGCGGCCCATCACCTCGACCACCATGACGCGCTGGTGCGACTCGGCGGTGCTGTGCAACCGGTCGATCGCCTCGGTCGCAACCTGCAGCGCGGTGTCGTGTCCGAATGTCACATCGGTGCAGTCGATGTCGTTGTCGATGGTCTTCGGCACCCCGACCACGGGCACGTTCTCCTCCGACAACCAGTGCGCCGCCGTCAGCGTGCCCTCGCCGCCGATCGGGATCAGTACGTCGATGCCGTTGTCTTCCAGCGTCTGTTTGATCTGCGGCAGACCGGCCCGCAACTTGTCGGGGTTGACGCGCGCGGTGCCGAGCATGGTGCCGCCCTTGGCCAGCAGGCGGTCGTTGCGATCGTCGTTCTTCAGCTGCACGCGGCGGTCTTCAAGCAGACCGCGCCATCCGTCCAGGAAGCCGACGACTGAGGATCCGTAGCGTACGTCGCACGTCCGCACCACCGCGCGGATGACCGCGTTCAGGCCAGGACAGTCGCCGCCTCCGGTGAGAACTCCGATGCGCATATCCCCCATCCTCCCCTGTCAGATCGCGGTTGGCAGCGGACCTCGGGCAGCTTCATACGCAGCGCCCACCCGGTAGAGCCGGTCGTCGGCCAGCGCGGGGGCCATGATCTGCAGACCGACCGGCAGGTTGTCATCCGGCGAAAGACCCGAGGGCACCGACATCCCGCAGTGCCCGGCCAGGTTCAGCGGCAGCGTGCATAGGTCGAACAGGTACATCGCCAGCGGGTCGTCGACCTTCTCCCCCAGCGGGAAGGCGGTGGTCGGGGTTGCGGGCGAGATCAGCACGTCGACGTGCTGGTAGGCCTCGTCAAGGTCGCGCGCGATCAGCGTGCGCACCTTCTGCGCCTGGTTGTAGTACGCGTCGTAGTAGCCCGCCGACAACGCGTACGCGCCAATCATGATGCGGCGCTTGACTTCTGGGCCAAACCCGGCAGCCCGGGTCAGGGCCATCACCTCTTCGGCGCTGTGCGTGCCGTCGTCGCCGACGCGCAGTCCGTAGCGCATCGCGTCGAATCGGGCCAGGTTCGACGACACCTCCGACGGCAGGATCAGGTAGTACGCGGGCAGCGAGTAGTCGAAGTGCGGGCAGTCCACCTCGCTGACCTCGGCGCCGAGTTTGGTCAACTGCTCGACCGCGGCGTTGAACGATGCGAGCACGCCAGGCTGATAACCGTCGCCGCGCAATTGCTTGACCACACCGACCCGCACGCCCTTGAGGTCACCGGACGCCCCAGCACGCGCGGCGGCGACCACGTCGGGCACCTCGGCCTCGACCGACGTCGAGTCCTTCGCGTCGTGCCCGGCGACCACCGCGTGCAGCAGCGCGGTGTCGAGCACCGTACGAGCACACGGCCCGCCCTGGTCCAGCGAGGACGCGCAGGCAATCAGCCCGTAGCGCGACACCGTGCCGTAGGTGGGCTTCACGCCGACGGTCGCCGTCAGCGCTGCGGGCTGACGGATCGACCCACCGGTGTCCGATCCGATGGCCAGCGGCGCCTGGAATGCCGCCAGCGCTGCGGCGCTGCCGCCGCCCGAACCGCCAGGCACCCTGTCGACGTTCCACGGGTTGCGGGTCGGACCGAACGCGGAGTTCTCGGTGGAACTGCCCATCGCGAACTCGTCCATGTTCGTCTTGCCGAGGATTGGGATGCCGGCCGCGCGCAATCGTGCCGTGACGGTGGCGTCGTACGGCGACGTCCAACCCTCGAGGATCTTCGACCCGCATGTCGTCGGCATATCGGTGGTCGTGAAGACATCCTTCAACGCCAGCGGCACACCAGCAAGCGGCGACGGCAGCGACTCGCCTGCCGCGACGGCTTTATCGACGGCAGCTGCCGAAGCCAGCGCCTGCTCCTGCGCCACATGCAGAAACGCGTGGTATTTCTCGTCGGTCTGGGCAATCTGATCAAGGCACGCACGCGTCGCCTCGACCGACGACACCTCTTTGGCCGCGATCTTGGCCGCGAGCTCGGCGGCCGACAGCCGCACTAGGTCGGTCATTCCGCTTCCCCCAGAATCCGCGGCACCGCGAACCGGCCCTCGGCCGACTTCGGCGCCTCGGCAAGCGCCTGCTCCTGGGTCAAGCAGGGCTCAACGACGTCGGAGCGGAAGACGTTGACGTCTTTCAGCGGGTTGTCGGTGGCTTCGACGCCGGTGACGTCGACGGCCTGGATCTGGCTGACGTGGCCGAGGATGGCGTCCAACTGGCCGGCGTAGCTGTCGAGCTCGTCATCGGTCAGCGCCAGGCGCGCGAGCCGCGCCAGGTGGGCAACCTCGTCTCGGGAGATCTGGGACACGACAGGCAAGCCTAGTCACCGCCGCGGCCGCACCTGCGAGCCATGTGGCCGGAATGCTGAGCCGCTGGTGCTGTGGAACAGTGTGCGCGTGCCTTCGTATCTGCTGCGGGTCCAGCTGGAGGATCGACCGGGCAGCCTCGGCTCACTGGCCGTGGCGCTCGGCTCGGTGGGCGCCGACATCCTGTCCCTCGACGTCGTCGAACGCGCATCCGGATACGCGATCGACGATCTGGTGGTCGAACTACCGGCCGGGGCGATGCCCGACATGCTGATCACCGCGGCCGAAAACCTCAACGGCGTCTACGTCGACGCCATCCGCCCGCACACCGGCCTGCTCGAGGCACACCGCGAGCTCGAGCTCATCGACCATGTGGCCGCCGCCGACGGCAAGCAAAAGAGGTTGCAGGTACTCGTCGACGAGGCGCCGCGGGTGCTGCGCGTCGGCTGGTGCACAGTGATCGAGCTGACCGAATCGGGGCCCAAGCGCGTCGTCGGCAGCCCCGGTGCTCCCGAAACGCAGGCTGCCGAAACACCGTGGCTGCCACTCGACCACGCCAAGGCGCTCGACGACGAGTGGGTGCCTCAGCTGTGGCGCGACATGGACACCACGCTGGCGGCCGCGCCGCTGGGCGATCACCGCACCGCGGTCGTGCTGGGACGCCCGGGTGGCCCGCAGTTCCGTCCGTCGGAGGTGGCCCGGCTCGGCTACCTGGCCGGGATCGTCGCGACGATTTTGCGCTGACTCGCCTCAGGCCCCTGCGGGCACCGGATAGCGGTCGTTGACGTCGGCATTGCTGTCCTTGCGCGCGCAGTGTGCGCAGCAGAAGATCCCGTCGGGCGTCTCGATGCCGTGCCCGAGAATCCGGCAGCCGCAGTGCAAACACTCCGGGGCCAGCTGCACCGCCGCGCATTCGACGCTGTCGAACGTCGCGGTGCGGCCGTCGTGGAAGGTCACGGTGAACGACTTGTCGTAGTGATTACCGCAGGTATCGCATATCGCCATACGACGCGGGTGCCCGGTCCCCGCGAGCATGAAACCCACAGGACAATCCCAGCAAACTGCTGTTACGGTTGCCCGAATCGTGCCTGGGGCATGCCGTGAGAAGGGGTCCGTGTGCAGACTGTGCTCCTAGTGGCCGCGATTGCGCTTTTCATCGCTGCAATTGTCGTGCTCGTCATCGGTTTGCGGAGACCTCGGACACCGAAATCACAGCCCGCGCGCCAGGATCCACTCAAATTCGGGCAGATGCCTCAGTTCGGTCCGCGCCAACTCGGGCCCGGCGCCATCGTCAGCTACGGCGGCATCGACTACGTCGTGCGCGGGTCGGTGACCTACCGCGAGGGCCCGTTCGTGTGGTGGGAACACCTGATCGAGGGCGGCACCGGCGAGCCGATCTGGTTTTCCGTCGAGGAAGACGAAGGTCGCCTCGAGTTGGCCATGTGGACCGCCCGCAAGGACCTGCAGTTGGAACCAGGCGGAGAGCACACCGTCGACGGCACCCGATTCCGGGAGTCCGAGCGCGGTCACGCCTCCTACACCAGCGAAGGCACCACCGGTCTACCCGCAGGCGGCGAGATGGACTTCGTCGACTACGCCAACGACGGAGAGACCGCGCTGCTCAGTTTCGAACGCTGGGCGCCGAACATGCCGTGGGAGGTGTCAATCGGCACACCGGTGAGCGAAGGGCAACTGACGGTGTACCCCGCTCCACCGCCTCCGCCGAACGCGTAGGGAATTCGGTGCCCCTCCACCAACTTTCGGTCCTTCCGGCCGACGTCGCGGGTGCCCGACTGGGTCTTGCATTGAACGCACCCCCGCCGGCACCGCTGGCCAGCCACCGGCTCACTCACCCCGACGCGGGCACGTTGGTGCTCGGAATCCTCGGCGCTTCCCATGTGATCAGCGTCGAGCATGCGACATCGCACTTCTCCGAGGAGATTTCGTGCACTGCTAACCAACGCGGCGAGACGCTGCCTGAGCATGCCGATGCGCCCGGCTACCACCTGACGTCGCACACCACCGACCTCACCGAAGCCGGCTTCCGCGCTCTCGCCGAATGGCTGCGCGAGCAATGCCATTCCGAATCCGGTTGGCTGGGCGGCACTTTCCCCGGTGACGACGCCGCGCTGACGGCGATCTCGGCAGCCCAAGCCGGACCCGGCTGGCGTTGGCAGACGTGGCACCTGTACCCCGCATCGTCGGGCGGCACCGTGGTACACACCGAAAGCCGGTGGCGACCATGAGGCGCATCCACTTCTTCGTGCTGTCGGGCGCTCTGACCGTCGCTGCAGCGGTCTGTCTGTACTTCGGCGTCACGCTGCTGCCCAACATCGGTTCGTACGTCGGCAGCAACTATCAGCGGTATGCCGGCAGCGGGGACACCACGCGCTATGCATGCTCAGGTAAACCTTCCGACGTCGCCGACGACCTCGCCGAGGCACAGGACCCCGAGGCGCAGGCCACCGACGGCAAGACCACCTACCTGCGCTACGACGACAACATTGTCGCGGTCGGCCCAGATGGTAGCCGCCCCTGCAGTATTCGCGTGGAAGGGCTCGGCGGCGGATACAACCACGGCTCGTACGTGTTCCTCGGCCCCGGCTTCTATCCGGGTTCACCCGCCAGCGGTTCCAGCGGCAGTCCCGGCGGACCCGACGGAACCAAGTGACGCGTCCGGACATCGACCCCAGGAGGTACCCATGACCACACTGACCCGCGCGGCCGTCCAGTTCGGCACCGTCGATGCAACCGTGCTCACACAGAGCGTGGTCAGTACAGTGCTGTACTTCCTGGTCGGAATCGTGGTGCTGGTGGCCGGTTTCGTGATGGTGGACGTTCTCACGCCGGGCAAGCTGCGGCGGCAGGTGTTCGTCGACCGCCGCCCCAACGCGGTCGTCATCACCTCGGCGATGGACCTGTCGCTGGCACTGGTCATCATCGCCGCCATCAGGGCCAGTGCCGACCAATTGGGACAGGGCCTGCTCGACACCCTCGTATACGGGCTCGTCGGCGTCGCGCTGCAAGGACTGGCACTGGTCATCCTCGAAGCGGTGGTACCCGGTCGATTCCGCGGCTTCATCGAAGCCGAGGAATTCCATCCCGCCTCGGTCGCGGCGGCGGTGGTCCTGCTCGCCGTCGGAGGGATCAACGCAGTCGCGCTGTCATGACCGCAACAGACAACGCGCTCGAGGCGCCTGCGCAGAAGTCGACAATGCGTTGGCGCGCACTGCTATTGGCTGCCGTCTCGGCGTGCGCGGCGTGCGGCATCGTCTACGAACTCGCGTTGCTCACTCTGGCGACCAGCCTGGACGGCGGCGGCATCGTCGCGACATCGCTGATCGTCGCGGGATACGTCGCGGCACTCGGGGCCGGCGGCCTGTTCGTCAAGCCGTTGCTGAAGCGCGCGGCCATCACCTTCATCGCTGTCGAGACGCTGCTCGGCATCGTCGGCGGATTGTCGGCGGCGGTGTTGTACATGACGTTCGCGTACATCGGCGGGTCGACGGTGGTGCTCGCGGTGGGCACGGCACTGATCGGCGGACTGGTCGGCGCCGAGGTGCCGCTGTTGATGACGCTGCTGCAACGCGGCCGCACCGCGGGCGACATCGACACCGGACGGGTGCTGGCCAACCTCAACGCCGCAGACTATCTCGGTGCTCTAGTCGGCGGGCTCGCATGGCCTTTCGCGGTACTGCCGCAACTGGGCATGATCCGCGGCGCTGCCGCAACGGGAATGATCAACCTCGCAGCGGCGGCGGTCGTCGCGTTGTTCCTGCTGCGCCGCGTGGTCAGTGGCCGCGAACTGGCGACGGCGGTGACTGCGCTGGCACTGGCCTTCGCGCTGCTGGTGGCGCTGATCCTCGGCGCCGGGCACCTCGAGGCCACCAGCAGGCAGCGGCTGTATGCCGACCCGATCGTGGCCTACGAACACTCCGCGTACCAGGACATCGTGGTGACCCGCCGCGGCGACGACATGCGGCTGTATCTCGATGGCGGACTTCAGTTTTCGACGCGTGACGAGTATCGCTACACCGAGAGTCTGGTGTACCCGGTGCTTGGCGACGGAGCGCGCTCGGTGCTGGTGATCGGGGGCGGCGACGGCCTGGCTGACCGCGAGTTGCTGCGGCAGCCGGGCGTCGACAAGATCGTCCACGTCGAGCTCGACCCGGCCGTCATCGAACTGGCGCGGACCACCATGCGCACCGCGAACGCGGGCGCACTGGACAACCCGCGCATTCATGTGGTGATCGCCGATGCGATGACGTGGCTGCGCGAGCCGCACCCGGATGTGGTGCCAGCCGCCGCCTTCGATGCGGTGATCGTCGATCTGCCGGACGCCGACAATCCGATTCTGGGCCGACTGTATTCGCAAGAGTTCTACACGCTCGTCACGCGTGCGCTCGCGCCGAACGGTCTGGTTGTCGTGCAATCCGGCAGCCCCTACTCGACGCCGACAGCGTTCTGGCGCACGGTGTCGACCATCAGGGCCGCAGGTTTCGCAGTCACTCCCTACCACGTCGACGTTCCGACGTTTGGCGACTGGGGATTCACGCTGGGCCGCCGCGGCGCGTCTGCGCCGGCACCGAAGGTGCCCAAAGACGCACCGCCGCTGCGCTTTCTGAGTCAATCGGTGCTCGACGCCGCGACGGTGTTCGCCGGGGATGTTGCTCCTCAGGTGTTGGAGCCGTCGACGCTGGAGAATCCGCGCATCATGAACGACATGCGCACCGGCTACCGCTGAGCCCAATTTCAGACGCCGTCGGGCCCGCTCTCCAACAGCCTGCGGAAGCCGTCTTCGTCGAGGATCGGCACCCCGAGTTCGACGGCCTTGTCGTACTTCGACCCCGGTGAATCACCTGCCACCACATAGGCGGTCTTCTTCGACACCGAGCTGGCGGCCTTGCCGCCGCGGGCGACGATGGCTTCCTTCGCGTCGTCGCGGGAGAACGCAGGAAGCGATCCGGTGACGACGATCGACAGGCCCTCCAGTGTGCGCTCAACGCTGCTGTCGCGTTCGTCGGCCATCCGAACCCCGGCGGCGCGCCACTTGTCGATGATCGCGCGATGCCAGTCGACGGTGAACCATTCGACGACGGCAGCGGCGATGGTGGGGCCGACACCCTCGACGACCGACAACTCCTCTTCCGACGCCGCCATGATCGCGTCGAGGCTGCCGTACTCGTTGGCCAGCGCGCGCGCAGCCGTCGGCCCGACGTGCCTGATCGACAACGCCACGAGCACTCGCCACAGCGGTTTCGACTTGGCTTCATGCAGATTCACCAGCAGCCGCTTGCCGTTTGCCGAGAGTTCACCGCTCTTCGTCTTGAACAGCTCGGTCCGCAACAGGTCGCCGCTACCGAGGGTGAACAGGTCGCCCTCATCGGTGATGACGCCGGCTTGCAGCAGCGCCACGGCCGCCTCGTAACCGAGGCCCTCGATGTCGAACGCTCCGCGGCCTGCGACGTGAAACACCCGCTCCCGCAACTGCGCGGGGCACGAGCGGGTGTTCGGACAGCGGATGTCGGCGTCGCCCTCCTTGGCCGGCGCCAGCGTGGTACCGCACTCGGGACATGTTGTGGGCATGACGAATTCGCGTTCGGTGCCGTCGCGCAGATCGACGACCGGGCCGAGGACCTCGGGGATCACGTCGCCGGCCTTGCGGATGACTACGGTGTCGCCGATCAGCACACCCTTGCGCTTGACCTCCGACGCGTTGTGCAGAGTGGCTTGGCTGACCGTCGAACCGGCCACCTTGACG
>Ga0207641_10005838_pt1 | contig 10449 bp, 9 predicted proteins | sample KBSSwiS62_FD_184306 | JGI IMG/M metagenome (GOLD analysis project Ga0207641, IMG submission 184306) | Switchgrass rhizosphere microbial communities from Kellogg Biological Station, Michigan, USA - KBS Switchgrass S6-2 (SPAdes) (version 2) | ecosystem: Host-associated > Plants > Roots >... | reverse complement strand
TTGGATCAAAGCGATGCAGAATAAAGATGCGAAGGCACTAGACAAAATTTTGGCAAAAAATTGGCATGGCCAGGGATCGATGGGTGAAGCTGACAGAGACAAACTAATGCAAGACGTCACCGCCAGTAGCCTCACCGAGATTAAGATGGGTAAAATGGACGTCGTAATTCTAGGAGACGGTAAAGTCGCAGTCTGCACAGGAAGCGACGATGAAAAGAGTACGTACAACGGCAAGGACACAAGCGGCCACTGGCTGTGGATGGACGTATTTGAGAAACAAGACGGCATGTGGAAGGCTGTGCGTTCACAAAACACCTGGATCAAATGACCCGTTTTCGGTCATTGTGAGCATCACGAGGGCAATCCGGGTATTTGCTCAAATTTGTAGGGGACGGTGTTCCGGCACCGTTCGCGTTTTGCATCGCATCCGGCATGATGCACAGCGCTAGGGATGGGTACTTCGTTTCGCATCCATCGACTTCGAACCAAGGCCGGCGAGACACAGGAATAACAAGGTCATGATTAGCGCATAATCCGCGCGAATCTCATGCAGCACCGCCCATCACAGGTCATCGGAACTTGGAGAGGTCAAAAGCTTGAGGCAGAGTCGACTGGCAGGTCGCACCAGATGCCTAGGTTTGAGAGGTCGTACCGACACTTAATCCCCGTTTCCGAACCATAATGGTGGCGAAATTCTGGTGCGCCGCCATCGTGGCAATCTTTGATTAATCCAAATACTCTGGCTGCTACCTTTCCACTAATTCGCACCTTATCAGGCAGGATTTCAAATTCATCAAAGTTGTGGATGAGGCAAATGTTGGTGCCTTTTGCGTACCAGCAATCCAGTACGGGTCCAAAGTCGCAGACATAGAGCGTTTTGGCGGCAGGCCCAGTGAATTTAAGAGTCGTTGCGTGTGCGACGATAGAAGAAGTAGGCAGAATTAAAGCGAGCAATATCCGAAATTGGTTCATCGACACCCTTAGGCCGTCATGTTTTTGTGGCGACCGTGGGAAAAACCCACGGGGTGCGCCAAACCATCTCGTAATTAAGCTTTTTCCGCTCTCTTACGATCGTTTTCTTTCAAAAAGATCTTTCTGAAACGGAACGTGTTGGGTGTTATTTCAACAAGTTCGTCCTCTTCAATGTAATCAATCGCTTGCTCAAGTGTCATTTTTCGCGGCGGCGTGAGGATAATATTCTCGTCCTTACCTGCAGCTCGGATGTTCGTGAGTTGCTTTTCGCGCGTGATGTTTATGATCAAGTCATTGTCACGGCTGTGTTCACCGACGATCATGCCTTCGTATGCATCATCATTCGGGCTCACAAAGAGTGTTCCACGTTCTTGCAAGTTGAAGATTGCATAAGGCGTGCACCGACCTGCGTTAATCGAGACCATGGCGCCATTCTTTCGTTTCGGAATTTCCCCTTTATAGGGAACCATCTTCTCAAAAATGCTCGTCAAAATTCCTTCACCACGCGTCATTGTCATGAAGTCGTGTCTGAAGCCCATGAGGCCTCGAGTCGGAATTAAGAACTCAACCTTGGTGATCTTATGCTCGTTCGTGTCAAACGTCTGCATTTCGCCTTTACGCTTTGACAACGCTTCGATTACCGCACCAGAAGTTTCTTCTGGAATCTCAACGTAAACGCGTTCAAGCGATTCATGAATAACACCGTCGATTTCTCTCGTGATAACCTTCGGTTTCGAAATACAAAACTCAAAACTCTCACGGCGCATGGCTTCAATCAACACTGCGAGATGAAGCTCTCCACGGCCCGACACTTTGAGTGCATCTTGAACGCCAGGGATCTCTTCAATCTTAAGCGTGATGTTCGCGCGCTTCTCTTTCATGAGGCGGTCGCGAAGCTTGTTCATTGTGATGTGCTTGCCATCTTTGCCAGCGAGTGGCCCGTTGTTCACCATCATGTTGATGCTAATCGTCGGCTCTTCAATGCGAAGCAACGGAAGCACTTCAACATGCTCTGGGTCGCAGATGGTTTCACCCACTAAGACGTCAGGAATACCGAAAACGATAGCAATATCGCCTGCGAAAGCTTCGTCGATCTCGACTTGTGCAATGCCCGCATAGCCTCGAATCTTCGTAGCACGAACCTGACGTTGCACACCATTCACATCGGTGTGCATAACAAGGTCACCTTTCTTAACGGTACCCTGAAGAATTCGACCGCAAGCTCCTCTGCCCAAATAATCATCGTAAGGAGCTGTTGATACCTGCATGAGGAATGGCTTATCGAGAAGGCCCACAGGAGCAGGAACTTCGTCGACGATCATCTGCAGAAGCGGATCCATGTTCTTGCGTTCATCATGGATATCTTTGCAGGCGTAGCCGTTAATGCCGGAAGCATAAATATAAGGGAAATTGAGCTGGTGATCGTTGGCGCTGAGTTCGACAAATAGGTCGAAGGTCTCAGAAAGAACACGGTCTGCATCAGCGTATGGTCGGTCGATCTTGTTGATGATGACCACCGGTCTGAGCCCTCTCTTGAGCGCTTGACTCAAGACGTAACGCGTCTGAGGCATTGGGCCTTCGCGAGCGTCGACAAGAAGTAGAACGGAGTTCACCATGTCTAGCACGCGCTCGACTTCACCGGAGAAGTCAGCATGTCCAGGCGTATCAATAACATTGATAATATGGTCGCCAAATTGCAGGGCGCAATGCTTGGCGAAAATCGTGATGCCGCGTTCTCGTTCCTGGTCATACGAATCCATCACGCGTTCAGGTACGTGTTGGTGGGATTTGAACGAATGACATTGCTTGAGCAAAGCATCGAGCAATGTGGTTTTCCCGTGGTCAATGTGTGCGATAATCGCCACATTGCGAATTAAACTTGGTTTACGTTGCATGTGATTTTTTCCAGATAAATAAAGTCTTTACGGCATTTTTTGCACTGCGGCAATAGGACTTGTGCAGAGTTTTTGCTAAGACACAGCTATTTATACTATAATAAATAAATACTTACTAATTAATAAATACTATGAAATTAAAGGACTTAACAATCGCTGAGCATGCACGGATTCGGGTGAATCGAATGAGTTCACTGCTCGGTGTTATGTTGTTTTCGGACGCCTTGGCTATTACCTTGACTGTCTTGCTCATCAAGTATGCCAAGCAAGATGTCATGATGGCGGCTATTACATTACTTGTGTTTGCGGTGGCCACCGGAATTGCGCTTTCGTTTCTCGCGAATCGTTACATGGACAGCGTTAACTACCGTTTTGCGTTTATAGAAGAGGCGCAAATGGATGCCATCGCAAGGGTAGCTAAGAAGTTTTATTTTCCCTTCATGATCTGTTTCGCGGCGAACATTATTTTAGCGACGCTCGGCAGCGTTGTTCTTGTTTTGTTGGCATGGCCCTAGGCCACGTCGCGTGAAATGCACTCGCAATGACGGCATATTGCCACGCTGCCTCGCGATCACGAAGCCCATCACCACAAAGGGGTTGCACATTTGTTTAGGGCTGTTAGAGCTTTTGCAAATGTCACAAGGAGACAATGACAGATGAAATTATTCAAAATCGCAATGTTTGCAATTTCAATGAGTGCTTTTTCCTTGGCTCAAATCGCATTTGCGGATGACCAGCTCCAAACCATAGCTGACGACACCTCACATGCTTATCCGACCGCTCTCAACAAGCGTCCATTTACCCTTCCACAAGGCTCCGTCGAAGCAAGTGGCGACATGAAGTTCCAAAACTTCGCTGCTGAAACTGTTGGCGCCGTAGCCCCAGACATCGCTTCGCTGAATTCGCTCGGTGTCAAAGTGGGTGTGACAGACGATTTGACCTTTGGTTTGAGCTGGGGTGGATTCCAAATTCCGAAAATGAACCCAGCGAAATCGATTAATACCGGCATCGGTTATTTCGTCGGCGCAAATAAGTATTTCGCGACGATGGTGAGCCTCGATGTGCCATTTCACTTCGAAGCCGACGTTGTACACAATGTGAGTTTTGCAGCTCCAACCGTGTTCGGGATCGTCAAAGACGTTTCAGTCCTGGCATTTTACGACGGTTTGGTTGATTTCCATTTCGCAAACAAGAGCTACTCAGCTTCGTTCAATTTACCCGTCAAGCTTGGCTACCAAGCAACCGATCGCTTAGCGCTCGACGTTTCAACGACGCTTGCAACTTTCCACGTAGGTGGCGCAAAAGACCACAGCTACATTTGGCAAGCAGCGCCAGTCAATGTTGGAGCTCTTTATGCTATCACCAACGCGTTTGACGTTGTCGGGCGAGTTGGGTTTAGCGATGTCGCTAAGCCGAAAGATAGTTTTGCGTTCACGCTTGGCCTCAACTATCGAATTGGCATTTTGGATGCATAGTTGATTGACGAAGAGACCCTAGCTGAATAACTATTGAAGTTATGAAGCAGGGCTCTGATGTGCCTGTCATTGCCATCACAACCGCAGCGATAGCGGAGTACGATGGCAATGGGCACTGTAAATACGTTTCTCGTGTTAACAATCGGTATGTGTCGCTCGCCACGGACTTTGGCGCGATACCTGTGTTGCTGTTTGCTGAAGGCAAGCCGCAAGCTGCTAAGGATATTTTACACCGAGTTGATGGACTCATTATCATCGGCGGGCAAGATCTTGACCCCCGAACCTACGGCGAAGAATCACGCGTGCGCTATGATCCAGTGCTGAAAGGCGCGGGGTCGGCGTTTCATCGACCGATGGATTTAGCGCCTAATCGCAAACGAGACGACTTCGAAATCGCGCTCTATAACGCTGCGATGGATATGGGTGTTCCTGTTCTCGGGATCTGCCGAGGAATGCAGCTCATTAACGTTGCTGAAGGCGGAACTCTAGTGCAAGAAATGGAGCAACACTCCATTGATCATAGCGCTGGTCATGATGGTTTTGTTCATCATCACCCTGTGGAGTTTGCAGAAGACAGCTTCATCAAGAAAGCGCTCGGCACTTCTTACTACTTTACATCGTCTATTCACCATCAAGCTGTTGGCCGTGTTGGCAATCGTCTGCACAAGAGTGGCTGGGCTCCCGATCAAAACGTTGAAGTTATTGAACGTATTGATGCAAATCACTTTTCGATGGGCATACTAGGCCACATTGAACAGACAAGACGAAACCTTCCACTTTACGATAAGCTCCTTGAAGCCTTCATTGCTCGCTGCTCTCAATCTTGTAATCTCGAATAAAGGTGCTAGACGTCGGGCATGACTGAAACACGTCGTCAACGTTATTCTGTCTTAGTGCGTGTCACACACTGGATCACATTATTGGCGTTTGTGGCGCTGCTCGTATCGGGAGTGGAGATCGTTATCTCGCACCCCCGCTTTTATTGGGGCGAGGTTGGCAATGTAAATACGCCTTCGCTGTTTGACCTCCCCATCCCTTCTTCTCGAAGGATGGTCGAGACTGGCTACGATTTTAAACTCGAAGATCAAAATGGCTGGAGTCGCTCCCTTCACTTTCAATCTGCCTGGCTACTGGTTTTAGCGGGATTTCTTTATGTGGGAACAGGAATTGTAAACGGACATTTTCGACGCAACTTACTACCGAGCAGAACAGACTTATCACGAAAGAGCCTATGGAGTTCCATTAAGCAACATGTGCGATTTGCGAAACCAACAGAAGAAGCTTCTTATAATGTGCTGCAGCGACTAACATACCTAGGCGTAATCTTTGTCTTGTTTCCGATGGTCATTTGGACGGGCCTTGCCATGTCGCCGGCCTTCGTGTCGGCGTTCCCAGCGACAGTTGAGATTCTTGGCGGACAACAATCTGCACGAACGTTGCATTTTCTCTTTGTCATTGCACTCGTGCTTTTTCTCCTCGTTCATGTTTGTATGATTATCCGCGCTGGATTCTTAAAGCGAATGCGCGCCATGATCATGGGTGGTGTCAATGAATAACCTTTCAAGACGTCGATTCATCACCACTGGCCTTGCTGCTGCGGCTGGAGTTTCTGGCTTAGGTGCTTTAGCAGCCATCGCTCATCGCTACAGACTTGTTCCACCAGACTCTGCTGGAATCTACGGTGCAGGAGCAACACTCACCTACGCATCGCTAAAGCTTTTGACGCGCCATTCAATGGCTCGCGAATTCTCGAAGAGCCAAATCTGTGCAAAGCCCTTTGCTAACTACGTTGACCCTCCCAAAGAAGATTACAAGAGCTTAGAAGCGGGAGGTTTTATCGACTGGCGCCTCATTGTCGATGGTTTGGTTGATCGTCCTGCATCATTTTCCATAGAGGACCTCAAGCGCTTTCCAAAGCAAAGCAATATTACCATGCTTCAATGTGAAGAAGGCTGGTCGTACATCGCTGAATGGGCTGGCGCATCGCTTTCGCATGTATTGAAAGAGGTTGGCGCAGCGCCGAATGCGACTTTTGTTGTTTACAGATCCATACAGCCCGATTGGTGGGACAGCATCGACATGTCTGACGCGGTCCATCCACAGACTCTACTTGCCTATGAAATGAATGGTACCGACCTCACTTATGGGTTCGGCGCACCGTTGCGCATGCGCGTGCCTCGGCAGCTTGGCTACAAGAGCGTCAAGTATATCAACCGCCTAACGGTCACGGATGACATCAAGAAGTTTGGAAAAGGCCTCGGGTCATCCGGGACAGGCGACGGTTACAGCTGGTTTGCTGGGGTCTAATGAAACTAAGTTAAAGACGTCCGTACACCACGCACTTAAGTAGGATCGCTGCTCTCAAGGGCAGCAGCGGTCGCAACATCGTCAAGTGGCTGCGGCCATACACCCAGTGCAAGAATAAGGCAGGTGAGCACCAGAATCGTCAGTTCCGAGAACGACGGTCTGGTTCTTGCTCTTGGCAGCATCGACAAATTCGAACGCGTTGCCATCGCTAAGATGATTTTGAAGTACGCGTAAAATCCAATTGCGCTTGAGACAATAAGCGAGATGGCAAGCGACCATTGCGCTGCATATGCTGCTGACGTGAGTAAGAAGAACTTGCTGAGAAAGCCCACTGTTAACGGCAAACCGGTGAAAGAAAGAAGCGCGACTGTAAGCGCGATGGCGAGGCGCGGCTGGCTGAAATAGAGCGCGTCTAAAGAACGGATGCTTTCTTTCTCAATGTCGAAATGAGAGGTGAGTGTGATGACAAAAAGCGCACACAAGACCGCAACAAAATAGGCACAGACATAGAAAAGAACAGCGTGCGAGTCGCTGGTCAAAATAGCGATAAAAATATAACCAACCTGGGCAATCGACGAATACGCCAGCAGGCGTTTCAGATTATTTTGCTTCAATGCAAGTATGTTCCCCAAAAACATCGAAAGCACGCTAAGCGCAGCGATAATAGAAACTACGTCGGCAATGCCATCCATCCCAACGAGCGACAAGAATCGCACCAAGAAAAACAAAACAGCACCCTTTGAAACCGTCGCCAGAAAAGCAGTCACTGGAAGCGGAGCGCCTTCATAGACATCAGGGAGCCACATATGAAACGGAACCAATCCAACCTTGAAGGCGATGCCCACAAAGAACAGGGCGTAGCCGATGAAGCCGAGTGTATCGAGAGTTTTTTCCGCCAAGACTTCAAACTGGAGTGAGCCGGTCTGGGCATAGATCAGAGCTGCACCAAACAGCAAGATGGCAACCGAAAAGCCTGCCAACAAAATGTATTTAAGACCCGCCTCTAAAGCGCGACGCTGACGAATCTCATAAGCTATCATCGCATAAACAGGGATCGAGAGAAGCTCAAGCGAAATGAAGAAGCTCAAGAAATGCGTGCTCATGACCAACGCCATCGCACCCACAAGACTGATGAGCAGCAAAATCGCATACGCGTGCCCGCGGTCTTTGGTGACGCTCGACCATTCTCGCGAAATAACGAGAACAACTAGGGTTGCAGCGAGCAAGGCCCCTTGCGTTACTTTGGAGAAGGTATCGCCAACAAAAAAGGCAAAAAACTCAGACGTCTCTCTTTCATAGCGCAGCAGAGATATGACTACGAGCACGAGCGCCGCAAAAACCCCGATTGCGGCTAAATGTAACGGGTACGAAAAGCGCGGATATGCAACGACAACCAGCATAACCAGAAGAACTGAAATAAAAACAGCAAGAATAGGGAGTGCAGAAAAGAAGTCTGTCATAAGAATTGCCTATCCGCCCCATGAACGGGAAACAGTATCGATGAGAAGTGAGGGGTAGAACCCGATGAAGACTACAATGGCGATCAGGATTGAGAAAACGAGAATACTGCCTCGCGACAAATCCGACGGTTGGTGAACACCGGACTGTTCGCCGAAAAAGATCCTGTGCATAAAACGGAGCATATAGAGCGCAGAGAGAACGATTCCGATCGTTGCAACAACTGCAATGCGCCAGTCTGTTTGAAACAGCCCTAGCAAGACATAGTACTCCCCAACGAAGTTTCCTAGACCCGGCAACCCCACGGAAGCCATCACAAACATAAGCGCAAAGACGCCAGCGTTTGGCATCGACGCAAAAAGGCCAGAAAAGCGACCCAGCTCTCGTGAGTGTGTAGATGCGTAAACATGATTGCAGATGAGAAGAAGTGCACCGGTCCCTATCGCTTGCGTCACTAACAACACCGCAACGCCGGTAAACGCAATAGAACTCTGAGTGAAAATACCGGCAAGAATGAGACCTACGTGCGCGATTGTGGAGTATGCGAGAATCTTCTTGATGTCTTTTTGCGAGTAGGCAGCAAGCGAGCCGTAGATGAGCCCAATCATCCCCAAAATCATGAGATAGGGAGCGATTTCTGATGTTACATCTGGAAAGAGTGGAACATAAAACCGCATCAAGCCGTAAGCACCAGTCTTAATCAAAATACCGGTCATTAATGCACTCACCGGTGTATTGGTGAAGACAGACGGCATCCAAATGTGAAAGGGCAGGGCGGGCAACTTGACCAAAAACGCCAAAAGAAAACCAAGACTGACAACAAGATCAACGTCTGATCGTTGCCTTGCAAGAAGGTCAACATAGTCAAAGGTGGTGCCGCCACTTAATACGTAGAGCGCGACAATCGAGATAAGCAAAATCAAACCACTCGACTGCGTCAGAATAAGAAAGCGAGTTGCTGCTTTTTGTCTTTGCTCCTCTCCGAACAACAAGAGGAGAAAATAGAGAGGTACAAGCATGACCTCCCAAAAGAGAAAGAAGAGCAGAAGGTCAAACGCCATAAAGACGCCGATGATGCCACTCAGCGTTGTGAGCAGCAGAAAAAGAAACAGGCCTTCGCGACGTTTATGGCTTTCGGCTGAATAGCAAACCGCAAGCAGTGTGAGGACATTAGCCAAAAGCACCAAAACAAAAGAAAATCCATCTAGGCGAAGATGAATGCCTGCGCCCAAACTCGAAATCCAGGGTGCTGTCGCGTCTAAACCATAAGCGTAAAATGTGATGACGCAGTTAGCTGCAAGGGCGCATATTGCTACGGCGCGGCTCAGTTTTGAGTTTACGAGCATCGCGGCAAAAATACCGCCAATAAGGGGCAGCGCGAGGAGCGCGGCTAGAAGAATCATCGATACACCAGAAAAGCAACCATGATAACGACAGAGAAAACAATAATGCCTGCGTAATCCGACAAGCGGCCCGTGTGCGCGCGGCCTAAAATGTTCGCCGTACCAAGAAAAGCACTCGCGCCACGTTTAGCCACTTTGTCAACGTAATCACGTCGCAAAATTCTGCTGAGCAAAGAAATCGGAATGACGAAGACTGCCTCATAAAGGTCATCGAAGCCGAAGCCTTTCGTGAATACATTGTTGACGGGTAAGCTTCGTTTGAAGAACACTAACCCACCCCAAATCCCAACGAGTGAAACGAGGCTTGCAATAATCAAGGAAGAATTCTCGGAAAGAAAGGCTACTTCTTGGAACTGAGTGACGGGAAAAATCCCGTTGAACCATCTGCTAATCGCATCAATATGCAAGAAGCCTTCAGGCGTTTGTAAAAACCCAAGTGCGATCGAAAAGAAGGCAAGTACGCTCAAAGATACAGTCATCAAATAGCCCGGTTGATGATCGATTTTGGTCTTGGCTTCTCCAAAAAACGTAATTGAAATCGCACGAAAGGTGTAAAGACCGGTTATAAGAGCTCCGACGATTCCGCAGAGCCACGCAAAGAGGCCGCCGTCCACAGAGAACAACACACCGCTCAAAATAAACTCTTTACTGTAGAACCCTGACGTCACGAGCGGCAGCGCACAAAGGCAGAGCGCGCCGATCATAAAGCTGTAATAGGCGAGTGGTAACGTCTTTCTGAGCCCGCCGAGTCTAAACATATTGTACTCGTGGTGCGCACAATAGCCGATGACACCCGCTGAGAGAAACAAAAGCGCTTTGAAGAATGCATGCGTCAGCAAGTGAAACATGGCAGCCGAATAAGCACCGGCACCAAGCGCGAGAAACATGTATCCGATTTGACTGATCGTCGAGTAGGCAAGCACGCGTTTAAGGTCGGAT
>Ga0207641_10005835_pt1 | contig 10451 bp, 10 predicted proteins | sample KBSSwiS62_FD_184306 | JGI IMG/M metagenome (GOLD analysis project Ga0207641, IMG submission 184306) | Switchgrass rhizosphere microbial communities from Kellogg Biological Station, Michigan, USA - KBS Switchgrass S6-2 (SPAdes) (version 2) | ecosystem: Host-associated > Plants > Roots >... | reverse complement strand
CGAGATCGGCCACGACGCGACCGTCACCCCCAAACGTCGAATCGAGCCGCCCGTCGGGCAGGAATCGGGCGATGGCGATCAGATCCTTCTCGGTTCCCGGCCGGAACAGCGTCCCGCCCACCACGAGGCCCAGGCCCGCGGCGCCGAGGCCCGCGAGCACCGAGCCGACCGCGTTGCAGGCCGCGAGCAGCCGCGCTCCGCGGCGCCCCAGCTGGACCGTCTCCCACCCGAACGTCGAGTAGGTCGTCAGGGCGCCGCAGAAGCCCGTGCCGACCAGCGCCGTGATCCACGGGGTCGCGGCCGCCCCCGTGACCAGGCCCAGCACGAACGAGCCCACGACGTTGACCGTGAACGTCCCCCAGGGGAAGCCCGTGGCGTGCCGGGACTGGACGAGCCGGTCGGCCAGGTAGCGCGCGGGTGCCCCGACGACCGCGCCCGCCACCACCATCAGCGGGATCACCGGAGCAGCGCCCTCGCCAGCGCGCTGCCGGCCCACGCCGCGAGCACCGCCGCGACCAGGGTGCCGAGCAGGTAGAGCAGAGCCGGCCCGACGCGTCCGCTGAGCAGCAGGTGCTGGGCGTCCACGGCGTAGGTCGAGAACGTCGTGAAGCCGCCGAGCACGCCGGTGGCCAGGAACGGCCTGAGCAGCGGATGGGCCCTGCGCGTCGTCAGCACCTCGAGCAGTAGGCCGATCGCGAGACACCCCACGACGTTGATCAGGAACGTGCTCCACGGGCTCGCGACCCCGAGACCCACGGCCCAGCGCGTCACCGCCCCGACGGCCCCGCCGAGCGCGACGACCCCGACCGCCGGGCTCTGTCCCCGTAGCGGGGCGAGCATCGCCGGGGTGGGGGCGGCCACGGTGTCCGCACCGGTCGTCGGAAGGTCGCTCGCCACGCCGAAACCCTAGCCCGCCGTGGCGAAGCCCACTCCACCAGCGCAAGCACACTGCTTGCAAGAGTTAGCACCCGTGCGTACGGTCGAGGGTGTCCGGGGAGGAGGTGTGGGATGTCCGAGCAGAGCGACCGGATCGGCCAGGCCGTGAACCAGGTCGGTCACGTCGTCGAGAAGACCGTGGACGACATCGGCTCCTACATCCGTGCCCAGCGTGAGGCGGCGCAGGTCTCGCTGCGCCAGCTGGCCCGGACGGCCGGCGTCAGCAACCCGTACCTCAGCCAGATCGAGCGCGGGCTGCGTACACCGTCGGCCGAGATCCTGCAGCAGATCGCGAAGGGGCTGCGGATCTCCGCGGAGGCGCTCTACGTCAAGGCGGGGATCCTCGAGGAGCGGCCCCAGGGCGTCGTCACCGACGCGGTGCTGACCGACCCGCACCTCACCGAGCGGCAGAAGCAGGTCCTGCTCGACATCTACCAGTCCTTCCGGCGCGAGAACGAGCCGGGCGAATCGACAGAACAGGGAGAGTGATCACCATGGCCGTGTCGCTGCCGACCGCCGCGGACGTCCGCAAGGTCCGTGAGCAGGCCGCCAAGTCCGTCGCGGAGCAGGCCGGGGTCGTCAAGACGCCGGTGCTGGCCGTGCTGGGCGCCGGCGAGTACGCGTACTCCAGCCTCCTGGGCGCCTACAGCACCGCGAAGGGACGGGCGACCCACCGCGCCGAGGCCGCGCAGAAGTTCGCCAACGACCTGCCGGGCGAGCTCGAGACCCTGCGCGGCAAGCTGACCACCGAGGAGCTGCGCAAGCTCGTCGAGCAGCTGCGCACCCAGGCCGAGAAGTACTACGGGGACCTCGCGAAGCACGGCGAGTCCACCTGGACCACGATCCGCAAGCAGCCGCAGGTCAAGCAGGCCTTCACCTCCGTGGAGGACTTCACCGGCAAGCTGGACGCGCGGGTGGACGCCTTCGTGGACGACGCGCACGACGTCGCCGAGAAGGCCCTCGCCACGTTGACCCGGGAGACCCGCTCGGTGGGCGAGAGGATCGCCGTCCGTACGCAGCAGGCCGCGGACGAGGCCGCCGAGACCATCACCGAGGTCGCCTCGGAGGTCTCCGAGACCGTGACCGAGGCCGGGGCCGACGCGGCGAAGGCCGTCGACGAGGCCGGGGACGAGGCCGCCGCCACCACGCGGAGCACCACCCGTCGCGCCGCGAACCGCACCGCGCCCGCGAAGACCACGCCGAAGACCGCCACCCGCAAGCCGGCGGCGCGGCGCACCAGCACCGCGAAGACCCCGCCGAAGGACGCCTGAGCGCGGCGGTCACCACGGCCCCGGAACCCCTCCCGACCAGGGGCTCCGGGGCCGTTCACGTGTCGGTCACGGTGCGGGTATGTCGGGATCGCGGCGACCCACGTAGTCTGACCCGGTGAACGTGTTCACCTCGCTCGACCGTCTGGTGCTGTTCGTCATAGGCATCGTCGTGGCGGCGTGCTCGGGCTACGCGTTCGTCCACGCCATCCGGCAACGTGCGGACGCTTTCCAGGCCGCGAGCAAGCTGACCAAGAACGCCTGGCTCGGCATCACCGGTGCCGCCGCGTTGTTCCTGCTTGTCATCCCGATCTTCGGGGTCATCTCCACGCCCACGGTCTGGGGTGTGATCATGTCCTTCCAGGGCCTGCGCAGCGAGCTCACGCTGTTCTGGCTGGCGGGCACCGTCGCGATGCTGGTCTACATGGTGGACGTGCGCCCCGCCGTCGTCGCCGCGTCCCGGGGTGGCAACAGCTGGTGAGTGTGCTGGGCACCCTCTCGTCCGTCCCGGCGGCAGAGCGCCCGGACCTGCTGGCCGAGCCCGTCGCGAAGGCGGTCGCCGGGTTGTCGGGCATCGAGGTGGCGGAGATCGATCCGTCGCTCGCCGACACGGCGGCGTTCTGCGAGGCCTACTCCTCGCCGTTGGAGTTCTCCGCGAACTGCGTGGTCGTGTCCGGCAAGCGTGCCGGCGAGGTCCGCCACGCCGCGTGCGTGGTCCTCGCGACCACACGCGCGGACGTGAACGGTGTGGTCAAGCGGCGTCTCGACGTCCGCAAGGCCTCGTTCGCCCCGATGGACCAGGCCGTGGAGCTCACCGGCATGGAGTACGGCGGCATCACCCCGCTCGGCCTGCCCGCGGACTGGCCGCTCCTGGTGGACGCGCGGGTCGCGGCCGCCGACGCCGTGGTCGTCGGGAGCGGGATCCGCGGCTCCAAGCTCGCGGTCCCCGGCGCCGTCCTGGCCGCCCTCCCCGGCGCCGAGGTCGTCCCCGACCTGGCGAGATAGCTCAGATCTGTTCGATCATGGTCGAGATCGCCCTGCGGTTCAGCTCGACAGGTGGGTGGCGAGGCGGAGGGCCAGGGCGACCGTCGTGAGGCTCGGGTTCGCGGCGGGCGAAGCGGGGAACACGGAGTTGTCGCAGGCGTAGAGGTTCTCGACGTCGGCGAAGCGCAGGTCCTCGTCCACGACCTCGCCCATCCGCAGGGTCCCCACCTCATGCGCGACCCCGCCGAGCTTCCCGTCCTGCAGGAACAGTCCAGCCTCCTCGGCGACGGGGGTGGCGCCGAGTCCCGCGAACAGGCCCGCGGTGAGGGTGTCTGCGAGCGCGAGGTCCGCGGCGGGCGGCGGTACCCGCTTCAGCTCCAGCTTGACCGGCGCGGCCGGGTCCGGGCTGCTCAGCCGCACCGCGTTGGTGTCGTCGAGGTCGGCGTGGTGCAGGTAGACGATCTCGCACGCCGTCCAGCCGTTGCGGACGGCGCGGTCGCGGGCGAGGTTGGCGGGGTCGGTGTAGCGGCCCTGGTTGAGGTTCGCCCCGATCTCGACGACGACGAGGAACGCCTTGTCCGATCGGGTGGCCTGCGGATGGCGGAGCACCACCTTCGCCGAGTCGCCCGGCGTGATGCCGAAGGTGCCCGGCGGGAGCGCGAAGTGCCGGAAGCGGATGGTGTGGTCGGTGATCCCGACGCCGACCTTCGGTCCGCCGAGCCCGGACAGCAGCGCGATCTTGGCGGACTCGATCGTCCCCGCGGACAGCACGACCTTCCGCGCCCGGTACCGCCGGGCCTGCCCGTCCCAGCACTCCACGATCATCGGGTTCCCCGGCCGCACTCGTTGGACGGACGTCCCGAGGTTGACCTGCGGCTTCGCCGTCCCCGGATCGTCGACCAGGCGGTCCTCCAGCAGGAGGTCCGCGGTGGAGAACAGGCCGGCGGGCAGGGCGAGCGGCGTGGCGCCGTTGTACTGGACGGCCATCGGCGCGTCCTCCGCGGCGAACCCGGGGATCCGCTGCTCCAGCTCCACGCGGGCGACGCGCTGGAAGTCGGCGAAGTCCGGCCGCACCCGGTTGAGCGCGGCCTCGGCCGCGGCGAACCCGCCGCCGAGCAACAGGTGGTCCGCGACCGCCTGCGGCCAGCCCGCCAGCTCCCACGGCGCCTGGCGGGGGACGAGCCCGCCCCAGAACAGCGAGCGGCCACCGAGGGCGAAGGCCTGTCCGGCGTCGACGTCGGGGCCGGCGCCCTCGTAGTTGACGGTCTTGAACTCGTCCCACAGCGACCAGATGTGCTTGCTGAACCGGCCGATCGGCAGCTGCCGCGCCAGGTTGCCGACGTGCGTGGGGAAGAGATAGGCGCCCGTCTCCAGGACGAGGACGTCGGCACCGGCCCGGGCCAGGCGGGAGGTCAGCATGCCGCCGCCCATGCCCGAGCCGACCACGATCACGTCGTACACGTGCTGCTCGTCGAGGTTCCGCGGGAAGAACAGGTCGGCGGGTGCAGGGGGCATGCTCTCTGGGAGCCGCCCGCCCGCCCGCGAGATACCCTGAGCGGGGTCGGCTCAAGGTTCCTGTGTTCGCTCCGGGAAGAATTACTTGAGCGCTGGAATGAGGCTTGCGGTGTAAGCGTTGGTCGGGGCATGACACAGACGCTGAAGCTGCCGGTGCTTCCGCTGACCGACTCGGTGGTGCTGCCCGGCATGGTGGTTCCCGTCCGGCTCGACGCGCCGGAGGTTCAGGCGGCGGTCGACGCGGCCGAGGGCAAGAAGGTCCTGGTCGTCCCCAGGCTGGACGGCAAGTACGCCGCGATCGGGGTGGTCGCGGTCCTCGAACAGATCGGCAGGCTCCCCACCGGGGAGCGGGCCGCCGTGGTCCGCGGTGAGACGCGGGCGCGCATCGGGTCCGGGGTGACCGGCCCGGGCTCCGCCCTGTGGGTGGAGGCCTCGCTGGTGGAGGAGAGCCCCGTGACGGGGCGCACCCACGAGCTCGCCAAGGAGTACAAGGCGCTGGTCGTCTCGATGCTGCAGCAGCGGGGCGCCTGGCAGATCATCGACGGCGTCCAGCAGATCACGGACCCGTCCGAGCTGGCCGACACGGCCGGTTGGAACCAGTGGCTGGATCTGGAGCGCAAGTCGCAGCTGCTCGCCGAGGTGGACGTGACGCGTCGGCTGGAGCTGCTGGTGGAGTGGACGAAGGAGCACCTGGCCGAGCAGGAGGTCTCCGAGAAGATCGCCGGTGACGTCCGCGAGGGCATGGAGCGCCAGCAGCGCGAGTTCCTGCTGCGCCAGCAGCTGGCCGCGATCCGCAAGGAGCTCGGCGACGACGACCCCGAGGGCGAGAACGACTACCGCGCCCGCGTCGAGGCCGCGGACCTGCCCGAGCACGTGCGCAAGGCCGCACTGACCGAGGTCGGCAAGCTGGAGCGCGCGTCCGACCAGAGCCCGGAGTCCGGCTGGATCCGGACCTGGCTGGACACGATCCTGGACATCCCGTGGTCGGAGACGACCGTCGACACCGACGACCTGGTCGAGGCCCGAGGGGTCCTGGACAGCGACCACGCCGGACTCGACGACGTCAAGGAGCGGCTGATCGAGTTCCTGGCGGTTCGGTCGCGGCTCAACCGCAAGGGTGTGGAGAACATCGGCGGTCGTGGCTCCGGTGCCGTGTTGGCGCTGGTCGGCCCGCCCGGCGTCGGTAAGACGTCGCTGGGAGAGTCCGTCGCCCGCGCACTGGGCCGCAAGTTCGTCCGGGTGGCGCTGGGTGGCGTCCGGGACGAGGCGGAGATCCGCGGCCACCGGCGCACCTACGTCGGCGCGCTGCCCGGCCGCATCGTCCGCGCGATCCGCGAGGCCGGGACGATGAACCCCGTCGTCCTGCTCGACGAGATCGACAAGGTCGGCAGCGACTACCGCGGCGACCCGTCCGCGGCCCTGCTCGAGGTGCTCGACCCGGCGCAGAACCACACGTTCCGCGACCACTACCTCGAGGTGGACCTGGACCTGTCCAACGTCCTGTTCCTGGCGACCGCCAACGCCTACGACACCATCCCCGGCCCGCTGCTGGACCGCATGGAGGTCGTGACGCTCGACGGCTACACCGAGCAGGAGAAGGTCGCGATCGCGCGGGACCACCTGCTGCCGCGGCAGATCGTGCGCGCGGGCCTGGACCCGGACGACGTGGAGTTCTCCGACGTCGCGCTGGGCATGATCGCCGCCGAGTACACCCGCGAGGCGGGGGTGCGGCAGCTGGAGCGGGGCCTGGCGAAGGTCCTGCGCAAGGCGGCCGTCGCGCTGGACTCGGGCGAGGCGGCGCCGATCCACGTCGACGCGAACACCCTGGTCACCTACCTGGGCCGGCCCAAGTTCACCCCGGAGTCCGCGGAGCGCACCTCCGTCCCCGGTGTGGCGACGGGCCTGGCGGTCACGGGAGCGGGCGGAGACGTCCTGTTCATCGAGGCCACGGCGATGGACGGCGACCCGGGCCTGCTGATCACCGGCCAGCTGGGCGAGGTCATGACCGAGTCGGTCTCGATCGCTCTCTCGTACCTGAGGAGCAAGGGCCTGGCCGGTGACCTGGCGTCGAAGAAGCTCCACGTGCACGTCCCGGCGGGCGCGGTCCCGAAGGACGGGCCGAGCGCCGGTGTCACCATGACGACGGCCCTGGCCTCCCTGGCCAGCGGGCGGCCGGTGCGGTCGTCGGTCGGCATGACCGGTGAGGTCACCCTGCAGGGCAAGGTCCTCCCGATCGGCGGCGTGAAGCAGAAGCTGCTCGCCGCCCACCGCGCGGGCCTGACGGACGTGATCATCCCGAAGCGCAACGAGCCCGACCTCGACGACCTGCCGGAGTCGGTCCTCGCGGAGCTGAAGGTCCACCCGGTCGCGGACGTCGCGGACGTCCTCGACATCGCCCTCGAGCCGGTCTCCGAGCGAGTCTGACGCACGCCTCAAGCGGCCCCCTCCGGTTCGGGAGGGGGCCGCTCCGCTGTGCGGGAACCGTGCGGGAACTACGTACAGCCGTATCGGCGCCGAGCGGAGCAGCCTCTCTCCGGCAACCGACAGGGAGGCACACATGACCAGCACCGCACCGATCACCGGGATGGCCGGCCCGGTCCTGCTGCCGACGGACCCGGGCTACGACGAGGCCCGGTCGATGTGGAACGGGCTGATCGACCATCGGCCAGGGGTGATCGCCCGCTGCACCTGCCCCGACGACGTCGTCGCGGCGCTGGGGTACGCCCGCTCTGCGGGCCTGGAGGTGGCGGTCCGCGGTGGCGGCCACGGCGTGTGGACGGCGCGGCTCGAACCGGGGTTCCTGCTGCTGGACCTCGCGGCACTGAACACCGTGGAGGTCGACCCGGTCGACCGCACCGTGCGCTGCGGCGGCGGCACCCTGCTCGCCGATCTCGACGCCGCCACCCAGGCCCACGGCCTCGCGGTGCCGGCGGGCACGGTGAGCAACACCGGCATCGGCGGGCTGACGCTCGGCGGCGGCTGGGGCTGGCTCTCCCGGCTGTACGGGCTGACCATCGACAACCTGCGCTCCTGCGAGGTCGTCCTGCCCGACGGCCGGGTGGTGCGGGCGAGCGACACGGAGAACCCGGAGCTGTTCTGGGGGCTGCGCGGTGGCGGCGGCAACTTCGGGGTGGTGACCGAGTTCGAGTTCCGGCTGCACCCGGTAGGACCCGTGATCCAGTTCGGGATGGTGTTCGTGGAGCAGGCGCGGGCGGCCGCGGCCCTGCAGGCCTACGACGAGCTGATGCGGGAGTGGCCCGCGTCGGTCTCCGGCGGCATCGCCTGCGCGGGCGCGCCGCCCGCCCCGTTCGTTCCCGAGCAGCACCACTTCGCGCCCGGCGTGGCCCTGGTGCTCGCCGGCTTCGGCGACCCGGCCGAACACGCCGCCGCGGTGAAGGCCGCAGCCGAGCGGACCGCCCCGCTGTTCGCCGCCGAGACGCCGCTGCCCTACGTCGCCCTGCAGCAGATGCTCGACGCCGCCTCCGTCCACGGCACCCGGGACTACACCAAGGGCCTCTATCTCGACGCGATCACCCCGGACGTCGCCGCGGCCCTGGCGGAGTGGACCGGTCGTCGCTCGCCCACCGCGCAGCTGCTGGTGTTCCGCCTGGACCAGGCCATCTCCGCGGTCCCGGACGCCGCGACCGCCTTCGGCGGCCCGCGGACCGGCCTGGCCGTCGCGATCGAGGGGATCGACCCGGATCCTGCGCACGACGTCGCCGAGCGGGACTGGGCGCGCGGTACCTGGGCGGCCCTGCGCCCGTACGCGACGAACGCGGGCGGCTACGTGAACCTCGTGGGCGACCTGGAGAACGCCCTGGTCGACGACGTCTACGCCGGCAAGCTCGACCGCCTGCGCCGGGTCAAGGCGCAGTACGACCCCGAGAACCTCCTGCACGTCAACGCGAACATCGCGCCCGCCTGAGGTTGTGAGTGGTGAGTGGAGCCCCAGCACCACTGACCACTCACGGGCGGCGGAGCCGCGGGTCAGTGGAAGACGACGGTCTTGTTGCCGTGCACCAGCACCCGGTCCTCCAGGTGCCAGCGCAGGCCCCGGGCCAGCACGAGGCGCTCGATGTCCTTGCCACGGCGCACCATGCTGGCCACGGTGTCGCCGTGGTCGACCCGGATCACGTCCTGCTCGATGATCGGTCCCGCGTCGAGGTCCGCGGTGGCGTAGTGGCAGGTGGCGCCGATCAGCTTCACGCCGCGCTGGTGCGCCTGGTGGTACGGGCGGGCGCCCATGAACGAGGGCAGGAAGCTGTGGTGGATGTTGATCGCCCGGCCCGCCCACTCCTCGCACAGGTGGGCGGGCAGGATCTGCATGAACCGGGCCAACACGATCGCGTCGGGCGCGAAGCCGTCCACGATCTGGCGCACCTTCTCGAAGGACGCCACCTTGCCCTGTTCGCGCTTGGCGTCTCGGGGGCCGGGGAACGGCACGTGGTGGAACGGCACCCCGTGCGCCTGCACCAGCGGGGCGAGGTCGGGGTGGTTGCCGATCACCGCGTCCAGCACGACGGGCAGCTCACCGGCGGAGATGCGGCCCAGCAGGTCGTGCAGGCAGTGCGGCTCGCGGGTGACCAGCAGGACCGCGTGCTTGGGCGTGCCGGTGTCCGTGACCCGCCAGACCGCCTCCGGCCCGAACTCCTCCGCGACCTCGGCGAACCTCGCCCGCAGCTCGTCGATGCCGAACGACACCGAGTCCGCCCGGACGGCCTGTCGCGTGAAGAACCAGTTGTCGTCCGCGTGGTAGGCCGCCTCGACGATCCAGGCGCCCAGCTCGGCGAGGAACCCGGAGATGCGCGCGACGATGCCCGTGCGGTCGGGGCAGCTGAAGGTGATGACGTAGCGGCGGTCGGCTTCGGGGTCCACGGGCACGATCGTCACACATCACGGCGGGCACCGGATGCGCGCAGCCGGGTTCCCGCGGTGGGTCCGGCAGGCTAGGCGTCAGACCCGGCCGAACGTGTAGTCCGTCTCCATCTGCAGCAGCCGCACGATCTGCTGCCCCACGGTCTCCTCGATCCTCCCGCCGATCAGCGGCACCCGCACCTCCACGGTCACGTCCACGACCAGCTCGGACCCCGATGCGACGGGCGAGAGCCGCATCTGCCCCGACGCGTTCGCGGGCAGCCCGGGCAGCGCGACGCCGACGGTGCCCTCGTAGTGGTCCCCGACCTTCGTCCAGGTCTCGTCCCGCTCGATCTGGATGCCGTCGTTCCCGAGGACCGTCTTGACGATCCCGGGCAGCTTGTCCGCCTCGATCCCGTGCTTGACGCGGTACTTCGCGGAGTCGCCGTCCCGGGAGTAGTCGAGGATCTCCGCGCCCGGTCCACCCATGGCGGCGAGCCGGTCGCCGAGGATCCCCCGGTCGACCATGGCCGCGTACACGGCGTCGACGGGATGGGTGCTGGTGGCGCGAAACTCGGTCGACCGGGTCACGGGCGGACAGTACCCCGCCAGTACCGTCGCGGCTGTGCAGACGCTCGCGGACCTGACCACCCTCCGCCTGGGCGGACCCGCGGGGCGGTTGGTCGAGGCGGGAGACGCCGAGGCCGTCGTCGAGGAGGTCCGGAAGGCGGACGTGGCGGGCGAGCCCGTCCTCGTCCTCGGCGGGGGCTCCAACGTCGTCGTGGCCGACGAGGGGTTCGCGGGCACGGTCGTGCACGTGGCGTCCTCCGGGATCGTGCGCGAGCGGCGTCCGGACGGGTCCGTGCTGCTCACCGTCGAGGCCGGCGAGGTGTG
>Ga0207641_10005824_pt1 | contig 10456 bp, 5 predicted proteins | sample KBSSwiS62_FD_184306 | JGI IMG/M metagenome (GOLD analysis project Ga0207641, IMG submission 184306) | Switchgrass rhizosphere microbial communities from Kellogg Biological Station, Michigan, USA - KBS Switchgrass S6-2 (SPAdes) (version 2) | ecosystem: Host-associated > Plants > Roots >... | reverse complement strand
GTCCGGCGATTGCTGAGAAGTACTTCTGGAAGAACTCCGTCGCCGCCTACAAATGGGTGAAGCGCGCCCCTGGCCAACCTGGCTAAACCAACTGAGGATCACATTCATGAAACTGGCTATTCTATTTACCCTTCCCATTCTTGCGGCCGCGCAGACCGATTACGATCTGCTGCTTCGCGGTGGACACGTGATCGACGCGAAGAATCGCATCAGCGCAGTACGCGATGTCGCCATCAAGGACGGCAAGATCGCCGCGGTGGCAGCGAAACTGGATCCGGCGAAGGCACTGAAGACCGTGAATGTGTCCGGACTCTATGTGACGCCCGGCATCATCGACATTCATACGCACGTTTATGCGGGCACTGGCGAGAAGTCTTCCTATGCCGGGGACTTGAGTCTTTACCCTGATGGCTACACATTCCGAGTTGGAGTGACGACAATCGCCGATGCAGGGAGCTCCGGCTGGCGCAATTTCGAGGACTTCAAGACGCGCGTGATTGACCGGTCCAAGACCAAGGTGTTCGCCTTCCTCAACATCGTAGGGAGCGGCATGCGCGGCGGAAAGTACGAGCAGAACCTTGATGATATGGAGGCGAAGCCCACGGCCGAAATGGCGTTGAAGTACAAAGATGTTGTGGTGGGGGTAAAGAGCGCGCACTTCTCCGGGCCTGAGTGGAAGCCATACGAGCAGGCCGTGGAGGCGGGCAACCTCGCCAATATTCCGGTGATGATCGATTACGGGGCAAAGCGCGCCGAACGGCCTCTGTACGACCTACTGACGAAAGTGCTGCGGCCCGGCGATATTTATACTCACATGTATTCAGGCCTCCGCGGCGAACAGGATGACAACGGCGGCCCGAGTCCGGCAATGATCGAAGGCCGGAAGCGCGGCGTGATCTTCGACGTCGGGCACGGCGGAGGCAGCTTCGCCTGGCGCGTGGCCGTGCCGATGGTAAAGGCCGGCTTCCGTCCGGACTCCATCTCCACCGATCTCCACGTGGGCAGCATGAATAAGGGCATGAAAGATATGGCCAACGTGATGGATAAATTCCTGGCCATGGGAATGTCTATCGATGACGTGATCGCGTGGTCCACTGTAAACCCAGCCAAAGAGATTAAGCACGACGAGCTTGGAACTCTGTCCGCCGGTTCGGTGGCAGATGTTGCGGTATTCCGCCTGGAGAAGGGAAACTACGGCTACATTGACATGTACAACGCGCGGCTCAAGGGCAGCCAGAAGCTGAGTTGTGAATTGACTGTGCGGGACGGCAAGGTGGTCTTCGATCTGAATGGAATCGCCAGGGAGGATTGGGACAAGCTGCCAAAGGATTACAAATATCAAGGCGACCCGAAGTGGGACGGAACGACGACACCTGCACGGCGGCCTCCGCCGGTGTCACAGTAAAACTTTCCGTGGGAGATGTCCGGAATCTCTTCGATATTTCGCTATCTATGTGACTGATCCCGCGAGCAAACAAACATGAGCATAGACTCCGCCGCGAAAGGCAACAAGATTCGCTTGATCTCCATAGCGGACGCGACACTTCAATTGGGCGCCGCGGCGGAGCCCGGGCCCGCATTTCAGGTCCAGGAGGCACAACCGAGCGACCGTCCTTGGGAAACGGCATATGAAGAGTACGCGCGGCGGGGCGATGGAAGCTACATTGAAGCCGAGATCCCGCAGGAAGTTCCCTTTCGGCGCCAGACCGAGATCACGGCAGAGCAGGAATTTGCCCTGTTCGGGTCACCATCGTGCGCGGCGAAGCCGCAGAGCCATAGCGCGCCCGTAGGTGCCGAGGCTGGTTGGCACCTTGGCCCCAGCTTTTCACAGCTCGCACAAGCGCGCGACTTTGCCCGCGACAACAACAGCCTTGGACGCCGCGTGCGCATCGCCCACATCGACACTGGATACGATAAGAATCATCATGCTCTTCCCCCGCAGGGTCAAATCCTGCGCGACCTGAGCCGCGACTTCACGAAGAATCCGGCAACGCAGTTCGCCGACGATCCAGGCGGCCTCGGATTTCCCATCGACAACCGTGGCCACGGCACGGCAACCATTTGCATTCTGGCGGGCGGCCCTATTTCGCTGTTGAATGGCCAACCGCTGGGCGGCGCCCCGGAAGCGGAAGTGCTTCCTTTGCGAGTCTCGGAACGTGTGGTGCTGCTCGGAACGGACGCCCTGGCGCGGGCCATTCACTACGCTATAGACAACGGCTGCGATGTGATCACGCTCTCCATGGGCGGCGTGGCCAGCAAGTTCTGGGTGGACGCGTACAATCGCGCGTATGAGAAAGGAGTGTTCTGCGTGGCGGCCGCCGGGAACCATTTCAAGCTGGGCCCGCTTTCCACGACACCTGGCAGCACGGTGTATCCGGCTCTGTTCAACCGCGTAGTGGCCGCCACCGGCGTGATGGCGGATGGGCTTCCGTACGATCTTCCGGGTGCGATGTCCGGCAATTGGGGACCGCACGACAAGATGCGGACCGCGCTGGCGGCGTACTCGCCGAATATTCCGTGGGCAGAGTTCGGTTGCCCCGATGCCGTGAGTCAGGATGGAGCGGGAACATCGGCAGCGACCCCGCAAATTGCCTCGGCGGCCGCTCTTTGGTTGCAAGTGAATGGCGCCAACATGCCCAAGGATTGGAAGCGTGTGGAAGCTATCCGCCAAGCGCTGTTCCGCTCCGCCAAGCCACCCGGCGCTCACTTTGAAGAGCTGGGAAAGGGCATTCTGCAGGCTTTCGCGGCACTGAGCGTGGTGCCGCATGACGTGGTGCAAGAGCCGGCTGACGTCATCTGGCTCCCCTGGTTGAAGGCCCTTACTGGTTTGGGCTTGGATGAGCAAAAGTTCCCCGTCGGTCCGCTGGAACAGATGCTGCAAGTGGAGTTCGCGCAACTGGCGATTACCGACCCGGAACTGGCGGCGCTCACCGCGAAGGGCGTCAACAATCTCTCTACGCGCGAAAAGGTAATGGTCCGGCAATACGTGGCCGAGCAGAGCCGCACGGCGTCACCTCAATTGCAGCAATATTGCAGGACGGGCGAGATCACAGCAACGCCGCCTGTACTTCTTCCGAAGGCTAAGGAGGAGACGGCTGCGGCGCCTGCTAAGGCCGCCGGAGACCCGGCGCTCGAAGCGATGCGGAATCCGTGGGTGCCCCTGAACCCGCGAGCCCGGCGTCTTCATGTGTATGCCCTCGACCCTTCGTATGCGATGCAGCGGTCGACGGTGGCACTCGCCGAAGCCGCCATTGAAGTGCCTTGGGACGAGAATCTGTTGCCCGGTCCGGTGGATGAATATTTGGAAGTAGTGGACTACGACCCATCGAGTCAGTGCTTCTACGAGCCAGTCGACCTGAACCATCCCAAACTGCTGGTCCAGGACGGATTGCGTCCATCCCCCTGTAATCCGCTCTTTCATCAGCAGATGGTCTACGCCGTGGCGCGCAAGACAATCGACATCTTCGAATCCGCGCTGGGCAGGAAGATTTTCTGGACTGGACCGCCGCTGGATATTTGCCACAGGGACCTCCGTTCGCAACCGACCAGGGAACAGCTAAGGCGCTACCGGCTGTCGGCTAACGACGATGTCTTCGTACAGCGGCTGCGTATCTATCCGCACGCCATGCGCCAGCAGAACGCTTTCTACAGCCAGCGCAACGGTGCCTTGCTGTTCGGTTACTTTCCGTCCAAAGATGAGGACCGCTTCAGCGATGAAATGGTCTATGCCTGTCTCTCCTACGATGTAGTGGCTCACGAAACGACCCACGCGATTCTGGATGGCATCAACCGGACACTGATCCAACCCACGAATCAGGATGTGCTGGCATTCCACGAAGCCTTTGCGGACATTGTTGCCTTGCTGTCACGTTTTCAAATGAAGAAGATCGTGTCCAGCCAGATTGAGGCCACGCGTGGAGACTTAACCTCCGCCAGCATCCTGGGGCAACTAGGCCGTGAGTTCGGAATTGGAACGGGACGTTTCCGTGCATTGCGATCCTACCTTGGGCGCAGCGTGGAAGAGTTCCACCAGATTACCAAGCGCGATCCGATTTCCCGCTACGCGACCGACGAAGAGGTGGCGGCGGCCGTGAAGGAAGTGGAATCAAAGCCGGCATACAAGCGCGAAGCGGTCTGGGAGAAAATTGTCCCCGATCCACGAAGACTCGCGGCAACAGAAGATGCTCACGACCGGGGAGCCATCCTGGTGGCGGCCGTCTATGGCGCCCTGGTTTCCATCTATGAGAATCGGGCCGCAAGGCTGCTCCGGCTAGCCACTCCCGGTGATTTGCCGCAGCCCTTGCTGGAGTTGTTGACCGATGAACTCACCAAGTCCGCAGCGCAGACGCTTAACATGTGTGTTCGGGCGATCGACTATCTTCCTCCTGTCGATATCACTTTCGGAGAGTATTTGCGCGCTATCGTGACGGCGGATGCGGATGTGGTGAAGGACGATTCGCTGCACTACCGGCTGGCGTTTGTCGAGTCGTTCAAGAGTTGGGGCATCAAGATTGATGGCTTGCAAAGCGCGTCGGAAGATAGTCTGTCCTGGCAGACCTTGAACGCGGGCACTTATGCCGAAAAGTGCAAGGAGCTGGCTGCACAGTTGGGAGAGTTCTCACAGGAAGATTTCCGTTACGCCTCCAGCCGCAGAGATTCGTTTCGAATAACCGCCAAATGGCGCGCCATTCTTGCCAAGTGGTTTAAGGATGCCTTCGAGGCGAACCCTGGATTCGAGCGTTTGTTCGGCCTGGATTTGACATTGCCGGACGCAAAACCCTATGTCAGGGCGCTGCGGCGCGTGGAGCGAACCAGTCCACAGGGCAGGCCGATGCCGCAGGTGGTGGTACACATTACACAGCGTCTTGAAGTGGAAGAAGCGGGCGTGAAGACCTTCGTCCTGGGTGGCGCAACGATCATTGTAAACACTGCGACATCGGGCATCGACTACATCATTTTGAAGAAGATTGGAAGCGAGGAGCGGAAGAAGGCCGCGCTGCGGTCCGCTGTGGACCGCTCCGAAACTTCCCTTCGCGCGACCTACTTCGGATCCGAAGCTTCTTTAGCGGAACCATTCGCGGCGGTGCATGAACGGGAGGATGACTAACATGGCCGTCAAAAGGAGCGCCGCCAAGGAATCGCGCCGGGCGCGCATCCGGATGTACCGTGTCGGGCTGGGGGACTGCTTCCTGCTGACCTTCTTCAACGGAACCAAGCAGAAGCACATCCTGATCGATTGCGGAATGTTTGCCGGATCGCGGCTGGACCCTGACTCGAAAGAGAAGGATCTGCAACTGGAGATCGTCAATCACATCGCCGAAGCCAGCGGCGGCCACCTCGATGCCGTTGTGGTTACACATGAACACATGGACCACGTGTCGATCTTCAATTCCGCCAAGACCGTGTTCGATGAGAAATTGACGTTCGGCGAAGCCTGGTTTGGATGGCTGGAGGATCCGCGCAACAAAGTGGCTTCCGACCTGCGCGAGAAATACGAGGGGCTTCGGACCAGCTTGGCGGCCGGGCTGAGCGGTCTTCAGCAATTGGCTGCTTCCAATCCGGATGACTATGAACAGTTGCACGGCGGCGTGGCGCAGATTGCCGAGTTTACGGGTCTGGCCGCGGACGGCAGCCAGATAGCTGCGCAGCCCCGGGCGGCAATGGAATTCGTGAAGAAGAAGGCCGGCAAAGACAACTTGAAGTTCGGTTCGCCGGGCGATGTGTGGGAGATTGCCGGGATCAAAATCTATGTGTTGGGTCCGCCGCCCACTGAAGCGCAGTTGCGGACCATGGAGCGCGCAGGCGCCAGCTATGACCGGGCATTAATGTTGGGACTTGACGGCGACGGCGGTGGCGGCAATCAGCAACAGTATCCCTTCGCGGCGCAATGGCGGCGCAAGGCAACGATCGGAAAAGACGGCTTAACATTGGGTGACTTGCCGGAGAACTCAGGCCTGAAAGATAGCCTAGCCCGCTACAACGACCGCCAGGAAGCCTGGCGGCGCATCGATAACCAGGCGTCAAGCTCTGTCGCTACACTCGCCTTGCAAATGGACAAATACATCAATAACACCAGCCTCGCGTTGGCGTTTGAATTTCCCAAGGGCGACGATGGAAACAGTGACGTATTGCTATTCCCTGGTGACGCGCAGGTGGGAAATTGGGATTCCTGGTTTGACATCAAGAAATTCGATGTTGCTGATCTGTTGAAACGAACCATTTTCTACAAAGTGGGACACCACGGCAGTCACAATGCCACGCTGAAGCCTGCCCTGGAACAGATGAATCACCCGAAGCTGGTGGCGATGATCCCGACCAATCAGCAATTCGCTAAGGACAGTAAGCACTGGACCATGCCGGCGCCGAACCTGTTTAAGGCGCTAAATGATCACACGGGTAAGCGGCTTCTGCGAAACGACCAGGGAATCGGCGATGTTGCCGATCCGTTAAAGGGTGTGGACTGGGACGGTCTGGAGAAGAATGTAGCGGTTGACCGCCTTTTTATCGACTACTTCGTCTAGGCGATTGCAAAAAACAGATAGCTTTCCGTCATTTCTCTGTTAATATGATCAAATCCTTGGAATCTATGACGATAGCGTCGATCTTGCTTGTCTCCGTGGCGCTCTTCGGATATTGGTTCAAGCGCGTGGAAATGCTGCTACATCGGCCGCAGCAGCAACGTAAGATCCTCGATAACGATCTTAGCCGTAGCCGAAATATTTTAGATATATTACGTTCAATGCTATTGCCGGTGCTTGCCGGAACTAGCTAAAGGGTCTGCTGGTGCGGATGAGAGGACTTGAACCTCCACTCCCTTGCGAGAACGTGGACCTGAACCACGCGCGTCTGCCAATTCCGCCACATCCGCACTGTTGTAGACGTCTACTATTGTGCCGGACGCGGTCCCGAGAGTCAACTTTTCCGCCGTCATTCCCAGCGCAACGCGATCATCGGATCCGTCCGGCTGGCACGCCGTGCCGGCAAGTAGCAGGCGAGCAGCGCGGCCCCGATCATTAGCAGGGCAGAGCCGAGATAGATGGATGGATCGGCTGTACTGACATCAAATGTCAGGTTGGCAAGGAACCGGCGAAGCACAAATGCTCCAGCCAGTCCGATCGTCAACCCACCGACGCAGAGCTTGGCACCGTCTCGCAACACCATCGCCAGAATGTGGGTTCCCTCGGCGCCAATGGCCATGCGGATACCGATCTCACGAGTTCGTTGCGACACCGCCCACGAGGTAACTCCGTAAATCCCCACCAGGGCGAGAGCGAAGGCTAAGCCGGCGAACGCGGTCAGCAATCCCATAGTCCAACGGCGCGAGGAAGCCGTTTGCTCCTGGATCTGCGCCATAGTGCGCAGCTCAGAAATGGCCAGGCTTGCATCCGCGGCGGTTATCTCCCGCTGAACCGCGGCGGCGAAAGACGCTGGCTCGCCTTGCGTCTTCAAGATCAGGTACGACGGCGCGAGGCTGGGAAAGTAGACGTCCATCGTAGCTTCCGAATCGAGACCAAACTGCTTGACGTCGCCTGCTACTCCGATGATCGTGGACCAGTTCGGATTGGGTCCCCAAGGCCCGGTAATGAACTTGCTGCCGACCGGGTCGACTCCGGGCCAGAATCGCCGGGCCATGGTCTCGTTGATCACCACTACGGGCTGGCTTAGGTCGCGCTCCGTGAACGCGCGACCTGATCGCAACGGGATTTGCATAGCGTGGAAATACTCAGGGCTGACCGCCCTGATCTGCGCCACGGGCGGCGCATCCGGATGAATGAGTGGACTACCGGGGATATGGAAACGAAGGGCGTTAGCGCGGTTGGCAATCAGCGGCAACGCGTTTGCGGCAGCGATGGACTCAATCCCTGGAACGGACGCGAGGCGCTCCTCAAGGCGATGGAACAGAGCATTCCCGTCCTGCGCGGATGACGACGAAATCCTCAGAGTCAGCACGCCATGCGGGTTGAAGCCGGGATCGACGTGCATCAGTCGGAGGAAGCTCTTCGCGAGGATTCCTGCACCGACAACAACCACCACGGCCAAGGCGAATTCCGCGACCACTAGCACGCCCCGCGTTCCGGTGGATTGACCAGTTTCCCCTCCCGCTTTGATGGTTCCCATTGGATCGGTCCGTAGTGCCTGCAGGGCCGGCGCGATTCCAAAGACAATTCCGGAGCCAATAGAAATCAACAGCAGGAACAGCGAGACGGTAGAGTTCATGGGAGCGTGAATTGGCGAAAGCGTGGCGAGACTCCAGGCGGCGAGTATCGCACCCAGCGCCCCGCCAAGGGCGGCGAGGACTATACTCTCTGTCAGCATCTGGCGGACTAGACGCCCCATCCCTGCGCCAAGGGCGATGCGGATCGCTATTTCCTTCGTCCGGCTACTGGCGCGAGACAACAGCAGATTGGCCACATTTCCGCAAGCGATCAGAAGGACGAGCCCCACGGCGCCCAACAATACCAGCAAGACCGGCCGCGAGTTCGCGGTGAGGTCGTCCTGCAGGCCGAGCATTTGAATACCGAAACCTTTGCTGGTTTTCGGATGGTCGGTGGCCAGGCCACGGAAGAGGGTTTCAACGCGCACCTTTGCCTGTTGCGCTGTTGTTCCGGGCCGAAGACGTCCGATGAAGCCCAGCGCGTGCCGTACGGGGTTTGTTAGCTCGTCAGCAAGCAGAGGGCCCTGCGGGAGCCAAACGCTGGTCGATTCCGGGAACTGAAAATCGACTGGCATCACTCCAACTACGGTAAATTGCTGGCCGCCCAGTTGGATAGACCGGCCAACAACGGCTGGATCGCCACCGAATCGGCTGGTCCACAATGGATGACTCAACAGAACAGATTGCGAAGGTTCGGTGTCAGAGAATGCGCGGCCCAGCACGGGGGCTATGCCAAGCAATGGAAGAAATTGCGGCGAGATGAACGTCGCATGCACCTCGATCGCGGCCGATCCGGGTACCAACAGGTTGAGGTCTTTCGGCACGTATCGATACCAGGCGGATTGCTCAAACAGATCTGTCTGCCGCTGCAGACTCTCCAGCTCCAGGGGCGAAACGCCGAGCTTGGGGAAGAGGGGCAAATAGGTGTCCCATACGGCGACCAGGCGTGAAGGATTCCGGAACGGCAGCGGCTTCAAAATCACCGCATGGACCAGGCTGAAGATTGCGGCGTTGGCGCCAATGCCCAATGCCAGGGTTAGTATTGCGACAAGAGTGAAGCCGGGCGTGCGGGAAAGGGTCCGGATCGCGTATCGAAGATCCTGCAGCAGGTATCGCATTCAACCTCCTGCGCCCCATTATGGCCCCTTTGTGGCACGCTCAGAAGTGCAGAGCGAAGCCGAACTGCGTGGACAGATTATGCCAGCCTCCGAAGCCGACTTGGGGCGAGCTGGTCAGATCGCGCACTTCGCCGCGCAAGCTCAGTAAGCGCGTGAGGCGGAAATCGAGCCCTCCACCAAAGCCCGCCGCTGCACGAGTTGGAGGCGCGGCCGAGGTGATGTTGAAAGGTGGCGCTCGGCTGGAGGTCAGCCGCCGGCGGATGCCCGAGCTGTTGGGAAAGTTGGAGCTAGGCTGAAGGGTGTAGAATTTCTTGAGGTCCAAAGGAGGAAAATGTTAAACCGATCGCTGTACCATGTGGCCACTATTGCCGTGGCCTTGACACTCACAATCGGCGCCGCAATGGCCGACGATGACAAGGACAAGGACAAGAACAACAGTAACGACTGCAAAAGTCTTCCGAGCCAGAGCGCACTCAAGACCGCTCTGATCGCAGCCACGGCTGCCGAGGGCAGCGGCCTGAACAACCACATGTGGGCCACCATCGTAGACCGCACCGGGGTAGTCTGTGCAGTGGCGTTCTCAGGATCCAGCTCTGGCGCGCAGTGGCTTGGCAGCCGGGTTATCTCGGCTCAGAAGGCAAATACGGCCAACGCCTTCAGTTTGGATTCTTCCTCAAACAGCGGCGGCTCGGGACAACCGAACGGATTGTCTCTCTCCACCGCAAATCTGTATTCAGCTGTGCAGCCCGGCGGAAGTCTCTTCGGCTTGCAGGAAAGCAACCCCGTGGATACGCGCGTAGCGTACAGGGGGCCATCTTCGCAATTCGGCACGTCCGATGACCCCATGGAAGGCAACCGCATCGGAGGTGTTAACGTTTTCGGAGGCGGGCTTGGTCTGTATGGCCCCGGCAAAAAGCTCATCGGCGGGGTTGGGGTCAGCGGAGACACATCGTGCGCCGACCATGACATCGCCTGGCGAGTGCGCAAGAATCTCGGCCTCGATCATTTGCTGGGAGTGGGCGGCGTCTCCGGTGATGCGGCTCGCCCTGACAACATCGTCTATGACATCGCGGCTAATCCCAGCGGCGGCACGGGAATCAGCGTCGGCGGATATGGACACCCGACGTGCAGTAACACTGCGAATCCTGCAGCGCTTCCCGCGGTTCAGCCGTAGGTCGGTTTC
>Ga0207641_10005818_pt1 | contig 10460 bp, 6 predicted proteins | sample KBSSwiS62_FD_184306 | JGI IMG/M metagenome (GOLD analysis project Ga0207641, IMG submission 184306) | Switchgrass rhizosphere microbial communities from Kellogg Biological Station, Michigan, USA - KBS Switchgrass S6-2 (SPAdes) (version 2) | ecosystem: Host-associated > Plants > Roots >... | reverse complement strand
GTTGTGCGGGACGTGCGGGGTGGCGATGAACCTCAGTCGGTGACCGCCGACATCATGTACGCCCTCTGGCGCGATTACCGGCACGCGGTCGCAGAGGTCGTTGAGTGACACCGCGCAGGCCAGCGCGCCATGGATGACTTCGGCGTTGGGCGCGGCGGCCAGCAGTAGATTGACCGCACCGCACTCGTCGGCCTCGACGTGACCGAATGAGATCCAGCGCAGCTTCTCCAGCGGGACGACCCGGTTGATGGCCTCTGACACCAGCGGGAACAACTGTCGGTGCCCGCAGTGAAAGAGGAACGGTTCGTCGCCCGTCAACAGGAACTGGTTGAAGGTGAAGCCACTCGGCGGGACGTCCGCGACATAGGTCGAGAGCCGATAGATATCTGTTGCGATCTCAACAACATCCGTTTGCATGGTTCGATGGTCCGCCCAGAAGGCCCACGTTGTGGCGGTAATGAAGCACTCCCTGAGAGTTCGCCGGATGAAAGCTAATCGAGGCGCGCCGGGGTGGGCGATCATGGGACAGTTGCGGCGGAGAGTTGCGGGGGGATGGTCAGTCCGGTCGGTGAGGCCACGAGTCGGTGCGGGTCGTGCGGCAACGACCTGCGGGTCAAGGCGCGCTTCTGCGACGTATGCGGTTCGCCCGTCGGCTTGCCGGCTGTCGCCGAGTACAAACAGGTGACGGTGCTGTTCGTCGATGTGGTGGGTTCGATGAAACTGGCGGCGGTGCTGCATCCGGAGCGGTTGCGCGAAATCATGAACGAGTTGTTCAACCGCGCTGCGGCGGTGGTGCAGCGCTATCAGGGCACGCTGGACAAGTTCACCGGTGACGGGTTGATGGCGCTTTTCGGTGCTCCGCTGGCACTGGAGGACCATGCGCTGCGGGCTTGTATCGCGGCGTTGGAGATTCAGACGGTCACCCAGGAGTTCGCCGTTGAGGTTTTCCGCCGCGACAACGTGCGCTTGGAGGTTCGCGTCGGCCTGAATTCCGGTGAGGTCATCACCGGGTCGATGGGTTCTGGTGTCGGTCAGTACACGGCGGTGGGGCACCCGGTAGGAATGGCGCAACGGATGGAGTCGGCCGCACCCCCGGGTGGGGTGCTGTGTTCGTTGTCCACAGCGCGATTGGTCGACGGCGCCGCCCACCTTGCGCCTGTCGAGGAAGTGGTGATCAAAGGATCCGACGTGCCGGTGCCCGCTCGGCGCCTGCTCGCAGTCGGCTCGCGCCAAATGGTGTTGGGGCGCAACGAAGGTGCGATGGTGGGCCGCGATGCCGACTTGGATCGCCTGCAGCGCATCTTCGAAACCAACAGCAGTCATCTGGTCGGTGTGGCAGGCGCTGCCGGGCTGGGCAAGAGCCGATTGATCGCCGAATTCAGCGCGCAGGCCGCAGCAGCGGGCGCAACAATCGTCCTTGCCCGTTGCGACGCGCCGACCATCACGGTGGCTTTCCGAGCCGTCTCACGCCTGCTGCGGGCTTTGTTCACGGTGGACGGTTTCAGTGACGCCGACGCTCGAGCGCGCGTGCTGGCCAAGTGCAATGGATCGCTGGCACCGGGTTCAGGTGACGCACAGATCCTGTTCGACGTGATGGGCATCGCCGATGCCGACTCGCCGGCGTTGCAGGTAAGCGTGGACGGTCGTCGTCGCAGGCTGGTGGAGGTGATGTCGCAGGCGGTGTCGGCAAGACCGGATCGGCTGCTGTTCGTGTTGGAGGACGCGCATTGGATCGACGCGCCCAGCGACGAGGTGCTCGCCGATTTCACCGCTGCGCTCACTGCGACGCAGTCGATGTTCGTGACGACCTTCCGTCCGGAGTATCGAGGTGCCCTGAAGCAGCGCGCGGGCGAGACGGTCACGCTACAGCCGCTACCCGATGCGATGGCGGTGCAGTTGGTCTGTCAGCTGTTGGGCAGCGACCCGTTGCTGGCCCCTCTCGTCGACCGGATTGCCGTTGCGGCGGTGGGCAACCCGTTCTTCGTCGAGGAGATAGTCCGCGACTTGGCGGACCGCGGTGTAATCGCGGGAAGCCGTGGCGGCTATCGACTGTCCGGCGGTGTGGATGAGATCGGCGTACCCGCGACGGTGCAAGCCGTGCTGGCAGCGCGCATCGACCGGTTGCCGTCAGACGCCAAGGCGATAGTGAACGCCGCGGCGGTGATCGGCAACCGCTTTGATGTCGATACTCTGCACGCTCTTCTTCCGGATGTGATGTCCTCTGCGATGGCTGAGTTGGTGTCGGCCGAGATGATCGATCAGACCGAATTCATTCCGCGGCAACGCTATTGCTTCCGTCATCCGCTGGTTCGCACGGTGGCCTACGAATCACAGCTGAGCGCCACCCGTGCGCAGGCACATCGGCGCCTGGCGAGGGCGATTGAGGCGCGCGATCCCACTGCTGGCGACGAGAATGCGGCGCTGATTGCGACACATCTTGAAGCGGCAGGCGAACTCGTCGACGCGTACCGCTGGCACATGCGCGCAGCAGAATGGCTTCGGCCGCGTGACATGATGGCCGCCCGCACCCAATGGCTGAGCGCACGACGGATCGCCGACCAATTTCCCGATGACCGAGCTGATGCTGTCAGCATGCGTATCGCCCCCCGCACAATGCTGATATCAACGGCGTTGTGGGTCGGCAGTGATGCTGACGCCGATAGTCAATACCAAGAGCTTCGCGAAATGTGTTTGCAACTAGATGATCGCGAGTCGCTAGCGATTGCGACCGCGGGTCGCATCATGTCGTTCATCTTCAACGACGACCGGGTAACCGAGGCTGCCTCGCTGGCATCGGACCTCGAGGAAGTTCTGACTGGCATCGAGCCTGCGGGATTCACGGCGTTCGACACCGTTCTCATCTCGTTGTTCTTCGCCCGCTTCGCATGTGCCGATTTCGCCGATGCACTCCAGAAGGTCGACGCGATCGACGCCCGGCCGCATGAAAAGGCCACGCTTGAATCGACGGGCGTGGCCACACTACGTGGTGTCGTCGAGATCTGCAGTGGCGACTACAAAGACGGGCGAAAACATCTCGCGGAGGGAATTGCCCAGGCTCGCGTACTTTCGCCCGTCGGGTTCGCGCACCATCTGATCTGCTGGGGACTAGTAGTGGCACTAGGCCTGACAAGTCCTGACGACTTGGTGGATGAGATGGGCGATGTACTAGCCCGTGCTGAGTCATTCGGAGATATTTCGGGCATTATTCCTACGCAGTTTGCTTATGGCATTGCGCTATTGCGCTCGGACAAGGCGTCATACGACGCGGCAGTCGAGGTTCTCGAAACTGCCAGAGCCGGAATTCAGAAACATCGAATACTCACCTATCTCCTGTCGATCATTGACGCCGACCTGGCGGCAGAGTCCATCCGGAACGGGCGGCAGGACAACGCAATCGACCAGCTCCGGGCTCTATATACGTTGCATATCAGCCGCGGCTATCGAGTCGTCGCCGGTAATGCAGGCGAGGCACTGGTCGCGCTCCTAATCAACCGCGGAGCTAGCGGCGATATCGCCGAGGCGCAACGCATCACGAACGAATGGCGCCTGCGGCGGCCGGGCATTCCCGCCCTGGATCTTTGGTGGCTGAACTCGCGCGCCAAGATAGCCCAAGCGATGGATGATCGGGCGAGCTATACCGACCTTTCCAGGCGGTACCTCTCACTCTGCGAAAAGCTTGACGCCCGTGGGCGACTTGCCGAAGCGCGTCGAATGGTTGATAGGGGAGGGTGACAGAGATGGCAAAGATATTGGCGTACACATCACCCGCGCTGGGCCATGTGCTGCCGATCAGCGCGCTGCTTTCGGAGTTGGCGCACCGCGGCCATGCGATTCATCTGCGCACAATGCGCGCCGGTGTCGAGACCGGTCAGCGGCTCGGGTTCACCACCGACACAATCGATCCGCGGATCGAGGCAATTGAGCACGACGACTGGAAGGCCAACAAGGCGCCAGACGGGCTGAAACGCGCGTTCGCGGTGTTCGGCAGGCGTGCTCCGCTCGAAGTGGCCGACCTCGCCGGTGCGATTGAGCAGGTCAGTCCTGACGCATTGCTCGTCGACGTGTTGTGCTGGGGCGCGCTGTCCGCCGCCGAGGCCGGCGCGTTGCCGTGGGCCTGTTTCTCGCCTTTCACACCTCTGTTGCGCGCAGACGGGGTGCCCCCCTTCGGCCCGGGTCTCAAACCGTTGCCCAACATGCTGGGACGCGCTCGCGACGCCGTGCTGCGGACCATGATGAGCGGCACAGTCAATAGCGCGTTGCCCGCACTGAATGCGGCTCGCGAAGGACTGGGATTGCAGCGAGTCGGTTCGATGGACGAGTTTTGGCGCCGCGCACCGCTGATGTTGGTCGCGAGCGGCAAGCCGTTCGAGTATCCGCATGCCGACTATGGCGACGCGGTACAGATGATCGGACCATGCGCACTTGATCCAGCAGACACTGCCCCGAGTTGGCTGACGTCGATTGATCGGCCGATCGTCCTCGTCACGACGTCGTCCGAGAAACAAGGCGACGACAACCTGGTCCAGACCGCGATGGCCGCATTAGCAGATGAACCGGTGCACGTGGTTGCGACGCTGCCGGCGGGAGACCCAGAGAGCCTGCCCGCGCCCCCCAATGCCACTGTTTGCCGACTCGTCCCGCACGGCCCGGTGCTCGACCGGGCGGTGTGCGCGATAACGCACGGCGGGATGGGGGCCACTCAAAAGGCTTTGGCCCGTGGGGTTCCCGTGTGCGTCGTGCCATTCGGCCGTGACCAGTTCGAGGTTGCGCAACGCGTTGAGGTTGCCCGGTGCGGCACCCGACTGCCGGCGAAAAAGCTGTCGGCAGAACGTCTTCGCGCGAAAGTGCGGGAGGCGATGACGATGTCAGACGGCGCGAGACGCGTTGCTGAGGGCTTCGCGGCTACCGGCGGCGTAGCCCGCGGCGCAGATCTCTTCGAACAGCGCGTGCTAGGACTCCGCGTCAGCTGAGCGCTGAGCAGATGCTCGGGCCAGGACGCGGGCGAGTAGTACGTAATTCCGTTTGGCGAGCGCCACCCCGCCAGAGGGTGTATCACTGGTACACCGTCGTTCGGTCTATCGAGGTGGGTCAGATGGCACGCGTTGATTTGTTTGCAAAGATTCCGTTGATCGGGATGACCCTCGTGTTTTTGGCGATGTTCATCGTCGCGGTGACCGCATATCTGCATGCCGGTTGGTATTCGATAATCGGCTACGCGATCGCCGCGGTCGTCGCCGTGTGCGGCTTCGTCATGACGTTTCGTGACGTCAGCGATACGCCGGGACCCCCGGAGCAGTGGGATCCCCGTGGTAACCCGATTGATCCTGCGCCCCCCCAAAACTGACGAGAGCGAGGATTCGTCCGATGACAACCGCACCCAAGCAGTCTGCGTATGACAACTCCGCGCTGATGGCGGAGGACGAGGGGTACCACAAGGGCCTCAAACCCCGGCAGCTGCAGATGATTGCGATCGGCGGTGCCATCGGTACCGGACTGTTCCTCGGTGCCGGCGGCCGACTACACAATGCCGGACCAGGCCTGTTCTTGAGCTACGCCTTCTGCGGGATTTTCGTCTTCCTGATCCTGCGCGCGCTGGGCGAACTCGTGCTGCACCGCCCATCATCCGGGTCCTTCGTGTCGTATGCGCGCGAATTCCTCGGCGAGAAAGCAGCGTTTGTCGCCGGGTGGATGTACTGGTTGAACTGGGCGTTCACGGCCATTGTCGACTCGACGGCGATCGCCACCTACTTCCACTACTGGAAGGCGCTGGAGGCTGTCCCGCAGTGGCTGTTCGCACTGCTCGCGCTGGCGGCCGTAGTGAGCATCAACCTCATCTCGGTTACCCTGTTCGGCGAGCTCGAGTTCTGGGCGGCGGCCATCAAAGTGCTTGCGCTGCTGACATTTCTGGTCGCCGGCACCATCTTCTTGGCGGGCCGCTACCACATTCAAGGGCAGTCAACCGGTTTCAGCGTGATCGCGAACAACGGTGGGCTCTTCCCCGCCGGGCTCTTCCCGCTGGTGATCGTCATGTCCGGCGTCGTATTTGCCTACGCCGCAGTCGAACTCGTCGGCACGGCGGCCGGCGAGACGGCACATCCGCACAAGATCATGCCGCGTGCGATCAACTCGGTGATCGCACGTATCGCCGTCTTCTACGTCGGCTCGCTGTTCCTGCTTGCCCTTCTGCTCCCGTACAACACCTATAAGCCCGGCGAGAGCCCGTTCGTCACGTTCTTCTCCAAGATCGGCGTCGAGGGCGCGGGCACGGTCATGAACATCGTGGTGCTGACGGCCGCATTCTCCAGTCTCAACGCCGGGTTGTACTCGACCGGCCGGATCCTGCGGTCGATGGCAATGAATGGCAGCGCACCGAAGTTCACGGCGGCGATGTCCAGCCGCGGCGTACCGTACGGCGGAATCTTCTTGACCGCGGGCGTCGGGCTATTCGGCGTCATCCTCAACTTTCTGGTGCCCGGCCAGGCATTCGAGATCGTGCTCAACATCGCGGCCCTCGGCATCATCGCGTCCTGGGGCACCATCGTCATCTGCCAGATCCAGCTCTACCGCTGGTCGAAACGCGGCATCCTCGAGCGGCCGTCTTTCCGGTTGTGGGGCACCCCGTACACCGGCTACGCCACTTTGGCGTTCCTGGTCGGCGTCGTCGTGCTGATGGCATTCGACCCGCCGATCGGCACCTGGACCGTCGCCACGCTGGTCATCATCATTCCGGCCCTCGTCATCGGGTGGTATGCGGTCCGAGGGCGCGTGCTGGAGGTCGCGAGGGAACGCCAAGGCTTCACCGGGCAGTTCCCGGTTGTCGCCAACCGGCCGCTGCCGCGCGACAAAGACGACAAGGACGACAAGGACAACTGAATCCGGTTGTCTCGCAGCTATTTTCGGTAGCTAAGCGGAATTGTCAGGGCGCTCCGCTGCCGTTCTGGCCGTTGTGGCTGTTGGCTGGGTTGCTGCCCGTTCCGGTGCCACCGATGCCGGCTGGCCCGTCACCGGCGCCGATTCCGCCATGCCCCGCGTTGCCGCCGTTGCCGCCGATGCCGGTGCCCGCGGGGGCCGACGCGTTGCCGCCGGTACCGCCTGCGCCGCCGTCCTGTCCGATGGCATGGCTGTCTCCGCCGTTGCCCCCATTGCCGCCGGTGGCGGTGCCGGTGCCGAGGGCACGTCCACCGCCCGCGTCGCCGCCGTTGCCGCCGCGGCCGAAGGTCGCGCCTCCTTGGCCTGCAGTGCCGCCGTTGCCGCCGACGGCGTTGCCGGTATTGCTGTTGGTTCCGCCACCGCCGCCACCGTTGCCGCCGTTGCCTGCCACACCGGCACTACCGCCGGTGCCGCCCTGGCCTCCCCGCGCGGTTCCCGAGCCACTCAACGCAACTCCGCCGTGGCCGCCGTCGCCACCGTTGCCGATCGCGCCTGCCTTGCCGCCGTCGCCACCGACGCCTCCGACTGTGCCGCCCCGGTCGAGGTTTTGCGCATTGCCGCCGCTGCCACCGTTGCCGCCGTTGCCCAACAACCGGCCGCCATTGCCACCGTTGCCGCCGTCGCGACCGAAGGCGGCCACGTTGTCCTTGGTGGTGAAGTCGCTGCCGTTTCCGCCGTCGCCGCCATTGCCGACCAGCCCGGCATTCCCGCCGCGTCCGCCTTGCCCGCCGTTTCCGCCGTCGCCGCCTCTGCCACCGTTGCCGAACAACAGCCCACCGTTGCCGCCGTTCTGTCCGGGTGCGCCGTCGGCACCGTTGCCGATCAGCAAGCCGGCGTTCGGATGTTCTGCGGTGCCGTTGCTGATGAACACGGCTACGAATGCGCCGATCGAATCAATGCCGGCAATGGGCGCCGTCGTCGCTGTCGACTTGCCGATGCCGCCGTGACTTCCGGGCGTCGCCGACGCGATCAGTGGCCGGACCATACGGCTGCTGGCCGGGACATTGATAGTGGCGTGAAAGTGACTGGTGAACAACGTATTTCGCGCAGGCTCCACCTCTGGCTCCACTGAGACGTCGGCGGCGACGAAGCTGTTTGGCAGTGTGCGGACACCGATCGCAGGTAGTCCCGCCGAGGCGGCCATCAGGCTGTTCGGCGTCGCGACCGCAGTGGCGTTGGCCGCCGAAGACGTCAGCGCGAGAGGGTGCACCTCCGGTGTGTGCGCTTGAGGCGGCGGGTCGCTCGGCAGGCTGGTGGCGGCCGCCGCGAGTAAACCGGTCGCCAAGGCTGTCGTCATCTTCATCGCCGCATGCGCCATTGCAGGGTTTCCTTCCCGAGTGAACTACCTCGGGTCACGGTTACGCGAAGCTCACGGTTCACAGCTCACTCAAAGCGTGATCCACATCACATCGCGTCTCGCAACTAATTGCGTCGTGATTCCGTGTGTTGGCTACGAAATCCGCGGTCAGCCGTGTGCACCGCCGCGCCATAAGCACCACAGCTTCTGCATAACCGATTGCCAAACCATCGCGGAACGTAGGAACGGACATCGCTTCCAAGGGACAGCACCGACGGCGCCGAGCCCACCGCGAGTGGTTCAAGACGGCGACTCAGTATTACCGCGCCGAGACCGGGCGGAATTGCAGTGGCGCGCTACTGGGCTCGTCGCACCGGAGGGGACCGACGATTCCCATACCGGAACTCGACACCCAACGCGGTGGCCATCGTTTCTCCGTGACACAGATGGAGGAACGACGATGGGTAACGAAAGGCACATCGGTCGCGTCGGGGGACTGGCGGCCGCACTGGGAGTGGGGAATGTTCGGCGTACCGCCACCCGGATGACGGTGTCGATCTGCGTCGCGACCGCGGTGGTGATGGTTGCGCCGGCGCCGGATTCGACGGTGTCGCCGGCCGTGCGGCTGACGGCCGACTCGACCGCGTTGATCATCGGCACGAGCGGCGTCCCGACGCCCGACGACTACTACGTCGACTCGGTGAAAAACCAGTTCATCGTGCCGACCCATTCGGGTCGCATCGACTACGTGAAGGTGACGACGCCGGAGGAGATCTGGCCCGCGAGGTTGCCCGCTCTTCTCAGTGCGCTGCTCGGGCTCGGGATCGGGGACCCCCACCTCTTCGGGTTGGGTGCCCCAGGCTTCGACGTGCCGTGGTGGAAACTCACGGGGCTGTTCGACCTCACCCTCGATCAGTCGATCCTGAAAGGGATCCCCGACCTGGAGCGGGCGATGGTCGCGCATGGCAACGACGATTTGATCATCTACGGCTACTCGCAGAGCGCCGTCATCGCGAACCGCGAGAAGCGCAAGCTCGCCGAGCAGTACCCGGCGGGAACCAAGGCCCCCGATATCGACTTCGTGCTGGGCGGTGACCCTAATCTGCCCAACGGCGGCTTCTTCGCGCGGTTCCCCGGCCTTCACATCCCGATCATCGACTGGTCGCTTGATGGTCCCGCGCCGACGGACACCCAGTTCGACACGGTGGAAATCAACCGCCAGTACGACTTCATGGGCGATTTCCCCTTGTATCCGCTCAACCCCATCGCCGACCTGAACGCGTTGCTGGGCTTCTTGTATGTCCACTTGTACCCGTTCGACGTCAGCCTGCCTGCCGACCCGACGACGTCGCCGGCCTACCAGGGCACCCACGGCGACACCAGCTACTACTTCTTTGAGACCCCGGACCTGCCGTTATTCGGTCCGCTGCGCACCCTGGGGGTGCCCGAGTCGTTGATCGACGTGGTCGAGCCGTTCTTCAAGGTGCTCGTGGACCTGGGCTATGACCGCAGCATCCCGCCGTGGGAGCCCACCCGGGCGCGGTTGATCCCGCAGCTTGACCCCGGCAATCTGGCCACCGACCTGGTCGACGCGATTGGCGAGGGCATCAACAACGCCGTGGCGCTCATCGGCTCGCCACCAGCGCTGAGCATTCCCGCAGCGCCGGGCACCGCAGATCAGAACGCGGGCATCGAACGAGACCTTTCAAGGCCGGCAACCAACCTCAAGACCGTCAGCCCCGATCTAGGTGACGATGTCTCGCAGGATCCGCCCGCGGATACCCACGACAATCTCGAGACAAGCCAACGCACGGTCCGTCCAGAGCTGGCGGCGACACGAGACGAGGTCACCGAGACCATCGGCGCCGTGAAGTCGGTCATCGGAAACGGGCGCACCGTCGTGCGCTCCGCTGGCGGCGACAACGGCTCAACCCCTGCCGTCACCGATCCCGCGCGCAAGACGCCGGGGCCGGATACGGTCACGAAAGCCGGCAGTGACACCAAAAAGGTCGTCACCAAGGTTTCGGACGCCATCAAGACGGCACTGAGCGGCGACGACGATCACAACAACGGGGAAGGGGCTGAGGGGGGAGCGCAATAAGCCCGCGCCCTCACGGCGACGATCCCACGCTCACATCATCGCCTCGGCCATCGCGATGTGGCCCTCGAAGCCGAGGTCTGTGGCCGTCGTGCGGTAGCGCTCCGCCAAGACGCGGTAGGCAACATCGTCGCC
>Ga0207641_10005817_pt1 | contig 10460 bp, 10 predicted proteins | sample KBSSwiS62_FD_184306 | JGI IMG/M metagenome (GOLD analysis project Ga0207641, IMG submission 184306) | Switchgrass rhizosphere microbial communities from Kellogg Biological Station, Michigan, USA - KBS Switchgrass S6-2 (SPAdes) (version 2) | ecosystem: Host-associated > Plants > Roots >... | reverse complement strand
CGTAAGGATTTATTCGCAAAGGCGGGAGTCTGAAATGTCGCCACGCAGGAAAACGCGCGCCAAAGCCGGCTACATGATCAGCTCGGTGGCCGAACTCTACAAATTGCACCCGCAGACACTTCGTCTTTATGAACGCGTCGGGTTGTTGAAGCCGTCGCGTTCGCTGGGCAACACGCGGCTCTACACCGACGACGATCTGGAGCGGCTGGAAGTGATTCTGACTCTGGCGCGCGACATGGGCGTGAACCTCGCGGGCATCGAGATCATTCTGAACATGCGTGAAAAAATGGTCGAGATGGAAAAGCAGATGAACGAATTCGCAACCGTGGTGCAACAGGAACTTTCGCGCGTGGCCCGTCACGCGGAAAGCGAACGACCGTCGCGCCACGCCATCGTTCCGACGCGCATCCGCCTGACGAAGTAGGCCAGCTTTCTCCATTCCTAACTTTGAACTTCAATGCGCTATTTAAAGGCGACTGCCGCGCTGGATGCACCGGCGAGGTGAATGGTCTCGAAGCGTTTGAAGCCGACTTCCCGGCACCACTCGCGAAAATCCGCTCCAGAATAGTCGAAGGCATCGCCGAATTCGATAAGCATGTTCAGCGACATGAGCAGCCCAAACAAATTCTCGCGGCGGGCATCGTCAATCAAGGCCTCGATGGCGACCAAGGCGCCTCCCGGTGGCAGGGCGTTGTAGGCGGCGCGGATCAGTTGCAACTTCTTCTCCAGATTCCAATCGTGAAGAATCATGCCCATTGTGATGAGATCGGCTTTGGGTAGCGGATCCTTGAAAAAGTCGCCGCTCGCCGTGCAGATGCGGTCGCTCAATCCAGCAGCCGCAATATGCTTTTGGGCGATGGGCGCTACGGGCGGCAGATCGAAGGAAACACACTTCAGGTGGGCATGCCTTTTAGCCGCTTCTATGCACAGCAGGCCTGTCGCGCCGCCGATGTCGCAAAGATTCTGGTACGGTGAAAAATCAAATTTCATGGCGAAGGCTTCGAAATTGATCCGGGAGAGGCCTGTCATGGCGCCCATGAACTGCTCGAGCCGGGGCAATTCCTCGTACAGCTCCTCAAACATGCCCTTCTGGCCGTGCTTGATCTCATTTTGCGGCTTACCGGTGCGCAGAGCCTCGGGCAGGTCGTGCCAGAACTTGAAGAGGCGTTCGTTGAGCATGACCAGAATACCGCCCACGTAGCGAGGGCTGGCTTTATCCAGATAAACGGCGGTAGCAGCAGTGTTGGAATACTTCGCGTTGGCGCCGTCGCCCTCGCGGGCGAGAAACTTCATCGCCACCAGCGCATCGAAGAAATCGCTGTTGGCGCGTGGATGCAAGCCAAGTTCGCCGCCCAGTTCCGTGCCGGTAAGTTGGCGATCGCTGAGCTTCGTAAATACCTCAAATTCAACTGCCGTGAGCAGAACTTTGGAAGACCAGAAAGCGAAAGCAGTTTGCAGAATCGGGCCGGGATCAAGTTGTAGGCTGGTGCCGTGCATATCTTCCTGTCTCCACGCGTGAATTTTGTTTATGGAACCTGACGGTGAGCGGGCGTGATGTTACTAAATGGCGGAGCGGGAAGCCAGTTTAAGGAATACAGTTCACGTCCATCTCTAGCTCCTTCCACAGAATTCCACATGGGCGTGCGCTTGCTGTTCGCCGCGCGTGCCCGTATGCTTGCGAAAGATGCCACTGGAAAATTGTCAATTCTGTCAGGGAACGGGTTGGAAGCTGGTTGCGCGCAGGGACGGACTGGGAAAGTTTGCCGTGGCGTGCGATTGCGGCGTCGGCGAACGCGCCTCGCGCACTATGGACCGTGCGCGGATTCCCAAGCGGTACGAACATTGCGACTTTGAAAGCTACGTCACGGACCTGGCCGATGGAAAAGTCTGGACCGCGCAAAATGCTCAATCGTTAAAACGTGCGAAGTTGGATGCGCAGGGATTTGTGCGCGAATATCCCGGCTCCAGCGAAAAAGGTTTGTTGCTGATGGGCCCTTCCGGCGTTGGCAAAACGCATCTGGCGGTAGCGGCACTAAAAGAACTCTTACGCCGCGGGCACCAGGGAATGTTCTGCGATTACCGCGAATTGTTGAAGGAAATCCAGGCCAGCTACAATCCGCAAAGCGAATCGACGGAGATGAAAATTCTAGAGCCGATCCGTAACGTCGAAATTCTGGTGCTCGATGATTTAGGGGCGAGCAAACCTTCGGCCTGGGTGCTGGACATCATCGGCCTGGTGTTGAACGCGCGCTATAACGAGCGGCTGGTGACCATCCTGACCACCAACTATTTTGACGAGCGGCCCGCGGCGGAACCCGCTCCGAGGCTTCCGAACGGTGACCGCGTGAAAGTTGTCAGAGAAGATGCGCTGGAAGACCGCATTGGTGCACGCATGCGTTCGCGCTTATATGAGATGTGCAGGACGGTCGAAGTCTTTGCCCCAGACTTCCGCCGCGAAATTCGCCAATCCACCCGCGCGCGAGCCTAGCAGGAAGTCAACCTCCCGTTCAAATGTTACGAAAAATGTTCAAGCGCGTGCCGCTGGCTGCAAGACTAAATCTGCAAACTTTGCGATGAGACCTGAACTGCCGCGTGCGGCTCGATATCCGGTTGTGGCCTAATGCTGGTCGCTTCTTGTGTAGTCGCGTACAGCAAGTTCCTTTGCCAAACAACCGTTGTATGCTTGCGGACTTTCCATCAGCTTTGCATAGGAACATGCCTCTTCAATCGCTTGCCGCTCGGCGGGATTCAACGCAGCAAGATCGGGCGGTTCGGAGGCTCTCCACAAGACAATCCTTCGCGATTTGCTGGTCTTGGGACCAGGGGCAGGCAAATCAGTTTGGCCACCATTTGGGTATGCGCTCACGGTCCCGTGCGATTCCCTTTTTGCCTGAGAAGACTGATTCTCCGGCGGATTCGCCGCGGGAGTTGTTTGAGCCGGAGTCGGAGCAGGAGCTTGAGTAGACCTGGCGCGGTAAAGTGCGATCCCGCCGGCCAAGAGTATTGCTGCGAATACGATTCCCAGCGCAAAAAGTCCCGATGGTGCGTTCACCAGCCACAAGAAGGGGCGGGGCACTCGAGGGGTCGAGGCGGCCGCCGGAGCGGCGGAAGCGCTTTTGCGATAGGCGTTGGCGGGGACGCCACCGGTGGACGGACTGGCCGAGGAGCCGCGCGACAAAGCCAGGTCCGCGTCATATTTTTGCCGTTTGCCGGCGTCCAGCAAGACCGCCTTGGCCTCGGACAGATTCTTGAAAGCCTCGGCAGCAATGTTTTTTAGATAAGGATTGGCCGGGGAAAACCGATCGGGATGAACTTCGCTGGCCTTGCTCTTAAAGGCGGCTTCGATTTCCTCGCTGGTCGCGTGCTCGGGAACTCCCAGGATCTCGTAGTAGGTTGGGGGCACGGGTCTGCTTCCAAAAGCTCGGCGCTAAAAAGAAGATGATACCGGAACCAGCCGCATCAGGCCCGTCAAAATTTGACGTTGTCCCGGCTCTTTCGCAAAATTCGATTCGTTGACACATATGCGTTTCGCCGCGTATTCTTGCAGGGTTGCAGCGTTTGACTCGCCTGCAGCATCTATGTTGTACGGTGACCCCCGCAGGGTCATTGGTCCTTAATCAGAGCTGGTTAGCGATCCGGTCAGGGGTGGCCCGCATTCGCACTCCCGCCTTGAGCGAACCGGCAATCTAGTTGCCTCAGGGTTTGTAAAACAAACCCTGAAACCTTGCATTAACCCCCAACAGGGAGTCCGCAAGGAAGTCGCATGAACCCGCTGGCTTGACCGTGCTCAAAGGGTTTTTCGGCGCGGCGTGGCCAGCCATCACTCACATTGGGAGAAAAACTCCCGGAGGCAATTAACCATGTTTTCCGACCATGACAACCCCGTGACCGCAGCCGCCGCGGCGCCTGCCCACGAAGCACAGTCTGGAGCAGCAGCGAATCCAACCGAGCAGCAAGCCGCTCACGAAGCTTCATCTCACGAAACTCCGTCACAGAGGACCGAGGAAGATCCGAAGGTGGAGACTTCCGCGGCGGCGCCCGCCGTAACTCCGGCAAGCGCTTCGGAAGCGCATGCGCAGGCCGAGGCTCACGCGGCGAAAACCGCGAATGACGCCGAAGCTACCGCCGCGGCGGAAGAAGCTGCTAGCACCGAAGAGATGAGCAAGCTGCTCGACCAGTACGACGAGCAGCACGAAGCACAGGCGCAAAACGAAATTATTGAAGTGAAAGTGATCGCCTACACCGAGCACGGTGTGGTCGTGGATCTCGGCCAGAAAACGGAAGGCCTGATCCCCGCGGTGGAATTCAGTGAGACGGAGATTCCGCGGCCCGATCCCAACGCCACAATTGAAGTGCAGCGCACTGGCGAGCACAAAGACGGCTACGCCATCGTGTCGTATCAGAAAGTATTGCGGCGCCGCACTTGGGAAAGGCTGGACGAAGCGTACAAGAACAAGAGCACGCTGACCGGCAAAGTGGTGGACCGCATCAAGGGCGGCGTAGTGGTGGATGTTGGAGTGCGCGCGTTCCTGCCCGGCTCGCAGTATGACCTGCGGCCGACGCCCAACCTCGACGGCTTGCTTGGCCAGGATGTGCAAGTGCGCATCACCAAGCTGAACCGCCGGCGCGGAAACGTGGTGGTCAGCCGCCGCGCGATCCTGGAAGAAGAACAGCACGCCAAGCGCGCCGAACTGATGGAAACGTTAAGCGAGGGCCAGACTGTGCACGGGGTCGTTAAAAACGTCACGGAATACGGCGCATTTGTGGACCTGGGAGGCATTGACGGGCTGCTGCACCTGACGGATCTGAGCTGGGGCCGCATCAAGCATCCTTCGGATGTGGTGAAGCCGGACCAGGAACTCGACGTCATCATCCTGAAGTTTGATAAGGAAAAGCAGCGCGTTTCGCTGGGCCTAAAGCAGCTGAGCAGCGACCCGTGGGTTGGCGCGGCGGAAAAGTATCCGGCCGGCGGCAAGTTCAAGGGCAAGGTTGTCGGCGTGGTGGACTACGGCGCGTTCGTGGAGCTGGAAACCGGCATCGAGGGCTTGGTGCACGCCACGGAAATGAGCTGGGCCAAGAAGTCGGTTCATCCTTCAAAGGTTGTGAAGGTGGGCGATGAAGTGGACGTGGTGGTGCTGGACATCAAGCCGAGCGACCGCCGCGTTTCGCTGGGTATGAAGCAGGCGCAGCCCGATCCCTGGCTGCTAACTGCAGAGAAATATCCGGTGGGCACAGTGGTGACCGGCAAGGTCCGCAACATCGTGGAGTTCGGCGCGTTCATTGAGCTGGAGGATGGCTTCGACGGGCTGGTTCACGTCAGCGACGTGAGCTGGACCGAGCGCATCAAGAACCCGCATGAAGTTTTCAAGAAGGGCGAACCGGTAACCGCAAAAGTGCTGCGCATTGATCCGGATGGCCGCCGCGTGTCGCTGGGCATGAAGCAGGTCAACGACATTTGGGGCGACTGGTTCAAGCAGCACAAGGTGGGCCAGATTGTGAAGGGCAAGGTCTCGCGTATCGCCATGTTCGGCGCGTTTGTGGAATTGGGCGAGAACATCGAGGGACTCTGTCACAACACAGAAATCATGGACCGCCGCCGCGGCGACGATGGCAGCGGAATGAACCGCACCACTAGCGGCCCGCTGAAGAGCGCAGGTCCGCTGGAGCCGGGCAAGGAATACGACTTCAAGATCATCAAGATCAGCCCGGAGTCGCGGCGCATTGGTCTGAGCTACAAAGCCGCGGTAAAACAAGTGGAGCGGCAGGAGATCGCGCAGTATCGCTCGACCTCCCGGGCCTCTTCGACGGCAACTATCGGCGACGCGCTGAAGCAAAAACTCTCTTCGCGGTAGGCGCGAAGCTCGGGTATTTCGACAAGGGGCCAGTTCTGATTTGCTGGCCCCTAATTTTTTGTTTTGCCCGCGGGCGCGTTTAGTGATAGGAAGTGAGCCAGCGGGCGTACAAATCTTCCCGTAAGCCCTTCCCTTTCATGGGTCTGCGACGTATCATCTAGGAACTTTAGCGAGGCGTGGCCACGATGACCAAGCAACCGACGTTGACGAAGGCGGACCTGATTGAAGAAGTGCTGAAGGTCACGGAACTTCCACGCAAGGAATCCGAGATCATCGTGGAAACCATTTTCGACAGCATCATTGAGGCTATTCAAAAAGGCGAAAAGATCGAGATTCGCGGATTCGGCAGCTTTCGCACTCGTGAGCGGCGCGGCCGCGTGGGCCGCAACCCCAAGACCGGCGAAAAAGTGGAAGTTCCGGCCAAGCGCATTCCTTTTTTCAAACCAAGCAAAGAATTGAAGGATTTTGTGAACAGCGACGAAGCCGCGGCCATGACTGCCGCCGCGGAAGCCACCGCTGGCAACTCTTCGAACTCCTGATCGCCGCCTTCGTTTCGCCGTTTGCCGGCGTTCATCCTGATTTTTAAACTTTCGCGCGAGGTTTCGCCCGCAATGGATTATCTTTGGACGCCGTGGCGCTATCAGTACATTGCGCAGGTGCATTCCGGAAAACAGCCGGAGTGTATTTTCTGCGACGCCGCGGAACGCAAAGACGACGACGTGACGCTGGTGGTGTACCGCGGAACCTCGTGCTTTGTGATTTTGAACCGGTATCCCTACACATCGGGCCACGTGATGGTGGTGCCGTACGCCCACGTGGCGGAATTGCGATTTTGTGAACCGTCGGCGCTGGCGGAAATGATGCACCTGGCGCAGCGCGTCGAGTCGGTGCTGCGCGATTTGTACAAGCCGGATGGCATGAACCTGGGCATGAATCTGGGGCGGGCGGCGGGCGCCGGCGTCGTGGGACATTTGCATTTGCATGCACTGCCGCGCTGGGTAGGCGATTCAAATTTCATGACGGTGACCGGCGAAACGCGTGTTCATCCGGAAGATTTGTCGGTCACCTTCGAGCGGCTGCGCAAAGCCCTGGCCTGATTCTGTTTTGCGATTGTTTTTCGTAACATGGAAGATCCCCGCCCGGAGAGAGAGGTTTGTCATGGCCAAGAAGCGCAAAGCCGCCAAAAAAACAGCGAAAAAGCCGGCCAAGAAGAAAGCGCCCGCCGCGAAAAAAGCGGCCGTCAAGTCCGGCACGAAAATTAAGGCGAAGGTTTCGGCCAAGCCGAAAGCTCGGCGTGGTTCGGCACGCGCGGCAGAGCCGTCCTCCGGGTCGGCTTCCAGTTCGCTGGATCCGCGGCGCGCTGGCCGCCTGCGTTTCAACGACGAAGATCAAAGTGCGCGGCGACGGCGCATCAATGATTTGCAGGGTATCAGCATGCGCGATCGCGCCGATTCCGAGAGCGTAGGCGAATTACTGGAAGAGGGACAAACGCTGGAAGCCGAGGCTGTGGCGGGCGTCGAAGACGCGTTGGACGCCGACCAGGGCGAAATCCGCACGCATGAAGTGCCTGAGGACGACGTCCCGGAAGAGTATCTCGAAAATGACAAGTAGCGCGCGCAAGTGAAACTGGAACTGAACGAAGAGCAGCTGCTTCTGCAGAAATCGGTGCGCGAATTTGCGGAGTCGGAAGTGAAACCGCGCGCGCCGGAGCTGGATGAGACCGGGCACTTCCCGCGAGACTTGTTTGCTAAGGCCGCTGAATTGGGGCTGACCGGCGTGGCCCTTCCGGACAGCGAGGGCGGCGCTGGATTCGATCACATCTCTTACACCATCGTGATTGAAGAAATTTCGCGATGCTGCGCTTCCACCGGCGTAATCCTCTCGGTGCAAAATTCGCTGTACTGCGATCCGATTCATCGCTACGGCACCGAAGAGCAGAAGAAGAAATTCCTGCTGCCGTTTGCACGCGGAGAGAAGATCGGCTGCTACGCGTTGACAGAACCGCAGGCCGGCTCGAACGCCGCCGCGCTACAAACCAAAGCCGTAAAGCGCGGAGAAAGGTATGTAATGAACGGCACGAAGGCGTGGATCACCAACGGCGGCGCGGCCGATGCGGCCATCGTCTACGTGAACACCGATCCGGCCAAAGGCGAAAAAGGAATCACCGCGCTGGTCGTGGAAAAGGGCACCCCGGGCTTCAAGGTCGGCAAAGAAGAGAGGAAGTTGGGAATCAGCGCGACCGCATGCAGCGAGTTGGTCTTTACCGATTGCGAAGTGCCGGAATCCAATCGCATCGGCAACGAAGGCGAGGGTTACAAAGTGGCTTTGTCGACGCTGGACGGCGGCCGCATCGGCATCGCCGCTCAGGCCGCCGGCATCGCACAAGGCGCGTTCGAAGCGTCGCTAAAATATTCTCAAGAACGGCTGGCTTTCGGGCATCCCATCGCGCAGTTTCAGGCCATTCAATTCATGCTCGCCGACATGGCCACGGAAATCGACGCGGCTCGTTTGCTGATTCGCAAGGCCGCGTGGAAGCAGGACACCGGAGCGCGCTTCAGCCAGGACGCGGCGATGGCCAAGCTGTTCGCCAGCGAAATGGCCACGCGCGTGGCGCACAAAGCCATCCAGATCCACGGGGGTAACGGCTACAGCCGCGAATATCCTGTTGAGCGCGCCTATCGCGATGCGCGCATCACGGAAATTTACGAAGGCACTAGCGAGATTCAGCGCCTGGTAATTTCTTCCTGGGCGCTCAAGTCGTGAGCGGCGGCCGCGAAGCTAGAGCCAAATGTATCAAGCTTCGCGGTCTCGTACTCACGGTTTGCGCATTATCGTCGGGGTGAAGTCTGTGTGGAAATGAGATCGGCTACGAAGAGGCTTCGCCAAACGGAAAACTTAAGGCGGTAGTCTTCGAAAGAGATTGCGGTGCCACCGTTCATTACGACGAGTCCTCAACGCAGTAAAAGTAGATCGTGGCCTGGTGGCTGCTCCGCTGATGGCGTGACGCTATGCGTAGTATTCTGATCCGGTGCTGGACCTCGACTGCGGCCTCGAATTCGATCCGTCTCGCGACGAAGAATTTTTTCTGGCGCTTCCACCTCGGCCCGCCGTTTGCCTGATCGAGCCAAAAGACCCTTCCGCCGAACCATTCTTCATCCGCACGCAGGATTTGCAGCGGCGCTTGCGGCGTTTGCTTGGCCCTGCTGATCCATCTAGCAAGCGGCTGAACCTGCGCGATTTTGCCAAGGGGCTGCGCTATCGGTTGACGCCAAGCGCCTTCGAACAGAATCTGGTGTACTACCAGCAGGCCAGGCAGCTTCTTGCCAAGCGTTATAAGAGAATGCTGCGGCTTCGCCCGCCCGCCGTTCTGAAGATCAGCCTGCGCAACGCTTATCCTCGTTGCTACGCCACGCGCCAGATTCCCGTTGATGCCAATGGCGAGCCTTCCGGCGGCTTTTATTACGGCCCATTTGCATCGCGAAAATCGGCCGAAGCATTTGCGGAGGGCGTGCTCGATCTCTTCAAGGTGCGCCGCTGCCAGATCAAGATTCGCCGCGATCCTACATTCCCCGGTTGCATCTACTCCGAAATGAAAATGTGCCTGGCACCGTGTTTTGCCGGCTGCAGCAAGGAAGAGTACGACGTGGAAGTCGGGCGGCTCGTTTCGTTTCTGGAGACGGGCGGGTCGTCGCTGCGCGATGGACTCGAAACTGAACGCAACCGAGCCAGCGAGGATTTGGACTTCGAAAAGGCCGCATTGCTTCACAAGAAGGTGGACAAGCTAGACGACGCCCTGCGCGGCCAAGCGGAACTGCCGCGCCGCTTGCAAGATCTGAACGCCGTGATTTTTCAGCGCGGCGGCGAAGACCAATCCATCGCCGTATACGAAGTCCGGGCCGGCCGCATCACTGATCCGTTTCTGCTTTCCTTCGCGACGCTGGCGGGTGAGCCACGCTCCGCCGAACAGTTGCTCCGGCAACAACTCGAGGGCCAGCGCGAAACGAGCCCAGCCGACTTGTCGGAACATTTGTGGCTGCTGGCGCGCTGGTTCTACAGCAACCCGCGCGAAGGAGAAATTTTCTTTAAGGAAAACACCTGGCCGTATCGCAGGATGATGCGCGCTTGCGCCCGTTTGCTCGCACCGCCATCGCCAACGATCGATAAGCCGGGCCAGGGCTCCGATCAGGGATGAAGCTCGGGAAATTGGGTTGGTTTGATTCGGTGCATTCCGGAAAGCGCTGCTTCGTTACGAGGATCAAGCAGAAGCACCACCTTGTATTGCTCCTCCGCTTCGCCCTGCCGCCCTTGTGATTGATAGAGTTGGCCCAGTTGCAGCCGCGCATGTTCGTCGAAAGGCGACCGTTCGACGACATTGCGCCACGCGTTTGCCGCATCGTCTTTCCTGCTCTGTGCCAGCAAAACGTCGCCCAAACCATTCCATGCTTCGATGGTCGGACCAGCATCAAGCGAAGCCCGAAATTGTTCCTCGGCTTCGTTTACACGGCCGGCGGACTGATAAAACGCGCCAAGGCGATTGCGGGCATCGGTATTCAAAGGAGAAATCTCAATCGCTCGACGGTATTCCGCTTCGGCGTCCGGCGGGCGCCC
>Ga0207641_10005813_pt1 | contig 10465 bp, 12 predicted proteins | sample KBSSwiS62_FD_184306 | JGI IMG/M metagenome (GOLD analysis project Ga0207641, IMG submission 184306) | Switchgrass rhizosphere microbial communities from Kellogg Biological Station, Michigan, USA - KBS Switchgrass S6-2 (SPAdes) (version 2) | ecosystem: Host-associated > Plants > Roots >... | reverse complement strand
GGGTCATCAAGGTTAATAATATAATATTTCTTGAAAATGATTTTTTCAGCATATTCTTCTCCCACCCAATCCGAAAACCGGGCAGATAAAGAATCGCGTCTTAATGATGCAAATAAAAGCCCATTTAAATTGGTTCTCTCAAATGTACATCCCGGGAAATTAGTTGCTCCGGAAACCCTACTATTTTCCAGCGAACCATCATCGAAGTCACATTCATTAAATGTGCAGTCTATGAAATGACAATGGATAAAATCCGAAATTGAAAACTCACATTTTTTGACCTCGCAATTTACAAAAGAACTCTCCTTAAATGATGCACCCAAAAAATCATTAGCAATAAACGAAATGCTGCTAAAATTTGAACTGACTGCAATAGCATCTCTGAAATGAATATCCGCAATGGTCCCTTTGCTAAAACTACAGGCATCTAAATTGACTCCATTGAAAGTTAAAAACTGATACGTCAAACTATTAAAACGTACATTTTTAAAAGTTTGTTTTTCAAGCGAAATTGTGCGTTCACCCATTTTCAACAATTTCCGGATAATATTCATTTTTCTTACCGATCCTTCTTCAGTACTCCAATATTTATACTCATCCAATTCTTCTTTCAAATCAGCTGAATTTTCCTTTTGTTCTTCCTTTCTTTTAACTCCTTCTAGAACAATTGCAACAAGAATCAGATCAAGGATAAACCCATGCACTTCTGCCAAGACATTAGCTACTCCGTCCGATAATGAGGACCCAGAGCCAAAATATCGAAATTCAATGTCGACATATATTAGCCCAATTATTAAGATAAATGCAACAATAAAATATTTAAACCACCACCGGCGAAGAATTTTTAAAAATCTATCTTTAAAAAAATAGTACCCTACACTGCAGATAGCTGCACAAACAAATATTACGACGAATAAATATAATACGACATTCATTAATACTGCCAATTTTTGCTTTACTATATAATTTGATCCTGGAATTTTACACCATCAACTTTTAAAATTGCGTGATTGCAATATTGCATTAAATAAAACAGACACAAAATGCATTTTCTTTTGCAATAAGGAATTTCCTTAAAAAAAACTAAAGCAAATTCGAAACAGCATTTGCGAATAGGGAAACCGTAATAACTAATCAATTCTTGACACCCGTACCCCCATCCATTTTCTTGGTCCTGCAAGTGATCGTTTGGTAATCCAAAGCTCAACCAGCAAGGTATTATCAGTTTTATCAATTCTATAACCCCACCCTCCTTCACCATTCTTTGTAGCTTCCCAAAGAGTAACATGTTTATTGACAGGAATTTTATAGGAAAAATGTTTGAAATATTTGTCTGAATTGGGATTGTAAATAACCGATCCGTAGGGCGTATTCCTGTCACCGTTAGTGGTTGCGCCAATTACAACTACTGCTTCCGGGAGTGCAGGATCATCTGATGAAAAGTAAAAATCCGTCCAGGGATAGATAGTTACCAGACCAGGCCGCTTGAGCAACGGCTCAACATTACTGTAATCACCAGGAGCATAATACCGGTTCATATCTCCTCCACTTGTAAAGAAACTTTCTGTATTTCCAAAAATATTATGACCCCTGTCATGAGGTATATCAGATTGATTGATAACTGGCCGATCCGTTTCGTATAAGATATCAGTACACAAACCAAAAGGCACTTTTATTGATCGGATGCCTGGCCCCAGGAATTTTGCAAGGCTTGATTTTTCATACCGGCCGGGATCGAGGGATTGACTTTCACCGGTAAAGTTGGGTCCTGTATAAAGCACAATTTGTTGCCCCGCCGTTAATTTTTGACTGGCTTTTACGTGTAACCTATGCGACTCCATCAATGGTCTGGGCAAATTCACCGTATCGTAAAATACATATCTCATACCCGCAGTATCGCCAGATGATACTTTTCCAGAGGATATTTTCTTTTTATTTACGCAGGAAAATGAAATAACTGCAACCAAAAAGTACAATAATATCACACGGGGGTCTCTTGAAATAAACATTGATTTGTTTGGCATAATGAAGGTTTATGGATTTGGAAAATAACAATATCATTAATTGGTTAAGCCGAAGAACCCGTTATCATTTCGAGTTCACGAGGCTTTTATTATCTATAGTCCTTTTGAATCTTCACAGAAGAAAATTTAATATTAGATTTTAGAATTTTGGTTACCTGTGTTTCTGCTGATTTGTTAAACACTATTATTTTAACTAGTTTAATATCAACAAGCGGATTATTGAAAAGGGGGAATTTAATAAACTCATAATTGCCCGTTTTGCTTTTCTGAAAATCAAATCCATTAGCGGTTGCTTTCTCTCTGCTCACTAAAAGTCTGTATTCGTCTTCAACGGATAGTATGCAAGGCAGGTAAAAAAAACCAAACTTGGAGAGACCATTAAATATCATATACTTGCCTCTTTTTTTAGTTATTGCATTGAACTCTTTAAGCAAATCGATTTCTTCATGCTTTTTATCCGGTGGTAATACACCTTGCGAACATCAGTTTTAATCTTTGTCATCGAAAAAACCATTCTTACTCCCTTCTTGTTGTCCGAAAATGCTGTGGTCAAAAGTTGCTCTGTGTTTCTGCTTATATTATTGCCGGTAAGGGAAAGGAAAAATGAATTGTCGCAGATATCACGGTCCAGTGAAATTCCCAAAGGAGTTTGTCTTTTTTCGTAACCATCCATTTGATGAGCCTTATAGAATGGCTTAAACTCCTTTTCACCAAAACGTTTAGAGACCGCCGACAACCATAGATGCTCGCTTTTAATTATGCTTTTTAAGGCAGTTAATGTCGTGAAATGGTGATAAATCCTCCGCCTTGACTTTGGAATAAAATTATTAAAGAATAGTTTTATCAGTTTATCACTACCAGAACCATTGGTGATCACCTTTACTCCATTCATGAGGTCATTTAAAGCAAAAGGTTCTCGGAATGGGAGGTGTTTATACTTGGAATGACTCAAGCAGGCATTAAATTCAGCAGCAATTTTCTTCAAAAGAGGAATATCCATAAAAGAGTTATACAACTATGAGGGAGCAAGTCCGGGATCCAGCTATTCTATCTTCCAAAAATCTGTAGTCTCATTTGTTGGATTTTTGTAAGAGTCAAATTCCCGGATGATGCTTTCAGGGTATACTGCTTTGCAGGGTCGCCTATTTTAAATCCGGCGGCGGAAATATCATTATATGATTTTTTCAGCCACTGCAGAAATTCCAGGCCGTTTTCATATGAACTGAAATATAATGGACCATTTATTAGCTCTGGACTGTTTACCGGGCCATTAATCTCCAGCGTTTCGGCACAACGCCCACTATTACTTCCTAAACAAATATACCATAGCATCGGAGTGAATTCTTCTTTTGGAATAAGGACCAATTTCTCTCCATTGTCTACCTTTCCTTTTTCTCTTTCAATATCATCATCTGCCTCGCTGATTGTCCTGTGTCCGTCTGTAACTTTTCTTACAATGCCTTCATACGATATGGTAAGAGTAACAGGTTCAGTAAAGGCAGGAAATGAGTACTGCACATGATTGGTCTTTATCTTGGATGCGGCAGTAGCGGTACCAGCTGTAAACAAGTTAGAAAATTCCACTGCCGTTAAGTCGGTAATATTACCCCGAAATTCCATACTTACGCTGGCCACGACATTGCCGCTTACATCGATGCCGGCAATTCCTTCCTGATAAAAGTGTATTTTCTTGTCTGCTATATAGGCAGACAAAGTAATATAGCGTTGCCTCAGTCCCACCTCCTCATAAAAACTTCTTGAGCCCGATAGTTTTGCATTCAACCCGGCAGTAAATGCAGTTTGGCCCGTTGTGCCTGAGGTATTACTATTTGAAACTGAATTTGCATTTGTGGTCGAAGAGGTATTTGTGGTCGAATTCGAGCTGCCGGATGTAGTGCCGTTGGAGGATGTATTTGTCCCATCTGTTAGTGAGTTCCCGGAAGTTAACCCGTTGCTTCCGTTGTATACGTTGGTTGAACTGGTTCCGTCACCAGTATTTAATGTAGATCCATTTATCAATTGCGTGGCAGTGGTTCCTGTCCGGTTAAGCCCAAGACTGTATCCAACTTCCCCTGAAAGTGTTTTTGTTAAGGTTAATTTACCGAGGTCTGCTGTCATATAACTGGTTACAATCTTATCACAGCCAGTGAAAACAAGGTCTGAATTACTGCTTGTCAGTGCAATATCCAGGGATGATATCCTGTCTGCATCGGAAGTGGAAAGTTTTTTACTGGACAACGTAATGATCTTCGTGAACCTGGTCATGTCAATTATCCTTGAGCTTTTCGTCTCCGGGGCAACACTTAAGGGTAAGCGCAGTTGCTCAATTAGTTTTTCAGAAGTTGTTTTTGATTCCATTCTGGAAATTGCCTCAATCAGTGCCTTCTGTCCCACTGGTGACAAATCAAAAATAGTTTTGGGTACAAACCTACCGGGTACAACAATTGGCTCAGGTTGGACAAAACCGTTGACTGCAACTTCCTTCTTGAATTCAGCTTCTGACAATGTTTTATCGACAACTGAATAATATCTCCGCGTAAGTTTTCCGGTCGATTTGCAGCTACTCCCAAGGATCACCAGCAAAGTCAATACAAATGCGATGTGTTTTATATTGATCATTAAGATTTATTTTTTTTACTTTCCTTCAAATTTTTTTTCAGCTTCATAATCTTGATTTTTTCAGCTGCCAATAAATTATTGTCACCAATAAAGGCAGACACATCAGTAGTAAATCCAAAAGCAGCTGCGTGATCACAGCCCGGGACCTTAATCGAATCGTCAATATTTATCTTATCAGTCAATTCAATCATGCGGCATGTTATCTTGTTTCCTGTTCGGATATTTTTTATCACTTTCGGACCCAGATCCTTATCCGAATTTCTTTTCGCGACGTTCTGGGAATTCCTGGAATCATAAAAATTATAAGCGTTGAGCGACTCAAATGAAAAGCAGGCCTGGACGGCTGAATATGGATCAGCGTCTTCGCCAATTGGCAACACTGTAATGAATGTCGGCATAAGAAAGGCTTTATATGTTTTTTTAAATCTGTAATAAGCAAGCAGGTCCAAAGGGAGGATTTAATGTGTGGCAATTCTAAGGTAAATTAAAATCGAAAGAAATACATAAGGTGTTTTTACGGTATTTGCCCGGATCTTTCAGGAACCCGGGAAATACATCATATCAAATATATCCCAGGTTCAGGAAACAGGTTGCCGTAGAACTACGGTAATCGACTTGCGAACCACAAAACGTAACGAAATAGACCGGTGCGCTTTTTCGAAAGCTTTGCCCGGTGAACATATCTGATACGACTTCCTTAATTATGGCGGATATGAAATGGCTCGATGACATTCCGAATAGTGCAATATTTAAGCAGGCTAAAAAGCAAGCTGATAATTATTGGTCAGGTAAATCTTCTGACAATCCGGGTTTTGAATACCTGTTCCAGAGAAAATGTAACCTGAGACTAATTTGAGATCCTTATTTGTGACATGAGCATTTGTAATTCATCCATGCAAACCGATGCCTCCTGCGTGGTGCAGGGTGTACCCGGCATAGGGAAAACAAAAACTTTCGATTGTAAAATGTGTCCGAGGTTTTTGTTGAATCCATATTGCGTTTCAATGGGGTGTTAAAACCGAACTTAAGTAAATTGTCCAACACTCTCTTATATACGAAGACACTAACTTTTGGACGATACCGTAAAATGGTCACCTGTATTTGCTGGAGACCTGATTTATATTCAGCTTTTGAGGGTTCACTTCCATAATCCCGCGGCACTTTTACGATATCAATAAGGCCAAAATTATTCTCTATCAGGTTTTCGTCATCAAATGTACCTGGCCGGATAGTAAGAATTTTATATTTTAAAAGTTTATTCCAAAACATCCGACCGTGCTTCCCCTGAAAATAGTGTCCTGCTTTCACGCTTTTTTAATGCCGGGGTTTTAGCAATAAAAAGTATATCCATTTGTTTTTCTGTTGTGGGTAAGATATCCTGTAATGTCAAATATGTTTTACCATTGACAATGACGGATGTCCGGTAATTTGGCATAGGTAAAACATTTATTATGTTATGAATCATCAGAAGGGAAGTTCGGGATATGGCTTGCCCAGTACGTCGTTGGAAGAAACCAGCCGTGTGAAAATCAGGTTGATTTCATTTTTCTCTTCTTTCTCATTGTTATTTTCAGGTTCCAGTTCCGGCACATTCAACAGCTCAAGATTGACAGATCTACTTTTCTGTCCTTGATAAATCCAGCCATACTAAGCCATAATTTTTTGATATCAACATTATAATCCTTGCCTACTTCTTTCAGTGTATCCAGTGTAAACTCGTTGATGTATTCTTTGTTGCTGTCGGTTGTTTCTGAGGCGTGGATCCTGCTGAAGGCTTGTTCAACCCTGTCCGCGTCCTCCTTAAAACCCTCATAAGCATTGGGTAATGCAGCTTCAAGATGACGAAAGTATTTTAGGGTATAAAAGTCCAGAACATGTTTTTCAAAAATTTCCATCACGGTGAACTCGTCCATTTTAATAAACTGGCCATAGTGTTCCAGTAAAAAACTGAGTGTCCGTAAATCAGTGTCGGCAACAAATTGATCGGTGTCTTCCACTAACCGATCGATTAAAACCTGCAACCGATCAACCACTACCTCTTGTACTCCCGCTGAATGATCCAGACCGATTTCCTTAACCATATTATAAAGGACACTCAATATATTTATTTCGTATCTGGGATATATGTACCAGGTCTTTTTGTTGGTGGAATAACTCAGCCAGGATATTTTATAGTTGGGAAGCTGATGATGATGGGCAACAATGGCGGCTGCTACTTTTTTATAACGTTTGTAATCCGGGTTCCAGCTGATATAAGGCGATCCCTCCTTACTGCAAGGTAGTTTATAGCAGGCAACACAAGACAACTGGTTAATATAAGTCGCAGTAGTTATGAGATCATGGATGATTCTTTCGTCGTTAGCAATTTCATACAGCAAAAAATCCGGTACTGAAAGGTTTTGAAAATTAACGCCTACTTTACCCTTGTCATCAATTTTGGTTGTAATAAAGATATTATGTAATTCTTTGATGGCGTTGTCAAATTTGCGGTGTGAATAGCTGGCATCATAATTCGATCCAACCGACTTCAGAAATTTTTGGAGGGCTTTGCTGACGTCTTCCTCCAGTACCGGCTCACCGATAGAAGCCATAACCAGCAATAAACATCTTGAGATGGGTTTTAATTGCCTTTCAAACGGATCTTTCCAGACATAATAAGGATTATTGAACGCTTTGAGGAAAAGTTGTTGCACATCAGCCGCGCTGACTGATTTCCAGCCTTCCTTGATGGTCAGCGATTCAATAATGCGCGGGCTGTAATTGCGGTGGCGCAGCAGCGTAAAATAAAACCTGTCTTTCAGCAGCGCGTCAACATAATCCTGCGGCATCCCGGAATAATACAGGTGCTTGGACAGGATAAGTGCCCGGACTTTCTGGGTATATTTCCCTAAGTCAATGATACATTTGGTCAGTTCAATTTTTGAATCATTCAATGATTCGTATTGGATCTTGGCGAGGTTCAGGATATTCTCTCTGGTGGCAAGGATAAGCATTGTGTTAGATGAACCCCGCACCATTTCTATAAAATCAAGCAGGACACTATCTTCATTAAATTCCAGTTTATCTTCCAGAACCAGTTTGCCCAGGAAATCATCGAAAATGAATACCTGCTTTTTTGTCTCATCAAAGTATTCAATAGCATCGGAAAAGCTTTTGCTGATATAGACCAGTTCTTTAAACCCTTTTGAAAGCAGGTGACATGCAAGGATCCTAGTAAGGGTGCTTTTGCCAATACCCGGTATACCTGAAATAATACAGTACTTGTGTGCTTTAAGGATGGCAACAGCTTCCGGGAAGCTTTGATTGGGTACATAAAATTTTCCCAGCTGTGTAATTTCCTTTTTCTTGAATTCGCTGTAATTATAAATCTTGCTTTTAAATATACGCTTTAACGTATCCGTACTGCTAATCCAGAGTTTAAAAAACCGTTCTTCTACTTCGCTGTGGCGCGATAGTATTTTATTCAGATCCTTGCTGCCTATTATGTCTTCACTGCGCAGTCCAACGCCTGCATTGTACAATTGCATATTTATCCCCTTCATGCGCGAAACGTAAATCAATTCCGCCATCCGCTGCATCGGCGAAAGCTTCGATATGCACATCCCAATACGCTTCCAGCAGGTCTTTTACAAACAGCTCAAATTCTGGTGGCGAAAAAATCAGCAGATCGTATTGGTTCATTGAAAAGGGATAAGTTTTATTTGAACGGGCCTAATGTAGTCAAAATTAACAGCAATAACGTAGCAGTACTAATTTGTGAAAACCAACTAAATCGATCTATGAATTCAAGGAAACGGGTGCAGGGCCTTGTTTAACCGTTCTAGCCAATCAAAACTTTATTATTTCGCGTATCTGCTGGAATCTTCATCGATGTGAGGAACTTAATGGCGGCATATGGGGGTAAAAACTTTACTACGTTCTTCCGCCCTCTACTTTTCCAGAGTGGTTACTTTTTTTTTGTCGCACAGACAATGGCCGACGGCCTTGGAGATAAATGATATTCCTATATATAAATTTTTGCCCTTTCAATTACAAATTTATCGAACTGATGAATCACTAAAATACCTATCTACTTCTTCCACAGGCACATAAATTTTCCGGATCTTCTTGATGGCCTTTATTCTGCCCAATTTTACCAGTTCATCAAACTTGGTCCTGCGAATTCGCACCGCAGCCATAAACTCTATAGCTGTCATAAATTTGACCGCTGGTTGCCTAGTTCCTTTTAGTTCATCTAACCGCTGTCGAATATCCTGCAAACTAGACTTTAATAAATTCAATTCCGCTTCTGGAATCATCACCAATACCGCTCCCTGCAAATTCATATACACGTGTTTAAAAAATGGTTAATTCAACTTCATATACTAATCGCAAATATGGAGCGACCACGGATATTTTTTTCACAGTTTTTCACAGTTTCAGCTCAAAAAATATGCAAAATCAATTTTTCTTTGGCCAGCAATTGTAAACAAAAAAAGAGGTCATATTTCAATAATATCGATTGGAAAAATACACGCCAAAAAGCGATCCCGAAAAGAAATTTTTGTACCACAAAAAAAGGCTCATTGAGCATATAAGATTAATCGCTTAAAGGGGACTTTTTTTATTCAATAAAATTTGAGGTAAGACGGGCCTATTGTTCGCATTTAAACTTTCAGGGATTGTATTACAAAAAATGGGGAAATTAAATAGGTCTTCCGATCTCATTTAAAGCATCAATTTATTCACTCAAGACCTCTATAATTTTTGCCGGTTTCTCGTAAAATTATCTGGCTAATTAAACGAAAATATAATTAGATTAAGACATACATTTTACAATATTTCGTAAGCCAGATCCTGACAAATTTGCAGGCATCTTTTTGATTGTTCATAAATGAAAGAAGCGAATCCATTATTACAAATTCGCCAACTTAAAAATGAGAACCAGTGCTAGTAAGGCCAACCGAATTAAACAGTTTCCATCTTTATCTATAAATGCATTTAATACATCCATCAATTCCGAATGGCATTTAAGGCTGCTATAACCAGGCTCAAAAAATGTAAAACCAAATGACTAAGAAACTTGACTTATCCTTTAACGCGGATTAAAGCTGAGGCAGCCTGCTTTGCCGCTACCGGCTAGATGTCCCGTTGTAATACAAACGGAAGTTTTACGCCCGTACTCCAGAGTCGTGGGCGATTATTTTTTGCTTTGCCATCCTGGCAAAACGACTTCGGAAGGCAGCCCAACTCGCCGTTGTGGTACAACGGGACATTTTACAGTTAGCAAGAAAGAGCTAAATCAAAATTTGGTCGACATCCTTAAAGTGTACGTATTTGAAAAACAAAATTCTAGTAAAATAGAATGCTGCTATCCAAGAAAAAAAGAAATTAATCAACGGCAGATGTTTTTTAATATTCCGTTCAATCCCCTTGTAAGACCTGATCTCTAGAACTGTAAATTTGTCATTGGTGTTTCCACCCTGTTTTATGTTCTGACAAATTTATTATTGTGATGCTTTAAAGAAGCTCCTTTTGACTACTAAAAAAAATCGCAATAACAATCGTTTCCTCGTGCCGGTTGAGCATCATTTTTTCACCCCTCAATCTGCAAATTTCGAGAACGCCTTTGGAACAATCAATCATACAGAAACACTACTTCGCCGCGCGTTGGGGTTAGCTCAAAATATCTTGCCGCACACTCCTCGCCAAGTGCTATCTTCATCAACTATGAGAAAATTATTCCTCCTTCTATCCTTATCGTCATTATTCTTTATATCGGATGGACAATATTACCAGCAAGGGCCAAGATTGCTTGGAGTTGGTTTGCCAGACACCTCAGG
>Ga0207641_10005809_pt1 | contig 10471 bp, 12 predicted proteins | sample KBSSwiS62_FD_184306 | JGI IMG/M metagenome (GOLD analysis project Ga0207641, IMG submission 184306) | Switchgrass rhizosphere microbial communities from Kellogg Biological Station, Michigan, USA - KBS Switchgrass S6-2 (SPAdes) (version 2) | ecosystem: Host-associated > Plants > Roots >... | reverse complement strand
CTCTGTGGGGGGAGGGGGACGCGACTGCGAGAGAGAACCGAGTCGGTGCCGAAGGCGCTGGTTGAGATCGGGGGGCGGCCGATCGTCTGGCATGTGGTGCGGATCTATGCGGCGCAGGGGTTCGAGCGGTTCGTGCTGGCTACCGGGTACATGGGGGAGGCGGTGGCGGAGTTCGCGGCGGCCGAGCGCTGGCCTGAGGGAATTTCGGTCGAGTGCGTGGACACCGGGCTCGATACGCCGACCGGAGGACGGATCGCTGGGCTTGGTGAGCGGCTCGCCGGCGAGAGCTTCTGTGTCACCTACGCCGACGGCGTCGCCGACATGGACCTCGGGGCGCAGCTGGATTTCCACCGTGGCCACGGCGCCCTGGCGACGATGACCGTGGTGCAGCCGCACCTGCAGTGGGGGGTGGCCGAGATCGCCGGGGACCGGGTCGCCGGCTTCGTCGAGAAGCCGCGCAGCGAGCACTGGATCAACGGCGGCTTCCTCTGCTTCGAGCCCGGCGTGCTCGGCTATCTCGACGCCGGCAGCGTGCTCGAGCGCGAGCCGTTGGAGGCGCTTGCCGCCGCCGACCAGCTGCGGGCCTTCCGCCACGAGGGTTTCTGGGACTGCATGGACACCTACAAGGACGCGGTCGTGCTCAACGACCTCTGGGCGAGCGGTGAGGCGCCCTGGCGGGTCTGGGACGCGAGCGGGGTGGAGGGGCGGTGAAGCGGGCCCTGGTCACCGGCGGCCACGGCTTCGTCGCCTCGCACCTGGCGCGGGCGCTGCTCGAGCGCGGCGACGCGGTCACCGTCCTCGACCTGGCGCCGCCGCCGCTCTCGGGGCTGACCCTGCAGGGAATCGCGCCGGAGGTCGAGCTGGTCGAGGCCGACCTCCGCGACGAGCGGCGGGTCGGGGCCACCGTCGGCGCCGGCGAGTTCGACGTCATCTTCCACCTTGCCGCGCAGACCCTGGTCGGACCGGCGCTGGCCGATCCGGCGGCGACCTTCGAGGCCAACGTGCGCGGTACCTGGAACCTGCTTGAGGCCTGCCGCCGCGCCGAGGTCCCGGCCGTCGTCGTCGCCTCCTCCGACAAGGCATACGGGCCGAGCGAGGTGTTGCCCTATCGCGAGGAGATGCCGCTCCGCCCCGCCTCTCCATACGAGGCGAGCAAGGCCGCGGCCGACGCGATCGCGCTCAGCTACCGGCCCGCCTACGGGCTGCCCGTCGCGGTCAGCCGCTTCGCCAACATCTACGGCGGCGGTGACCTCAACTTCTCCCGCCTGATTCCGGAAGCGATCGCCGCCGTGCTCGATGGCCGCCGTCCCCAGATCCGCTCCGACGGCAGCCCCGAGCGCGACTTCCTCTACGTCGACGACGCCGTTGCCGCCTACCTGGCGATCGAGCGCGCGGTCGGCGCCGGCGGACCGGGAGCGGGGGAGGCGTTCAACGCCGGCGGCGAGCGCCCGCACTCGGTCGCCGAGGTGCTGGAGACGATCGCCACGGTTTCCGGGGCCGGCCTCGACCCGGAATACCGCGGCACCGGCAACCCGGCCGGGGAGATCGACCGCCAGTTCGTCGACTCGGCGAAGCTGCGCGGCCTCACCGGCTGGAGCCCCGAAGTAGAGCTTGAGGACGGCCTGGGCCGTACCCTCGAGTGGTACCGACGACACGCGGAGGCACGCCCCTGATGTGCGGACGATTCACGGTCACGGCCAAAGACACGAAGACGATCGCCGACCGCTTCCAGGTCGAGCTGGAGAAGGCGCTGGAGCGCGGCGGGGACGGCGAGGCGCCGCCGCCGAGCAAGGAGCGGGCGGAGAAGATGGCGCAGGGGCTGGACCGCTACAACGTCGCCCCGACCCAGGAGATCCTCACCGTGCGCTCCTCACCGGACCCCGACGAGGCGGAGGCGGGTGAGCGCGAGGCGCGGTTGATGCGCTGGGGATTGGTGCCGCGCTGGGCCAAGGACCTCAAAGTCGGCTATCGGATGATCAACGCCAAAGCCGAGAACCTCACCTCCAGTAGGGCCTACGGGCCGCTGGTCGGCAAGTTCCGCCACCGCTGCCTGATCGTCGCCGACGGTTTCTATGAGTGGATGAAGGCCGAGGACCCGAAGCAGCCGCGCCAGCCCTGGCGCTTCACCGTCGACGGCGGCGAGCCCTTCGCCTTCGCAGGAATCTGCACCCGCAAGGAGTGGGAGGACGAGGAGGACCGGGGCTTCGACGACGGCTGGCTCTACAGCGCCACGATCATCACCACGACCCCGAACGCGGTGGTGGCCCCGGTCCACAACCGGATGCCGGCGATCCTCTCCGGCCCCGAGGCCGAAGCGGCCTGGCTGCGCCCGGACCTCAGCGTCGATGACGCGCTGGCGATGCTCGGCCCGCTCGACCCGGGCCGGATGGCGAGCGCGCCGGCCAACCCGAAGCTGAACAAGGTCGGCAAAGGGATGGAGGAAGGGCCGGAGCTGCTGGTCGCGCCGCAGGGCGGCTGAGCCCTATTCCCCGGCTTCTTCTTCCTTCTTTTCGTCTTCTTCCGCCGCTTCTTCTTCGGCTTCCTCTTCCGCTTCTTCGTCGATCGGCGGCGAGATCTTCTTCAGCCCGCCGGCGGTGCGGACCGTCGCTTCACCGGCGCTCGTGGTCAGCGTGCAGGCGATCTCGGCGGTGGGCACCTTCGTCGACTTCCAGACGGTGTAGAAGGGGAGCGCGAGGTTGCGCTTCGGCTTGCCGCCGGCGATGAAGTATTTGAGGTGCTCGGTCCCGACGTCGTATTCGGGCCATTCGAGCTTGACGCCTTTTTCGGTGGTGAAGCGGGCGATCGGCACTCCTTCGAGCACGGCGAGTTCGGCGCCGCGGGCGCTGAAGTCGATCAGCAGCGTTTCCGGCACTTCCTGGCTGTAGATCCCGGCTTCTGAGGAGCGGGGATAGGTCGCCCGCAGTCCGCCCGCGGTCTGGGCGACTTCGGCACCGCGGCCGGCGCTGACCGAGCAGAGGATGCGACCATCTCCGACCGGCGCGCCCTGCTCGATCCGCAGGGTCGAGGAGACCCGGAACAGCGAGTAGCCACTGACGTTGGTTCCGGTGGCGGTGATTTCGTTCCCGATCAGCTGCATCGACTGGCTGCCGCCCGGCACCTGGACCGGCTTCGAATCCGGGATCGGCGCCGCCTGGACCCATTCGAGATTGGCCGCTTCGCCGCTGCCCTTGTCGGTGGTCAGCAACGCCGCGGCGACGCAGGCGAGCAGGCCGATCGCGATCACGATCAGCGCTCCGCGCGGCGGCCGGGGTTCCTTGGCTGGCTCACTCACAGGCGCGACAGTATTGGAACCGGCGGCCGATCCGATTGCCCTCGTTTCGCCCGCCCCGGGCGACGGGTAGCTTGTGCGCGTGACCGCCAAACCGAGCCCGCTGCGGGTGGGCCAGGTCGAGACCCGGACGGTGACCGTGCACGGTCGCGAGGTCAGCTACGTCGATGGTGGCGCCGGCCCGCTCCTGCTGCTGATTCACGGAATGGCCGGTACCGCCGAGAACTGGCACTCGGTGATCGAGCCGCTGGCCCTGCGCAACTCGGTGATCGCCCCGGACTTCCCCGGCCACGGCCTCTCGGCGCCCGGTGGCGGCGACTACTCGCTCGGCAGCCTCGCCAGCGGCCTGCGCGACCTGATGCTGACGCTCGGCCACGAGCGCGCGACCCTGGTCGGCCACTCGCTCGGCGGCGGCGTCGCGCTCCAGTTCACCTACCAGTTCCCGGAGATGGTCGAGCGCCTTGTGCTGGTCTCCAGCGGCGGCCTCGGCCCCGACGTCAGCCCGGTCCTGCGGGCGGCGGCGCTGCCCGGCGCGGACCTCTTCATCACCGCCACCGCGGGCATCGGCAGCCAGGCCGGCTCCCTGCTCGGCCGCGGCCTGGGAATGCTGGGCATGCGCCCCAGCGCCGACGTCGCCGAGGTCGCGCGCGGCTACGCCTCGCTCTCGGACCGCGAGCGCCGCAAGGCCTTCCTGGCCACCCTGCGCTCGGTCGTCGGCACCGAGGGCCAGCGGGTCGCCGCCCTCGACCGCCTCTACCTGGCCGAGGCGCTGCCGCTGCTGATCCTCTGGGGCGACCGCGACCCGATCATCCCCGTCGCCCACGCCGAAGCCGCCCACCGCGAGCTGCTCAACAGCCGCCTCGAGATCTTCGAGGGCGTCGGCCACGTGCCGCAGCTGGAGAGCCCCGGCGCCTTCATCGCCGCCCTCGAACGCTTCCTCGACGAGACCGAGCCCGCCCGCTTCGATCGCGACGAGTGGCGCGCCCGCTTTAAAACCGCCTAGCGGCAACCCGAAATGCGCCCGACAGGATTCGAACCTGTGGCCTATCGCTCCGGAGGCGATCGCTCTATCCAGCTGAGCTACGGGCGCTCATCTCGGAGCTTAGTCAGTCGCCGCCTCACCCAGCCAGTCGCCCACGGATTCCGTCCTGATGCAGACATAAGGTTTCACCATGGGGACGGCAGCTAGAGGGAACGCGGCAGAGGGGGCGGTGCTGAATGCCTTCGTCCAACGCGGCTTTGGAGTACTGGTGCCCTTCGGTGGCGGTCAGCCATACGACCTCGTAGTAGAGCTTGGCAGCGCTCTCCTGCGGGTTCAGTGCAAGCGCGCCTGGCCTTCTGGGGGCTGCCTGCTGTTCAACTCACGCGGTACGGATCACGGAAACGGTCGCCGTTCCTACCGCGGCCTCGCCGACATCTTCGGCGTCTATTTCCCTCAGACCGACGGCGTCTATCTCGTCCCGATTGAAGAGGTGGCCGATTCAAAAGGCTGGCTGAGAGTCGAGCCCACCCGAAACAACCAGAAGCGAGGGGTGCGGTTCGCCGCCGACTTCGAGATTGATCGATGGACGATCGAGGACCTTCGCGGGGTTGCAGTTCAGGCTCAGGCGATGCCGGAATTGGAGCTAGGCATCGCGTAGGCTCGCCGCCGTGGATCTGTCGGCGATATTTCTCGGGACCGGGGGGTCGGTGCCATCGGCGCGGCGCTCGACCGCGAGCGTGCTGATCTCGCGTGGTGGCGATCGGCTGTTGTTCGACTGCGGGGAAGGGACGCAGCGGCAGATGCAGCGCTCGATCGGCCTCACCCAGGTCGACGAGATCTATCTCACCCACTTCCACGCCGACCACATCCTCGGCCTGCCCGGCCTGCTCAAGAGCTACGACCTGACCGACCGCGGGCCGCCGCTGACGATCCACGGGCCGCCGGGACTGCGAGATCTCTTCGCGGTCCTGAAGCCGATCGTCGGCCGGCTGCACTTCGAGCTCGAGCTGGTCGAGCTAGCCCCGGGCGAGACCGTCGCCCACGACGACTACGAGGTCCGGGCCTTCGAGGCCGCCCACGGCGTGCGCGCCAACGGCTACGCGCTAGTCGAGGACGAGCGCCCCGGCCGCTTCGACGTCGAAGCGGCGAAGCGGCTCGGCGTCCCCGAAGGGCCCGCCTTCGCGGCGCTGCAGCGTGGGGAGGAGGCGCAGGGCGACGCCGGGCCGGTGCGTCCCGAGGACGTGGTTGGCGGCGCCCGCCCCGGCCGCACCGTCGTCCTCACCGGCGACACCGCCCCGAGCCCGGCCACGGTCGCGGCCGCCGCCGACGCCGAGCTGCTGATCCACGACGCCAGCTTCACCGAGGAGGACGTCCAGCGCGCCGCCGAGACCGGCCACTCGACCGTCGGCCAGGCCGCCGCCGTCGCCCGTGAGGCCCACGTGAAACTGCTCGCCCTGGTCCACATCTCCTCCCGCTACCACGTCGGCAAGGTCCTCGAGGAGGCCCAGGACGTCTACGAACCCACCGTGGCCCCCAAAGACTTCGACGTCATCGAGATCCCCTTCGCCGAGAAGGGCTACCCCGAGCTCCAGCCCAACGGAGCCCGTGAACGTGGCCCCGCCACCGCCGCCGGCGAGCAGAGCTGAGTCCTCGCAAGGTTTTTCCCCTCGTGGTGCACTAGACCTGTAGTGCACGGAGATTCGACCACACCCCAGCTGATCGGCGCCGAAGTCAGGCGCTATCGCGAAGGCGACCCTGGTGCGGCCGAGATTCTGGCGGCCCGCGCCGCGCGCCTCTCGCTCCGCACCGCCGCGGCGCTGCTCAGCAGCCGCGACGAGGCCTCCGACGTGTCGCAGGACGTCGCGGTCGATGTCCTGCGTTCGCTCGCCAAGCTCCGCGACCCCGAAGCATTCGACGCCTGGGTGCACCGGATCACCGTGCGCCACGCGCTGCGCCGAGTCAAGCGCCGCCGCGGCCGTCACGCGGCCGAGACGCCGCTGGCCCTCCTGCCCGAGGCCGCCGAGCCGGTCGCCCCGGGCGAGATCGACCGCGACGCGGTCCTCTCCGCACGCCAGGCGCTCGCCGACGCCTTTACCTCGCTGCCGCCGAAGCAACGCCTGGCGCTGGCACTGCGCTACGTCCACGATCTCCCCGACGCCGAGATCGCCGCTGCGCTGGGTTGTCGCGTCGGGACCGTGCACGCGCTGCTGTCACGCGGTCGCGGCACGCTTCGCCACGATCCACAACTCGCCGAGCTGGCGCTCGCGTTTGGAGGGAACTGAAATGTCCGGAACCAACGACCACGATCTCCTGCGGGCGGCGTTCGCACCCGCTCGCACCCTCGAGCCGAGCCCGGCCGAGGTTGCCCGCGTCATGGCCCGAGTCCCAGCGCCCAGGCGTTCCCGGCGATTTCCCCTGTTCGCCCAACAAGGGCGATTCGCGGCGACCGCGCTGGCGGCGCTGCTGGCGCTCTGCGCCGGCGTCTACGCCGTCCCCGCCACCCGCGCCGCGGTCGAGAGTGCCGCGGGCTCGGTGGCCGAGGCGTTCAGGGGCTACCAGCGAGGAGACACGGAGGACACCCCGGGAAGGCCGCTGACCGGGAGAGATCGAGCTCCCGAGTACTTCGGCGACCGCTACGACGGCCGGCGCTTTGCGCGGCAACCGCGGGTTCTGGCGGCAGCTGGCGGCTACCGACTCTTCGCCTATCGCTCCCCCAGTGGATCCCTCAGTTTCGATCTCGGCGATACCGGCGTGGGGTTGGGCTTTCCGAGCGCCAATGCGATCGGCCCCGGCGCGCTTGTCGTCCTCGGTGCCGGTGCGATGCGGCATGCCGACGCAGAGGGTCATGTGCCCCTGTTCGGGCTGGTGGCCGACTCCGTCAGCGAAGTCGAGCTCGTCTACGAGGCGGGGCCGCCGCTGCGCCGAGCGGGCGTCGAGGGAGGGTTCGTGCTGCTTGCATCGCCCACTCGCGGCCCCCGCGAAGTGCTGGCCCTCGACGCCGCCGGCAGGGTGGTCGGGCGGCAACTGGTCGACGACTCCCCTCACGGCCTCCGCATCGACTGGGGGCGGTACTGATCGCCTGATCCCCCGGCGGCGTGCTGCCCGTCGACGCCGCCCTCGCTGCTACATTGCAGCCGTCCTTTAACCAGGTCCCGCGAGGCCAGGAAGGAAGCAAAGTAAGAGTGAGTGAGAAGGTCGTGCTCAAGCACGACGACCTGGGGCGCACGCTGAGGCGGATCGCGCACGAGATCGTCGAGAAGAACCCCGATCCCGGGGATCTGGCCCTGGTCGGCATCCACACCCGCGGCGCCTTTCTGGCTCGCCGCCTCCACTCATTTCTCACCGAGCTGATCGGGACCGAGCTGCCGATCGGCGACATCGACATCTCCTTCTACCGCGACGACGTCGGCGCCAAGGCGCCGGACACACAGCCGGTCGTCCACTCCTCCCACATCGACTTCGACCTCGGCGGCCGCACCGTCGTCCTCGTCGACGACGTCCTTTTCACCGGGCGCACGGTGAGGGCCGCGATCGACGCTCTCTTCGACTATGGGCGGCCTCAGCGGATTCAGCTCGCCGTCCTCTGCGATCGCGGCCATCGCGAGCTGCCCTTCCGCCCCGACTACGTCGGCAAAAGCCTGCCGACCGCGCTCGACGAGCGGGTCAACGTCCGCCTCGAGGAGACCGACGGGGTCGACGAGATGACGATCTCCGAGTCCAACACGGCGGAGACGGTGGCGTGAAGCACCTGCTGGCGATCGAGCAGCTCAGCCGCGAGGAGATCGAGGCGATCCTCGATCGCGCCGAGAGCTTCGCCGAGGTCGGTCGCCGCGACATCAAAAAGGTCCCGACCCTGCGCGGGCGCACCGTCGTCACCCTCTTCTACGAGTCGAGCACCCGCACCAGCAGCTCCTTCGAGCTCGCCGCGAAGCGGCTCTCGGCCGACCTGATCTCGGTCAAGGCGGCCGGCTCCTCGGTCGACAAGGGCGAGTCGCTGAAGGACACGGTGGCGACGCTCTCCGCCTACGACCCGGCCGCGATCGTGATCCGCCACCCCTACGCGGGCGCCGCCCAGATGATCGCCCAGTGGACCCCGGCCGCGGTCGTCAACGCCGGCGACGGCAAGCACGAGCACCCGAGCCAGGCTTTGCTCGACGTCTACACCCTGCGCCGCCGCCTCGGCTCCCTCGACGGCAAGCGGATCTGGATCGTCGGCGACGTCCTCCACAGCCGCGTCGCCCGCTCCAACCTGATCGCCTTCCAGCGGATGGGGGCCGAGGTCACCGTCTGCGGCCCGCCGACCCTGATCCCGCGTGGGATCGAGGAGCTCGGCTGCGAGGTCTCGCACTCGCTGGAGCGGCTCGGCGAGGCCGAGGTCGTCTACGCGCTGCGGATGCAGCAGGAGCGGATGAGCGAGAGCTTCGTCCCCTCGCTGCGCGAGTACGCGGCGACCTTCCAGATCGACACCCGCAAGCTCAATCCCCGGCAGCTGCTGATGCACCCGGGCCCGGTCAACCGCGGCGTCGAGCTCTCCGGCGAGGCGATCGACTCGCCGCAATCGCTGATCGCCGAGCAGGTGGCGGCCGGCCTGGTGGTGCGGATGGCGATCCTCTACGAGCTGCTGGCCGGCGGTGAGCGCCCGACCCCGATCGCCGAGGGCGACGGCGCCGCCCAGCCGACCCCGATCGGGCAGCCGGCATGAGCCTCACCGACACCCTCGACGTCCGCCCCGGCGAGGCCGCCAGCGTGATCCTGCGGCGGGCGACCGTGCTCGACCCGGTCGCCGGCATCGACGGCGTCCACGATGTCGTCATCCGCGATCGCGAGATCGCCGAGCTGGCCGCGCCCGGCGAGGGCGTGTCCGAGGGAGCCGAAGTGGTCGAGGCCGAGGGCATGCACGCCTTCCCGGCCTTCTTCGATCCCCACGTCCACCTCCGCACCCCCGGCCACGAACACAAAGAGGACGTCGAGACGGGCACCCGCTCGGCCGCCGCCGGCGGCTACTGCGGGATCCTGGCGATGGCCAACACCGACCCGCCCGTGTCCACCGCGGCCGACGTCTCCGCCCTGCGTGAGCAGGCGCGGGCCGGCGCCTCGATCCCGGTCGGGTTCATGGCCACGGTGACCAAGGACATGAAGGGCGAGGACCTGACCGAGATGGTCGAACTGCGCGAGGCCGGCGCCGCCGGCTTCACCGACGACGGGCTGCCGATCGCCAGCGCCAGGGTGATGTTGCGGGCGCTCCAGTACCAGCGGCTCTGCGGCGGCACGATCGCCCTGCACGAGGAGGACCCCGAGCTCTCCGGCGACGGCGTCATGCACGAGGGCCCGGTCTCGGCCGCGCTCGGCCTCGCCGGCGTGCCCTCGGTCTCGGAGTCGACGATGATCGCCCGCGATGCCGCCCTCGCCGCCTACGAGGACGCCCGCATCCACGTCCAGCACCTCTCCGCCGCGGAGTCGGTCGCGGTCGTCCGCGCCGCCAAGGCGGCCGGGGTGAAGATCAGCGCCGAGGCCAGCCCGCACCACCTCTGCCTCACCGACGAGGAGGTCCGCAGCCTCGACCCGCGCCGCTTCAAGATGAACCCGCCGCTGCGGCGCGAGTCCGACCGCCAGGCATTGATCGAGGCCCTGCGCGACGGCACGATCGAGTGCGTCGCCACCGACCATGCCCCGCACCAGGACGAGGAAAAGGACGTCCCCTTCGAGCAGGCGGCGATGGGCGTGACCGGGCTGGAGACCGCCTTCGCCGCGCTGCACACCGAACTCGTCCTGCCGGGCACGATCGGGCTCGGGCTGCTGGTCGAGCGGATGGCCGGCGGCGCCGCCCCGTTCGGGATCGAGCGGCCGACCCTGGCGCCCGGCTCCGAGGCCAACGTCGCCCTCTGCGACCTCGGCGCCGAGTGGACGGTGGGGGAGGACGGATACGAGAGTCGCTCGCAGAACTCCTGGTGCGCCGGCAAGACGCTGACCGGCCGGGTCATGGTCACCCTCGCCGCCGGCCAGGTCGCCTTCCGCCTGCGCAGCTTCAGCCTCGGGGTCGCCGCATGAGCGCCTACCTGCTTCTTGAGGACGGGACCCGGCTCGACGGGCTCGCCTGTGGCCACGACGGCGCGGTCACCGGCGAGGTCGTCTTCAACACGGCGATGACCGGCTACCAGGAGTCGGTTACCGATCCCTCCTAAGCCGGCCAGATCATCGTC
>Ga0207641_10005804_pt1 | contig 10474 bp, 7 predicted proteins | sample KBSSwiS62_FD_184306 | JGI IMG/M metagenome (GOLD analysis project Ga0207641, IMG submission 184306) | Switchgrass rhizosphere microbial communities from Kellogg Biological Station, Michigan, USA - KBS Switchgrass S6-2 (SPAdes) (version 2) | ecosystem: Host-associated > Plants > Roots >... | reverse complement strand
GGCCGGCCCTCGGACCTGCTGATCGATCATCTCGGAAAAACCGATGATCGCATTCAGCGGCGTGCGCAGTTCATGCGCGAGGTGACGGAGCGCATCGCTGCGCACTGGATCTGTCGTGGGGGCGCGGCTAACGCTGAGCGCGGCTGCGCTCTCGTCTGCGCGCGGTCTTCGTGCCGTTCCGCGATAGCCGCTGAAGCGCCCGTCCTTCTGGTCGAAGAAGGGTACGGCGGAGATGCGCCACTCCCCGGAGGCGGGGCCTTCGCCCGCTATAGTCAGTCGCGCATCCCTGAACGGCGTTCGGCTGCGATAGGCGCCTGCAGCATGGGCATCAACCCCATGGTCGGTCTGGCGCGCTGCCGCCGCGATCGTCTCGCCAATCAACGGTCCACGGGGCGCGCCCTGTACCCAGCAGATCACCCCGTCTATGCCGGTCTCGAAACGGAAATTCTCGATCGGTGCTGGAGCCGGCTCGACGTCAGCCTCCGACGGGGAAGCGTCCGGCATGCCCGCCGCCGGGTAGCGCGTCCGGAACGTCTCAATTCGAGACAGCAGTTCACGGATCTGGCTTTCGCTACTGAAAAGCCCAGTGGCACGTACGTGCGGCCCGCCCTCGGCGGGTGGTGCTTCCGGCGTATCTACTTGCTGAACGGACGACGCTTCGGTCGGCACAGCTACAGGCGCGCTTTTCGCCTGAGCCTGCGTAACCAGCGCCTCGATAGGCGCTGCGAGCGGAGCAAGACTAGCTTCGGCGGGCTCGACGGGCCCCGGGATCAGGAAGTCACTCGAGCCGAAGCCTTCGAGCGCCTGCTCCACTTCGCCGCCGAGGTCGCGACGGTTGCGCAAAAGATTGCGCGCGCTCGGATTGAGCCGCGGCAGGATTTCTATCCACTGGCGTGGCGCCAGGATGACATGCCCCAGCATCGGCGCCGCAATATGCGGGAGGTCCTCCGCGAACAGCAAGACGAGATCGGGTGGGACGCGACGCCCGGCCATGCCCCGACCTGCTGCCAACCTCAGTTCTACGGGGATCTCCGGACGCATAGCACGGAGAAAGTTATAGGCATCGGTAGCACGCGGAGCGTCGACCAGGGGATCGTCCACATGGTGACCCCGGCCCTGTGCGAGCACATCGACGACCTGCCGCCACAGCACGGCCCGCGCCTCAGGCGTGGGCGCGGGCTGTGCGAGCAATGTGGCCAGCATGTCGTCGAACCGCAAAACGCTGCCTCCGCATGGCCGGGCGCAAGGCCTGGCTATCCCTCGCCCGTATCTTAGGCTGCAACTCAGCGGCGGAAAAGAGCGTTTCCCGCACCGCCAAAGCTATTTTTATTGCAACGTCCAGAAACTTTATTCTACCATGACGCCGCTACACGAAAGGATAAGCTTTTGCCTGGCCCTTCCCTCGATCAAATCGATCGCACGATCCTGCATGAACTGCAGGAGGACGGGCGGATGACGAACGTCGATCTTGCCCGAAGAGCCGGCTTGACCGCGCCCCCCTGCCTTCGCCGCGTCCGCGCGCTGGAAGAATCGGGGGTGATAGAAAGCTATCACGCTAGGCTCAGCGCGGCGGCACTGGGCTACGGCATCACTGTCTTTGCGCTTGTTTCGCTGCGAAGCCAAGCCGAGGAAGACCTCCGCCAGTTCGAAGCGCATGTGGCGGCCCTGCCTGAAGTCCGTGAGTGCCACATGCTCAATGGCGAAATTGACTTCATCCTCAAGATCGTTGCGCACGACCTACAGGCCTTCCAGCAATTTCTCACCTCGCAGCTGACGACGGCGCCCAACGTGGCTAGCGTGAAGACTTCGCTGACGATCAGGACGTCCAAGGACATCCCGGGAATCCCGGTCGACGGTATCTAGCCGGCCGCGCCTACCAAGGACGTTTGGATTGAAGTGGCAGGAATCGCCGGCTTTCGTCGCCGGCCGAAACAGTGCGCGAGCACCCGGGGGATTTCAGCCCATGCGCCGGATGTCTCCATACTTCGGATAGGCTGATCCGAGGAATCCCCCCGGACTTGGCGCCGCCGCCCGACAAGCCTGTCGAAATCGGTGCCTCCATCATTATTGCAGAGCCGGTAGCGGCGCGCTCGAGGTTCCGTCCGCCATCCTCATAACACAGTGCGCCTTTGAATGCGCCGTGTTGGACAGTATGCGTGCCGAAGGCGCTAATAGATTCATGCCATCGTGGTTAACAGATTTTTTAGTACGCATCTTTCATTCTTAAAAACCAATTTAATTATGAAGATCTAGAAGGGTAGCTGCCTATCGTTTCAGCGTTTGCTTCTAATCGATGACTGCTTGAAGGACCAAATGGCTTCCGGTAGTCGCGAGGGGACAGGTGCTGTAATGCCGGGCTGCTGCTTATCACCGGGCAAATTCTTCGGTGTGGTAAAGGTAGGACTGGCCCTATCGATCGCACTGTCGCTCCTCGATCATGGAACCGCGCAGGCCATGCGGCTCGGCAATGTCGAGCGCGCCATGGAAAGAACGGCGGAAAGCGGGCACATGCCCAGCGGCATCGGCCGTATCGAATGCCTGGCAGGCGACGGCGCCGCGACGGTGCGCGAAGCGACCGGCTGGATTCTGGCTGCGGCCGACACGGTGGTCACCGCGGCGCATACACTGTTCCCGACGAATTCGTCCATCGATCCTCGCGCCTGCCTGTTTCGGCTATTCAATAGCGACGGCTCTACGCGAGAGGTCGCGCGGGTGCGCTACATGCGATCACCCTGGAGCGAAATACGCTACCGCAACGACAGTGCCCATGACGTCGCGGTGCTCAAGCTCGAACGTGCGATGGATATAAGCTCGGTCGCTGCCATCGGCTCGGGCGCAGCTCTCGACGCCAGGCCGGTCCGCCTTATCTCCTATCCCGATAGCAGCAGCTATGGGAATGTCTGGATCAGCAGCGGCGAGGCTCGGCCCTTTCCGCTGGGCCCCGTCCGCGATGCGAGCAGCGGGATGCGGGTGAGCGATCCATCGCGACTATTCGCAAGCTCAGTCGAGTCGGAGGCAGGTTCTTCGGGCGGATTATATTATTCAGCCCGCTCAGGAACCGCGATCGGTATCCATATCGGCTATGTATGCGGTGCCGACACAGCGAGCTGCTTCAACTTCGGGCTCCGCTTCGATCGAGACGTGCTCGCCTTGATCGCGTCAGTGGCAGCCGATGCGATGCCAGCGGCGGCGCCTCGCATTGCGAGCATCGACTTCCCCAAGGGGATGAACTGAGCTCAATTATAGACGACGGATACCGAGAAGCTCCCGCTGTACAGGCCACTGGGGGTGTTCGACGCAATCGTCATCGTTCCGCCCACACCCAATGGCTTGGAACCACTTGCATCCATCAACTGCGATCCGGAAAAACTGCCCGCCAGCGTCACGTTGAGGCTGTCCCCCCCGTGGTATAGGGTGCATGCAGAAAAGGAGATCGTGTAGGCTGTGCCCGGCTCGCCCAGGATCGTATAGTTGGCAGGCCCAAAAGCCGCCCCGGGGAGCTCGACCGGCGGATTGGATCCCCCGACCGATCGTCCACCGCCCGGCGCGATCGTTACCGTCCCCGAGCCGCTAGTGGGGCGGACGAGCGTACCGAATTTGAGCTCGGTGCCCAATATCTTGTTGACCTGCAGCGAACGGCGCACCGTGGCCGTGGCGCTGGACGTCAAGCCGGTGGTGGGAACAGTCGGGTCCTTGTCCGCCTTGACCGCAAAATCCGAGGAGGCCGCGCCCGTCGTGCCGCCGACATCGTCCCCTTTAATGGGCATTGTCACGTCGAGGAAGAATGTCTTCGTCTGATTGCTGGCGGTCCAGCCGGACAGCTGGAAGCTCAAGCTCGATCCCGTCGTGGTTCCCGTACCGATTATGCCGGTGTCGCCAACAGCGGAAAAGCTGGTGATCGCCGCTGCCCGGCCTCCCACGGTTCCGTTACCGGCGACCGTAATCAGCGCCTTGTTGCCGGTGTTGCTGCAGCGGCGCGGGGTTCCGCTGCCATCGACACAGAGAATTGTTACCCTGCCGCGCGTGACCGGGCCGGAATAGACCACGCCGCTGCCCGACGATACCGATACGGCGCCGTTGTTTGCGAAGCTGGTACTTCCTGTCGTCGCCGCCACCAATGTGCCGAAAGCCGGCGCTGTGATCGATTGCACGGTGTAGGTCTGCGCTTGCGCAGCATTCGTGGCTAGCAACATGAGCGATCCGGCGACGCACGCCCTTTCGACCTTGCAAAAGAGATCCAGCCTATTGCGCATTGTCGAACACCACGACGCCCTGAAGGTCCGGCGCCGCACCACCTTCTCCGCCGATCGTGAATGCAATCGGCGCTTCGAGGCGCATGTGCAGCCGCTCGGCCTGCTCCGCGACGAGTTCGATGCGGTAAGCCCCCGGCCGCAGCCCGTCGAAAACCACGCTGCCGTCATATTCGGTACGCCCCTCACGCTCCTCGCCACTGTCGCCGATCGCCTTCAGCCTGACAGCCGACAGGCCCACCATCTTCGCACCGCGGCGGACCATGATGGACAGCATCACTTCCCCTCTCGCCTGCAGCGGATAGGATACTACCTCAACGGTCCCCGCCCGCGGAGTGAATTCGATCACAGGCGGGGGGCCAGAGACATTGTCGAGCGCGACATTGTCGAGGTTCGTCCGCACCTGCGCCGCGCTGGCATAGCCCAGTCCGGTAACTAGGACCCTGCCCCTCTCGTCAGTGGCAACCTGCTTTCCGGTCGGGGTGTCGACGAGGACGCCCGGCACGGGCTGCTCACCACCGTCGAACCGGCCGTTGCCGTTGCGATCCAGAAATGCCTGCAACGCGAGGCTGCCGCCCGAGGCAGCGCCGGGCCTTCGGGGCGAATATCCACCACCCAGAGGGTCGCGCACGAGGCTGAAGGCAAGTTGCAGAGCGACGCGCCAATCGTTACGCGGTGCGCTATACTGTCCTGAAAGGGACATGTCTGCGAAGCCAAAACGCCGCGTAGCCGTGATCTGAACCGTGCTTTCCTTTTCGCCGGTGAAGCCATGCCCCAGCCCGACCCGCAACGCGGTGCGCTCCGACAGAGCGCGATCTGCGGTTACCGAGATCGCCCGAAGCTGGCTCTTGGGAAGCACGAAATAATCGAGGTTCGCGCGGAGCTGCCATTGGAACAGGGCAAAGGATGATGCCGTCAATATACCACTCAAGCGGGTGCTCGGCGCGACGTTGCCTGATTCCAGTCGATCGAGATCAAGTCCGCTGGAGAGATAGATGCCGCCCACCGCCGCCGATGCACGAAAGATCCCGCTCCAGGCAATGTCGCCATTCGCATATTGGTCCCGCGTCGCCCGGACCGAAATCGGTATCGTCAATGAATTCAGAGGCTTGAGCTGCCAGTTGAGGTCCAGGCCGGTCGAACGTCGCAGCGGGCGACTACTGTCGCCGCGCGGTGTGGTTTCATCCAAGAAACCTGCCCGATATTCGGCGTGCCGTGCTACCCCCGACACACCTCCCGCTTCAGCGGCCAAGGCGACGGCGACGCCGATGCCGCCCGTGTCGTCGCGGGTGGCATCGAACTGGGTTGCGATACCGCGGATCGAGGTACGAACGCCGGCCGTTACGATATATCTCTGTCGATCATTCGTCGGCGAATAGGTGGCTGCTCCACCCGCAATGGTCACCGTTTCCGAAAGACCGTAAAGAACGTCGAGTGCGACGCGCAGGTGCCCGGACCCCGGCCCCGTCACCGCGTCCGAGTCCGAGTTGCTCAAATTGAGAAGCGGCTTTTCCTGCTGCACGGCCCCGAAATTGACCACGAGCTGCCCCTTCTCGAGCTGCCCGCCGCCGACATTGACGACACGAACCTCTTCCGTCCTCTCGCCGCGCGGCCCATAGCTGACGATCCGGATGACATTGATTCCCCTAACAAGCGGAACGTCGCGAAATTCATATCGCCCCTGTACCGGAGTCGATTGTCCGCTGCGGAGGACATCATTGACATAGAGTTCAACGTCGTAGCCCAAGGGAAGCTCGCCGCGCAGGTCGATGCGGCCGAACACGCTTTGCTGGGTGAGCGGTGCGGTGCTGAAGGAAATGCCGCGCCCGCCCACGCTGCGCGGCCCGATCGATAAGGCAGGGGTGAAGATGTCACCCGCCGAAAACCGGGTCAGGCCAAACGGCCCGAGCGCATGACCATCAGCGTCACGACGCTCGAGCAACATGCGCGCATTCACCGGACGTCCGGCGTCATCGGAGCCTACATAGCCTTGGAAGTTGCTGAAGAGCAGATCTCCGCCCGCACGGATATCATATCGATAGGGAAGGCTTGGCGTACGCTTCTGTCCGCCAAGCTCAGCCGAGACATCGAAACTCGGCAGGCTGAACAGCTTAGCCGACGACCGGACCTTGTAGACGATATTGTTCGATCCACCGCCTTCGCGAAGGCCTCTCAACTGCCTCAGCCTGTCAAGACGGGACTGAATAGGCAGCGGCTCCAGGGCCGCCAGTGACAAGCGCAACGAAGGCCCGTCATATTTGACTTTCACCGGCAACATCTTCTCCAGGAGCGATGCGCGGACATAGATCTCCGTTGCGCCGACCACCATGTCGCCGGGGCTTAACGGTTCGCTGGCCGATGCGAGGCGGACGATATGCGTGGAGTCGTCGACCAGCAGAGGTCGCCGGGCTTGGCCAATCGTTCCGATCACCCGCCGCTGGCCGATGTCGATCGTGAGATCGATATCGAGAAGGCGCGCCAACTCTCCGACCGGAATGAGAAGGCCGGAGGGAGAATCATAGGCGCTGAGAGAATCGGTGACAGTGAGCTGATCGAGAACCAACTCAACGAGCAACAGATTATCGTCGCTGAGGAGGCTTCCCGCCGCGTCGTCCGAAGAAATCGATCGCCCCAAGGGCGGATCGGTCACTTGCGCTCCTACCGGACAGGACACCAACGCTACTAACAGAGCCGCCGCAATCGGCGGGCGGCTCACGGCGCGGCTAAAGAAGCCTTGCTGAGGATAGAACCCGGCGCAGTGTCGTCATCGCGGAACTGAATATCGATCTGCTCGCCAGCCGCGGGAATCCGCGACAGCGGAATCTTGACCGTCCTTCGTCCGATCTCCGGATACACGCCAATCCCGCGGACTGCGCCGATCGGTCCCCCCCCCAATTTCTTGCTTCCCCTCACTTCCAGATCGCCGAACAGTGAATTGGCCCCCAATCTGACAAGCTCGATTGACAACATAGCCGTACGCACTGGCGCAGCCTTGCCGTCCGGCGAGACATTCTCGTAGCTTAGCACCGGGTGCTCGATTGCCGCGCGCACGTCGATCGGCCCAACCCGCAAGATCACCGGAATGGAAATCGCCAGCACCGAATTGATCCTGAAAGAAAGCTGCCCCTCCGTCTTACCCGCCGCCTGTTCGGCGGTAAGCCCGCTGTCCACCGGCGGAATGCCGGTGACTGTCAAATGCGTCCGATACTCGCCGGGAGCAATCGCAGCGCTAGCCGCGGCACGCAGGCGGATCGCCTGTCCCGAACCCGGTACCAGGCGGATGCGGCGCGGCGTGACGACGAGAAACGGCTTCGCAGACTTGACGAGCGCGGCTTCCGGCCGACTCGCCGCCTCGGACAACGGTATGATCTGCCCATCGGGCAGCATCACCCGATCAATCAACTCAACGTTGAAAGCGCCGTCACCGCCGCCGCTGGAAACGGAAATAGTAGCCGATTTGCCCGGTCGGTCGAAGGTGATGCGCTTGGGCGTAAGGCTGACACTGGCTGCCCCTACCCTGGCGATTGCGCCTGCCGGCAATCCGGATTGGGCGAACGCTGGGCCTACAGATGAGCCCATCAGCGCCATGATCCCGACGACTGCTGCCGTTTGCCGCAAGGTAGGCCGGAGGCCCTTTACCTTTCCCACCTTCATCAAAACCATATGATCCGCTTCATTCCGACCAGGCCAAGGAGTATCGGTGTCAATTATATTGCACAGTTACCCGAAGCACACCCGCATAATCGCCGGCCGTGGCCGAAGGCGCTGATGCAATTCGACCGCCGACATCGAACGCAAGCGTACCCAAACCGTCGGCTGAGGCCGTCAATCTATCCGATCCCCCAGAACCGCCCGAGTATGTTGTTAACGGGCTGAAAGCGATTTCACCATCACCATTTAGCTGAGACAGCGGGATCTCCTGCGGCACGGTGATGGAAATGACCTGATCGCGATTACCGATGATGGTGAAACTAGCCCGCTGCAATCCCGCGCGGCTCGCCACACGCGCGATATCCCGAACCGCCGCTTCCGTACCAATTCGGATTTTGCCGAGGCCCTCGAGGCTCTGGCTCAGCGGCAGGCTGATCGCCCCCCCTGTCGCGCCGATGATCGAGATCAGCGGAAGCGCTACGACCCCCGTCACCCGTTGCTGCTCGGTGATGACGGCGCTCGGCTCCTCGACGAACAGATCGGTGCGCGTAGTTGCCGGCACAGAAGCGTTTACGAAACTACTGCTCGCAGCCGCAGCGACTGTGAGCAGCAGTTTCGATATCGCGCTACCTGATCGCCTCATAACTCGCTCCGCCGCGCCTACAGAGGGCGAAACCGAAATATGCATTTAGCGGCGTTGGTCTTAACAAATCAGTTATATGCGATGGTGGTGTCAAACGAGCCCGTATAAGCCCCGCTCGCCTGACCGGTAGGCAGAGAGAAACTGCCGCCGACATAGAGAGTACCGCCACCGGGCAAAGCACCCGCACTGCCGAGCGAACCGGTGAAGTTTCCGCTGGCGAGCGACTTGGTAAGGCTGACGACGATCGCCGTACCGGGGCCCGTCATCGACACGGTTGCAGGTACCGTGATCGTGAAGGCCTGTCCGCCTTCGCCTGTTGCCGTATATGACGCACGGTTCTTGGTTCCGCTCGCAAGCACAACGGCGTCGCCGGTGTCCACCGTTGGCGTGTCCGATCCCAACGCCATGGTGATGGTGCTGCTGCCGGAGGACGGCCGGACGATCCGTCCGAAAGATAGATCGGTCACCTTCGTAAGAGCGATTCCCTGAAGAATCGTAACCGAGCTGTCGGTTGCTTCAGTGTCTGTCGCCTGAGCAAAGGCCGACGTGGAAATGCCAGCGCCAAGAATCGCCGCGCCAGCGAGAATTTTCCCCAACAATTTCATAAACTACCCCCCGAAAAAATACACAACTTCAGTCACATAGGGAAGCTTGAACAGAGGAAGTACCCGTTTCGTCCATGCGAGCACCGGCAACCTCCCCAACAGCGACCGCTCTGACGGACTAATCCATATCATAACCAATTAGTTTAGGTAATATTTTTTTAAGAGTTCATGATCGTTATTGGGACAACTGCCTCGTGGTAAGACAGGATAGCGGCCGGCTATCGCTGCAGACCCGATCGTTTCTCGCGCAGAAACGGCGTGTCCGCACAGCCTTCCCCGACAACGTTCCCCGGCTTCTGCGCAGGCGAACGGGGTGGTTGAATATCCTATGCTCGAATATAGGCCCGTGGGGTGGCCATCATGGCCGCGCAGTTGGGGCAAGACAGAGAACGGCGCGGTCAAGATCTGACCCACGACCATAGCAAGCGACGCATTGCGCGATCGAGTGCCGTTGGGGGGGACGGGCGGCGAAGCAGCCTTCCGCCCCCTCGATGCCCGATCGTCCATCGTGATCCGCCCGCAGGCAGGGTCAGCCCGGCGAGGCGTTTCGGGCGACCCCGCCGGGGTGGAACCGCTGGCGTTTACCTCGATATCCAAGCCAACGCATAGGCAGCGAGCGTGGCGTAGGGGCCGGCATTCACTGCGCTGAACGCCGTCTGCGCTGCCGCCTTGTCACCGGCCTGAGCCAGGGCGAGGCCTTGGCGAAAATTGGCCTGATTGGCATCCGCCGAGGGCTTGGTGAGCGCTAGCTTGTACATTTCGGCGGCCTTGGCATAGTCCTTGTAGCCATAGAGCAGATCGCCGGTCGTGAGCACCGACTTATAGGTCGCCTTGGGGCCGTTGGCGCTAGCTATCGCTGCGGGAATGGACGCCTTGTCGGGGCCCAATTTCGGCTGCGACAGCGCCAGTATCTCGCGAGCATTCTGGCTCGAGGCTGTGGTGATCTTTCCGGCCTTGATGCCTTCGTTGAGCACCTCAACCGCTTCATTCGGATAGCGGAGATAAACCCCCAAAGCATAATCGACATAGTTGCTCTGCGCGGCTAGCGGCAGGGCCCCAACGGCCCGGGCAAGCCGCAGCAGATCGACATCGGGCTCACCGGAACTGGCCGACATCTGGCGATAGATGAAGAGCGAATCGTGCCAATTCTGCGGTTCCGGATAGGCAGCCAGCCACGCGGTCGAGATCTTGACGAATTCGGCAGGCAGCTTCGCACGCGAAGCCATGTCGGCCCCACGGGCGTACCAGTCGGATGGAACCGGCTGCCCCGCGGCTTTCTTGGCGTCGATCACCTTGAGCAGTGTCGCAACCGCTTCGGCGGGCTT
>Ga0207641_10005800_pt1 | contig 10478 bp, 7 predicted proteins | sample KBSSwiS62_FD_184306 | JGI IMG/M metagenome (GOLD analysis project Ga0207641, IMG submission 184306) | Switchgrass rhizosphere microbial communities from Kellogg Biological Station, Michigan, USA - KBS Switchgrass S6-2 (SPAdes) (version 2) | ecosystem: Host-associated > Plants > Roots >... | reverse complement strand
CGCGAAGGCCATGTCGGAAACCGCGATTCTCGCTAACGGCGGCGGCCGCGGCAATGCAGGCATGCTCGTTCTCGACGGTGGTACGGTGGAAAAACCGATGCTCGGCCGCTATCAGGTCGAGAAGGAGCTCGGCAATGGCGCGATGGGCGTGGTGTATCTGGGCAAAGATCCAAAGATCGGAATCAATCCTGTGACTCTGAACTCTGCATTGCCCGACTGCCTAGTCGGCATCATCAATCGAGCGTTGGCGAAGCAAACACAGGAACGTATTGCGACAGGAGATCAAACGGCGAAAGCCATTCGTGAGTGCGCCGAGATCTTCGGCATGGTAGACGTAGCGCTTTGAACCTGCACGATGACGGATTTAGGCAAAGCTCTGGAAATGGCGTCAGCGACACACACGGGGATGGTGCGGGCCCACAATGAAGATAGTATCGGCATGGATCCGAACATAGGACTCGCCGTGCTGGCTGACGGGATGGGGGGCTATAATGCCGGCGAGGTTGCCAGTGGCATTGCGGTTGCTTTGATCACCAAGGAAACACGTGACACCGTGTCGCGTATCCCGCCGTACGAGAAGGATCGCGAGGATGGCGAGCTTACCGCAGCGAAGATCCTGCGCAATGTATCTGCTCGAGCCAATGGCTCCATCTTTCAAGCTGCCAATAGTCAGCCGCAATACGCTGGCATGGGGACGACGCTGGTGGCTGCCTTGCTCTGCGACAACCAGATCACGGTGGCGCACGTGGGCGATTCGCGGTTGTATCGTCTGCGAGACGACAAATTGGCGCAGCTGACACGCGATCACTCGCTGCTGCAAGAGCAAATAGACAGTGGCATGATCACCAAGGAGATGGCTCGTCGATCGCAGAACAAGAACTTGGTGACGCGCGCGGTAGGTATCGAACCGGACGTCGAGGCTGACATCAGCACCTTCGATGCGCGCGAAGGCGATACTTATCTGTTGTGCTCGGATGGCTTGAACGATATGGTCGAGGACGAGGACATTCACCTTACGCTCTCATCTCTGGGCGCCAATCTGCCGCTGGCTGCGAATCAATTGGTACAAATGGCCAACGACAACGGTGGACGAGACAATATTTCAGTGATTCTGGTTCGGGTCAAAAAACCCTTCCCGGCTGCACGGGGTTGGTTGAGCCGGTTGAAGACATGGTTCGGTAAGAACGGGGATTGAGTTTATGGCGAAGCTGATCCTGAGCTTGGATGGCATGGTACTGCGAGAGTTTCCTCTCACTAAAGAGCGCACTACTATCGGTCGCAAGTCTCATAACGATATTGTGATCGACAATCTCGCGGTCAGCGGCGAGCACGCCATGATCATGACCATTCTCAACGACTCCTTTTTGGAGGACTTGGGAAGTACGAACGGCACATTGGTCAACGGGCAGCCGATCAAGAAGCACTTCCTTCAAAACAACGATGTGGTGGAGCTGGGCAAGTACAAGCTTAAGTACGCCAGCGAAGCGGTGGCTCAAGCCGACCCGACAGATTTCGAGAAAACCATGGTGCTGCGCGCTCCCCCCGGCACCGCGCCCAAACCCGAGGCACCCAAGGTACCCTCAGTCGAGGCCTCGCAGCCCGCAGCCAAGAATTTCGGCGATACCGTAGTCAATCCAGAGATGATGCACAGCCAGAGTACGGGCGGCACACTCCGCGACGCTGCTCGGCAAGCGACGATGACTGCACCTCCGCCCACACCTGCGCCGGCGGCCGCAGCCCCACAAGCCGCCGCCGCACCGGCGCAACCTCTTGCAGCCCCTCCTCCGCCTGCACCGGCCGTGACACCTGCAGTCGCCCCGGGACCTGCTGCTGCAGCTGCAGCCGCCGCTACAGCTACGCAGCCCGGTGTAGCTGCTGCTACGGGGGCTCTTGGCACCATCCAGATCCTATCTGGACCGAGCGCGGGCAAGGAACTGCCGCTGTCCAAACCGCTTACCACGTTGGGTAAGCCTGGCGTACAGGTTGCCGTAATCGCGAAACGTCCTCAGGGCTACTTCATCACACACGTGGAAGGGGCCAGCTTTCCAGTCGTCAACGGCAGGCAACTCGACGCACAAGCGCATGCTCTTGGCGATCACGATGTGATCGAGCTTGCCGGCGTGAAGATGGAGTTCTACCTCAAGCCTGCGTAGCAACCCGTATTTCTCACGGGCCCGGACGTATGCGGGCGCATCGTATATGCGTCGCGTTCACGCTACGCCCATTCTCAGAATTGAAAGGCGTGCGGCAGATCGAAGCAGTCTGACGAGGGGCCGGTTCGGGTGAAGAAGCACCTTGTGCGCATCGCGCTGGGGTTGCTGGTCGTGTTGGCCTTTCTGGGCCAAGCCGCCGGCTTATACGACATCCCTCTCGTCAAAAGACTCGAAGCCATCCTCTACGACTCGCGCCTACGGCTGACTATGCCGGGTACAGGCGATTCGCGCATCGTGATCGCCGAAATCGACGAGAAGAGCCTCGCTGTGGAAGGACGCTGGCCCTGGCGACGGGATCGCCTTGGAAAGCTTCTCGACCTCCTGTTCGACTACTACAAAGTGCGGGTGGTGGGTTTCGACGTAGTCTTCGCAGAGCGCGACGAAAGCTCTGGCCTGCAAGTGCTGCGAAAGCTGGCGGACAACGAACTGCGCGGTGTGCCCGCATTTCAGTCAGCTTTCAAAGCCCTTGAGCCAGGCCTCCAATTCGACCGGATCCTCGGCGAGAAGATGCAAGGCAGACCCGTCGTGTTGGGTTTCTACTTCACCCAGAACCCCGAGGAACTTGCTAACCGTGCGGGTCATCTTCCTGAGCCAGTCTTACCCAAGGGTGTATTTCAGGGGCGCAACATCGACGTCACCCGCTGGACTGGTTACGGGGCCAATTTGGTGGAACTGCACAAGGCCGCCGCTGGCGCTGGTCATTTCAATCCCTGGCCCGATGAAGACGGTGTGTCGCGACGTGTGCCCATGCTTGCAGAGTATGCGGGCGCCTACTATGAGCCCCTGTCCCTGGCGATAGTGCGACTGCTGCTGGACGCGCCGCCGATCAAACCCGGATTTACCAACGCGTCGGGCTGGTCAAAGACCTATCCAGGCCTGGAATGGCTCGATGTCGGTCAGATCCGTATACCTGTCGATCGGGAGGTGACGGCACTCATTCCTTATCGTGGACCCGAACGAACTTTCCAGTACGTTTCCGTGACCGATATTCTCGAGGCGAAGGCCCCGCGCAGCGAGTTGGAAGGCCGGATCGTGCTGGTTGGTTCTACTGCCCCGGCACTGCTGGATCTGCGCTCGACCCCAGTGGGCAAGGTTTACCCCGGAGTCGAAATTCACGCGAACCTCATCTCCGGAATGCTCGATGGCCGGATCAAGCAGATGCCCCCCTACGTGCTGGGGGCGGAGTTCGCCCTGCTGGCTATTTCCGGGCTAGCCATGGTGCTGGTCCTACCTTTGCTTAATCCCTTCCCTGCGACCCTTGTAACAGGCGTGGCGATGGCAGTAGTCATCGCCACGAACGTCGCTGTGTGGGAATACGGCAACTTGGTCTTGCCGCTCGCCTCCGGCGTGCTGATGATCCTGCTGCTGTTCGCGCTGAACATGTCCTACGGATTCTTCGTGGAATCCCGGGGCAAACGGCAGATCACCGGGCGGTTCGGCCAGTACGTACCTCCCGTGCTGGTGGAGGAAATGAGTCGGAATCCTGAGCGATTCTCCATGGAGGGAGAAAGCCGGGAAATGTCGGTGCTGTTCTCCGATGTTCGGGGATTTACCACCATCTCGGAAGGGCTGGACCCAAAGCAACTGACACAGCTGATGAATGAGTTTCTGACGCCGCTGACGGGAGTCATTTACCGACACAGGGGCACGATTGATAAATACATGGGCGACTGTATCATGGCCTTCTGGGGTGCCCCGATTTCCGATCCGCACCACGCGCGCGACGCAGTCCTCGCCGGGCTGGAGATGCAGGCGACCATGCAAAAGCTCGAACCACAGTTCCAAGCGCGCGGTTGGCCGCCCCTGCATATCGGCGTAGGTGTCAACAGTGGCCGAATGAGCGTGGGGAACATGGGCTCCGAGATCCGAGTCGCGTATACGGTGATGGGAGATTCGGTCAATCTCGCTTCGCGGCTGGAAGGCCTTACAAAGCAGTATGGCGTTGGCATGATCGTGGGCGAGAACACTCGCGCTGCGTGTCCCGATGTCGTATTCCGTGAACTGGACCGCGTGAGGGCAAAAGGCAAGACCGAACCGGTCGCGATCTTCGAGCCGATCGGGCCTGCCGCTGCGATCGACAAGTCCATGGGCAATCAACTTTCCCTTTGGCATCAAGCGCTCAAGTTGTACCGTGCGCAGGAGTGGGACCAGGCCGAGCTGCAATTGCTCAGCCTGCAGCGGATGTATCCGAATGTAGGGTTGTACGCCGAATTCGTGAAGCGCGTCGCGCAGCTGCGCAAGAATCCTCCGGGGGCCGGTTGGGATGGCACCTGGATCTTCGATACGAAATAACCGATGCAGCTCAGGATACTCGGGTGCAGTGGAGGTATCGGCGGCAATTTGCGCACGACGTCCATGCTGTTGGATCACGATATTCTGATCGATGCCGGTACGGGCGTGGGTGATCTCACACTGACCGAACTCAAGCAAATCGATCACATCTTCGTAACTCACTCACACTTGGATCATGTGGCATGTATCCCGTTTCTGATCGATACGGTGGGCGGCATGCGCAACGCACCCATAACCGTACATGCGACGCAGGAGACGTTGGACACCCTGAAGGCGCACCTCTTCAACTGGAAGATCTGGCCGGATTTTGCGGAGATTCCCAGTCGCGAAGCGCCGTACCTGCGTTATGAGAGGTTTCGCGTTGGGGATACGATCAACCTTCGCGGCCGCAAGATCACGGCGGTGCCGGCCAATCACGTTGTCCCGGCTGTGGGGTTCCACCTGGACAGTGGCGAGAGCAGTCTCGTCTTTACCGGCGATACGACCTCCAACGATGCCCTGTGGGAGGTAGTCAACCAGATCGAGAACCTGCGCTATCTGATTATCGAGACGGCGTTTTCGAATGAGGAGCGGGACCTCGCTCTGGCATCCAAGCATCTGACGCCGGACATGCTTGCGCAAGAACTGGCCAAGCTCAAGCGGCCAGCGCGAATTTTCGTCTCTCATCTCAAGCCGGGGGACGGTGCGCTGACGATGGAGGAGGTGGAAGCAGTTGCGGGTGCTTACTCGCCCCGCATGTTGTCCAACGGCCAGGTATTCAAATTCTGATAGCTTAAGGATCGCGGCCATGAGTACAGTGTTCGAGTCAAAGCCTCAAGCTCAGCAGAATCTGGCTGACATCAGCAGCAAGCTGGAATTCCAGAAGCAGCTGCAGGCTGTCACCAACAAGATCCACGCCACTAGCAATGTGGACGAGATCATGCTCGAGTTGGGCCAGGATATCTGCAGCCTGATCGGCGCAGATCGTCTGACGATCTATACCCTCTCCGACGACCGGATCTCCATTGTCTCAAAGGTCAAGACCGGCCTGACTTCCTTCAAGGATCTAAAGCTGCCGATCAACGACCAGTCGATCGCCGGGTATGTTGCCCTCAACCGGTCTTTGATCAACATCCGCGATGTTTATGACGAGAACGAACTGCGCAGCTTGAGCCCAGGGCTTCGCTTCCTCAAGGAGGTCGATAAGCGCACCGGCTATCGCACCAAGCAGATGCTCGTTGCCCCAGTGGTGGATGCCACCGCGGGTGAGTTGATCGGCGTCGTGCAGGCGATCAACACGCGCAGCGGTCAGCCGTTCTCGCCGCTCGCCGAAGAAGGCGTGGTGAATCTGTGCGAGACCATGGCGATCGCATTCAAACAGCGCCAGAAGACTTCGTCGGTGGTGCGGGGGCGCTACGATTCTTTGGTGGCGAGCGCCGTACTATCCGCCGAGGAGATGGAACTGGCGTCGCGCTCGGCAAGGCGTAAGGGCATCGAAATTGAGACCGTGCTTTTGGACGAATTCCAAGTCAAGCCCAGTGCTATCGGCGAGGCACTATCCGCTTTCTTCGGCGTGCCCTACGAGCCGTTCAAGATGGATCGCATCAAACCGCTGGATCTGCTCAAAAATCTAAAGCGGGATTTTCTCGAGAGCAGCCTGTGGGTGCCGGTTGAAGATAGCAAGGATGGTCTGTTGGTGATCACAACCGACCCGGAGCGCGTACGCGCTTCGCGCATCGTATCCAATATCTTTCCCAAGAGCCGTGTGGTCTATCGCGTTTGTACTGTGCGCGAGTTTGCCGCTACGCTGGACCAGTTTTTCGGAAGCGAACTCGCAGACACCTCTTCCATCGGCGATATGTTGTCGGGGATGGACGAGGACTCCGAGGAAGAGGGCGGCGGTACGGCAGGCGACGAAGTTTCGCTGGCAGCAGATAACGAGCTGGTCAAGCTGGTGAACAAAGTGATCGTGGACGCATACCATCAGGGTGCATCCGACATCCACATCGAGCCTTACCCAGGCAAGGGCAAGACCGAGATTCGCTTCCGCAAGGACGGCACGCTGGTGCCATACATCTCGGTTCCGGCAAGCTATCGCAACGCTATTGCCGCACGGTTGAAAATCATGTGCGATCTGGATATCTCCGAGAAGCGCAAGCCCCAAGACGGCAAGATCAAATTCAAGAAATTCGGCCCCCTGGACATCGAGTTGCGGGTGGCTACCATTCCATCTCAAGGCGGTGTCGAAGACATCGTCATGCGTATCCTGGCGGCTGGGGAACCGATCCCGTTGGACAAGCTCGGCTTGTCCGCACGTAACCTCAAGAGCTTGAAAGAAACCGTCTCCAAGCCATACGGGTTGTTCTTCGTTTGCGGCCCGACAGGTTCAGGCAAGACCACCACGTTGCACTCCGTGCTGGGATATCTAAACACGCCCGATACCAAGATATGGACTGCCGAGGACCCGGTGGAAATTACGCAAAAAGGGTTACGGCAGGTGCAGATGAACCCGAAGGCTGGGTTGAACTTCGCCACGGCCATGAAAGCCTTCCTGCGTGCCGATCCCGACATCATCATGGTTGGCGAAATGCGTGATAAGGAGACGACCTCCACCGGCATCGAAGCATCCCTGACCGGCCACCTGGTGTTTGCGACGTTACACACGAACAGCGCTCCGGAATCCATCATCCGTTTATTAGACATGGGTATGGATCCTTTCAACTTCGCCGATGCTCTGCTGGGCGTGTTGGCGCAGCGGCTGGGTAAGCGCCTGTGCGGGAAGTGCAAGCAGCCGCATCCGGCCAGCCAGGAGGAGATCAAGCTCCTGCTGGAGGAGTACTGCCAGGAACTCAAGAACACCGACAGCTGGAAGCGTGACCCCAAGGCTGCATATGAGGGTGTTTATCGCGATTGGGTCAAGAGTTTTGCGGACGAGAAAGGCCAGTTCACCTTGTACTCGCCAGTTGGCTGTGATGCTTGCAGCGGCACTGGTTACAAGGGCCGCGTTGGTTTGCATGAACTGCTCGTGGGAAGCGATCTGATAAAAAAGCTGATACAGGAGCATGCACGCGTCGCTGAAATCCTGGCCGCGGCTCTGAACGACAACATGCGCACCCTCAAGCAAGATGGCGTAGAGAAGGTGTTGATGGGGATCACCGACATGCACCAAGTGCGTGCCGTGTGTATCAAATAACGCCGCGCGAGGCCAATTTCGATCAGCAAGGCTGACTTGACTGCCTAGCAATGAACGATATGACTACCCTCGATCTGTTTCCCCGTCTGTCCGAGCTGAATCAGATCGGCATAGCGCTGTCTCGCGAGAAGGATATCAATCGGTTACTTGAGGCGATTCTCGTTGCGGCTAAGAAGATCACGAACGCCGATGGCGGGACCTTGTATCGAATTCACGGCGACCAGGAATTGCGCTTCGAGATCATGCGCACGGATTCTCTGGGGATTGCCATGGGCGGCACCACTGGTCGAGATATCCCGTTCCCACCGGTGAAGCTCCACGATGACCGGGGCCACCCAAACAACACAATGGTGGTCGCGTATGCAGTGCTGCACGACCGCACTGTCAGTGTGGCTGATGCCTACACCGAGCAAGGTTTCGACTTCTCGGGTACGAAGAGTTTCGATCGCAAGACCGGCTATCGCTCACAGTCCTTCCTCACGGTTCCGATGAAGAACCATGACGATGAAATCATCGGTGTGCTGCAACTCATCAACGCGAAGGACCGCGTGACCGATGCGATCGTGCCCTTCTCAGAAGCTGATCAGCACCTGGCCGAGTCGCTTGCCTCGCAGGCCGCAGTCGCGTTGACCAATCGTCTGCTGATAATGCAGCTGGAAAAACTGTTCGAATCATTCATCAATCTCATCAACGCAGCCATCGACGACAAGTCTCCGTACACCGGAGGTCATTGCCAGCGCGTGCCTGCACTTACGATGATGCTTGCTGAGGCGGTCAATGACGCTCAGCAAGGTCCGATGAGAAGCTTTGCGATGACGGACAAGGATCGCTACGAGCTAAAGATAGCCGGAATGCTGCACGATTGCGGAAAGGTCACCACGCCGGTGCACGTGGTAGATAAGGCTACGAAGCTGCAGACAATCTACGATCGCATAGGCGTCATTGACACTCGCTTCGAGGTACTCATGCGTGACGCAGAGATACGCATGCTGCGCGGGAAGCTGGAGTCGCTGGAAAAAGGCGATCGCAGCAATTGGTCCGAGCTAGACGAACGCCTGGGCACAGAGATGAAGCGGTTGAATGCCGACCGTGAGTTTCTACGCTTTAGCAACATCGGTTCCGAGCGCATGGCACCAGAGGACCAGCAGCGCGTACTCGGAATTGGCGCCGGCTATCGCTGGCGAAGCCCCGATCGCTCTGAAGATATGCCCTTCCTTACAGACGATGAGATCAAGAATCTTACTATTCGCGCCGGGACTTTGACCGAAGAGGAACGCAAGATAATAAATCACCATATCGAAGTCACAATCATGATGCTCGAGTCTCTGCCGTGGCCTAGACATCTTAAGAATGTCCCCGAGTATGCCGGCGGACATCACGAACGCATGGACGGCAAGGGTTATCCGCGCGGATTGACCAAAGACCAAATGTCCGTGCAAGCGCGCGTCATGGGTATCGCGGACATCTTCGAAGCCCTCACCGCGAAGGATCGACCGTATAAGAAAGGCAAGACGCTGACTGAAGCGTTGACCATCTTGGGGCGGTTCAAGCTGAACGGCCACATCGATCCCGACCTCTTCGACATCTTCATGCGCGACAAGATTTATATGAGGTATGCGCACGAATTTCTCGATCCCGAGCAGATCGACGAGGTCGATCTGTCGAAAATTCCAGGCGTACCAGAAGATCTGCTCGCTTGACTCGGTGACGTGCGGCGTCACCGGGCGTCGGATAAAAGAGACGACTTTCGGCGAGCTTTGTGAAAGGACCTTTCGGGCTTTGTTACAACCCGCGGCGATAAGTGAAGAATCTCACATACGCATAGATTCTTCAGTCGCGCAAACGTCCTAAGCCATTGATTTCTAGTTTTTGCTACGGCTGGCATACCCGTTGCATTGTAAGGACCCGAACACGGAACATGTGTTTGAACCTTTACCCCAACCCAGAGGAGTTATTTTATGAAAGCTATGCAGAAGGGTTTTACTCTTATCGAACTGATGATCGTGGTTGCGATCATCGGTATTCTGGCTGCCATCGCGCTGCCGGCGTATCAGGACTATACCGTGCGCTCGAAAGTGACTGAAGGTCTGAGCTTGGCCGAAGCCGCGAAAACAGCCGTGGCCGAAACCTGGAACTCGGATGGTGCGCTTCCCGCGAACATCGATGCGACCATCGGATTCGTCCCGACCAAGTACGTTGCGAATATCACCGTCAATCCGGCCAATGGTGTCGTCCAGGTAACTTACGACGTAACCAACACCGGCATTCCGCAACTGGCCGCCACGGGCACCACGCTGATGCTTGTTCCGAGCATCGCCAACGCCCCCTTGGCGCCCGGAGTGACGGGCAACATGGACTGGAAGTGCGCGTCCGCTGGTGCCAGCACGCCCGTCAAGGGCACGGTTCAGGACCGCTACGCGCCGGCTCCTTGCCGCAAGTAAGACTGTTCAAACATAAGCTCGAAAGGGTGCCGAAAGGCACCCTTTTTTTTGGTTCTGATCCCACAACCGCTCAATTCTTTTGTGGGGCGATGACTTCAAAAAGCCTTGCGTAGGGCTGTGTCGTTCCGTCCGATTGTAAGTTCCGTTCCGCGAGAAGCTTTAGGCCGGTGGGAAACGGAGGACCGTTCTCCAACAACTCGTGTCGCAAGCCCTTGTTCTCCGGGCAAGCCGGAAAACATTTCTCACTACCAGTCAAAAATATGTTGTCAGCGCGACGCACATAGATGTATCGAACGTAAGGTGCTTTGACGAGCAAATCGCTCGCCGAAGAACCGAGCAGTTCACGCAGCTGCACGACCT
>Ga0207641_10005793_pt1 | contig 10492 bp, 7 predicted proteins | sample KBSSwiS62_FD_184306 | JGI IMG/M metagenome (GOLD analysis project Ga0207641, IMG submission 184306) | Switchgrass rhizosphere microbial communities from Kellogg Biological Station, Michigan, USA - KBS Switchgrass S6-2 (SPAdes) (version 2) | ecosystem: Host-associated > Plants > Roots >... | reverse complement strand
CAATACGCTTGAAGCCCTCGTCGCCTGGTTTCTCCTGCAAAGGTCTAAACGCTGGGATAAGTCTTTCGGCTCAGTGCGAGATGTGATGACGTTTGTCGTCTACGCTGCTGTGCTCGCTCCACTCGTCAGCGCGACGATTGGCAATTTGAGTGTCTGCCTTGGTGATCCGGCACGATGGAACGATTTCTGGTGGCTGTGGCTGACGTGGTGGATGGGTGACGGGTTTGGCGCGCTGATCGTCTCGCCGCTGCTGCTCTCGTGGAGCTCGTCGCGGCAGATCGATCCGCGTGATATGCCGGAGCTCGGAAGTTTATTTGTGCTGCTTGTGATCGTGGTGCTGATCGTGTTTGCGGGTTGGTTTCCCGGACCAGTCAAGACGTACCCGCTCGCGTATCTGTGTCTGCCGTGTTTGTTGTGGGCGGCTGTGAAGTTTGATCAGCGAATCGTAACCAGTGGGATCGTGTTGATGGCGGGAGTGGCTGTGTGGGGAGCGAAACATGGCTTCGGTCCATTCGTCCAAAACAATGCTAACGTCGGATTGTTGTTATTGATCTCATTTGTTGGCACGAGCTCGTTGATGACGTTGCTTGTTGCCGCAGTCACGACCGAGAGGCGCAAAGCTGAAGAGGAGAAGTGGCAACTTGCTTCGATCCTCGAACTGAACCGGAAGCGCGTCGAGGACATCGTCGCACACGTGCCGGGTGTTGTCTGGGAGGCGTGGGGCAAACCGGATACTGCTAATCAGCGAATAGATTTTGTCAGCAGTCACGTTGAGAAGATGCTTGGGTATAGCGAGGAGGAGTGGTTGTCCACACCAAACTTCTGGCTCACGATCGTTCATCCCGACGACAAGGAGCGCGCGGCTGCGGAAGCGGCGGCGATCTTCGAATCGCGCAAAGGTGGTACGACCCGGTTCCGGTGGATGCATAAGGATGGGCGCGAGGTTTGGGTTGAGTCGCAGTCGATTGTTGTGTGTGACGAGACTGGTCCAGTCGGGATGCGTGGCGTAACGATGGACATTACCGCGGCAGTGAAAGCTGAGATCGAACGCTCGGATTTGTTGCAACGCGAAAGTCACGCACGACAGCAGGCGGAAGAAGCGAGTCGTTTGAAGGAAGAGTTTCTGGCGACTGTGTCGCACGAGCTGCGGACGCCGTTGAACGCTGTCGTCGGGTGGTCCAGGCTGCTTCGTACGGGACAGCTCGATGCTGATGGCAAGTCACACGCGGTCGAAGTCATCGAGAGGAATGCAGCGGCACAACGGCAGATCATTGAAGACCTGCTCGACGTGTCGCGAATCGTGACTGGAAAGCTACGCATCAGCACGCAACCGGTAGATCTCTTGCTTGTGATTCATGCGGCTATCGATGCAGTGCGTCCGGCTGCTGAAGCGAAAGAGATCAAGATCGTCACGCACGTTGAGGCTCCGGATGTGATTGTCAGAGCTGACGTCGAGCGGCTGCAGCAGGTCTTCTGGAACTTGCTGGCAAACGCGGTGAAGTTCACGCCGGCGGGCGGGGCGGTAGATGTATATCTGCAGCGGAGCGATTCACTTGCTGAAATCAGGATCGAGGATACTGGTCCAGGCGTGCCGGCTGATTTCCTGCCGCACATATTCGAAAGGTTTAGTCAGGCGGATGGTTCGAGCACGCGCAAGCACGGCGGGTTGGGATTGGGGTTAGCGATTGTGAGGCACCTCGTCGAGTTGCACGGTGGCACTGTCTCAGCGGCTAATTGCGGAGAGAAGGGCGGCGCGATCTTGACGGTAAGGTTACCGGCCCTGGTGGCATTGTAAGAAATTTTCTCGCGCAAAGGCGCAAAGGCGCAAAGGAAGACGCAAAGAACAACCAGAATTCTTTGCGTCTTCCTTTGCGCCTTTGCGCCTTTGCGCGAGTTACCTCAGCACTGGTGGATTGGCGCGCGAGTTGTCAACCATTGACGTCCCACCGGAGGGATTGAAGATGTAACTATCGCGTGCGCGGACCGCAAGGTTTGGCTGCCGCGCGCGCACCCTGATCTGGCGTCGCTGTCCTGCTTGAGGTGGACGCTTCGGATAGTAGCCGATGCTGTACTGTCGTCGCAGTTCCTCAGCAACGTTCGCAAACGCGGAAGTCATGTTCTGAAGCGAGTCAGCTTGATATTCACGACCGCCGGTGCTGTTGGCCAACTCCTGCAAATAATAATTCGCTAACTCGTAATCATCACCGGCCCTGCCTCGTCCTCGTGGGTAGCCACCGCCGCCACCGCCACCTCTACGACGTCCGCCACCGAAGATACCTCCTAGTATTTGTCCAAAGATGTCGATCGACCCACCCATCGGCGGATAATTCTGAACACTCATGTCGCGCGATGTATCGTACTGGACCGGATAAATCAACGCATCGAGCTCCTGCGCGTCCATGACGTTGCTCTGGTAGCTCGCGCGGCGACTGGTTGTGTCGACGCCGTCAGTAAAAAGCACGATCGCTTTTCTTCCCTGAATTCGACTCAACTGTTGATTGATCACCATGTCGACCGCATCGTAGAGGCGTGTGCCGTCATCAGTGCTCGCGCGTTCGATGGCGCGGCGGAGTCTTGATCGATCGGTAGTGAGCTCGCACAGGATCTTGATGTCGTCGTTGAACGAGACGACCATTACCTTGTCGTCCGGACGAAGTTGATTGACGAAGCTGATCGCGGCGTCCTGGATGTCTTCGAGTCGAAATTGAGTTGACGGGCTTGTGTCGAGCATCAACACCACTGAGAACGGTTTGTCGACTGACTGGAAGAACGCGACTTCCTGTTCGACTCCATCTTCCCAAATGCGGAACTCTTCCTTTTGCAGGTTGGGTACATACCTGCCGTCGCGATCCATAACGCTGACCGGAATAGTTACGAGCGTGGTGCTGACTTTAATGATGTCGCCCGCATCGACTTCTTCCGGACCGGATGGTGTTTGGTCTTGTTGTGATTCCGGTTTGCGGTTGGTGGGATAGTTAGCGCCACCGAGCACGGGCGCCTTGCCCGGCGCCGGAGCGGGCGTAGTGGTTTCAGGCGCGCTGGTGGATTGGCCGCTGGGTTGACTCCCCACACGTCGCGGACGCGTTTGTCCGAAGCCTGTGCCGATCGACGTCGCGAGCAGGGAGAGGAGCGATAGGAAAATGAACAACTTTTTCATAGTTAGCTCCAGATGGTGCTCCGGGCGCACCGAATCCACTTTGATGCGTGCTAAGGCTATTATTGGATGCTCGCGGGGTTTTGACGGGACCAAAGGGAGAGTAAACCCGCTTTTCCATCCGAGAGGATAACTCCTTCGTATTCGCCAGGCAAGATTGTAGGGGTGGCCCTCCGTGGCCACCCCAGCACTGAAGCATGCGCGATGGGGTGGCCACGGAGGGTCACCCCTACAATCATTCGGTTGAACTTATTGTGGCGCTCGATAGGGCGTTCCAGATGAAGGGCAGCGTTGCCCAGCTTTGGCCGCGGTGCTGCGGGCGGAATCCGAAGAGGACGATGCGTCCCTTCCCCACGCCCACCTCAGCCAGCGCTATTTGCCCGCGGAGCTTGTCTTCACCCAGCAACCACCCGCTCATCAGCACGTTCTCCTTCGCGTAACGCGCGATCACCCGCACATTGGCATCGGCCGCTGCTGTAAACGCGGAGCTGTTGATGAAATACGCCGGAACAGTCGCGGGCAGCATTGCAGCGATCGGGCTTTTGTTATCGACTTCCAGCGCCACAATCGATCCCGGACAGTAAAACTCCGACGTCTTAACACCTTCCAGCACGTTGCGAAGCGGCAAGCTAAACTCTTTAATCGCCAGATCGCATGAATCGTCAAAACAGATCAGCATCCCGCCATTCGTCACAAACTCTTTCAGGTTCTTGACGCCGGCTTCCGTGATACCGCCGGTGTACTCCTGCGGCAGCGTTCCCGCGACATTGCCGTTGATGATCTGCGTGCTTGACTGCGACGAAAGAATTACTGCATCAAATTTCGAGTTGAGCCCGCCACGCCTGATATCCGCGTCACGCACTGACGAATAAGGAACGTTGAACGTGTCGAAGATATAACGCGTCCAGCCTTCGTCCATGTTGCTCAGCGACGGTTTATAAATCCCGACCCGAACCGGTTGCTTCAGCGGATTTTTGATTTTTGCGGCGAGGGAGAGATCAGACCTGACCTGGTTTGCGTCTTTGATCTGAGTCAACTTGCGCTCAGTCGCAGCTTCCCTGATCGTAACGATGGCCGGCGCCTCGACGCCCATTTGCAGCGGCAGTGTCCAGCCGGCCACGTCGTACGGACGCTCAGCTTCGCCCTGACCCGTCAACCGGTTTGGATAGATTTGCGGCTCAAACAATGCCAGCACATTCGTGCGCTGCGGCTGGTTGAGAAAAACGATGTAACTGCCCAGCGGTACCTCTTGCATTGCCGTCAACGGGCCGGCGATTTTGTACGTCCCAAGCTTCTCGTTGGCCGGATTCGTTCGCTGCAAGACCTGCTGGCTCAAAACGACGTGCAGCTCCTGATCGAGCCGGAAAACTTCAACACCCTGATCGATCAAGCTGCCGACGAGCTTCGCCACTGCTTCGTCGCGCGCCTGACCGGCCGGAATCAAGTATGCGATGGTGTCGCCCTTGTTGGCGGGTAGCTCGCTGTTCTTTCGGCCAAGCTCGTAAAAGTTGCGCAAGTACTCGCCGCGAAACTTCGAAGCCATCGAGAGAATCGATCGCGCCGAGATCATTTCCATCGCCATGATATCGCGCGGGCGCCACTCCCCCGCCGGCCAGGGATCGGGGAAGTTGGTGCTCACTTCCGTTGCGTTGCGCATGCCGCGCGTGCTGGAGCGCGTGAGTTGTTCGGTTGTGACTGTGCTCGGCGACATGAGTCGCGCGCTGGCCGCCTCGGAAAGGATGCCGATCGAATTGTGATAATAGGGCGCGGTGCGGAAGCCGCCGTGCCACCAGGTGTCGTAGAGAGCGTTAGTTAACACGCCCTTGAAACCCGCCGCCTGAAGATCCGCGGCTACTTTGTGACCGATGAGTCCCACCTGTCGCAGCAGCAACGGCGAGATGTTTGGATTCGGTGGATCGTAAAAGGGCGGAATGAAGAATCTCGATCCGTTTGAGCCTTGCTGGTGGACATCGTAAACGATCTGCGGAAACCACTCCTGCCACAGCAGGCGAGTGACTAGCTGAGTCTCTTTGAGATTGAGCATGAACCAGTCGCGATTGTCGTCGTGACCGGCGTAGTGATGATAAAGCTCGGGTGGTTCTTTGCCTTCGAATGTAGTACCGAGTGTTTTGCGATACCAGTTGGCGACGATGTCGACGCCGTCGGGATTAGGTGACGGAATCAGAAGCAGAATCGTGTCTTGAAGGATCGCACGCGTGTCCGGGTCTTGCGCCGTCGCCAATTCGTAGGCGAGCTGCATCGACATCTGCGAAGCGACGATCTCCGTGGAGTGAATCGAGCAGGAGATCGTTATGACGACTTTGCCGTTTGCGAGCAGCCGGTCGCGCTGGAGTTCGCTGGTTACCTTGCGCGGATCGGCGAGCTGCTGCTGGATCTCTTTGTATTTTGGCAGAGCCAGTATATTCTCACGCGCGCTAATGAAAGCTACGATCAGGGGCCGCTTCAACGTCGATTGGCCCAGGGTCTGGACCAAAACGCGATCGGATGCACCGTCCAGGCGCTCGAAGTAATCTGTTATTTGAGACCAGCCGGCGACAGTGCGATCGTCGCCCGGCGTGAAGCCGAGAACAGATTTTGGAGACGGGATGGCAGCCGATTGAGAAGCAGGTCTTTGGGCAAGCGAAAGAGTTGCCGTAAACAGCAGAACTGCCACGCAAGTAGTTACTGATCGATGGCTAATCATATGGCGCAGGAGTCTAGCACAACAGGGCAACGCAGCCTTACGCGACGTTTGCATTACTGGTGGTCGTTGTTTGTAGCTGGCGCGCTGCTCGGGCTGCTCGGGCCGCCGATCCTCTTGTTTTCCTGGCTCGTTAATAAGCACGAACTTGTTTATCCGTGGGCGCTGTTTGGCGCGCGCAACTGGCTGCGACTTAGTGGAGTTCGCGTGAAGGTCAGAGGTCTGGAGTTGCTCGATCCGAAACAGGCTTATGTCTTTGTTTCAAATCACCGCTCGTATTTGGACACTGCCGCGATGTTCGTTTTCACGGGCAGACGAATCGGATTGCTGGCGAAGAAAGAGCTTTTGAAGGTGCCGGTGCTAGGTGTCGGAATGGGTTTTGTGAATGTGATGGCGATCGATCGGACGAATCGTGAGAGTGCGATTCGTACTACGGAAGCGGCAGCCAGGCGCATTCAGTCAGGCGTCTCGTTTGCGGTTTTTGTCGAAGGGACACGCGCGAAGCCAGGTGAGCTCCTGCCGTTCAAGAAGGGTGCGTTCTACATGGCGAGGCAAGCGGGCGTGCCTGTTGTTCCGGTTGCGATCAGGAACTCCGATGTGTTGATGGGCAAGGGAACTGGCGAAGCGCGATCGGGGACGATCGAGATGGTCTTCTTGCCGCCGGTCGATACGGTGGGAATGACAACCGATGAAGATATGAATCGCTTAATAGCGTCGGTTCGCGATTCGATTGCGAGGGAGCTCTTAACCACAAAGACACAAAGACACGAAGACAAAAAATAACTTTGTGTCTTCGTGCCTTAGTGGTTAAGAAGTCTTACGGTGCGAAGTCGTAGGTTAGGTTTCCGGCGACCTTGACTGTAATTCCGTCCTTTGTAGTTGATGCGAACGTCGCTTCGCGCGCGGCGGCTTCCGCAGCCTCACGTAATGGCAGTGGTCCATCAGTAGCTTTAGCGGATATCACCTTGCCATTCTCATCCACAACCACGCGCACCGTCACTCGACCACTGACCTTGAGTCTCCTCGCTTCCTGCGGGTAGACCGGTTTCGGCAGCGACGTAGCTTTCGAATTCAGCACACCGCCTTCGATCGGTTTCGCAACGCCACTCGACGCGGTTGAATTCTCGTCTTCACCAACCTCCGTGACCTTCAGCGTCGCGCGTGCCGGAGTAAAGTCCATGTAACGAACTTTCATGCGAATGTGGAGTACATTGCCATTATCAAAGATCAATTCCTCGTCAGCATAAGAATAGGCCGGAAACCAGTAACGCCCGTCGATGTTTTCGCGATAAGTTTCAACCACCGGATACTTATTATTCTTGTCTTCCGGAACCCCCTTGCCCTTGGTTTTCACGATTAGCAGATCCTGATCGTCAACCCAAACCCGGCCAGTAAACAGTCGCTCTTTGATGTTCTTTGGGATGACCTTGGGAGTCACATCAAAGATGTAGAGGTTTAGCTCGTCGATCTTTTCTTTACCTACATACCTGAAGTCGTATTGGGAAATCTTCGAAGGCTCGAGAGCAAACGGATTGACACCACCCAAATCATCAATGTCTTCAGCGGTGACCTCGGGCATTGTGGCCATCGGGAAAAAACTGATCTTCTCGTAGCGATTGCCCTGGTCGTCAAAAGTGAAGGTCGAGACGCGATGGTACTCGCCAGTAACCTGCCCGCCCATGCCGATTCTTTGAATCAGTGCGTCGCGCTTGAATGAGTAATTATTGAGCGCCCGGCGAAACTCCACTTCCTTGGCCGTGAAGGCACGAATGATCCGGTCGCTATCGACTGAGTTTGCTGGTCCATTGGTCCCAGGCTGAACTGGAGTCTGGGCCGAAGCGTTGAGAGCAATAAGGGCCACCAGGGCCAGTGTGGCAAAGATCGCAGTAATCCTCATAAGTTCTGTCTTCATTTCTATCTTAAATGGGGTTAATTGTCCCAGGGTGTCAGTTGAAAACTGACTGTCTTCAGATGCCTTGACGGAAGAATCCTGTTGCCAGCCGGGTAGGTGCCGGGAAGCCCGCCGGACGAGACCGCCATTTTCCTGTTGCAAAATATCTTGCATCTAGTGTAAGGTGCCTTTACTAGAATAAGTTATAACGTGCTAAGCGGCACGTGAGACGATTGCAAAGAGCCCGATTGACCTCGATAATTCGCGGCTCAGCTTATTTGAAAGTAAGATTTCTCAAGGTCCTCATGTCGGCAACAGGCACTCGTCCAACATCCGTGGAGCTTTACGGCGCGGGAGCGCAGACGTGACGCCGAGCGGCGGCGTTGCTTACACGGCGCGGACGATAAACCAGGCTTTGGGAGGAGCTTGGTTTTACGTGGCTTGAGGTCGATGATGTGCGCGGTGATTAGCTCACCCCTTCTGGGCGGGGTGGCAAAAAAGTCACCGCGCACACCCCAGCTTTAGCACTTAAATCCCTAAAAAACGCAAAATAGCTATGGAACTTGTTCAGAATTCAAGCTTTAGCTTGTGGCTTTCCCTGTGCGAACCACAGCCTAAAGGCTGAACTTCTGAACTTAGCCCGAAATTCTACGCTTCTACGAAATCGACGGTCACGGGATGTGGAATTATGCCCCTCTGGTGTCCCTCGTCCAGCAGCAGCCGCACGGCCTCGCGGCCACGGTCAGTGTAGTCAAGCGTCAGCTCGTTTACCCACATCGCCACAAACCTGTCCGCCAGCTCCGGATCCATGTCCCTGGCGAACTGCATGGCGTACTGAAGCGCATCCTCCCGGTGAGTCAGCGAATAATTAATACTTTCCCGGAGCAGCTGTGAAACTTCCCTGATCCGCTCCGGCCCGAGGTCGCGCCGGATGGCGTTGCCGCCCATAGGCAATGGCAAACCGTGTTGTGCGTGCCACCATTGTCCGAGATCAAGGACTTTGTGAAGACCCTTCGACTCGTAAAAAAGTTGTCCTTCGTGAATTAACAACCCGGCATCGCAGGTACCGTCCTGCACGGCGTCGATGATCTTGTCGAAAGGCACGACCTGATACTTGAAATCCGAGTTGAAGATTCGCAGCGCCAGAAACGCGCTGGTCAACTTTCCCGGAATCGCGATTTTTAAATTCGGGATGTCCGCCGGTGTGGCCGGCTCGCGCGATACGACAATCGGTCCGTAGTTGTCGCCGATCGAAGCGCCGTGCGGCAGCAGTGCATACTTGTCGTGGATGTACGCGTAAGCGTGAAAGCTGATGGCGGTGACGTCGTACGTGCCGCGCATAGCTTCCTCGTTCAGCGTTTGGATGTCTTTGAGCAGGTGTTGGAAGTTCAGTTCGCCGGTGTCCAGCTTGTTTGTTGCCAGGCCATAGAACATGAAGGCGTCGTCGGAATCTGGTGAATGTGCGAGTGTGATTATTTCTGACATATTGTATTAGGCCACGCTAACGATACGGTTGTAGACGGTGTCGCGTTCGACGGCTTCGAAGCCGGCGTCTTCAATCAGTCCAATGAGCTCGGGCTTGCTCATCTTCACTTCGTTATTGGTTTCGACCGAGTAACTCGTAGTCAACTCACCGCCCTCGGTAATCGTGCCGTCGATGTCGTTAGCGCCGTAGTGTAGTGCCACCTGGGCCAAACGTTTGCCGAGCATCACCCAGTACGCTTTGATGTGATCGAAGTTGTCCAGCATGAGACGCGAGACGGCCATCGTCTTCAGCGAATCGACGCCCGACGGACCAGGCAGATGGGCTAGTTGCGTGTCCGGCGGATAAAATGCCAAGGGTATGAAGCACTGAAATCCGCCTGATTTCTCCTGTTGCTCGCGTAGTCGCACGAAATGATCGACACGATCTTCGATCGACTCGATATGCCCGTAGAGCATCGTGGCATTCGTTTTCAGTCCGGCGGCATGGACCTTTCCCTGGAGTTCGAGCCAGCGACCCGCGTCGCACTTGTGCGCGCAAATCATCGAGCGCGTTGGTTCGCGAAAGATCTCCGCGCCGCCGCCGGGACATGAATCCAGGCCTGCCTCGATCAGCTTCTGAATGACCTCTTCATCCGGCATCTTGTAGAAATGTGCGAAGTGGTCAAACTCAACCATCGTGAACGCTTTCAGGTGCAACTGCGGATATTGACGCTTCAACGACGACAGCAGATCTGTAAAGTAACTGAACGGGAGTTTTGTATTTAACCCACCCGTGATGTGTAACTCGGTTGCTCCTTCGGCGACTGCGCGCTCAGCGACTTTCAGGCTGTCGTCGATGTTGTGTGTATAAGCGTCGGGCTGTCGCGGAGTGCGGAAGAAGCCACAAAACTTGCAATCGGCGTAACAGATGTTGGTCGGGTTTAGATGTCTGTTGACGTTGAAGTACGTCGTGCGGCCGTGGCGACGTCGTCTAACCAGATCGGCGAGTTTGCCGAGTGCCGGCAGATCGTCTGTGGCATAAAGCGCGACGCCGTCGGCGAAGGAGAGTCGTTCGCCTGTGTTGACGCGTGTTGCTATCTCGTTCAGTTTTTCGTCGTGTGAAAAATTCATTTCAAATACTCGTTATTGATTAAGAAAGACGGCGCTTCCAAAAGTTGCAAGCAGGATGACGCTCACAAAAGCGTTTGTCGTAAAGAAAGCCGCGTTCAATCGACTGAGATCGCCGGCGCGCACGAGTCGATGCTGGTAAATGAGTAGGGCG
>Ga0207641_10005787_pt1 | contig 10502 bp, 7 predicted proteins | sample KBSSwiS62_FD_184306 | JGI IMG/M metagenome (GOLD analysis project Ga0207641, IMG submission 184306) | Switchgrass rhizosphere microbial communities from Kellogg Biological Station, Michigan, USA - KBS Switchgrass S6-2 (SPAdes) (version 2) | ecosystem: Host-associated > Plants > Roots >... | reverse complement strand
CCACTAAAGGAGCCGTGGACACCATTGCTATTGGCCTGTCGAAAGAACTAGGGCACAAAAATATCCGCATCAATACCATCGCACCGGGCGGTGTTGATACAGAAGGAACCCAAAGCATCGGCATGATTGGCGGCGATTTTGAAAAGCAACTGGTGGCAGGCACCCCGCTTGGAAGAATTGGCCAGCCCGATGATATCGCGAAAGTGGCTGTATTCCTGGGTACCAGCGATGCGGGTTGGATCAATGGACAAAAAATAAATGTATCCGGTGGCTTAAGATAAGAAAAGAAAATCCTGAACAAAGGAGATCACCCGCAGGATCTCTTTTGTTTTGTTTTATCTGCCGGTGGCTGATTCCAACGCCAGAAAATTGATTTGAACAGCCAGACTAACGGCCAGGATCAGTGGAAGTCACTAGTCGCCGGTTACCAGCAGGTTGCTGCTGATAATTTTGGCTATTCCCTGGTGCGTAATCTGGATGACCAGGGTTTCTTCCTGCCGGGTGTTAATGAGTCCTTCTGTTTCCAGCAAATGCAGGTGCTGTTGTATTTCACTCCAGTCCTGGAACTGCCGCAGAATAATTTCCCGCGGACGGCATTTGTAGGTAGTAGGCTGACTATCTTCCCTGGTGATATTAAAAATGGTTTGAAGGGTCTTGTACTGAGGCTCCATGAAATAAATATATTGTATAAAAAGGAAGTAATAATATTTAGTTATTGACAACTTAATCATACTGCATGCTGCCCCATGGGGCGTCTTCTTTTTAGCGGTTTCCCGCGGCGCACGCGGCGTTGCAATGAAATGCCGGCCGTTGTGGATGCAGCTCCGCCAGCGAACGCTGCGTGAAAAAATCTTGCTTGCACTCAAAGGCAACGAAGCAGTAAAGGAAGATTGCCCGCGGCGCGCACGGCGGTGCAACGAACGCGGGTAGCTGTTGTGAACGCAGCTCCTCAGCGAACCCTGCGTGAAATAAATATACAATTAAACCTCTGTCATTTTTTTTCATGCATAAGTATTAAAAATAAGTGGTTCGGCAGATGGGCCGCGCCATGCCAGGGCTGTGGCATTGTTCCTGCTGTTGCTGCTGTCATGGATAAACTCGTCATGAAACTGCAGGCATTAAAAACATCGCTGCCTGCAAATTGTACACAAGCCAATCTGGCAAAATTGAATAGTTATTTTAAGGAATATCAACAGATAGGAGAAAGCCTTCCGCCGTGGTACCAGCCGGTTAAAAAAGAATGCGAAGCAAATTCTATTTTAATTGAACGCGCCATTTCCCATATCAGCGATGCTTCCCATTCGCCCCGGGATACCAGGTATTATTTCAAATATGCTGTGCAACAATTGGGCGCCGGAATCGACCAGCTTATTGGCGCAGTATCTGACAAAATATCCAGGGCCATGTGAAAGTCCGCAAACACTCCCGGGGGGAATGTTCGATTTTTTCCACCCCTGTGGAATGCAGTCAATAATCCGCGGGCGAAATCTCCCCAACTACGAATCGTGTTCATGCACCAGAGCGGTTTAAAATAACTGTAAATCAATTGTCCTCCGGAATGGCACGATCTTGAATGCAGATACTGTACAACAGAACGGTGATTTCCCATTCACATTAACCGTTTCGAAAGAAACGGAAAATTTAAGGGAATAAGCGTTCAAAGAAAGGTGTGTCTTGAAAAAGGTACACCTTTTATTTTTCTGTGCTTTTTAATTATTGGCTATACGGCCGTTCCGTCAAAGCGGTATGAAATCAAAAACAATTGTCTATATAGCACTCGCAAGCGATGTAGTGATTGCGGTAACTAAGTTTGTAGCTGCAGGCATCACCCACAGTTCGGCTATGATTTCAGAAGGCGTCCATTCTGTTATCGATGCCATCAGTCAGCTACTCTTGCTTTGGGGCATCTTCACCAGCAGAAAGAAGCCCGATGAGGAACGGCCCTTTGGTTACGGCCGGGAATTGTACTTCTGGTCCTTCATTGTATCCCTGATCATTTTTACGATGGGCGGCTGTATTTCGTTTTATGAAGGCCTGCTGCGTTTTAAACGGCCGGTTACTGAAACGGATCAAACCTGGAACTATATTGTGCTGATGGTATCGTTTTTATTCACGGCCGTATCTGCGGTTGCTTCCTTCAAAGCGTTTAACCGTCAGCGTGGTGATACCTCATTCTGGAAAGCCGTTCTGCGCAGCAAGGACCCTTCTGTGTTTATTGTATTGCTGGGCGATTTGGGCGATTTGATTTGCCTGCTGATTGCCTTTGCTGGTATATGGTCTACACATTTGTCCGGCAACCCCCGCTATGATGGCATTGCCTCCATATTGATTGGCCTTGTGCTCATTCTTATTTCACTGGTGCTGGTCAGGGAAAGCAGGAGCTTGCTGATGGGCGAAACCATCCGGAAGGCAACAATGCGGCAAATTGTTTTAATTACCGAAGCGGACCCTTCGGTTGTTAATGTGCAGAAGCAGTTTTCAGTTTACATGGCGCCTGAGGAAATCATATTACAAATGACCGCAGTATTCAAAGACGGGCTCAGTACAGAACAGATAACCGGGTCCATCAGCAATATCATCGGGGCGATACAACAAAAATTTCCACTGGTGAAACAAATATTCATTGAACCGGTAGCAAAAAAGTCCTGATGATGATTTCAAAAAAAGACCTGGAAAAAGATACTGACCGGGGTACTGTATGGATTGGCACCAGTAATATCGTGGTACCCGGTTCAAAAAAAGATTTTCCTGATGAATTTCAGTCGACCAGCCGGCTTACCTACTATGCTTCATTATTTAACAGTCTTGAGATAAACAGCAGCTTTTACAAAGTACCCCGGCCGCAAACGTTTGAAAGATGGAGCAGCGAGGTGCCGGATAAATTCAAATTCACTGTAAAATTATGGAAGCAGGTTACCCACGTAAAAATGCTTAAGTTCAGGTCACAGGACATTGATTTTTTTATGAACGCTGCCAACCGGTTGGATAATTCCAAAAAGGGTTGTTTGCTCGTTCAATTTCCACCCAGCATTACAGTTGACTATCTTAAAAAACTGGAAACACTATTGCGGCGTATTGATAAAAATAACCCGGGCGGGGCCTGGAGAACATGTATTGAGTTCAGGCATAAAAGCTGGTATACCGCTGATGTATATACGTTATTAAGCAGGTTCGATGCGGCCCTCGTGTTGCACGATATGCCTGCATCAAAGATCTCGGTTACGAAGGCGCCCATTGTTTTTGTAAACCTTCGGTTCCATGGAATAAAAGGTGATTACCGCGGCGCTTACACGCCGGAACAATTGCAGCGATACGCCGGCAAAATCAAAAGATGGATAAAGCAGGGAAAAGATGTGTATGCTTATTTCAATAACACAATAGGCGATGCTTTTAACAATGCGCAGCTACTGAAGGAACAGCTCAAGATACAACAGTAAAAAGAGGCTGTCTTAAATGGAAAACCATCTTACAAAAAACGGCGTTAGAATATTACCATTAGCGTCCAATTAAAATTAGCCGCAGAATCGCAGATTTTAATGATAATCTGCAAATCTGCGGCTATCAATATTATTAAAGGGGGCTGTCTCTTATTATTGAGACAGCCCCTTTAAATATAATGCCTGAGTATGATTTAATTAAACAGGTAGCGTATTCCAAACTGCATCTGCCAGCGCGAAGTAATACCGGTATTATTGGTATAACTGTCGGCCCGTGGCGTTTTTTTGGTGGCATCCTGGTAAGGAAATGAGAATAACGGGGTTTTGCCATCTGCTGCAATTCCTTCAAACGTTAATAGCTGGTATCCTGATGAGTTGCTATTGAGTGTGGGCGTTTTAACAAGTCCCCAGTTTTTGTTTAAAAGATTTCCAACATTCAGTATGTCCATCGAAAGTCTTAAAGTATGCTTGTTGCGCTCTGTTTTGTGGCCGGAATAAAAATAGATGTCCTGTGTAATATTTACATCCAGCTTTTTAAAGAAAGGCAGTACTGCTGCATTGGCCTGGGCATACTGCCCGCGATGAGATTTTAAATATCGATCCTGGCCTATGAAATTGTCCAACTGCGTCCATATTTCGGCCGAAGTTCTCGGATCAGTAGCGGTGCCGGTAGTGCTGCCAACATGTGTAGTAGCATTGTAAGAACCAGCATTAATCAGGGAAATATCGCTTGCTGATTTGGGGATATACACCAAATCATTGGTGTTGCCATCTCCATTTACATCACCGGTATAAATATAAGAAGTGGCAAAGGCGGGGGCTGCTTCAAACACTGCACCAACAGAAGTGGCAAAATGTTTACCATACTCAAAACGGTAAGAAGCAAACGCTATTACACGGTGTGGCTGGTAATAAGACGCATACGCCAGGTTGTCTCCGTTTGGATCAGTATTGCTAACGGCGCGTGCGCTCCACAAAGAAGAAGCGGTACTTCCGCCTTCAGCCACATTTTTTGCTTTGCTGAAGGTATATGCAACACTGGCAAACAAATTTTTATAGGTCTTTTCAATGCGGCCGGTTACCGAGTAAGCAAAACCTTTTTTCGAATTTTTCATTAAGATAGCTGTACCAATGGATGGATCCTGTAATGTATTATTCACAAAACTACTGGTACTATTGGTGCCGTTCTTGTTGTAATAATACTTGTTGCTGGCATAGCTGGCATAATTTTCCGGAGCGGTATTAGTTCCATTAAATTTAATAAACCTGGTTCTTGTGTCTGCGCCGTTCATAGCATAGCCGTTCGATTCATTCAGGTTAAGATTTGAATAGTACACAGAATTGATGTCTTTTGAATAACCTCCTTCTATAGTTGCAGACCAATCGTTACCCAGTTTTTTATCGAAGCCAAGGTTCATTTTTGCAACAGTGGGGTATTTAAAATTATTATCTACCAGCGCGGTACTGTAACTGGTATTGGGTGTACCCGCGCCGGGTCTTGGTACAGCGGTGGTAAATGCTACGCCGGTGCCGGGAGTAACGGGACCGCTTCCGGTTGACGTTCCGATAACCTGCTGTGCCCCGAATTGGATACCATTGTTACTTGCCTGATTGCTTATCCACACAAAAGGCGGCGGCCCTGAGAAAATGCCAGCACCACCGCGGATTTGCAGACTTTTATTTCCCATTACGTCCCAGTTAAAACCAAGCCTTGGTGAAACCAGCACTGCATTGCCGGGTGCTTTTCCGATATTATAAGTAGCGCCGCTTTTAAATGGCAGGGCATCAAAATAAGGATTGTCTGTAAAGGACTGTTTGTAGATAGTCATATCCACCCGTACACCGTAGGTAACTGTAAAGTTGCGGGAAGCCCTCCACTTATCCTGAGCAAAAAAGCCCAGTTCGGTTGAACCTGCAAATGCAAAAGGGAAAGAACCGTCTTTCAGCGCGGAATATTGCAAATAATAATTCTTGGAATTGGCTGCGCCGCTAACAAGGCTGTTCCTGAAATCATTTAATGAGTTAAACTGGTAAACGCCTTCGTAACCCGGTGCGAACGCGTTCTTGTACTTCCTGTAATAGTCCTGCGTACCGAAAGTTATTTCGTGTGCACCTTTGTATATTTTAAAGAAATCGGTGAATTGAAATACGTCGGTATTCAACAGGTTGTTGTACGTGTACATTTCATAGCCGAAAGAAGTAAATATGTTTCCGGCACCATCCATAATATCAACAAAAGGAAGGGTTGAAGAAGAAGAATGCGGTGAGCGGAAATCTCTCAAGGCGGTGTAGCCTACCTGTAATTTATTAGAGGCCTTGTTACCGATGCGGCTGTTTAATTCGGCGATAAAAATATTGAAGTTATTATTGATCCGGTAACCCGCGGCGTAAAATGGCATGGCGGTATTATTAGCTGCTCCCGAACCGCTGGTATTAAGTGAAGTACCATTGTTTGGCCTGCTTCCACTGGGGAACTGGTCGGCGTAAGATTTCAGGTAATTGTATTTAAATGTAAGCGTGTTCGACTTGTTGATGTTCCAGTCGAGCTTTACGGTTATCTTATCGCTATTGGTAGTAAAATTATAGCCTTCAAATGCACCCGGATCGTATCCGTTTGCGTACTGTTTCAGCAGTCCGATCACTGCATTTAAAGAATCCCGGTTCGCCTTTGATATACTTCCTGTAACAGCCGGATGGCTTGCATCAGAAGCTGTATAGCTGGTAGCAGGAACCTGCTGTCTTACCTGTTCGCCACTGATAAAAAAGAACAATTTGTTCTTTACAATTGCACCACCCACTGTAAAACCGCGAAGGTTAAATTTAAGCGGCGTCTTTACCACCTCAACATTTCCCACATGATATCCCTGTGTGCCAGCGCCTTTGAGTGAGGTATATACAGATCCTCTGAATTGGTTTGTCCCGCTGCGTGTAACTGAATTGATACCAGCCCCGGTAAAACCGCCCTGCGTTACATCATAGGGTGAGGTGCTTACCTGTATTTGTTCAATTGCTTCCAGGCTGATGGGCTGCGAATTTGTTTGGCCACCTAAGGTACCAGACAAGCCAAATGAATTGTTGAAATTAGCGCCATCAACGGTAAGATTATTATACTGGCTGCTGCGCCCGCCAATATTCAGACCGTTTGCAGTTGGTTCCAATTTGGTAAAATCCTGCAGGGAACGGCTTACAGAGGGAAGCCTTTCGATCTGCGACCGGTTAATGATTTCCTGGGTGCCCGTATGGCTATTATTGAAAACCTTATTTTGCCTGGAAGATGCTACGACTACTTCGGTAAGTGTAGTTGAAGACGGGGTTAGTTTAAAATCGGCTTTAAATTCCTGGCCAAGTAAAAGCGTGATGTTTTCCTGTTTCTCTTCTTTAAATCCTACATAAGTAACAACTACCACATAGGGACCGCCAATACGGAGATTGGGCAGGTTGTAGCGACCATCTTTCCTGGTAGTGGTGCTGTATTTTGTACCGGAGGAAGTGTGCGTAGCAACTACAGATGCGCCTGCCAGCCCGGTGGTTCCATCGGTAACTGAGCCCTGGATGTCGGCGGTGGTTTCCTGTGCGTAGCCCGTTAATGACTTGCATACAATCATTAACACAGCAGCAAAAAATAAGACTACTCTTCTCATATTCATATTTGTTTTGGTGTGCGTGGTTAAACAATACAAAGCCCTTTCATTACTGAACTTTGCAATACAAGGCGATTTTTCTAAAAAGGATTCGTGTAAAAGAAGGGAAAAGCAACCGGTGATTTTAGCAAAGCAAGGCAAGTAGCTGCATCTAAAATGACTTGCGAAAATAACAGATAATTATGGCTGCCCTTCAAATGCTTTTTAAAATCATTTCACATATTATTAACAGTGAAACGGTGCATTTTTTCCGGCGCAAAGATGCAGTATGCAATGGTTTCAAAAGACAGTACTGTATTATAAAATTGTTATGCACAGGGTATATGAGTAAATTATGATATGGATCAATCCACTTTGAAAACAGGCAGCCACCGCTTTACATGCGGTAGCTGCTTTGTTAAATATTAGAAATAAGCAGTATTTACTTAAAAAAGATATTTCACCCCCAGTTGTATACCCCAAGTGGTAGTGGTAGAACTTACATTAATATAGGGCTGCCTTACCAAATCTCCATTAAACGTAGCCAATTGATAAGTGGGCACTCCACCAGTCACTGCCGACAGTTTAAGCGGGTTGGTTACGATGGTCTGTTTTTTTATTCCCCAGTTGTGGTTTAGCAAATTGAGAAAATTTACAACAGATACATTGAATTGCACGGTATTCCTGTTTCTGCCAATATTGGTAAACAAATCCTGCTGAAAATTGAAGTCCAGGCGGTGGTAAAACGGATAGCGAGCGGCATTTCTTTCCGAAGTCTGCCCCATGTGATGCGACAGGTAATGATCTTTTGATATAAACTGGAAGAAGGCATCTGACTGCTGTTGCGCCGTAAACGCTGGTGCTGTACTACTGGCGGGAAGATTTACAAATTTTATTTCAGACGGATCTTTTGGTATGTACATAAGATCTGCAGAGTTACCATCCTGGTTAATATCGCCATTGTAGATGTAGCTGTAGGTACCCTGCGATGCCCCTTCATAGAAGAAAGTAAAGGTTGATGCAAGATGCTTGATATACTCTACACGATAAGAAAGGGTAGCCACAATGCGGTGTGGAACGGCATATTGGGAATAAGATATCTGCTGGTCATTTTGTGTTCCCGAAGTTGGGTTAACACTCCAAACGGAAGCGGCCTGGCTGCCAGGATTAGCAGTCACCTCACTGGCATATGTATACGTGTAACCAAGCGATCCATAGAATCCATTGGCAAAGCTTTTCGAAACCAGTGCAGTTAATGCAATGGAACCTCCTTTACTGGTGTTTTCAAGTACAACAGCATTTGATATACCTGTGTTCAGCCTGCGCAGGGCATTACTGTTACTGCTGAAACGACCGCGTGTATCCCCGGGACCAACGTTTACCACTGTGTCTGTTGCTTTCTGATTGGCATTGCGGATAACAGCATCATTCAAATCTTTTGTATACAATGCTTCCAGCGTCAGGCTCCAGCCTTTACCCAACTGTTTGTCTACAGCAAAGTTGGTACGCCAAACCTGTGGAAAGTTAAACTTTGGATCGATGAGTGCAAAGCCTCCGCTGGGTGCCACGGTACCGGCCGTTTTAGGGAATAAAGCAGGATCAAGAGCTCCATTATAAAAAGGATTGTAAGCATGCGGATCAGGATTGAACGGGAAATTCTGCAGGTTGCTGGTAACCAGGGTACCAAAAGTATACATACCGCTGGTGCTGGGTAAATTGGTAAGGTACACAAAAGGAACCCGGCCGGTAAATACCCCTGTTCCACCCCGAATGATCATATTCTTGTCTCCGTCAACATCCCAGCGAAAACCGACACGCGGGGAAAACAACCATTTTGGAGTAGGCCATTTTCCACCATTATAATGGACAAGAGTTCCGTCTTTTGCATAAAATGACATGGCTGTAATAGCCGGATTTTCCAAAGGCTGTTCCGGATAAATGGGCTTGTCCATACGAACACCATAAGTCAATTTAAAACGGGGATTGATATTCACTTCGTCCTGCAGGTACAAACCGAGCTGGCCTACTTTCAGGTTAGCAGAAAATACCGCATCCTGTCCCGGTACAAGTGAATAGGTTTGCGAAAATAGTTTCGGCGCCCGGTTATTTAGAAAATCATCCAGCGAACCAAATACATAATAGCCCTGAGAGCCTGGCATAAACATATTGCCCACCTTCTGGTATTCGTAGTTTATACCCGCAGTAATGGTATGCTTACCCGCAAAATAACTGAAGTTGTCTGTAACGGTATAGATATCATTAACTACCTGGTTGTTGTTTCCATTAAAAGGTTCGTTTCCAAAACTCAGGTAATTGTTTTTACTGCCGGCTGTAAGGCCAAGAATATCAACAAATGGAAAAGTAGCGCCTTCATGTCCTTTAACAGAACTGATCTTAGTGATGGTGGCCAGTAACTGGTTGGCAAATTTGCCATGAAAATTACTGTTCAGTTCAAACGAGCCCGATCTTACTTTATCTACTATTTTATAATTGACATTGTTGAACGCCATAGACTGGGGACCAAACCTGCCGGGAGAAGGTGTATAACTAACAATGCCGCTTTGTCCACTGGCGCCGTTGATGCCACCGCTGGCGCTGGGCTGCGAAAAGCCGGTATTTCTGAAATCGCTGTATTTTAAAGTAAGCTTATGCTGGTTGCTGACATTCCAGTCTAATTTACCCAGCACTTTATAATTGTCTGAAGAAAAAGCCGGAAAGTTATCATACACCCCGGGATCAAACTTATACTTGCTGTTCAAATAATCGGAAAGCACTTTCAATGAATCAATGGGAACATTTGAAGGCGTTCCGCTGCCGGAGCCGTTTTTGGGTGAGTAGGTAACTCCCGGTGCATTGCCTTTTTCAATTTCGCCACTCAAAAAGAAAAACAGTTTATTTTTTATAATGGGTCCGCCTATCGTACCACCATAAATCTTGTTGTCGGTTGCTGCGGGTGAAGCCAGTTTGGTGCTGCCAATGCGGATACCATTATAACTTTGATTGCGGTAAGAATAATACGCACTTCCATGAAAAGTATTGGTACCGCTTTTTGTAATAGCGCTTACTCCCGCCCCGGTAAAACCGGATTGCTTTACATCGAAAGGAGAAATGTTTACAGAAATTTCTGAGAATGCGTCCAGTGCAATGGGGTTGCCGCCGCCTGGTAACAGATCGCTCGACAGACCAAAATTATTATTGAGATTCGCGCCATCCACGGTAACATTGTTCAACCTGTTATCACGACCGGCAAAGCTGGTACCATTTGCCTGCGGCGTGGTACGTGTAAAATCGGTAATGCTGCGCGTAATAGTAGGCAGGGTTGATAACATCCGCGCATTGATATTGGTAGTAGCACCGTTTTTATCTGTAGATGCCCTTCTTTTTTGTATGCTGATAGTAACCCCGGTAAGCTCAGTAAGATTAGTGGTCATTTCTGCGTTGATGT
>Ga0207641_10005786_pt1 | contig 10502 bp, 10 predicted proteins | sample KBSSwiS62_FD_184306 | JGI IMG/M metagenome (GOLD analysis project Ga0207641, IMG submission 184306) | Switchgrass rhizosphere microbial communities from Kellogg Biological Station, Michigan, USA - KBS Switchgrass S6-2 (SPAdes) (version 2) | ecosystem: Host-associated > Plants > Roots >... | reverse complement strand
CAGCACCTTGATGCCCAGCTGGTCCATCATGTTCTGCTGGTCCTGCTCGCTCGTAAACGTCACCGGTGGAGGCGCCGCGCTCTGAGCGCGAATCACAACACCACCAGGAATAAGGACCATCACCCCGCACATCAAAACATGCACTTGCAGAAAAGAACTCACGGCACTCCCCTCAGTGATATGCTCTATTCGCTTCGCAAAAGCGATTTATTCGGCGCCCCATCTTAAATCCCGTCCTATGCCCCACGCACAGAAATTCACACCGCTCCTCCTCTTCGCCGCTCTCGCATTCACATCGGTAGCACTCGCGCAGTCGCACTCCGCAGTCACAGCGAACTGGGTCTCCTCCTGGGGAACCTCGCAACAAATCCCCGAGCCCCACAACGCGTTGCCTCCTGAAGACCTCACAGACGCAACCCTGCGTCAGATCTTCCACCTCTCCATCGGAGGACCTGCTCTCCGCATACACCTCTCCAACGCCTTCGGTACCGAGGCCCTCCACATCGCCTCCGTCCACATCGCGTCTCCGCTATCGACGTCATCCTCATCCATCGATCCCGCCAGCGATCGCCCTTTGACCTTCGCCGGCAATCCTCAGGCCGATATCCCACCCGGCGCAGAACTCCTCTCCGACCCAATCGATTACCCCGTCGCCCCCCTCTCCGACCTCGCCGTCACCTTCCATCTCCAATCCCCGCCCGCCCGCGAAACCGGCCACCCAGGCTCCCGTGCTACGTCCTGGTACGTTCACGGCAACCTGGTCAGCGCTCCCACCTTCACCCAGCCCAAACATGTCGACCACTGGTATCAAGTCAACCAAATCGACGTGCAAGCATCACTCAGCGCCGCAGCTATCGTTGTTCTCGGCGATTCCATTACCGACGGCCACGGCGCCACCACCAATGGCAATGATCGCTGGACTGACGTCCTCGCAGCTCCCTTCAGTCCTCACCCACCACGCACAACATCGGCGTCTCCAACCAGGCCATTGGCGGCAATCACCTTCTCACAGACGGACTCGGTCCCAACGTTCTTGCCCGCTTCGATCGCGACGTCCTCGCACCCGCCGGCGTCCGCTGGCTCATCGTCTTTGAAGGCGTCAACGACCTCGGCGGTCTCGCCCGCGACGGCGAAGTCCCGCCCGCCGACCATGCCGCCTTCGTCCAGAGAGTCATCGCGGCGTACCAGCAGATCATCGCCCGCGCCCACGCCCATAGTCTTCGCGTCTACGGTGCCACCATCACTCCCTATGTCGGGTCAACTTACTACCACCCCGGCCCGCTCAGCGAAGCCGACCGCCAGGCCGTCAACAAGTGGATCCGCACCGCGGGCAACTTCGACGCCGTCATCGATTTCGACACCGTCATCCGCGATCCCCAGCACCCCGACCAACTCCTTCCCGCCTACGACTGCGGAGACCACCTCCATCCCTCCCCAGCCGGATACAAAGCGATGGCCGACTCCATCCCACTAAACCTCTTCGCGGCCGCCAATTAAGCCCATCGGCGATTCACCACCCGCCCTCGGCATCCGCTTCGCCCGAAATGTGTAGTTCACTGCACGCCGAGCCCTGTTCACAGATTTCTTCTTGCCCACCCAGCCCAGACCGCGCCATCCTCAAGTACGGACGATTGTGCTTTCCCTTGGAGATCTCCCCTACGGGCAACAATCATTCGCTCAGTGAGGTAAACCGATGGGCTCGGTCAACGCGATCTCGTATCCCACCGTCCAGACAGACACACAATCCGCGTCTCGCAATCCGCTCGAGCACTTCCAGCGCACCGGCCACTTGGTCATAGCCTGTACTTCGCTGGTCTTGGCCCTCGCCACCGCGGAGGAGTGCCAATCTGTCGCGCACATCCCCTCTCTTCTCTTTGGAATCATCCTCTGGGGCTGGTGGGGACTTGTCGCCGCTGGCCTCTGGAAGCTCGCACCGCGCCGATCCGCCATCTTGCGCCTCTCCTTCGCCGGCATGGGAACGCAACTCGCTCTCGCCATCGTCCTCGCGAGCATTCACCTCGTCCTCCTTAGCAGCCTGAACATCCTCGTCCCCGAGTGGCGCAAACCCGTTCCCACGTTCACGGCCCTCACCGGCATGCTTCAGCTCAATCGCATCGGCCTCGACATCCTCATCTACGGATTCACCTTCGGCCTCGTCGGCACCATCCAGTCCCAGATCCGCGCCCAGTGCGAATCCATCAGCTCCCTCGAGCTCCAGCGACAGCTGTCCGCCGCGCAGCTCAAAGCCCTGCAGATGCAGCTCGAGCCGCACTTCCTCTTCAACACCCTAAACGCCATCACCACCCTCGTCGAACTCGGCAAGCAAACCCAGGCCGCCGAGATGCTCAACCACCTCAACGCCATTCTCAAAACCACCCTCGAGCGAAGAACTCCGGAGAAAGTCCGCCTCTCCCAGGAACTCGAAATCGTCGACAACTACCTCGCCATCGAGCAGGTTCGCTTCGCCGACCGGTTCCGCGTGGACATCAAGGTCGATCCCAACGCGCTCCACAGCCTCGTCCCGTGCTTCCTCCTTCAGCCGATAGTCGAAAACGCAATTCGCCACGGTATCGCCCACTGTGAAGACGAGGGCATCATCGAAGCATCCGCAAAAAGAGAAGGGAACCGCCTCCACATCTCCGTCCGAAATCACGGCTCCGCTTCACACACCCAATCGAAACCCGGCAACGGCATCGGCCTCAAGAACACCAGGGAGCGCCTCGCCTACTTCTACCCTCACGAACATCAGATGAACGCAGGCCCACTCAGCTCCGGCGGATACGAGGTCTCCATCGACGTGCCCTACGAACGCGCCCTATGAATCTCCGTGTCCTAATCGCCGACGACGAGCCGCTCGCCCGCGAACGGCTTCGTTTCCTCCTCGCTAGCGATCCCGAAATCGAAATCGTGGCCGAGTGCCGTAACGGCCGCGAAGTCATCGCAGCGCTTAAGCAAAGAACAATTGATGTCCTCTTCCTCGATATCGAAATGCCCGCCAGCAGCGGATTCGATGTCATCGAGCAACTAGGCGTCTCCAATGTCCCCGCCACCGTCTTCGTCACTGCACACAATCAATACGCGCTCAAAGCATTCAACGTACACGCCATCGACTACCTCACCAAGCCCATCGATCCCGGGCGTCTCAACGAAACCATTAGCATCGTCAAAGACCGCATCGCTTCGAAAACCGCACTCGCCACCCACAAGCAACTCAAGACCGTATTCGAAACCCTCAACCTGTCGTCCGCCACCGACCAGCCCACCTATCCAAAGCGCATGCTCGTCCACAACGGCAGCAAAGACGCCTTCGTCACCACCTCCGACATCGAGTGGATCGAAGCAGCCGATTACTACTCCTGCCTCCACGTTGGCGCCAAAAACTTCCTCATTCGCGAGCCCATCAAGCAACTCGCCATCACGCTCGATCCCGAAAAGTTCGTCCGCGTCCACCGCTCCGCCATCGTCAACATCGACCACGTCCGCGAAATCGTTCGCGAAGGTCGCAGCGAAGGTGCCGTCGTCCTTCACAATGGCCACCGCCTCCGCATGAGCAAAGTCGGCTGGCAGAATCTCCTCGCCGTCAGCCGCGCCTGACCCGCACTAAGTGCACTCCCTGCATCAACCCAGTCCTTCCCTGCACACCTCTCGCAAACTCCGCGTCTCCGAGTCAGTCTCACGATGGGTGCCCCCAGGCCCGGGTCCCGCGCGAACAGTGGAGGTCAGATAATGGTGAACTTTTCCCTTCAGATAAACGGTCAGCGTCACACCCTCGATGCAGACGCCAAAATGCCCTTGCTTTGGGCGCTCCGCGACATCCTCCAATTAACCGGCACCAAGTACGGTTGCGGAATCGGCCAGTGCGGCGCCTGCACCGTCCATCTCGACGGAGCCGCAACCCGTTCCTGCCAGACCACCGTCTCCGACGCGCAGGGCAAGCAGATCGTAACCATCGAAGGCCTCGGCTCCTCTACCCTCCACCCCGTCCAGCGCGCTTGGATCGCCGAGCAGGTCCCCCAATGCGGCTACTGTCAGTCCGGACAGATCATGTCCGCCGCCGCTTTGCTCGCATCAACGAGAAATCCTACCGACGCACAGATCGACGACGCCATGGCCGGCAACCTCTGCCGCTGCGCAACCTACTTCCGCATCCGCAAAGCCATCCACCGCGCAGCGCAGGAGGTCAACGCATGAAGCTCAGCCGCCGCGCCTTCCTCGGAACCTCCGCCGTCGCAGCAGGTGGAGCACTCATCGTCGGCTTTACCACCCGCGGCCATTTCTTCTTCGGCAAAACAAATCCCGCAGCCGAAAATCCCTTCGATGCATGGATCCACATCAACCCCGACAGCAGCGCCCGTCTCGTCTTCGCGCAATCTGAAATGGGCCAGGGCGTATACACGTCACTCCCCATGATCCTCGCCGAAGAAGCCGACCTCGACTGGAGCCGCATCGAAGTTATCCAATCCGACTTCTCGCGCGGCACCGGCGGTAGCGGCAGCGTCACCAGCAACTACCTTCCCCTCCGCCGCGCTGGAGCCATCGTCCGCACCGCCATCGTCTCGGCAGCCGCCCGCAAGTGGAACGTCCCGGCCTCAGACTGCTCCACCAGCAAAAGCCGTGTCACCCACGCATCCAGCGGCCGCACTCTCGGCTACGGCGATCTCGTCGCCGACGCCCTCCGCGCCCCACTCCCCGCCGCCGATACCGTCCGCCTTAAAGACACATCCCAGTTCACCCTCATCGGCCGCGAGACTTCGCACCTCGACATCCCCGACAAGTGCAAAGGCACAGCTTGCTTCGGCCTCGACGTCCGTCTCCCCGGCATGGTCTACGCTGTCGTCGCCCGCTGCCCCACCTTCGGCGGAAAGCCCGCCACCGTCGATTCAACGCGCGCCACCGCCGTTCCCGGCGTTCTTAAAGTCTTCGAGATCCCTGCGCGTGGCGACAACGCCTTCTCCGCCGGCGGAGTCGCCGTCGTAGCCAACTCCACGTGGGCCGCCATCCAGGGCCGCAACGCCCTTAACATCACCTGGGACCACGGCCCCAATGCTGCCGAATCCACCGACTCTCTCCGCGCCCAGATGCGGGATAACCTCAGCAAGCCCGCCGCTTGGTCATCCAACATCCACGGCCCCGATCCGGACACAGTCAGCGCCGCAAAGCGCATCGAGCACGTCTACGAATTTCCCTTCCTCTCCCACGCCTGCATGGAGCCCATGAACATCACGCTCCACTTCCACGACGGCAAATGCGAAGCGTGGTCTCCCTCTCAATCCGCTGACTGGTCGCGCACCGCCATCGCCAAGGAGCTCGGCATCGCCGAAAGCGACGTAACCGTCCACACAACTTTCATGGGTGGAGGCTTCGGACGCCGCTACGCCGCCGACTTTCCAACGGAAGCCGCGCAGATCGCAAAGAATCTTTCCTCGCCTCTCCAACTCGTCTGGACCCGCGAGGACGACATGACCCACGACTTCTATCGCACCGCCGGCATGCGCCGCATGCGCGGAGCTGTCGACAGCTCGGGCAATGTCGTCGCCTGGTCCGATCACCTCACCGACCTCCCCATCGATGCGCAATGGCACCCGCCCTACAAGGCCAGCGGCTCCGAGTCGCAAGCCCGCATCATCTATCCCGTCGCGAATTTCCAGAACAGGTTCACTCCGGTGCAAAGCGCCGTCCCCCGCGCTTGGTGGCGTTCCGTCAACAACTCGTTCCACGGATTCGCCATCGAGTCTTTCATAGACGAACTCGCCCACGCCGCCGGCCAGGACCCGTATCAATTCCGCCGCCGCGTCCTCCAGCAACCCGCAATCCCGCAGCCGCAGGCATCATCCGAAGAAGACGCTCCTCCCGATATCAACCGCCTCATCGCCGTCCTCGATCTCGCCGCAAATAAATCCAACTGGGGCACGCCCCTCGGCCCCACCCGCGGCCGCGGCATCGCCTGCACCACTAACTATGCCTATCTCGCTCAGGTCGCCGAAGTCACCGTCGAGCGCGACACCATTCGCGTCGATCGCCTCATCACCGTCGTCGATTGCGGACAGGTCATCAATCCCAACGGCGCTCGTCATCAACTTGAAGGCGGCATGCTCTTCACTCTCAGCGCGATTCTCAAAGAGGCCATCACCATTCGCAACGGCGCCTGCCAGCAGCAGAACTTCGACGACTACAGCCTCCTCCGCATGCCCGAAGCCCCCGCACTCGAAACCTACTTCATCGAGAGCAACGACAAACCCCACGGCCTCGGCGAAGCCGGCGTCTTCATCACCGGCCCCGCTGTCGCCAACGCCATCTTCGCCGCCACCGGCAAGCGCCTTCGCAAAATGCCCCTCCGCATGGACGAACAACTGTCCTAGAACTGCTTGCATTAATGTTTATTCGAGAAGGGCACGACGTCAGTCGCGCAGAAAATTTGGGTGCGAGAGTCGTGGTTTGAAAGGGCACGACTTTAGTCGTGCCGCAAGGCCCTGCAAATATGACGTGGGCTTTAGCCCCTGAGGGATGATTCGGGGGGTGGTGACTCGGGCATTTGATCGAAATGAGCCTTACAATTTGTGTATGCCTGAGGCCACGAATCCCTATAGAGAGCCTCTCATTCGGCCTCTTACGCAGCATGAACGAGATCTCGTTCGTTGGTTGATCGAACACAGTTTTGTTAAGGATGCATCGCGTCCGTTGCCACAGGTCGACAGACTGAGCGTTGTTTCGAAGTGCAACTGCGGTTGCCCGACGATCGATTTCGCGCTTGACGGTGAGCCTGCAGTGCTGAAGGGTCAACACTACATCAGTGACTGGGACGCAGAGGTGAATGGCATCCCCGTCTATGTGCAGATTTGGATAAGCAAAGACCAAATAAGCTCACTAGAGGTCGGCTCCTATCCGGGTACCGATCAGCCGTTCGGATTGCCACAAATCGAAAGCATTCTTGGTGCCTAGCGCCGGCTCTCGATGTCTGGTCCTGCTCACATCCGTCAAAATCCGGCCGCATTCTGTCGAGCACAAACAAAGAGCCGCTAATTTTGAGTCTTCACAGATTGCACCTGTGCGCCTGCGAGAAAATGATCTTGTCTCCTTTCGAGAGCAGGATCATCGATGTCCACCCGCAAAATCATCCACGTCGACATGGACGCCTTCTATGCCTCCGTCGAGCAGCGCGATGATCCGCAGCTCCGCGGCAAGCCCGTCGTCGTTGCGTGGCGCGGTAAGCGCTCCGTCGTCTGTGCCGCCTCTTACGAAGCCCGCAAATTCGGCGTCCGCTCCGCAATGCCTGCCGTCCAGGCCGAGCGTCTCTGCCCCGACGCGGTCTTCATCCCGCCCGACTTCACTCGTTACCGCACCGTCTCCCGCGCTGTTCGCGAAATCTTTCTCCGCCACACCGACCTCGTCGAGCCCCTCTCCCTCGACGAGGCCTACCTCGACGTCACCGCCAACAAATCCAACCTCCCTAGCGCCACCGAAGTCGCGCAAACCATCCGCCAGCAGATCCGCGTCGAAGAAAACCTAACCGCCTCCGCCGGAGTTGCTCCCAACAAGTTCCTCGCCAAAATCGCCTCCGACTGGCGCAAGCCCGACGGCCTCTTCGTCATCAAGCCCGCCGAGGTCCTCGACTTCCTCACGCCTCTCCCCGTCGAGCGTATCCCCGGCGTCGGAAAAGTCACCGCGCGCCATCTCGCCCAGATGAGCATTCGCACCGTCGGCGACATCCGCGCCCTCGACCTCGCCGCACTGCAACAGCGCTTCGGACGCTACGGCATGCGCCTCTACGAATTAGCCCTCGGCATCGACAACAACCCTGTCGAGCCCAACCGCCCCACCCAATCCATTTCCGCTGAAGACACCTTCGAAGAAGACGTCCTCCTCCCCGAAACCGAACCCATGATCCGCCGCCTCGCCGAAAAAGTCTGGAACGCCTCCCGCAAAGAGACCCGCATCCCCCGCACCGTCGTCCTCAAACTCAAGACCGCGCAATTCAGCATCCTCACCCGCAGCCTCACTCCTCCGGCCACTCCCTCCTCTTGCGAAGAACTCACCGGGCACGCGCTCTCCTTGCTCGCGAAAGTCGCCCTCGATCCCAACCAGAAATACCGCCTCGTCGGCGTAGGCCTTTCCAACTTCCGCGACCCCGCACAATCAGCAGACCCGCTACTTTTCGACTAGCTCTCGTCACGGGCATCAAACAATTACACTGCGATCAGGCGCAACCGATTCTCTCGCTGACCCGCGCAGAGTCGCTCATCGCTGCCCCATCCCACAGGAGCAACAAACTCTGCTCTCCCACACCCTAATCTGGACCATCGCCGCACTGAGCATTCTGCTCATGCTCCTGCGTCCCTTCCGATCACCCGAATTCGTCTGGGTTAGCGCCGGCGCCATTCTCCTCTGCGCCCTCCGTCTCATTCCGTTCCCCCTCGCCGGCAAAGCTATCGCCGAAGGCCTCGACGTTTATCTCTTCCTCACCGGCATGATGCTCCTCTCTGAACTCGCCCGCGATCACAGCGTCTTCGACTGGCTCGCCAACATCGCCGTCACCCACGCCAACGGCTCCTCCCGACGCCTCTTCACGCTCATCTACCTGGTCGGAACCGTCGTCACCATCTTCATGTCCAACGACGCCACCGCCGTCGTGCTCACTCCCGCCGTTCTCACTATGGTCAAACGTGCAAATGCGCGTCCCATGCCGTACTTGTTCGCCTGCGCATTCATCGCAAATGCCGCAAGCTTCGTGCTGCCTATTTCAAATCCCGCGAACCTCGTCGTCTTCCACTCCAACATGCCGCACCTCGCGCGCTGGCTCGCCATGTTCACGCTTCCCTCCATCGCATCCATCCTCATCACGTACATCCTTCTCCGCTGGCTCTCCCGCTCCGATCTAGAAACCTCGTGCAATAGCTCAATTGTCCACGTTCATCTCACGCCTGTCGGCCGCACATCTCTTGTCGGAATCATCTTCACCGCCGCCGTCCTCATCGTCGCTTCAGCGCTCAAGCTCGACCTCGGCCTCCCCACTTGCCTCGCCGCCATCACCGTCGCCATCATCGCGACTATTCAAAGCCGTTCCAATCCAATCAAGCTCATGCGCGAAGTAAGTTGGAGTGTACTTCCACTCGTCGCCGCTCTCTTCGTCATCGTCGAAGCCGTCAATACCGCTGGCGCAACCCAGATACTCCGCGCCTCTCTCGACCGCATGATGCAATTTCCGCGCGCGCAAGCCGCATTCACCGTCGGCGCCGCAGTCGGCATCGGCACAAACATCTTCAACAATCTCCCCCTCGGCCTCATCACCGGATCCACACTCCGCACCATTCCCTTCCACCCTCTCTTCGCGAAAATCGTCCTCATCGCCATCGACCTCGGTCCCAACCTCTCCATCACCGGCTCGCTCGCCACCATCCTCTGGCTGATTGCCATCCGTCGCGAAGGCCTCCACGTCAGCGGCTGGCCGTTCTTCCGCATCGGCATGCTCATCATGCCCATCTCACTTCTCTTTGCTATCGCGGCCGCACTGCTTATCTAAAGCACTTCCGTCTCCGCTGCCAAGCGGGAAACATCTTCCACCCTCCTGCCTGCATCCAAATGACTTACGCCCCCGTGCGTCCCCATTCCCCCTAACCAAACACAGTTAAAACAGGAAAGTATGCCCCGAGTTCCATACTCCACTTACCGTCTGCAACTGCACGCTGGCTTCACATTCGACGACGCCATCAGGATCGCTCCATATCTCAAATCTCTTGGCGTCTCGCACGTATATTGCTCTCCCTATTTGCAGGCAGCTCCGGGCAGCATGCACGGCTATGACGTCGTCGATCATCAGTCCATCAACACAGAACTCGGCGGCGAAGAAGCTCATCAGCGTTTCTGTGCGCGCCTCTCTGAACTCGGCCTCGGTCAGGTTCTCGACATCGTTCCCAACCACATGGCCATCGGCCCGCAGAACAAATACTGGTGGGACGTCCTCGAGAACGGCCCCTCAAGCCGCTTTGCCACGTGGTTCGACATCGACTGGCACTCGTCTGAAGTCCGCCTTCAGAACAAAGTCCTCATTCCCGTCCTCGGCGATCAGTACGGCAAAATCCTCGCTGCCGGCCAGATCCAGATCGAGCGCGACAACGAATTCATCCGCGTTCGCTACATGGACAACATTTATCCGCTCGCTCCTCGCTCCCTGCCTGTCATTCTCGAGCGCGCAGGCAAAGCCGTGAATAGCCCCACATTGGGCTTCTTCGCAGACAGCCTCTCTCGTCTTCCTCTCCCCGACGGCACCGACGTTGAAGGCATGCAGATCCGCCATCGCGACAAAGAAGTCATCTTCGGTCTCCTCCACCGCTTCTGCGAAGAACACCCCAAAGCCTCCGCCGCCATCGATCAGGTCGTCGGCAAACTGAACGCCGACCACGACGCCCTCGACGACCTTCTCAACCAGCAGCACTATCGTCTCGCCTACTGGCGCACTGCCGACCAGGAACTCGGCTACCGTCGCTTCTTCGACATCAACACCCTTG